>Ga0307510_10001700_pt1 | contig 24452 bp, 39 predicted proteins | sample 12_EM_MG_FD_207224 | JGI IMG/M metagenome (GOLD analysis project Ga0307510, IMG submission 207224) | Populus trichocarpa ectomycorrhiza microbial communities from riparian zone in the Pacific Northwest, United States - 12_EM | ecosystem: Host-associated > Plants > Roots > Unclassified | place... | reverse complement strand
ACGCTGAACCCGGCGGCCTCGGGACTCGCGCCATCCTCGTCTGCTGCTACGATCCGTCCCGTTGGGCCGCTGCTGAGACGGTACAAGAGCCTGCTGAAGACCGTCTCGCGCGACGCGTCGCTGCGCGCGCGGCACGGAGCGGATGTATCGGGTACGCTTCGCGAGATTGAACGTTGGCTTGCCGAGGCGCGCGTGGCGGCGCAGACGCACACGAGCGAGTTTGCTTCGTGGTTGCCTTATCGCGAACGCCGCCACGCGGGGGAGGAGGACGACGAACCCGCCATCGCGGCACAAGGAGAGGACGGCGATGACGACGATGACGATATGCCGGAGCCAACAGAGGCTTGGGCCCTTGACAGGCTCTGCGACGCCCTGCTCGTGAAGGGCGGCTTGGTCTCCCTCTCTCGCAAGTCAGTCAACCTATCCCGATTTCTTATCTACACTCTTTCTCCCCCCCCTCCCCCTCCCCCTTTCATGTAACAAGGGCAAGCCAAAATAGATCCTTCAGGTCCCGCTGACTGACGGCACTTTTATTTTTCATACATTGGTACCTTGACGTTCTAGAAAACGCGTCCCGCCACCAGGAAGCGCGCAGCACTATCCGCCGTCCCCCTTGTTGGCGATCTGGCTCCCCCTACTCGAGAGCGTCGCCGCGAACCACGAGCATTTCCCTACGGTGCTGACGTCGCACATCATCGCTCGATTGCTCGCCGACGTCGATCTCCCCAATAAACGCGACCTTGATGATGATGCAATAACAACAACGGCAGCGGCAGCAGCCGAAAAGACATCGTACGACGTCTGCCTTGCGGCGTGGGGCGCGTGGCTCGTCGAATGGCGCCGAGCCCACGACTCAGAAGCGGACGTTTCGACCCGCCGCCAAGACGTCTTTTTTCAGCTCGTCCAGGCACTAGCCGCGCACTCGCAGCGGCGCGAAGCGTCATCGCCAACACGTTCCCAGACAGGGTGCGTCCTCTGCCCCCCCCCCTCCTCTCACGATAGAGAAAAAAGGAATCAACGAAACCTCTTGTGTGTGCAGGGCTCGAGCGATGCTCACGGCGCTGTGTGCCTCGGATAAACGGCTCGCCGAAATTTCATCCACCATACTGGGTGCGACGCATATCCCCGATGTGAGTGCTCTCCCCTCCCCCCCTCTCATCCGATCGAAAACTCACGCCCTGACTACTGTGACACGAAAAGGATGCGCCTGCCTGGTGCGAGGCAGACCTCGACGTGATGGAGGCGCGAGTAAAGGCAGTGCGCTCTCTATCTGCGTCCACAACAAACAATATCCAGCCCCGTGCAGAGGCACCTTTGTCCGAAGAGCGGGGTCTGGGTCCATTGGGCGGATCGAAAAACCTCCCCGACGGCTGGCGCCTACTCTCGGAACGAGGTGGGTGGCGGCCGTGTCCCATTGGCGTCTATGTTGGTGCCGAATAGCAAATTCGCGATCGAAATCCGTCGAGGATGACGTGCATGACACGAGCTGTGTCGATCACACCACAGCTGGACACCGACAGGACGGTGACAGGATAAACTCAGTGATCGGTATTTCCGTAGCTAGCTTGTATTTACCCGCTGGGTACACAAAGTCGTGCGTAGAAACGAAAGAATAAAATAACTATGAATTCAGAGGCGTCGAGGGTAAGATTCACAAGAAAAAAAAAAGGAATGACATAGGTCCCAAATGTACACAAGATTGTGAAGTACATGAATGATATCAGCAGTGTAGCTTACTTTGAACCCAAAAAGAATAATTAAAAAAAAGGGGGGGGGATTAACTGAAAAGTAGAATTGGAGATCTAGCACATAGATTCGAGGGCTTGACCATCCATTCGTCACGGAGGAGAGCGGGGCCCCCGAGCTTTTCGAGGTACGGAACCCGGCTCCCGCCTTCTGTGGGTCTCCCGCGTTGTCTCACTTTCCCCCCTCGACGACGGGTCACTGATGGTGCTACCGGCGGGATATCGTGGCGGAAGCTCGACGACCTCTGCACCCTCTTCGGTATATACTGTGACCGGAGCCCGTCCACCGTCGTGGTGCACAACGTAGACGTTCTGCCTTCTTGCCGCCGACTGGTCCTGCGGGTCGCTCCCAGAGGCAGAGGTGGCATCCTGCAGCGACGCGGTTGGCGGGGCGCTGCCAGGAAGGAGGGGAACGTTTGGATCGCTCGAGGCTGAAGAAGGCATCGCGAATGGTTCCACAATGTACTCCAGCCCGTTACCCCCGACGGGACGGGTGTGGCCACCAGTGGTCGGTACTTCGCGAGAAGTTTGAGGATGAGACGTTGAACTCTGACTGTCGCGCATCAAGACTTCCCGGTGATGGTAGTCGTTGGGAGAACGCCACCGCCTTAACGTGAAGATTCCAAGGGCACCCGCCAGCAGACCAATGACGACACCGCCTACAGTGGCACCTATAGTCACGGGTATGTTGGTCGATGAATTCCTCCTAGCACTGCATCCGATTCAGCGACTATGCCGAACAAATGCAGCTTGGGAGCATACCTGTTGTTTATGTCAAGACACGAAGTATCGGCATTGTCACCACTGTGCAACGGCCCCTGCGTCCAGCCGATGCCTTGCGAGTCCGTAACGGAGATGAAAAAGGATATACCATGGGACTGATCACCAACAATCAGGACGAATCCAGACAGCGAAATTTATCACACACCAATGTAACAGTGTAGTTCATGGGGCCACTACTCGTTGTGATGTTCAAGGGCGTATGTAACGTTGGTCCCACCTGCGCGATTTTTTTTTTGAGTCACAACCAAGCAGTGAAACGATATTAGGTACGTACCATCAGCGTATACGGCGGCGAGCCATTCATTGCCTCGACCTGGATATCTGTACACTAAAGCCCGCCGCACGAAACGCATGTTCATCGGAGAGATACAGATAATTTCCAACTGACGCACCTGTGGGACCCACCCATACTGGGAGAAAGCACCATTTATGACGGCCGCGTTAACGCTCAACGTAGTAGACGGGTAGGTTACGTTCTGGCAGCTCGGTGGGTTCTGCGCCGTGGCATTGGGGTTGGGAATGACAGTGTACATATCTTGGCAGCCGCCAGATACTCCCTTTGAGTCCCACTAGAACCATAGTGAGCAAGAGATGCGGCAAGGAAAAAAGAACCGGGGGGAGGCACTCACCATGCATATTTGGTACTGAGTCAGAAAAAAAAGAAAAAAGAGCGCCATCAATGCTGGCGAGTCAACGCGGGGCTGCGGATAGCATACCTGGGTGCCGGGGATCCACGGGACCTGAAAATCCTGGGAAAACACAACGCCGCCATTAGGCCATATTTCGGATGCGGCGCAAAACGTGTACGTACAAAATTGGGTCCATTACCCGCTGGCACTACGATAGGGACGACAAAGGTACTGTGCGGAGGAGAGGTGGGGGGAAGAAAAGGGTCAAAGAGCGGACAAGATCGAGTTATGCGGAGGACGCACGACGTGAAAATTTGGAGGTAATACGGCGACGTAGGATTTGGCCTGAGGCTGCCGTCAATGGAAGCCTTTCACAACAAGGAGTGTTTAGGCCCACCCTGTGGCCGTCGAGCCACGTTGCCAGACGATGTGCAACGTATCGCATTGCTCTGTTGTCCCCCCATCAACAAACAACAAACCCCAGAAAGAAAAAATCGAATCGTACGCGTTATGGGTGTCGGAAGACCCGTACCCGGGGGGTTCCAGTCAAAGAAGAATCCCTGGAGCGTGTTGTCGGGTGGAAAAAAAAATAAGACGAAGGGAAGCGAAGAACGGACAGAGGGGGTACGTCACCTGGGGCAGATAATTTTGACTCGGCGTCACGGTTGCGGCGTGAATATGAGACGCGAAGAAGAGGGCCCAGACGAGGACGGACGAGAGCGCGGTCAAACCCTGCATCGGGCTCCCTTTCGCTGACCAGGGGAAAAGAACGTGTGGTCTGGGAGAGGGAAAGGGAGGTCGTGAAAAGGAAGGTAAGGAAAGGAGAGAGAGACAGACAGGGCGGAAATGACGGAATTCAACGCTCGATCTCGCGAAAAAACTCAATTGAACGCAACCATGGGCGCGCATAAGACAGGCACATATCCAGGATGTTTGCACTGGACCGACTGGACAGGCAGTGATTGCATTCGGATCAACATCCTCCTGTTCCCTTGCTCCCGCGCATCGCCTTCGCAGGAACGATCCATCCAATGCTGGGCAACAATAATCAACGACAAAAAGTACAAGAAAACCGTGGCGACGCCCAAACGCGACGCTTTCTCCATCGGAAACGCGTCTACAGCTAACACATACACTCTCGATAACGACGAACGGCGTTGTGACGTTTCCTTATTCTCTCGTCCACCCCCTTACTTTCCCCCTGGCACCGCCCCACATGAAATTCAAAAGTGAAACTGCATGAAAAGGGCCGGATTCTCAATTGATTTACGTATGAGATCTATATATCTATTTTTGGACTCAGGGACCCGGTGGTCAAAGCTGTGCCTTGGCCCGAGTCCACCGAACTTGGCGTTGGCGGTGGTCCCGGATCGTATTTGGGATTGAACGGAAACCAAGGCCTTCCTTCATCATCACGTAAGACCCCCTTAATGGCGTCGAATGTGAACCATTCTCGCTCAGGGGCGGGGTCCAATTCCAGCGCCCGCTGCTCCAAGATCCCGTAAACCGTCAAGCCTGCATGACTGTCATTCGCCGCGTCTGAAAAAAGGTAAGCGCAACGTCGACATCGGCTCAACAGACTTTTTTTCCCGCGGAGGGGAGGGGCGTGGCGTGTGTGCCACTAAAAAAAAAAGGCGATTGAAAATGAAGGTTCCAAAAACTCACATTCTTGTTGCACCGTGGAAAGTTCCATTTCCCAGTTACTCCTTTGGATACCACCTTTTGGGATCCTTCGCTTGAGATATATTTCGGCAAGGCGCGAGAGCCCAATGCCACCCTTATATGGTCCCTTCCACCGCGTGTCCACAGATCGCGCTAGCATTGCCAGATCAACGCAGTTGCGCACGGACACCCGATGATCCTTCCATAGCTTCTTGGCGTCATCTAGATGTTCCCCAAAATTAAAAACACGGGACGGGTCCCACGTCAGAACGCTTTAAATTGAAAAGCACCACTTGCACTGAATACCAACTCCAACTTTCGTGCTCTTTCCCGACTCTAAAAGGATCCGGAGACTGGTGGGAAAACCTGATGATGCGGAGGTTTAGCGACTGGCAAAAGCGCCGAGGCTCACACGAGGACCACATGTGGATGGTTAGTTCACCTTCCATTGCGCTCACTTGCACTAGCAAGATTTCATCGTCGCACGCGACTTGAACCAGAGAGATTGGATTCTCCGCTCGCCTCGCTATAAAGGTCGGACGCCATTCAAAGTCCAAACCGATCGTAAAAGGCCCCGGGCGGGAAACGAGGCGAGCGAGGCGTTGGTTTGTAACATCCTCCGATCTTATGTAATGGAGCTGAGCGTTTGGAGCAAATGTCCGCCAGTCATAGAGAGCGAGGATATCAGGAGGGTTGCTTGGCATGTCCATGTCTCTTCTTGCGCCGGTGACAGTGTCGTTGACTTGCGGCGACAGGTTTGATTGATATCCGGCCCCGGTGGTATGACTTTGAATGCGTGCACAGGGTTGGGGGTGTTCCATATTTGTGTCCAAACTTGTGACCCGGGCAAAGTTTCGACTAGGGCCGGTACATTGTCCACCACGATGGCACTTGGCACTACCACATACACTTGATCTTGATGGCCAAGACGTGACCGCAACGCGAGTCAAAGCTCTGCGGCACGGATGGTGCATACACAGAGAGAGTGCCACGTGTCTTGTAAAGGGATACAAAAAATTACGCGCGTGGGAATAAGTAATCCATGAACTCCCCGTCAGTTTTTCACACGCCCCATCTATCTCCTTCTGCTTCCCCAACAACCCTGTTCAGAGAAAATACTCTGCATACCCCACGGGCGGTAGCGCACAAGGCCACGAACCAGATTCGATAGCATTTTCCCACGGATGCTGTGCCGAGCGGTACAAGTCCAACGCGGCGCGTGCATTTTCGAGCTGTTTTTGTTCAATTCATCAATAAGTTAGAATGTCCAGAAGATCAGACACCCGAACGGACCGGATGTTCATATCCCAAGCCCATGCTACGACCCATCAAACGATGGACGAGAACGTGCAACGGAGGTGTGGCATCTCCACATCCAAGACCTCTGCGGAATGGAACAAACGCCGCGACGTCGCGCGTGTTGACCGTGAGGTGGCTGATGCACAGGACCTAAAAGTGATGCACACGATGAGCCACTTTAATCCCTTAAAAGGTGCCATTACTTGCAGATAGAAATTGCCAGAGATTGTGCCCGACGATGATCTTATCGCGTATAAGCGCCATCACACGATGTTGGACTTCACGAAACAAGGGCGCTTGGATCACGGCACAACCCCCAGTAAGAACCTCGACGAGGAAGAATGTGCAGGAACTCACCATCTGTAAGATGGGAAGCGAGCAAGCCTGTCTCTGTCGTCCTGTAATTTGTGACTTCGTGGCTGGTCAAGACGTTAATGAAACTCGATCGAATGTAGCCATGTTTCTTCGACGTACGTCGGACGCACAAGCGTGTCCAGCACAACGTTCCCCCTATAATCTGCCAGAGAAACACGTCTGTGCGCAAACTGTAGCGTGAGTCTAAGGCGACGGAAAGAGGTGGGCTCACGCGACCATGGGTATGTTCGCCGTGTCGCCAGTGTACACTACCTGCGCCGAGACAGCCATGAAGCTAAATGTCACCCGGTCAGCGACATTATTGGATAACGAAGCCATTCGGGACTGTGACTCGCTGTTCTGGACGGAGAATCTTGGGAGGTTGGCACGCCCGAGGGGAGACGAGGAGTGCCGAGTCTTGAAGCGGAGAGGACTTGATATTGTGAGGAGTCGTCAGAAGTCGGAGTGTGTTGTAATCGCAAGTTGAAGTAGGATATATAAACATGTCGCCACGCCGACGGGGGCGCACACGAGTTATAGACTGGGAGCGTCTAACGCGGGTAAGAAAATGGCAAGAGTGATGTAAAATTGCGTCCGGGACAGATATTAAAAAGCAAGAGAGCGAAAAGGGACCTCAGAACGAGAATGCCGAGGCGAGCTGGTGCAGGAGCACTGCCATTTCCTGCGCGAGACGGCCAGGGCTTCTCTCCCCGGGCGGGTCAAAAAAGGTCGGCGTGGTTAAGTTATGAATACCAGAGAGTGTGATAAATTCAATCTAAAATCTGTTACATCGAAGGCCGGGGCTTCCGAACACGGCATCGAATCCTGCGTGAGCCCTCCGGTCGGGGCCACACAACGGTGCCAGTCAGGCGGCCAGGGCAATCTGCCCAAAGTAAGCCAGGGAGAAGCGAGGCAAGCCAGGTTTGGATGATGATGGGGTGCTCACGTCACACATGGTAGGCTAGGTCTAGGCGATTCATTGAGACGTATTGTACGCGGAGAGAATAAATTGAATCAGAAGACAACAAGGTAAACGAGAAGCAGGTGGAGAAGCCAACGTCCGATGCCCGGATGGCCCTCCAAACAGGCGGGCCTTCGCCAAAAGAGGCGGCCGTGCTGCGTTTACATAATCCAGTCGGTGTGGGTTTGAGGATCCAGCGGTGGTACAATCTCCAAAGAAAAGCCGCATCTGGTGGTCAACCGTTGCCACTTTGAAACCGAATGTTGATGCATTTGATGTACTGTTCTTCGCTCATTCCCGAGTATGGTCAACGCTACAAAATATGTGCATTCCATTGGCCGGCACTGAATGCATCCATTCATACAAGCAAGCAATCCAATATCTTCTGCCCTCAATTGTCCGGTCATCTCTGTTAGGTGCATGAGCCACAAGCGTGTCAAATCGCAGCCGAACTTACAGCTGGTCACAACATCGCCCCATCCTCTACAGCAAACTTATCAGGTGAGCTAGAAGGGGCACGTTCCGTGCTGGGCCTTTCTTTTCGCGCAACGCTCTTCTGCTCAAAGCTTCCCATGCCTTCCAGACCCCAGCGGGACATCATAGCTTTGTCCTACAAAAAAGTTGGCAAGGTATTGCACGTACTACGAAGAAGCCTACCTCATCCCAAGGCGAGCCTAGTATACAGGGTACGATTAATATTTAGCCTGATGGAGGGCCAAATCCGCATTAACTTACAGGGTGTCGTCAACATTTGGTCGCCTGTAAACACAGCATTCGCCCCAGCCATGAAACACATCGCTTGCTCGTTCTCGCTTAGTCCCTGCCTACCTGCCGCAAGCCGGATGATCGTCGTTGGAAGGATGATTCTTGCGGTGGCGATCGTACGGAGAAGCACATGGTGAGAAACAGGCTGAGAACCATTTAGGCCAACTCCACAGACTAGTAGGCGCGATAGAGGGTATTCCCACCTCATTATTCTCCAGGGGTGTCCCTTTGATGGGTACAAGGGCGTTCACAGGAAACGACTCCGGGTGTTCAGGCATGCTATGGACATCCAGTAAGAGGATATGCCGAACCACAAACAAAGAGCATGGGGCGCACTTAGAGGCTTCCCAAATGAGGCCAACACGGTCCCCATCTGACTCCCCTAGTCCAAGGATGCCGCCCGAACAGACACTGATACCTGCTTCTCTGACGTGGGATATCGTGTCCAAGCGGTCGTCGTAAGATCTTGTCGTGATGACCTGAGCAGAAGACGGAATAAGTTTGTGGGCATCCCTCAATCGCTCAGGGTAAACCAGCCTTGGGATAATGTTCCCGTGAGGTGTCAAGATTATGGTTATATGCTGTCAGACCTCTGGTAAAAGTGTTGCCGTCAGCCAACAAGTCGCACGATCGTCTGGGATGATGAGATACATACGCCTCCTTCAGCTGCTTCGCCTGGGTCGGAGACAGCATGCCCAGGGTGGTGCACACTTCCATGTCCATTTTGCGTATTTCACGGACCATTTCGAGGATGCGCTCAAAGCCGCGCTTCCTACCCGACAAGTCTCGCCACGCAGCGCCCATGCAGAAGCGGGTGCTGCCATTTTCCTTCGCTTTACGTGCAGCATCTAACACGGGCTCTATTTCTAGGAGACGAGAAGCCTTGGTCGCAGTCGTGTATCTCGACGACTGCGAGCAGTATGAACCTGATGAACGTGAGCACGGCCCTGACCGGCGTTAATCGGGAGCGATCTCACAATCTTCGCTACAGCCCCCACCTACAAATCCGATTCAGTCAAAAAAAAAACTTTCGGCACCCCCCTCATAAAGACAAAAAAAAAAACTAACTTTTGATGTTCATTAGCGTGCAGAGCTGGATTTTACTGGGATCATGGTGCTGCCTGTGCACCGACGCTGCACGAAAGACTAGGTCGAGTAACGGTGTATCGTAAATTTGTTTGACTTCCTCTTTCGTCCAATCATGGCGTGTCGGAGGTGCTGCTGCGGGCACTTTGGTCACTGTATGCGTTGCAAGAGAACGCGATAACAGGGAGGAACGGGCAGATCGCGACGCAGTGATGCGTAGCATGACAGATGGGTGTAAAGCAAGGTTGTGGCGAAGGAGTGTCATCAAATACGATACGGCGAGTTACTGTACAGGAAATCGATGGTAGGGGATCGATGGTATGGGATCGACGGTAGGGGATAAGATCGCGTACGCGCCCTGTGGTAAGTGTAACGTAATCCCCAACGAGGAACTTGCTACACTACGATAGTGCGAACGTTGGGGGACTCGGAATGCCGCGGTTTTCCCGTCATTTGTGATTAGCTGTTGTCGCAGTTTCGCTCCTACCACAAGATCGGCCATCACGGCGGCCAAGGTTTCCCTGCCGTGATCCCCATCCTCGTTCACGACTCGATAGAAGAATTACTCACCCCTATCATGTCTCTTCACGCTCGCTGATCGTCTGCCAACAAACAACGGACTAGGGGCTCTGGTGTCAAATAGCTATCGTCTTGCCACCTGGATGAGTACTGGTCATACTGACCCCCTCGTGATCAGTACTGGCGCCGAAGGTTCCTTGGACATCAGGAGCTACACTCGATTGTTATCTTTAGGGGCTTTAACTCGAGCTATTTTTGTAGTTGGGCGGCTTGCATGCATGCGCACCGCCAGGAATCACTTGCATTATGCAGCGGAATACGAGCACAAGCATACTGCATACTGCCACTTTCGGGTCTTTGCAGCGACCGTGACTCAGACGACCTATGCACACGTAACTGCTCGTGTCGGATAACGCACCTCTGACACAGCAGCTAAGCCTACTGATGCGACTCAAGACAGTCCCTCTGGACTGCGTCCGGGAAATAATGTATAATATACCTCTCCTCTCAGCAAATAAAAATGTGCCTCGTAACAACTACACGGGTAATCAAGCTTAATCAAACTGGGAATATGAATGTAAGAGTGAACGCGAGGCGAGGAGGGTAACAAATGGAAGTCGCGTCTAGGGCGACAGGCAAGCATGGGGTGATATAAAACCGAACCGATATACTGATGTGAGGTTACGCAGCGACAACGCGGAAGTCGAGATAGGGGCAAAAGGAACAGACATATGTCTGTTCGCCCTCAAGATCGCTCTGGGGCGAAGCTAAGGGCCTAGGTCTCAGCATGGACGGCGACAGCCTGTCCGGCTGGGGTAAACGTCAAATCAACCAATTGAACGCAGGTCTGTCGGTCAGACACATACGCTTGGCATCGTCTCGTGTTCGGCGGCCAACGCGCGGGTGAGAATTTTGGGTGGGTGACACTGGTTCGTTCGAGGATGCAGGTTCGAAGTCCTGCTTACGCTCAATGTCTTCGCGCATGAGCATCCACTGGCGCATGGTGTATGCGGCCAACTCTTGCGCATACTGAATCTTGCGGAGCTCGATGGTATCGACGGTCATGGTGAGTAGAGAGCTGGGGGGGCACTCGGAGAGAAGGGGATAGGAGAGTGCGTCGAGTTGATGGCGACCTGGTCAGCGAGGGGGAAATAGGGAATGGTCAGGGGCACTATTTGAGTTATAGTTTTTCGTATGATGGCGGGGAGTGGGCTTGGGCTTAATTGGTGGGGCCCAGCGCAGCGCGCTATCAAATCCCAATATCTTTACATCTCACTATCTCCCTTCCCGGCTCCACGGCGGCATGACGTTCTTTTAGAACCACGAAGCGAAACCGATTTCCGCTTCCAAATGAAATGGCGCCCCTTCATTTTCGCGCGAGTGATGCGGCCGGCGGCGGGGGGAGGCCGGGAGCGAGCAGCGATGGGCCCCACAGCACCTCTGCTCTGGGAACAAAGGCCCGCTAGGGGTCCTGTCAGGCCATATCGCGGTCCGCGTTGTAGCGAGTGTCGCGAAAGCCACCACGCCGAGGTACCGGGTAGGTGGGAGCGACGTTTGTTCCAGGCCACTCCAGGCCCTTACAGGTCGAGGGAGAGCGTGCGTCAGCATGGGGCCCAGAGTAAACCCAGCCCCGGTTATCGGGTGGCGCGCGGTTACGGTGGTTTTCAGTTAGTGATCCTTGCCTTATTCGAGACGTAAGGACACTTGCAGGGAATAAGAAGTGAGGAACACATGGCATGGATCATGGCATTGGATCATTTCCATGATCCGCTGCGCATGCGCATCCCTTTCTGGGACGTCAGGGATGATGATGGTCGCTGGTCGTGTCAAAATCGCGACAAACGTGTGCGCAGCGTCTGCATAAAAACTCAGCCATCGGAACATTCCTTGGCCTCCATGATGTGGCTACCAATCCCGGTTTGACTTGCGTAACTTCCTGGTTTCATGGAGAAAAATCCCATATCCACCTGGAGATATTACAGTATTGAGAGGTTTGTTGGTCGGGGAAATTGAGGCGGTCGATGGCTGATCAGAGATCCAGAGGGCTCATGTACGTCACGGTCTCGAGACGACCTTTTTTTTTTGGAAATTAAAATTATATACTAGCTATGGCGTAGCAAGACAAACGAAGATAACCACGCGAAGTTTGTGCCATGGTGATGACACGCGACTGGTGCGAACAGGTGTAATAGGTATTATACGATATGAATATTGAGTTCAAATGAGATGACGTCAAGGTTCTGGATCCAAGGTGACATATGGTTAATGAAAAAAATGGGCATGATCGGCACATAAAAGTGCACGTTAAAAGGATCTAGAATGGTTGTTTAAACAGTTGGAGAAACCCCAGTTTGCTACGCTACACAGAAAAACACGACGTATGGACCGATAGAGCAAATGACGAATGACAATGGCTACAGAAATATTAGATCAAGAAGATTATGCGTATGATAATACAGCGTTAAAAGTCCGTGGGCGTGTCGTGATATGGACATCGAATGCGCGACAAAAGAACCATCGAAGGCATGTTAAGGTCGTACGGGTCGCAAGCAGATATTTAGATCCGGGTGGAACGCCAGTTGCCGCTAGAAGTTGTTATGCCCCTTGCTGCACAGGCCGACTGGGAAGCGGCGGGCTTGGAAGCAGCCGGACGTCCGAGCATGACACCACCTGTGAGGACCGTGGTCTTGCCACCATCGTAGTTTGTCACTTCCTTCTTCGAGGAGTCGATGAAAACGCAGGATTCCTCTGCACGCTCACGGCGGGAGACCTTAGAGGCTTCAGTCCCAGCTGAAGAAATCGTGGTGACGGAGGAGGCGTCGGAATCATCAGCAGAGTCGAAGGAGAGCCAGGAGAAGGAATCCGACGAAAGGGAGCTTGAGCGAGAATGGTGAGAACCAGCGGACGCCGGGGAGACAGACAAGGACTTCTGGGACTTCTGGGGAATGGAAGATGGGAATTGGTTCTTGACTGGGGTCGTCCACGTCGGTGCGCGCAGTTCATGAGCCAGTGCGGCAAACAATTCTTCTTCGTCTTCTTCATCCTCCTTCTGCAATTGTTGCGCGAGTGTCGGAACCAGCTTTGGCATGGGACGGGTCTGGAGCTGAGGTTGAGAAGAATTTGCGAGGGTGCTGGCAGACTTGGCCCGCGGTTGTACCACATCATCATCGGACCAAACCGTGATAAGTTTGCTGGTGGAGCCGGGCTGAATGAAGCGAACGGATACCAAGCCGGGATCGACGATGAGGTCAAATTCGACATTTCCGAGAGCCGTCATCCATTGAGACCACTGAACCTTCGCCGCGGTGCAGGCAGCATAAATGGGGCGTGGGGGGACGGAACGGGGAGAGAAGGAAAGGCAACGTCTGCCAGATCCGCGGGAGGGCTCAGAAGGGACCCAGGAATGAGCATAATGGGCGGTCAAGTTTGCCTCTAAGGCAAGTTGAAGTTTCAGAATCGTCGGCGCGGGTATGAATGCGACCAAAGGGCGGGTGATGTACGCGATAGCATGCGACACAGTCACAGCGATGGAACTGAGGGACGTGGTGGAAGAAGCCATTGGAGCGTGAACGTGAATATCAAAAAGAGACAGTGGAAGTGAGCGTGAGCGTGAAACGTGAATCGACCTGCGATTGGGATCTGGGAGACGTGAGGGATGACGTGCGAGAGCTGGTGCGTAGCAAGTTTGGGGGACAGCGAAACTGGTAGAATTGAGTATCACAACACGGATAGGAGGATAGAGTGCGCTGAGACTCACCCAGTCAAACAGAGACAGTGAAAGGGAAACCGAACACAAAGGGAGAAGGATAGCGAGTCGGAAAAGAACCTGAAAAAGGATGAGGAGAATGGTCAGGCGACCCACTGTGGATACTTATAGACCTGTGTGTGAGGGGGCGGGTAATACGGGGGACAATGGGCGTTGTTCAAGCGGATTGGCGACGAGAAACAAAAGCGGGCGTTCGAAGGAACAATGACAGAAAGCCATATACAGGTACTCACATCATGTGATCGCGAAGTGCATTATTGTTTGTGCGGTGGTGCTTGTGGCTTTCTCCATTCACTTTCTTGGCTTCTCTGACGCTTTTTGTGATGACATAAAAGATTCCATGAGGGCGTAATTTCCGTTGCTATGCAAACTTGCGCTTCACATAAGTGGCATCCTCTGCCGATGTGCTAAGAAGTCCAGAGAGCTCGGACGTGGCACGACAGTCCTGGGAGATTCGTACAATATCAGTATTGACACAGCATTTAACAATACAGTACATAACAGTGCTTGGACAGTTTAAACGCTCGCACCCTATCATGGGACCCTCGGTGTGAATTGTCCTTGGCTATAACGACGAGGTACATTATTCTCGAATACATGCGAGGCGGACTCTGGTTGAGTCATTGTATGTCATCGCAATGATAACTGTAAATTCCGAGGCATTATGATTCATCTAATGAAAAGAACCAGAAGAAGTCAACGTACATACAACAAAGCACAGGAGCAGCGGCGGAGATGGGCCGGGATGATAGCCTTTCTACCGTGTGGGGGATAAGGGGATGATGAGACAAAGCTTTTCTCGGAGAAACCCGCGCAGAGAATATCTCCGAATGAACTCTAACTTTGTATCTGCGTAGGCATAGACAAACCAGACGAGACATCGTTTCACCACTCGCTCTTTGCGCTTCTTGACAAAAAGGCATCCTCGCAGACCAAAAAAACTTACACCATGGTCAGTATTCATATCATCCCTGTATGATGACACTCGCAATACTCACATCACATCAATTAGCCTCTCGCCATCGATCTCCTCAACCCCTCTGCTGAGGCCGAGTCAAAAAAGCACAAGCTGAAGCGTCTCGTGCAATCCCCAAACTCTTATTTCATGGACGTTAAATGCCCGGGTACATGGATATTCACGTCCGCTCGGCCTCGGTGCTGATAATTTGTCGGATACCCGCAGGATGCTTCAGCATTTCCACCGTCTTCTCTCACGCACAGACCGTTGTCATTTGCAGCTCGTGCTCCAGCGTACTGTGTCAGCCTACGGGTGGTCGGGCAAGGCTCACTGAAGGTAAGGATCGCCTTGTTTGATGCTCGTTTTGTACTCAACGCTCTCTGCACCAGGGAGCTCATACCGTCGGAAGAATTGAGCGATCTTTACCCTGTATCCATCCCACTTGCTGTTCACACTACTCCTTGCGCTCTGCATACATTCCATTCAGACTGTCTTGTGGATGGCCACAAATGTAAATCCTGGCCCTTGCAATTCCTCATCCAACCAGTTCGTGCGTGCGTGCGTCCACCAATCAGTGGGTGAAGAGGAATGATTCCGCTAAACTTCATATAATGTCATTGGGACGCATGTATGTGGCCCCTGTCCAATCACATCTTTGCCTTGGCCTGTGGACTTGCTTCACCAGGAGGGCGGACCTTGGCACGTATGACACCCTCCTGGTTCACGACTGCCAGTAATGTCCCATCCTGAGCGTACAGCTGTCAACGTGTGAGCATAGCAGCCGCTTTCAGCATTCACCGATCAATTGGACGCTTACAAGTCCAGTGCAGAAGCCACGTCCCAACCCTGCCGCTGGAGACGTCATCTGTGCCTTCTATCAGCCATCACCCTACAGACGTTGAAAATGCGCAGATCTTACCACGTATAGTAACCAGTCACCACAGTCAAATTCGTTTCTGACGACAACTTGAATAATCATATTGCAAGACGTAATCTCGCAGCGTACTGATAAAACGTCACAGAATGGTCCAGGCTTGACTGAAGGGGGTGTTGGCAATGTAATGATATTGAACAGCTGACGGCGTACCATCATGCCCAGGGCCGAAGGCCCATCGGATAGGCTCTGTTTGAGGCGAGATGAATTGGCTGCCACCGGTAGGCTACATACAGTAATCAGAAGAAATCGCGATGGGAATACTCAAGGCCGCATACAAATTGACGTCAGACATGTACCCCAAGATGCACTAATCGCGAATGAGAGGAAGGTCAATTACGAGGAGAGGGGTACTTGCTTTCTGGAAGGCCGCGGGATACTGCTGTGTTGTCTTGGCCTTCATCCAATACATAAACGTCCACCGTCCCTCAAGTTCGTTGACGAAGTCACCAGCGCACCTGACGGAGACTAGGGCCCCCTCTCTCGACTAACGCACCCACGGCTCAGTGACCCGTAGCCCTGAAACGGCGAGATGACACAAACCCACCTTTACGAAGGCGACGAGTCGCGATCTGTGCTCTTCTGCAATGTCCGGCTGTGCTGCTATGCGAATGGCGCGCTCAACTTCGCCCTCACATTTGTCCGGGGGAGGTGCTTGTGGCATGGCCCAGTGACGAGACGGGTGCGAGAAGTCCGGTTTCTGGAAGGAACAAAGCATCACGAAGGCGATGCGCCCGCCCTGGACGGCGCGAACTGAACGTGTCGAGTATGACCGTCCATCACGCAGTCGATCGACATAGTAGAGCAACGGCACGGAAGCAGATACAGTAAAGGTGAAATAGGCCTGAGAAACTGTACCGTTACTCTCATTTTTTTTGAAATTGGTGATGCCCGGCAGGCACGAGAAGGAGAAGGATACGTACATGCAGCGACTATCCGTCGTGTTTACGATAAGGGAAATACGTATCAGCGTGGATTATTACAGAAATCACAAGCGTGAGAGTGAACACGTACATGCAAGGTAAATTCTGACTCGACGCACTTGGTCGCTACGACGAGCGCTTGTGATATTACCTGCCCACCGAACACACCGCGTGCTTGGAAAGGTAAGGTGAGGTTCTTGGACCTGTACAGGTCGAGATCGAGTTGCTCGACGTCGAGTAAATAAGAGATATCACGACGCTCAACCTGATTGGGCCCTACGGGATCAGCCATAACTGCGTGACCGGTGGGAAAGATGAGGGGAGGAAGCCTGCATGTCCGGTGAATTTATTTCATATCGCAGGGTGAGAGGGCGGTTAATTGATGGTAATCACGCGTGGGCGTGGGCGTTAATGTAACAGTCACGTGCAGTGCAACATGGGATGGATGGCTGTCTGAACCCGAGCTGCTCCGAGCCACAAAGTCCGAGTCTCTGGTCGTTTTGTCACTAGTGATGTAGGTAATTACAGTCTGGATTGAACAAGAGCAGTTACCCCTCCCAGCACTCGCTATTCATTTCATAGGCAACGCTCTCTGCACTAGGGGGCTTCCACCATCGATAGGATGAGTTTTGGCATTCTTCACCGCACTTGCTATCCACGCCCATCCTTGCTTCCATTCAAATCGTCCTGGGCTGTGAGCCACGGATGTCATACTGGGCCTTGCAATCTCCTCATTCGACCAAATTTCATTTGGACACACCCTCAATTCTGAGGATGGGGCGCATGGGTATGCGTCCATCAATCGACAATAAATAAGGGACAATTCAGTTAAGCGCGAATCCTGTTATTATAACACTGTGCCACAAGCAGGTTGTCTCTACTGTACCGTTATGCTGTTATGGTTCGGGGCACCAGAAGGTTGATTTGCGGTGTATGTTATGTATGCATCCCCGTCTGGTCACATCTTCGCCTTGGCCTGTGGCGTTTCTTCACCAGGGGGGCGGGCCTTGAACTTGGCACGCAGGACACCCTCCTGATTCACAACCGCCAGCAATGTACCATCCTGGGTATACAACTATTAAAATGTGAGCATAGAAACCGCTCTCTGCATCTGGGCGCTTACGAGTCCAGTACAGAAAGCACGTCCCAGCGCTGCTGCTGGACATGTCATCTGCGTTCTCTATTGAGCTTTGCCATGCAACATTGGAAATGCATATCTTACCACGTATAGCAACCAATCACCACAGTCAAATTCGTTTCTGATAACAACTTGGATAATCACCTTGCAAGACGTAAGGTCAGAACGTACTGATAAAATATCACGGAATGGTCCAGGCTCGACTGAAGGATATATTAGTGATATGATGACGTCGAGTAGCTGACGACGTACTGGTGCACCCAGGGCCGAAGGCCCATCTGATAGGTTCCATTTGATGCGCGATGTGTTGACGGCTACTGGTAGACTACATATAATAACGTCAAAATCAGGGGAATAATGACGATAATACACAAGGTTGCACACAAATTGACGTCAGAGATGTAACCCAAGATGCACTGATGACGAGTCATGAGAGTAAGGTCAATTGCAAGAAGAATACGTACTTTCTGGAAGGCAGCCGAATGCTGTCGTGTTGTCTTGGCCTTCATCCAATACATAAACGTCCACCGTCCCTCGAGTTCGTTGACAAAGCTGCCAGCATTCTTGACGGAGACTGGAGCCAACTCTGCCATCTATCGTACCTACCGCTAAGCGTCTCGTGGCCTCAAACCGGCGTGATAAATAAACGCACTTTGACCCACACGATGAGTTGAGACCTGTGCTGTTCTGTGAGGTCTGGCTGTGCCGCCATGCGTTTGAGATTCTCGATTTCGCCCTCGCATTCGTCCGGACGAGGAGCTCGTGGCATGGTCCAATGATGAGATGGCTGCCCAAACTCCGGTATCTGGAAGGAACAGAGCATGATGAAGACGACGCGCCCGCCCTGGACGGCACGGACGGAACGCGTCGAGTAAGATCGTCCGTCACGCACTTGGTCGACGTAGTAATGCACCGGCACGGAGGCGGACACGCTGAGGGTGAAATAGGCCTCAAAAGCAAAGTCATTATTTCCCCCCCCCTTTTCCCCCTACGCCTGATGAAGCGCGAGAAAGTGACGTACATGCAGCGACTGTGTCCGTCCGCGCGGCGAGGGATATACGTATATGAGCTCGGATCACGTGGGAATATGGTAGTGTGCGAGTGGACACGTACATGCAACGCAAACTCTGGCTTAACGCATTTAGTTGCCGCAAGGAGAGCTTGTGATATTACCTGGCCCCCGAACACACCACGTGCCTGGTAAGGCAGGGTGAGGTTCCTGGACCGGTATGAATTGAGGTCGAGTTGCTCGACGTCGAGGGCATAAGAAATATCGCGATGGTTGTTGTCCAAGGAATCGGCCATACCTATGCGGGCAGTGACGAAGCTGAGGAAGATGATGAGGAAGAAGCCCTCATGCGTTCATGTCTGGTGAATTCATATACTCGTCGGATGCGATGCGAGAGTGGCGCGGGATCATTAATCATTAGTAATCTCGCATGTACGTGATGCAATATAAATGGGAATGATATCTTGAATGTCTGAATCAAGATGACTGGTTACCCCTCCCGGCACGTATTGAACCCACCATCTTCATCCTGAGTGGGGTAACATGGCCTGCGAAACAAATGGTTGTAATGTTTCAGGAGTACGAGTTGCTAGCAGCAGGATGATGACGAGCACGCCAATAACTTGAATGTGAGTGGCGCCAATCACAGCGGTTAGAATGCTTCCATAAAGCCAAGACCCCGGTCGAAAGGCGTGAGTCTCAGGTCGTCAGACCCGGCCTTGCAGTCTCCTTGTTCAGACTAGTTTGCACCCGCGAAACTGAGCATGGAACGCGTGCATGTATCACGTCATTTTGAGACTACACAATAAGCAGGCTGTCTAGGACCATATGCCATAGTGCACTAGAAGGGTGTGTTGCTTGATCACGGTGTATGTTTGTGGACCCATTCGGTCACATCTTCGCCTTAACCTGAGGAACATCTTCGATGGGACGGTCGACCTTAGCACGTAGAACACCCTCCTGATTCACAACCGCCAACAATGTCCCATCCCGAGTATACAGCTATCAACGTGTGAGAATCGTAGTCGCTCTCAGCATCTACGAATCAGTTAGGCACTCACGAGTCCATTGCAGTAGGCGCGTCCCATTGCCGCTGCTGGAGACGTCATCTGTGTTTTCCATCAAACATCGCCCCGCAGACATTGAAAATGGATGGATCTTACCACATATAGCAACCAGTCACCACAGTCAAAGTTGTTTCTGACAACAGTTTGAGTGGTGAATGATTGCATTGTAAGACACAACCCTGCGACGTACTGATAAAACATCACGGAATGGTCCAGGCTTGACTGAAAGAAATATTAGCGATGTAATGATGGCGAGCAACTGATAACGTACTGCCATTCCAAGGGCCGAAGGCCCATTCGATCGACTCCGTTTGAGGCGAGATGTGTTGATCGCTACCGATAGGCTACATACGGTAATGCCAAAATCAGGGGTTACGGGTTATGGCAATAGCATGTCTCAAGGTTGCATACAAATGACGGTCAGAGATGTATGCCAAGATGCACTGCACGCGAATGAGAGAAAGGTCAATTGCAAGACGGTGAACACTTACTTTCTGGAAGGCAGCGGAATACTGTCGCATTGTCTTGGCCTTCATCCAATACATAAACGTCCTCCGATTCTCATGGTCATTGACAACGTCGCCAGCATACTTGACGGAGACTGGACTATCCTCTCTCTCCTAACGCATCTGATGCTCAGCTGCTCGTAGCTTCGAAAACAGCATAATAACGCACATTTGCGTAGGCAATGAGTCGCAACCTGCCCTCTTCTGTGAGGTCTGGCTGTTCTGCCAAGCGCTTGATATGTGCGACATCGCTCTCACATTCGTCCGGGTGAGGAGCTTGTGGCATGGTCCAGTGACGAGATGGCTGCCAGAACTCTGGCACCTGGAAGGAGCAGATCATGACAAAGACGGTGCGCCCGCCCTGGACGGCGCGGACCGACCGCGTTGAGTACGACCTTCCATCGCGCACTCGGTCGATGTAGTAGAGTAAGGGCGCAGAAGCAGAGGCGCTCAGGATAAAATAGGCCTAAGATTATTTTTTTCTTTCATTGGCGACACCTGACGGGCATGAGAAGGCTACATACATGCAGAGACTGTCCGTATGCGAGAGGCGGGATATATGCGTCAGCATGGACCGCTAAAGATATGGCAAGTGTATGAGTGAACACGTACGTGCAAGGCAAATTCTGGCTTGACGCAGTTCGTTGCTGCGACGAGAGCTTGTGATATTACCTGCCCTCCAAACACACCGCGTGCTTCAAAAGGTAGGGTGAGGTTCCTGGACCGGTATAAATTGAGGTCCAATTGCTCGACGTCGAGAGCATAGGAGATGTCGTGAGGCTCAGCCTGATCGTGGTCCAAAGGATCTGCCATGTATGGGTATAGATGAAGAAGAGGATGCCGATGCCGATGAGGATGGAACCTGCGAGCCGGATGAATTCATGTGCATGTGCCGTGCCACCGGTGAGAAGGGTGCGATTAGGCTGATGATAATCACGTGTACGCGAATCTGACGTCAGTGACTCGGACGTGCACTAGTACTGCGGATGCACCTCTTGAAATGTCTGAACCAACAAGAGCGGTTACTCCTCCCAACAGTTCCTCGAATAATGTCAACCCTGAACTCACGACGACCCCAGAACGAGTCAGACAAGTGGAATTGAACCGCCTAAGAGGTATTTACTTGTCGTTTCCATCCTTGCCATCTATTGTCTCGGGAACCCCGTTGTCGTTGTCCCTTTGCCCTTCTTTTCTTATTTTTTTGACGTGCGGCAACAAAAACCCCGCGGTTTCTTTGTCTTCTTTCTAGCCAAGGCAAGGCAACGCGAGAAGGAAGCATCAGCGCTCGCGTCGACCGTCGCTTCCTCTGCGCGCAACGCTAACAACAAGAGACCCCTCTCCGTCGTTCCCGCGGCCTCCGGCTCCCCAACGGGCCCATCACGGAACAATGCCAGCAGTGACAAATTACAACGCGATTCGCGTCTCGGAAAATACTTTGATTATGATCTATCAAAGATGGTCAACTCCAAGGGTGGCTTCCTCGTCGAGGATGATAAGGAAGCGAACGACGACGCAAAGACCAAAGAGAGGGAACGTGAGAGACAAAGAGCCATGCAAAACCTCGATCCTCGTATGTGCTCTTACGTTTTGGTCCCATCCACCTCAGTTAACGTTATCGTGTCACCTCACGACCGTCGTCGGGTATAGCTATTTACCTAGATGCGAATCGAAATCCCAAATGCCATGATTGTGGCTCTGTGGATATCGACCAGATGTATAGAAAGATATTCAGATGTCTTGTATGCAACAAATGCCGGAATGAAAAGGTTGAGAAATACAGCCTTCTGACAAAAACGGAATGTAAAGAGGTGAACGTGATTCATTTTACGCATGTACTTGGCTTAAAAAGGATGCCCACCGTCAGGACTACCTCTTGACTGACTGTGAGTTGCATATCTGTCTCTGTCTTCACACAGTTCTAATCAAGCGTAGCCGAGTTGAGGGACGAGGAGCTACTACCGCATATGCTCAAAGCCAATCCACACAAGTCGACGTTCGCAAACATGATGCTCTATTGCCGGTATCAAGTAGAGGAATTCGCCTGGAAGAAATGGGGCTCGCCAGAGGCGCTGGACACGGAATGGGATAAACGGACGGCAGAGAAGAATAAAAAGAAGAATAAAAAGTTCGAACAGGGTCTTCAGGAGCTGCGCAAACGGACTCGAGAAGGTGTCTGGCAAAGGCGGAAGGATGCAGAGCATAAGCACGAATTTGGTGAGACTACGACAAATGAGGACGGTGTCGGGGTTCAAGTGTGTTACGAATGTGGCTTCACGATTGAGGTCGAGGAGTTTTAGTATCCAGGTGCCTTCCTGTCATTCCTTATTCCAGATGAATGCAAGCCTGGGAGATAGATGTGTCCCGATAGTTCTGTAACTGTCATAGCTGACCGACATGTGTGTATCTACCACCGAGAGAATTGGACCAAAGTCAAAGAATGGACCCAAATGAATTTGAAGAACGGGGGAACCCGGGACTATCGCCCGTTCCTCGAGTCAGAGACAGCAGGTTCATCTGGTTTGAGCTCCTCGTATCCGGGGGATCCTCTCCCACCAGCGTTAGGCTGTGCAGTGGTACCGTTGGATGATCCCTGGTCCATATCCATCGTTCCAAGGCCTGGTGGCGGAAGCGTCGTATGTCCGCTTGGGCCCGCACCGTGCGTCGAGGCGGCAGGCGTAGTCAATATGCCCACACCTATGCCAAACTTGTGGCCGCCCGAATGGCTACCGTTGCTGCTCGGCGAGCCGCGATGAGACGCGTGGTCTCGACGCCCTCCCTCACCCTCGTCATCCGAGTCCGAAAGCTCCCCATCCGCTTGAACACGCCGGTCGAGGATTCGCTGTGGGCGTCGATCGTCTGGATCAAGCATATCTTCGTCTTGGTTCATATCGTCCATCTCCGCGTCGATCGGTAACACAGGAACGTCTAGATTGTTCTATCAAGATCCATCACTCGACGAGTCGTGGAGTATATGTACCTGTCATCTGGACGCTGGGAGGGCCACCGACATGCCTGAGGTGTTCCATGACGATGTTCTTGACACGTTCGAGGTACGCAGGGCTGTTCAGGTCTTCTGTGTTTGAAGCCTTGACGTCCAACTGATAATCCGGACCAAAGTATTCATAATATTCGTTGACAGGTATATCTGAAGAAGGATGAGGACATTCCTATCTGTCATAGGCATACACCTACCATGACCCAGCTCGACACCGGTTGCCAGCCCAGTCTCGTACGCCCACGCACGGCTCACGTTCCGCATCGTGTAACCACCACCCCCAAGCAGAAGTAGGGGCTTGTCAAAGGACTTGACGAATTTGACGCAGTTTGCGTGTCCTTAAACTGACTGTCAGGCCGAAGAGTAGAAATGTCGGATACACAAACCTCGCATGGACAGGTTGAGGCAGCCTAACTTGTCACCCGCGAGTGAGTCAGTGCCGCATTGTAGAACAACTGCAGCGGGATCGTATGATTCCATAACCTGCTGTATTACCTGCCAAGGAAAATGAAGTCGAACCCTTGTTGTCGGAATGTTAAGAAAACTTACAGGTTCGAAAACGCTCTTGTAATTCTCGTCGTTGATCCCGTCTCGAAGAGGAAAATTCAGGGAGTAATACTTCCCCTTGCTAATGCCAATGTCCTGTGGGTGTAAGTGTCAACGGTTGTCATAAAACTTGCAAGGATACCGACTCTGAGTTCCCCAGTTCCGGGGAAATACTCCCCATATTTGTGGAAGCTGACCGTCATCACTCGATCTGTTGTATAGAACGCCTCTTCGACGCCATCCCCATGATGGACGTCGATATCAATGTATAACACTCTTGAATGATACCTGAGTCAGAGAGTAAAAAGTCACGTCAAGAATGATATGAATCGCTCAAGGGGCTCACCGCAGTAATTCTAGGATACCAAGGACGATGTCATTCACGTAGCAGAAACCGCTCGCCTCGCTTTTTTTCGCGTGATGTAGACCACCTGCCCAGTTAACAGCGATGTCACATTTGTCTCTGCTGAGTCTCGCAGCTCCCTCTAATGAAGAGTGAGAATACGTGAGTGGGGCATAGTGACTAAAGCTGACCCATCGATCCTCCAGCGGATATTGCACAATAGTCAAACAAGCCATCGAACACTGGACAGTCATCACCAACATTACCTACACAAAGTTAGTTTATAAGATAACGCAGAAACCACCGGAACCATAGAGGGAGAACCAACTGACACTTGTGTTGCTCCTTGACGAAATTCCCCATGTTACTCGGCGTGATTTTGCTGAGGAATTCAATATAATCATCAGAATGAAATTGTGTCATTTCGCGCTTCGTCGCGGGCTTGGCGCGCTAAAAAGAAAAAA
>Ga0307510_10001699_pt1 | contig 24466 bp, 32 predicted proteins | sample 12_EM_MG_FD_207224 | JGI IMG/M metagenome (GOLD analysis project Ga0307510, IMG submission 207224) | Populus trichocarpa ectomycorrhiza microbial communities from riparian zone in the Pacific Northwest, United States - 12_EM | ecosystem: Host-associated > Plants > Roots > Unclassified | place... | reverse complement strand
CCAGGATAAGGCCCATAAGGTGTTCTAAGTCAGGAATACTGTATTGCTCGAAACTCATGGATAAGAGTCTATCGATAACTGGTGACACTTTTTCGCTTCACCCTGCCGTGGTATTTATTATCCCAATATTGAACTGCTGTGTGCAATGCGACATCCCAAGACGCAGGCCCTTCTTCCTCGTAACTGTACGTGTTCGGATACATATGACTCGACCCTTGCCACATACTAGAGGGACACCATAGATACTGTACAGTACTGACCTTGCACCACTTGTGTCAACTGAATTCGTGTTTTTTTCGGGCCACTTGGCCGCGAGTTTCATATTGAGATTCTCCTTCTCCGCGCTGGGCCTTGCCGCGCTTGCGGTGTTATTGCTTGGGTGAGCGTCTATCGTCCATATCGGGTCGAAGCAGTGTAAACGGCGCACAGACGACCAGTTCACCTGTAACCTGAACGTGTTCGTCTGGCGCAAGGAATCCCCACTCAATCCCCTTCCCGAATCTTTCCCTACTATTAACGTCAAACACCATGTCCCAAACACCCACCGCGACCTCAAGCTATCAAGTTATCTTCGACAATGCTCTAGAAGCCTACAAGAAGAAGACCGAAAAAGAGCTCCGGTCCCACCCACTACTTCCCAAACTCCAAGCCTGCAACTCCCCCGATGCCGTCCTTACAGTTCTACGAGACCAAATCCCTACATTCGACCAATCTCACAGTACCAGTGGCACCAATGACAAGTTGACCAACTGGCTAAATCCGACTGTCAATGTGCTCTATTCGTTCTCCGAGGCTATCGGTGCGGGTGTTGGTCTGGTCAGCAATAAGAGAGTATTCGGGGTGGTACAGATTAAGGTCTGATATTCGCCGCTGTACAGGTGTATCCGCCTGCTGGAGTGATCTTCACTGGGATAGGCGTTCTTCTCTCAGTGAGTATCTTGATTCCATTTCCTCGACCACTCTGACACCGCGCTAAGGCAGCCAAGGGTGTTTCTGCCAGTCAGGATGCGCTCACCGACGTATTTAAGCGCATCGAGAATTTCTTTCGACGCCTTGAGGCCTATGTCCAAGTTCCACCGACGGCAGGGATGACCGACGTGATCGTGAAGATCATGACTGAAGTGCTCTCAATCCTAGCCCTCGTGACAAGGGAGATTAGTCAGAGCCGAGCGAGTAAGCTGATCGCTTTTATTAATCGTGAATGTCGACTGATTGTTGTTCAGAGAAGTATTTGAAGGAGGTGGTGGGGAGGACTGATATCGAGGATGCGCTGTCTCGACTGGATCGGCTGACTCAAGAGGAAGTCCGGATGGCAGCTGCACAAAGTCTGAAGGCCACCGTGACTCATGCGGTCCATGACGAGGTGAAAACTGTCGATGACAGGGTGCAGGGTGTCGGCAGCCATGTGCAACAAGTTGATATCCATGTTCAAAGTGTCGATGACAAGGTACAAGGTGCCGACGGCAAGGCGCAGCAAGTCGCAGATGACATTGGCAATCAGAAACGTTCGTCATCCAATGACTTCATCTGATTCGCCATGAAGGCTTAATTGCTCTCACAGGGGATCAGCTACGAAAGGACCTTGGAAACTGGCTCTCTCCCCCGGATCCATCTGTAAATTATGAGATTGCAAGCAATGCTCGCCACGAAGGCACTACCCTATGGTTCTTGGAATGTGACGCATTCAAGGATTGGAAGGCGTCTAATTCATTGCTGTGGATTTACGGAAAACGTACATTCCTTCGCCCCTCTTGAGGCTTCTTCGCTCTCGTTAATGGACTTTATTTCTGTAGCCGGTTCAGGGAAGACTGTCCTTAGGTTCGTCACACCTCAAAATCTTTTGGTGGGATTGTTGACCTTCCTCCAGTTCATCGATCATCCAGGATCTTGGCTGCGTCGTTGACACCGGTTCAGCCTACGCCGCTTACTTCTTCTTTGATTTCCATGACACTGGAAAGCAGGATGCCCACGCATTACTTTCTTCTCTTCTCGTCCAGCTCAGCCAACAATCTTCTTCTTTCTGTGACATTCTCTCTGCCTGTTATTCAACCCATCAATCTGGCTCGCAGCAACCGAGTGACCGCGTACTTACACAATGCCTCCAAGACATGGTCAGGTCTTCAGAACAAACCCCAATCTACCTTATCCTCGACGCACTCGATGAGTGCCCCGACGGTAACGGATTACCGTCCTCTCGCGAAATAGTCCTGGCACTTGTCGAGAATCTCGTCAACTCGAACCTTCCAAACTTGCATCTGTGCATAACAAGTCGTCCGGAGATTGATATTCGGAACTCCCTTGAACCGTTGACATCGAATCGGATATCTATTCATGACCGGAGCGGACAAAGGCAAGACATCGTCGACTATGTGATCTCTGTGGTCTATTCAGACAAGATGATGCAGAGATGGCGCGAAGAAGACAAGAAGGCGGTCATTAATGTCCTCTCAGAGAGGGCCAATGGCATGTGAGGATGCCTTCATATATGTTCAGTATCACACCCTCATACTTTCACACAGGTTTCGTTGGGTATACTGCCAACTGGAAACATTGCGACCTTGTCTCCCGCCCAGTGTGCGACGAATTCTGGCGGAATTGCCCGAAACGTTGGATGCGACCTATGAGCGGATACTGCAGGAAATTCCCAAGTCAAATCAAGCACTTGCTCATCGTCTCCTGCAGTGCCTTACTGTTGCCGTTCGCCCACTTCGTGTGGAGGAGCTAGCTGAGATCCTCACCGTTGACTTCAGCACACCGGAAGGGATTCCGAAGCTGAATGAAGCTTTACGGTGGGAGGACCACGAACAGGCCGTGCTTTCCATCTGTTCAAGTTTGATCGCCGTCATCGATGACGGGGTTTCCCGCTTGGTCCAGTTTTCGCATTTCTCGATCAAAGAATTCCTGACTTCCGATCGCCTTGTCACGTCGACAATGGACGCCTCCCGTTATCACCATATTCTCCTCGAACCGGCACACACGATCATGGCGCAAGCCTGTCTCGGTGTTCTACTCCGATTCGACTCACACACTGACGAAGCCAGCATCATGAGCTTTCCCCTAGCCAAGTATGCTGCTGAACACTTCGGCGACCATGCGGAGTTCGAGGGCGTTTTATCGTATATACTAAATGGGGCCGATACTCTTCTCGATGCAGACAAACCACACTTTTCTGCATGGGTCCGAATGCGCGGCCTGGACCAACTTCCGTTCTTGCAACCAGACGTGATGCCACTGTACTACGTTGCGGCACGTGGATACCGCGGCTTGGTGGATTACCTCATTTCAAAGCGTCCAGATGACGTAAACGTCAGAGGGTATTACGGGACTCCGCTGCACGGAGCGTTGGGTGGGGCACACGCAGAAATCGCACGGCTGTTTCTTGGGTACGGCGTAGACGTGGATGTCCGGGACTGTGACGACGTGACTCCACTGCACCTGGCAGCGTATAACGGGTTCCTCGATGTTGTCCGCACGCTGGTTGAGCGATATGCGGACATAAATGCGCGGGATAGTTCTGGCAACACACCACTACACCGAGCCATGGAGGACTTCGAGGAGCCTGGAAGCATTCAAGAAAGAAGTCTTGATGTGGTGAATTTTTTACTACAGCATGGCGCGGACCCAGGTACACAGAATGACCACCACTCGACCCCTTTGCATCAGGCTTCATATTACGGATCCGTCAGGGGAACACAGCTGATGCTTGAGCACGGCGCAAATATCCATACACGGAGCTGGAAAGGTCGGACACCACTACACCGGGTCTTGGCCAGCTTGGATGACGCCTACGATACCTTGGATATATTTGTCGATACCATGCGATGCTTACTGGCACATGGCGCGGACGTTGATGCACTGGATGATGACCACGCGACACCGCTGCATCTGGCATCTTACTTTGACCGCGTCAAAGGTGCACAGCTACTATTGGAGCATGGCGCAAATGTGCACCTCGAGGATAAAAGGGGAAAGACCCCCTTCCAAGTTGCTTCGGAGGGAGGTGGAACGAAGGTTATGCAGCTGTTGTCGGATTATTTGTAGAGTCAGCAAAACGTGTGACACAATTTCAGGTCACCTTCTCTAGATTACTTTGGACGTCGCATCTCATTTTATGTCGTGTTTTGGCATTTTATACTTGAATACATAGCCCTGTTGTAAACTCCGCTGTCATTTGGTAAATGTTCCAGGATACATCCCCACATGACAATACAAGTCATTTAAGGACTTACTAACAGCGAGCCACAAACGACTTGCCGGGCTGTGGGGAACAAAAATAATACCTTTGGAGTCTTACAACTGGCCAAATTAAGACCCTTAGTAAAGTGGTCCTACGTAATGTATCTCATATGCCACAACAGAGGAACGCCCGAAGGTGGGAAGATTTTCAAGAATACGGTGATAGACATATAAGACAGAAGGGAACAACGCGGACACGGAAAGTATATACTCCCAATGAATACGCATCTTCATCAACGCAGGCGATACCTGTATCTGTCCCATGAATCATCTCTTTTGCGGTCGTAATCACGAGAACGGTCCCAGTCCCGTGCGCTCTCTCGGCGTCGGAGAACGCCCACGTTTACGTTCGTAGTGCTCGAGACCGAGCCGCTGCGCCGACGATACTGCCCGGCGAAGGTAACTCGCGACGATTACGTCTGTAATCACTTCGACCGTCGTCGCGTCGATCGTCATCTCCGCGAGGGCGAGGTGGCGATAGGGACCGAATGCCGCCTGTATTGATGGGGCGGGTTCGACAAATGACCTTAGGAGCGGCGGTCGCGAGAGTCATCTGACGAATCGGATTCGCTGTCGGAATCGGAGGAAGAAATGTCAGAGGACGAGTCCGTGTCTGATGAACTGTCAGAAGACGACGGCTCGGTCTCTAATGTTGCGCGACGTTGTTTCGGTTTCGGAATGGGGCGAGGGGCGTTCTAGGGAACAACACATCAGCACTAGCATAGAACAAACCGTTGAATGCTCGGCTCACCTTGGGATACCCGCGCATCTCTTCGAAACAAGGGCCGCAAAGACGGGTGTGAAAGGCACACTAGCCGCCTGTGCCTTCATGACACTACGCGCGAAATCTCCATGACCTCTGAGAGGTTCTCGTCGAAGAGAACGGGAACGACGTGCTTGATGTTGCCCATGTCGACCCTGTTGACGATCGACTGGCACAGGGCATCCAAAAAGAGACGCTGGTACTCGGCGCCAAGGTAGCCTGGAGGTCGTGGAGCCGTGCGGGCATGTAGCACAAGCCGTGTGTACGGCAAGCTGGTCAGCTTTGCGAGTGGGGTCGACGTCCTCCACCCTTGGAACATCTACTATTCCCCGACGCGGTGGAGTAGGGGGAAAGTGACCGGCGCCGCATTGAGGACCACTGTCAGTGGAGTGAGAACGAGACCTGCCGACCTGTCAGTCAGAACTGCGAGAGCCAAAATACGCAGAGAAATGAGGGCGCACCTTTTACTCATTCATGATGCATCCTTTGTGGTGTGATATCCATCGGAGGTCGATGCGTCACCACAGCAGCTCCGTGGCATTCGTGCTGACTAAGCGAGTAATCTGCAGACCGAAACCCCGGTGATTCACCCAACATATCAATCAACGCGCCTTCCTCCCTCCTTCACCCTCAACGCGAATGGAGGGTGCCATTCCTCACAATTCTCGTTTGTTTACTTTGTCTTTTTTAGACATGTAAGGGCCAAGGATAACATTTGTCCGCAATGCACTCCTCTGGTGCGACCGAATGCCAGGAAGGCAAAGCACCGCTCCCAAACACAGCCGGCGAAGGTGGTCAACAAGCACACGAACCCCAAAAGTGTCTCCCTTCTCTATGCATTACTTCCATTGACTCGAAAGTGCAGGCGGAGGACCCAACACCGTTGTCAGCCACGATGACACGCCGCGACGACGACGACAACAATCTGCGAGGGTGTTCGCGACTACCTGCAACGCCGCTCTATGCCACCTGAACGATATCCCGATGACGTCACTAGAGCTGAAGGTCCCCCGTGGTGTGGGTGGGGACCCATCCAGTGGGAAGGCCAAGGCGAGGGCAAATAGTAGGGGTACTTTTGGCGGCGCAGTACGACGTGATGGAGGGGGAGCGAGAAAATGCGATAAGGTGGCACCTCTAAAGGAGATGGAGGCCAAGGTAGGTCGATCGGACACACTTACGGTGAGCAGTTTGTCAGTCAATGGGGAACGATCGAAAATCGACGATCCTTTCTGCTTCCCCCAGTATTTTATTATCCGAATATGTTGACCTAGACACCAGAGATCTACAGTAGTGGCAGACAAGATGGTTTTGTACTATTACTGGAGAACCGTTGCTGTTCTCAGATGAGTAGTGAAGCTAGTGAAGGGCGTGGTACATGTACAGAGTTCACAACAGTGGAAACTTGGGCTCTTCCTGTACCTAGCCTCAATATTATGTTTTCCCTATTGCTCTATTTATTTTTCGCTTCCACGTCGTAACTGCGCGGATGCGCAGGACGAGGATAACTTTACTCCCCTGCATATAGCAACACATGATGCAGACATAGGCTGATTGCACCCACCTTGCTACCACTTGGCGTCAGCTGAACTCGTCTTGCTCTACTGTGGTTCCATGGGCCACGGCTTTGACCCGAACTGAGATGCTCGATCATCGTCCATGTTGGACGCCCTGTGCTCCCAGTGACAACCCTCTCTTGCCGTTGCCGAGCGTCTATCATCTATATCGAGTAATACCTGCGGCGTGTAAACGTGCAGACCAGGTTACCCCAGCAAAGCACCCTCGCCAAATCCCAATCACGCCTCTCCAAGTCTATTTCTGTTTTGCCAGTATCACCCCATAGACGTGACGAAGGCCATGTCCCAGACACCCACTGCGACCACCTCGACCTCAAATTATCAAGCTATCTTCGACAATGCCCTAGAAGCGTACAAGAAGAAGACAAAGAGAGATCTCCTTTCCCATCCATTACTTCCCAAACTCCAAACCTGCAATTCTCCCGATGCTGTCCTTACACTCCTACGAGACCAATTGCCCGTGATCGGCCCATCCCCGAGTCGCAGTACTGGTGGTGATGATGACAGGTTGACCAATTGGCTAAATCCGACTGTCAATGTGCTCTACTCGTTCTCCGAAGCTACCGATGCGGGTATTAGTCTGGTCAGCAAAAGAGCGTTCGAGGTTTGCCGGTTCAAGATCTGATATTTGTTGTTATACAGGTATATTCACCCGCGGGAGTGATCTTCACTGGGATAGGCGTTCTTCTCTCAGTGAGTATCTTCTTGATTCCGCTTCTTCGACCACACTGACAACCCGCTCTAAGGCGACCAAGGCCATTTCTGCCAGTCAGGATGCGCTCACCGACGTATTTGAGAGCATCGAGAATTTCTTTCGACGCCTTGAGACCTATGTCCAAGTTCCACCGACGCCAGGGATGACCGACATGATCGTGAAGATCATGACTGAGCTGCTCTCAATCCTAGCTATCGCGACAAGGGAGATTAGTCAAAGCCGGGCGAGTAAGCTAATCGCTTGTATAAATCGTGACTGTCGATTGATCGTTGTTCAGAGAAATATTTGAGGAAGCTGGTGGGGAGGACTGGTATCAAGGATGCGCTGACTCGACTGGATCGGCTGACTCAAGAGGATGACAAGGTACAAGGTGTCGACGACAAGGGCCAGCAAGTCGCAGATGGCATGGGCGATAAGAGGCGTTCGTCATCCAATAACCTCATCTGACTGGCCATAAAGGCTTAATTGCTCTCACAGGGGATCAGTTACGAAGGGACCTCAGAAACTGGCTCTCTCCCCCTGATCCATCTGTAAATTATAACATTGCAAGGCATGCTTGCCACGAGGGCACCACCCTATGGTTTATGGGATGTGGCGCCTTCAAGAATTGGAAGGTGTCTAATTCATTGCTGTGGATTTACGGAAAACGTACATTTCCTCCCCCCTCTTCTTCGCTCTGGCTAATGGGCCTTGATTTCTTTAGCCGGTTCGGGGAAGAGTGTCCTCAGGTTCGTTACGCATCAAAACCGTTTGGCCGGGATTGTTGACCTTCCTCCAGTTCATCGATCATCCAGGACCTTTGCTGTGTCGTTGACACGGGTTCAGCCCACGTCGCTTACTTCTTCTTTGATTTCAGGGACATCGCTAAGCGGGATGCCCACGGATTACTTTCTTCTCTCCTCTTCCAGCTCAGCCAACAATCTGCTCCTTTCTGCGACATTCTCTCTGCCTGTTATTTAACCAACTCGCGGCGACCGAGTGACCGCGCACTTGCGCAATGCCTCCAAGACATGATCAGGTCTTCAGAACAAACCCAAATCTACCTTATCCTCGACGCACTCGACGAGTGCCCCAATAGGACTGGAATACCTTCCTCTCGTAACATCGTCCTGGCACTTGTCGAGGAACTCGTCAACTCGAACCTTCCAAACTTGCACCTGTGCATAACAAGTCGTCCGGAGATTGACATTCGGACCTCCCTTGAACCGTTGACGTTGAATCGGATATCTCTTCATGACCAGAGCGGACAAAAGAAAGACATCGTCGACTATGTGAACTCTGTGGTCCACTCAGACAAGAGCATGCGGAAATGGCGAGAGGAGGACAAGAATGTTGTTATCGATGTGCTCTCAGACAAGGCCGATGGCATGTGAGGACGCGTTTATATATATTGAGTCCCATTTTCTGATACTTTTACACAGGTTTCGTTGGGTATTCTGCCAGCTGGAAACACTGCGTCACTGTCTCCCTCCCAGCGTGCGGCTAATTCTCGCGGAATTGCCCGAAACGTTGGATGCGACATATGAGCGGATACTGGAAGAAATTCCCAAGTCAAACCGAGTTCATGCTCATCGTCTCCTGCAGTGCCTTACTGTTGCTGTTCGCCCACTGCGTGTAGAGGAGCTAGCCGAGATCCTTGCCATTGATTTTGACACATCGGAAGGGACTCCGAAGTTAAACGAAGCGTTGCGGTGGGAGGATCAAGAACACGCCGTGCTTTCGGCGTGCTCCAGTTTTCTTGCCATCAGTAAGGTTGAGGACCAAGATTCCCGTGTAGTCCAATTTTCGCATTTCTCGGCCAAAGAATTCTTGACTTCGGATCGCCTTGCCACGTCGGCAAGGGACGTCTCCCGTTACTATCATATTCTCCTCGAGTCCGCACACACGATCATGGCTCAAGCTTGTCTCAGTGCCCTCCTTCGAATCGACTCCCACATCGATGAAGCCAACATCAAGAACTTTCCTCTATCCGAGTATGCTGCTGAACATTTCGGCGATCATGCGGAGTTCCGGAGCGTTTTCCCGCACATACGGGATGGGGTCGATCCTCTCCTCGATGCAGATAAATCACACTTTGCTGCATGGGTTGGAATGTGCCCCCTTATCCATCTTCCGCACCCGCAATCGGACGTAATTCCCCTGTACTACGTTGCGGCACGTGGATACCGCGGCTTGGTGGACTACCTTGTTTCAAAGCGTCCAGATGACGTGAACGTGAGAGGTTATTACGGGACTCCACTGCACGCAGCGTTGGGTGGGGCACATGACGATATCGCACGGTTACTTCTTGGGTACCGCGTAGATGTGGATGTTCGGGACTATGAGGACGTGACCCCACTGCACCTGGCAGCGTATAATGGGTTCCTCGATGTTGTCCGCACGCTGGTTGAGCGCAATGCGGACATAAATGCGCGGGACAGTTCTGGCAACACACCACTACACCGAGCCATGGAGGACTTCGAGGAGCCCGAAAGCGTTCAAGACAGAAGTATGGATGTGGTGGAATTGTTACTTGTCCATGGCGCGGACCCAAATGCAAAGAATGATCACCACTCGACCCCGCTGCATCAGGCTTCATATTACGGATCCGTCAAGGGAGCACAGTTGATGCTCGAGCATGGTGCAAATGTCCATGCACGGAGTTGGAAAGGTCGGACACCACTACACCGAGTTTTGGCCAGCTTGGATGATGCCTACGATTCCTTGGATATATTTGTCGATACCATGCGATGCTTACTGGCACATGGCGCGGACGTTAATGCACTGGATGATGACCACGCGACACCGCTGCATCTGGCATCTTACTTTGATCGCGTCAAAGGTGCACAGCTACTATTGGAGCATGACGCGAATGTGCACCTCGAGGATAAAAGGGGAAAGACCCCCTTCCAAGTTGCGTCGGAGGGAGGTGGAACGAAGGTTATGCAGTTATTGTCGGAGTATTTGTAGAGTCACCAAAACATGTAACACAATTTCCAGGTTGCCATGTTCTCTAGATTACTTAGGACGTTCCATCTCATTTTATGTCGTGTTTTGGCATTTTATCCTTGAATACATAGCCCTGTTGTAAACTCCGCTGTCATTTAGTAAATGTTCCAGGATACATCCCCACACGACAATACAAGCCATCTAAGGACTTACTAGCAGCGAGCCACAAACGAGTTGCCGGGTTGTTCGGGAGGCTTCGAACTGGCCAAATTAAGACCCTTAGTAAACGATCCTACAGAATGTATCTTAATGCCACAACGGAGGAACGCCCGAGGGTGGGAGGATTTTCAAGAATACGGTGATAGACATATAAGACAGAAGGGAACAACGCGGACACGTAAAGTAGATACTCTGATGGATAGACAACTTCATCAAGGCCGGCGGTCCCTGTATCCGTCCCGTGATTCATCTCTTCTGCGGTCGTAATCACGAGAACAGCCCCCGTCCCGTGCGCTCTCTCAGCGTGGCGCGGAGACGCTCACGAGGTGGCGTCCTCGGGACCGAGTCGCTGCGCCGACGATACCACCCAGCTGGGGTGACTCGCGACAATTACGGCCGTAACCACTTCGGCCGTCCTCGCGTCGACTGCAAGAGCGAGGTCGCGATGCGGGCCGGCTATCATTGCGTCTGCGGCACGGCGAGTCCCGACGGTGACGGGGCGATGGAGATGGCGTCCGGCTGTCATCTCGTCCACGGCGGGGAGAATTCCGCTTGTATTCATGGCGCGAGTCGACGAATGACGATATGAGCGGCGGTCACGAGAGTCATCTGATGAATCGGATTCGAGATCAGAATCGGGCGAACAAATTTCTGAGTCCGTGCCCGATGAACTGTCGGAAGACGAGGACTCAGCGCTCAGCCTCTAAGGTTGCGCGGCATTGTTCCGGAATGAGGCGAGGGGTGCTCTAGGGAACAACGCATCAGCTCTGGCACAGAACAAACCGTTGAATGCTCGCACATCTCTCCGGTGAGAACACCAAGTCCGATACTCGTAAAGTAATTGATAGAGAAGTGCGTGCTTTTTGGGTTATCCACCGGGAATATGCCAATACACAGTACCTTGATCTAGGGGTCCTCAAACCGTTCTTCAAGAAGCAGGCAGACCCACGCGCTCCGTGACTTCCTGCATCATGATCTTGACAAAGGTGCGGCTTGAATTTGTGGTATCATCCTCGTTTATCTTGATCACCTGAAGAACAATCCAAGAGATGGCATCATTCGCAAGGAGGTGGCCAAAGAGACGCGCAATGTCACGCAGACGAGTCGTTTCGTAACGATGAATTGTCGTGATATGTTTCAAAAGCTTTCTGAAAAGATTCGTTCCTTAGGCAGCTGAGCTTGGAGAAATGTCCGCTGACGACGCCATAGAAAGTCGAACAAGAACGCTTTTGGGAATAACCATGTTGACTAGTTCGGTCTAGAATGCCCTGTAAGCAACGCCGAAGACAAGTAGATCATGTTTCAGCCGTCCCCGAAAAGGAGGGCACTGAAGACCGTACCGAAACCAACCTGGTCAATCTGCGCCGCGCGATTTATCTGGCCATCATGAATGCCCTTAACTACGAAGACGCTGTCTACAATTTGCTGAAAGTCTCGGTAAAGGGGGGCGAAGAGGTATAGTTTTGAGGATCTGGGTCGTCCCGCACGTGGAGTGTGAGGTTACCTTACAGTAGTTTGGATTGAACTTGAAAATATCTGCCCACGGAACATTAATAAAGACCCTGGTGCAGCAGATAGGATACATACTGAGGCCTTCTTCAACTCTCAGACCTCCTCCAGCTAAATTTCATGCGCGATCTGCTCCTCTTCTTCCACAAAGTCGAGTCCCTCTGGTAATATTGGATTGTTCTTGTTCTCGCCCTTGCACCTGCATAAATACTTCGATCATGCACTTGATGCAATGTCCGGTGTTGCCCTCATTTAATACGGCACGGAAGCGTTGGAAGATCGTTGCGTTGGTCTTCCTGGGGAGAGAACGGGGACTTGAAGTGCCATCAACTCATGGGCAACGCCTTGATTGACGAAGGGTGTGATGAATGTGATCATAGAATGACCAACCGTCCGGAGAGGTGGTGTAAGGTTTACAGCGTGAAAGTAGAATTCTCTGACGTACCCTGTCATTCCTCTTAAATGCCCTTCTGAGCTGGCTGATCAACCGGCGAAGCAACAATTCGCCAATGATGAGCAATTTTATATTGATAATCGAAACAAGGGTTTGCAAGGACGGGTGTCAAAGGCAAATGCTACGCGCCGTAACGCGCGAAATACCCATGACCTCTGATGCGGGTTCCGGAGAAGAGCTCGAGGACGACATGCTTGGTGTTGCGCATGTCGACCCTGTTGACAATCGGGCATCCCAGAAGAGACGCTCGTACTCGGCGACGCGGACGCGGTGGCCTGGAGGGCGCGGAGCCGTGCAGGGGCGTCTATACGCCTCTAGAGCGCGAGGATCTCAGCTCGACAATCCCTGCCAAACGTATGCAGCGAATTCCATTCCGTCCTTCTTCTCCCCAACAAAACTTTGCCAAACTTATAACCACTTATTTTATTTTTTTACCCACCCACCATAAGGCCCATAAGGTTAAGGTGTGCTAAGTCGGGAACTCATCCGTGAGCGTCTATCATCCATATCGAGTAGAATCAGTGTAAACGGCTCACAGAACAGTCCACCTGTAACTTGAATGGTGCAAGGAGTCCCCGCTCAATCCCCTTCCTGAATCTTTCCCTACCACTACCAGTGTCCTCCCACGACGAACGCCATGTCCCAAACACCCACCGCGACCTCAAACTATCAAGTTATCTTTGACAACGCTCTAGAAGCCTACAAGAAGAAGACCAAAAAAGAGCTCCGATCCCACCCACTACTTCCCAAACTCCAAGCCTGCAACTCTCCCGATGCCATCCTTGCAGTCCTACGAGAACAAATCCCCGCGTTCGACCAACCTCACAGCACTAGTGGCACCAACGACAAGTTGACCAACTGGCTAAACCCGACTGTCAATGTGCTCTACTCGTTCTCCGAAGCTATCGGTGCGGGTACTGGTCTGGTCAGTAATGAGAGCGTTCGGGGTGGCACGGGTCAAGGTCTGATATTCGCCGTTGTACAGGTGTATCCACCCGCGGGAGTGATCTTCACTGGGATAGGCGTTCTTCTCTCAGTGAGTATCTTCTTGATTCCATTTCCTCGGCCACTCTGACACCGCACTCTCTAAGGCAGCCAAAGGCGTTTCTGCCAGCCAGGATGCGCTCACCAGCGTATTTGAGCGTATCGAGAATTTCTTTCGACGCCTTGAGACCTATGTCCAAGTTCCACCGACGCCGGGGATGACGGACATGATCGTGAAGATCATGACTGAAGTGCTCTCAATCCTAGCCCTCGTGACAAGGGAGATTAGTCAGAGCCGAGCGAGTAAGCTGATCGCTTGTATGAATCGTGACTGTCGACTGATGTTGTTCAGAGAAATATTTGAAGAAGGTGGCGGGGAGGGCTGATATCGAGGATGCGCTGTCTCGACTCGATTGGCTGACACAAGAGGAAGCCCGGATGGCAACTGCGCAAGGTCTCAAAGCCACCCATGAGGTCGACTACAAGGTGACGAGTGTCGACGGCCATATTCAGCAGGTCGACAACAGGGTGCAGGGTGTCGGCAGCCATGTCCAACAAGTCGATGACAAGGTACAAGGTGTCGATGACAAGGTGCAGCAAGTCACATATGACATAGGCTATCAGAAGCGTTCGTTGCTCAGTACCTCATCTGACTGGCAAGGATGGCTTAATCGCTCTCACAGGGGATCAGGTACGGAAGGACCTTCGAAACTGGCTCTCTCCCCCGGATCCATCTGTAAATTATAACACTGCAAGCGATGCTCGCCACGAAGGCACCACCCTATGGTTTCTGGGATGTGATACCTTCAAGGATTGGAAGGTGTCTAATCCATTGCTGTGGATTTATGGAAAACGTACATTCCCTCCCCCCTCTTCTCCACTCTGGCTAATGGACCTTTCTTTGAAATTCTTTCTATAGCCGGTTCTGGGAAGAGTGTCATCAGGTTCGTCACACCTCGAAATTATTTGGACGGGATTGTTGACCTTCCTCCAGCTCATCGATCATCCAGGATCTTGACTGCGTCATTGACACGGGTTCAGCCTATGTCGCTTACTTCTTCTTTGATTTCAAGGACACCAGAAAGCAGGACGCCCACGGATTACTTTCTTCTCTCCTCATCCAGCTCAGCCATCAATCTACTTCTCTGTGCGACATTCTCTCTGCCTGTTATTCCACCCACCAATCTGGCTCCCGACAACCCAGTGACCGTTCCCTTACACAATGCCTCCAAGACATGCTCAGGTTCTCTACACAGATCCCAATCTATCTTGTTCTCGACGCGCTGGACGAGTGCCCCCACACGACTGGAATGCCGTCCTCACGTGACAAGGTCCTGTCACTCGTCGAGAAGCTCGTCAAGTCGAACCTTCCGAACTTGCACCTATGTATTACAAGTCGTCCAGAGATCGACATTCGGACCGTCCTTGAGCCGTTGACATCTAATCGGATATCTCTTCATGACCAAAGTGGACAAAGGAAGGACATCATCAACTATGTGAATTTTGTGGTTTATTCGGATATGAACATGCGGAGATGGCGAGAGGAGGACAAGGAGGTGGTCATTGAGGTACTTTCAAAGAAAGCTGATGGGATGTAAGGACGCCGGATATACGTTCAGGATCACTTTCTGATGGTTTTTCCCAGGTTTCGTTGGGTATTCTGCCAATTGGAGACATTGAGGCACTGTCTCCCTCCTACCGTGCGCGGAATTCTCGCAGAATTGCCCGAAACGTTGGATGCGACATACGACCGAATACTGCATGAAATTCCCAAGTCAAACCAAGTACATGCTCATCGTCTCCTTCAGTGCCTCACTGTTGCCTCTCGCCCATTGCATGTGGAGGAGCTAGCCGAAGTCCTTGCGGTTGACTTCAACGCATCAGATGGGATTCCGAAGTTGAACGAAACGTTGCGATGGGAGGACCAAGAACAGGCCGTGCTTTCCGCCTGTTCTAGTTTGATCGCCGTCATCGAGGACTCGGTCTCGGATGAGGACGACGATGACGATGACGATGACGACGACGACGACGAGTATGGTGATGACGAAGACGACGACGACGACGAGTATGAAGATGAAGATGAGGATGGGTATGAGGACGATGACGAAGATGAGGATGAGGATGAGGACGAGGATTTCCGTCTGGTCCAATTTTCCCATTTCTCGGTCAAAGAATTCCTGACTTCCGATCGCCTTGCCACATCGAAAATCGACGCCTCCCGTTATCATCATATTCTCCTCGAACCGGCACACACGACCATGGCGCAAGCTTGTCTCAGTGTTCTACTCCGATTGGGCCCCCACGTCGATGATGCCAGCATCGAGGACTTTCCTCTGGCCGAATATGCCGCAGAACATTTCGGCGACCATGCGGAGTTTGAAAGCGTTTTGTCGCATATAAGAGATGGGGTTGATGACCTCCTCGACGCAGACAAATCACACTTTGCTGTATGGTTCTGGATTCACCGAGGCCGTTGGAGAAACGAGCGCCCACAACCACTGGATGTAATTCCGCTGTACCACGTTGCGGAATGTGGATACCGCGGCTTGGCGGATTTCATCATTTCGAGGCGTCCAGAGGATATGAACGTCAGAGGTGATTACGGGACTCCATTGCATGCAGCGTTGCAAGGGGGGCACGCCGACGTCGCAGAGTTGCTTCTTGCGCACTACGCAGACGTAGATGTTCGGGGCTATCAGGACCAGACTCCACTGCACCTAGCGGCGTATCATGGGTTCCTCGGTATTACTCGCACGCTGGTTGAGCGCAATGCGGACATCAATGTGCGGGACAGTTCTGGCAACACACCACTACACCGAGCCCTGGAGTACTGGTTCGAGGGCCCTGAAAGTACTCAAGACGGACGTCTTGATGTGGTGAAATTTTTGCTAGAGCGTGGTGCGGACCCAGATGCAGAGAATGACGGCCATTCAACCCCGCTGCATGAGGCTTCATACCACGGATCCGTCAAGGGAGCACAGTTGATGCTCGAGCACGGCGCAAATATCCATGCACGGAACCAGGCGGGTCAGACACCACTACACCGAACCCTGGACGGCTCGTATGAAGATTTCCATAACCTGGATATGTTTTTGGAAACCATGCGATACTTATTGGAGCACGGCGCGGACGTTGATGCACAGAATAATGACCACGCGACTCCGCTGCATCTGGCGTCTCACGATGGCTGCGTCAAAGGTGCACGGCTATTATTGGAGCATGGTGCGAATGTGCATCTCGTGGATAAAGAGGGTATGACCCCCTTCCAAGTTGCGTCGATGCGAGGTAAAATGAAGACCACGCAGTTGTTGTCGGCGCATTTGCAGAGTTAGCAAACTATGTGACACAACTTCAGGTTGCCATGTTTATGTTTACTACAGTACTAGTAGATTACTTAGGAGCTCCTATATCATTTTATGTGAGACTTACTGGCAACAAGCCTCCAATAACTTGCCTGACTGTGGGGAACAAAAATTAATGAATGCCTCGGGAGTCTTAGAACGGGAGATCCTTTGTAAAATGATCCCACGAACGTAACTTATCTTATATCACACAATGAACGAACGAACGCTCGAAGGGAGGGCATGGTTTTCAAGAATACGGTGATAGACATACAAAACAGGACACGACGCGGACACGTAAATTATATACTCTCAATGAATACGCATCTCCATCAACGCAGGCGATCCCTGTATCTGTCCCGTGAACCATCTCTTCTGCGATCGTAATCACGAGAACGGTCCCAGTCCCGTGCGCCCTCTCGGAATCGGAGAACGCTCACGTTCACGTTCGCAATGCTCGCGAGGTAGCGCCTTCGAGGCCGAGTCGCTGCACCGACGATACTGCCAGGTGGGGGTGACTCGCGACGATTACGGCCGTAACCACTTCGACCGTCGTGGCGTAGATCGTCATCTCTGCGAGAGCGAGGTGGCAATGGGGACCGAATCCCGGCTGTATTGATGGGACGAGTTCGAAGAACGACGGTAGGAGCGGCGGTCGCGAGAGTCATCTGATGAATCGGTTTCGCTATCGGGACCGGAGGAAGAGATGTCAGAGGAAGAGTCCGTGTCTGATGAACTGTCAGAAGGACGAGGGCTCGGCCTCTAACATTGCGCAGCGTTGTTTCATAATGGGACGAGGGGCGTTCTAGGGGACAACACATCAGGCCTGGCATAGAACAAACAGTTGAATGCTCGGCTCACCTTGAGATGCTCGCGCATCTCTTCGGTAAGGGCACCAAGTCCGATAGTCTCGCAAAGTAATTGGTAGAGAAGCGCATGTTTTTTGGATTATCCAATGGGAACATGCCAGTACACAGTACCTTGATCTCGGGCTCCGCAAAACGCTCTTTGAGAGTAGGTAGACCCGTGCTCTCTGTGACTTCCTGTATCATGATCTTGACAAAGATGCGGCTTAGACTCGTGGTATCATCCTCATTCATCTTGATCACCTGAGGGCAATTCAAGAGATGGTATCATTCGCAAGGAGGTGACCAAAGAAGTGCGCAATGTTACGCAGACAATTCGTTTCGTGACGGTGAGTTGTGTCGTAATGTCGCAAAAGCTTTCTCAAAAGAGTCGTTCCATACACTGTTGGGCTTGCAGAAACGTTCGCTGACGAGGCCACAGAAAGTCGAATATGAACACCCTTGGGAACAACACTCGATAACCATGTTAACTAGTTCGATCTATAATGCCCTGTAAGCAACGCTGAAGACAAGCATATAACAATACTATACCTCTTCGCCCTCCTTTAACTGAACTTTCAGCAACTTGTGGATAGCTTCCTCGTAGATAAGGGCAGTCATGATGGTCAGATAAATCAATCGGTGCGGATTGACCAGGTTCGTTCCGGTACAGTCTTCAATACCCTCCTTTTCGGGAACGGCTGAGGGATACGTCAGGTAAGGAGGGAAGGTATGAGTCTTCTACACAAACCTTCGTCGCCGTTCTCGCTATCACTCTCTGGTCTAAACTCATCGTCGGACGAGCGGCCTCCGAGATATCGGCCTTGATAGCCGTGTACTTTCCTCGGTTTCAAGGCAATTTGGATCGGACTTGGATATACCTGCCCACGGAACGTTAATAAAGATCCTGGTGCAGTAGATGGTATGCATACTGAGCCCTTCTTCAACTTCCAAATGCTCTTACAGCTAGGTTTCATGCGTGACTTGCTTCTCTTCTTCTACAAGGACGAGTCCCCATGGTAGTATCGGATTGTGCTTGTACTTGCGCACTTGCAGGCATAATTCGATCATGTACGGGATGCAATGACTGATACCTGCCCTCGTTTAATCGGAACAGAAACGTATAAAGGCCGTTGCGTTGGCCTTTGTTGAGTTTTCTTGGAGGAACCGACCTCGCGTGCGAAACCAACGGCGATTTCGATAGTATTATCGGTAGGCCGCTCCGGGAAAAGAACGAGGATTTGAGCAATCAACTCGGGGGCGATGCCTTGATTGACGAAGTGTGCGATGAATGTAGTCGTAGAATGACAAACCGTCTGGAAAGGAGGGTGGTGTAAGTTTGACGGCGTGAAAGTAGAATACTCTGACGTACCTGTCATTCCTCTTAAATGCCCTTCTGAACTGGCTGATCAACCGGTGAAGCAACAATTCGCCAGTCATGAGCAGGACCAGTAGGTTTGTGTTGATAGTCGAAACAAGGGTCGCAAAGACGGCACACTAGCCGCCTGTACTTTCATGATGCTACGCGCGAAATATGCATGATCTCTGATGAGGTTCTCGGAGAAGAGCTCGAGGACGACATGGTTGACGACCGACTTGCACAGGGCAGCCCAAAAGAGGTGCTGGTACTCGGCGACGCGGCGACCTGAAGGGCGCAGAGCCGGGCATGCACACGCCAAGGAAGTCAGCTTGACAAATCCATCATTTTTAAGCACTAATTTATTTTTTTACTTACACCCAGGATATAAGAGTAATAATGTGTCCTAAGTCCGCTATAACTCGATGATAAGACCGGTAAGTTCCGCGGGGTTTTCCTGGTATCGGCCTTTTGGCCTTCCGCCGCCTTTTCGAGTTTGATGGCGGACATCCGCACTCAACTTTGCGAGTGGGGTCGATGTCCTCCACCCTTAGAACATCTACTATCCCATGACGCGGCGGAGGAGGGGGAAAGTGACCGGTGCCACATTGAGGACCACTGTCAGCAGAGTGAGAACGAGACCTGCTGACCTGTCAGTCAGAACTGCGAGAGCCAAAATACGCAGAGAAATGAGGGCACACCTTTTACTCTTTCGTGATGCATCCTTTGTGGTGTGATAACCATCGAATCGAAGGTCAACAGCAACCACTCAGTACTCAGCGCTCAGCAGCCGTGGCATCCGTGCTGACTAAGCGAGTACGAAACCACTCCGATCCGAAACCCCGGAGAATCACCCAACATATCAACCAGCGCGCCTTCCTCCCTCCTTCACCCTCAACGCGAATGGAGGGTGCCATTTCTCACAATTTTCGTTTGGTTACTTTATCTTTTTTAGTGCGACCGAATCCCAGCCTGAGGAAGGAAAAGCTCAACCACAGCCGGCGCCGCGGTAGTCAACAAAACACACGAACACCAAAAGTGTCTCCCTTCTCTATGTATTACTTACATTGACTCGAATGCACAGGCAGAGGACCCAACACCGTTGTCAACCACGATGACACGCCGCGACGACGACGACAACAATCTGCCTAGGGTGTTTGCGACTACCCGCAATGCCGCTCCATGCCACCTGAACGTCATCCCGACGATGTCACTAGAGCTGAAGCTCCCCCGTGGCGCGGGTGGCGACCCATCCAGTGGGAAGGTCAAGGAGAGGGCCGTAGTAGGAGTACTTTTGGTGGCGCAGCACGACGTAATGGAGGCAAAGCGAGAAAATGCGATAAGGTGGTGCCTCTAAAGGAGAAGGAGGCCAAGGTAGGTCGATTGGACACTCTTGCGGTGAGCAGTTTGACTGCAGTTTGTCGCCCAACGGGGGATGATCGAAAATTGACGATCCTTTCCGCTTCCCCCAGTACTTTATTATCCGAATATGTTGACCTGGACACCAGAGACCTGCAGTGGTGATAGGCAACGTGAAGATGGTTTTAAACTGCAGAACCGTTACTGTGAGTAGCGAAGGGCGTGGTACATGTGCAGACTTGGGCTCTTCCTGTACCTAGCCGTCAATATTATAGACTATATGTTTTCCCCATTTCTCTATTTTTTTTTCCTCTTCCACGTCGTAACTGCGCGGAGGCGCAAGACGAGGATAACTTTACTCCTCTGCATATAGCAACACATGATGGAGCTTGTTGCAGACAAAGGCTGATTGTACCCACCTTGCTACCACTTGGCGTCGGTTGAACTCGTCTTGCTCTACTGTGGTTCCATGGACCGCGAGTTTGACCCGAACTGAGAGGCTCCTCGATCAACGTCCATGTCGGACGCCCTGTGCTCCCAGTGACAATCCTCTTTTCCCGCTGTTGGGGGTCTATCGTCTATCATCTATATCGAGGAACTTAACTTAATACCTGCGGTGTGTAAACGCCCAGACCAGGTTACCTAAGCAAAGCACGCACCATCTCAATCACACTTCTCCACATCTTTTTCTGTTTTGCCAGTATCACCCCATAGGCGTGACGAACGCCATGGGCCCACCCTGTGTGCCTTCCTCCGGCAAATCTAAATATCAATATCAAGATATCTTCGACGAAGCCCTAGAAAAGTACAAGACGGAAACAAAGAGAGATCTCCGTTCACATCCATTACTTCCCAAACTCCAAATCTGCAAATCTCCCGATGCTGTCCTTGCCCTCCTACGAGACCAAATTCCCGTGATCGGCCCATCTCGCAGTACTAGCGGTGATGATGACAGGCTGACTCAGTGGCTGAATCCGACTGTCCATGTACTCTACATGTTCTCCAAAGCTATCCATGCGGTTTTTCCTGTGGTCAGCAAAAGAGCGTTGGAGGTTTGCCAGTTCAGGATCTGATATTCGTTGTTATACAGGCATATCTCCCCGAGGGGGAGATCTTCACCGGGATAGGCGTTCTTCTCTCAGTGCGTATCTTGATTCCACTTCTTCGACGACACTACAACCCGCCCTCTAAGGCGACCAAGGCCATTTCCGCCACCCAGAATGCACTCACCAACGTATTTGAGCGCATCGAGGAGTTCTTTCGACGCCTTGAGACCTATATCCAAGTTCCACCGACGGCAGGAATGACGCACATGATGGTGGCGATCATGATTGAAGTGCTCTCAATCCTAGCCATCGTGACAAGGGAGGTCGATCGGCACCGGCCGGGTAAGCTGATCACTTGTATGAATCGTCACTGTCGATTGATTGTTACTCAGTGAATTATTGGAAGAGGGTGATCGGGAGGGCCGAGATGGAGAACGGGCTGGCTCAACTAGATGGGCTGGCTCGACTGGATGGGATGGCTCGAGAGGAAGTCCAAATGGCGGGTGCACAAGGTCTGAAGGCCACTTATGCGGCCCAGAGCCGTTCGTATCCAATAGCCCCATCTGACTTTGCTCTCACAGTGAATCGACTACGAGTGGACCTCAGAAACTGGCTCTCTCCCCCGGATCCATCTGTCAATTATGATATTGCAAGCAATGCTTGCCACGAAGGCACCACCCTGTGGTTCATGGCATGTGACGCCTTCAAGGATTGGAAGGCGTCTAATTCGTTGCTGTGGATTTACGGAAAATGTACATTTCCCTCGCCCTCTTCTTCGCTCTGGCTAATGGACTTTATTTCTATAGCGGGTTCTGGGAAGAGTGTCTTCAGGTTCGTCACACCTCAACACCATTTGGCCGGGATTGTTGACCTTCCTCCAGTTCATCGATCATCCGGGATCTTCGCTGTGTCGTTGACACGGGTTCAGCCCACGTCGCTTACTTCTTCTTTGATTTCAACGACATCAGAAAGCAGGATGCCCACGGATTACTTTCTTCCCTCCTAGTCCAGCTCAGTCATCAATCTCTTTCTTTTTTCAACATTCTTTTTGCCTGTTATTCAACCCACCAATCTGGCTCTCAACAACTGAGTGACCCCCTACTTACACAATGCCTCCAAGACATGATCAGGTCTTCAGAACAAACACCAATCTACCTCGTCCTCGACGCACTCGATGAGTGCCCCAACACGACTAGAATACCGTCACCTCGTGAAAAAGTCCTTGCGCTTGTCAAGAAACTCGTCAACTCGAACCTTCCGAACTTGCACCTGTGCATAACAAGTCGTCCAGAGATCGACATTTGGACCTTCCTTGAACCGTTGACATCTAATCGGATATCTCTTCATGACCAGAGCGGACAAAAGAAAGACATCGTCGACTATGTAAACTCTGTGGTCCACTCGGACAAGAACATGCGGAAATGGCCAGAGGAGGACAAGAATGTGGTGATTGATGTGCTCTCTGTCAGGGCCCATGGCATGTGAGGACGCGTTTATATAAGTTCAGTCCCAGTTTCTGATGCTTTCACACAGATTTCTTTGTGTATTCCGCCAACTGGAAACACTGCGTCACTGTCTCCCGCGCAGTGTGCGCCGAATTCTGGCGGAATTGCCCGTAACGTTGGATGCGACATATGAGCGGATATTGCAGGAAATTCCCAAATCAAATCAAGCTCATGCTCACCGTCTCTTGCAGTGCCTTACTGTTGCCATTCGTCCACTGCATGTAAAGGAGCTAGCTGAGATCCTTGCGGCTGACTTCAGCGGATCAGATGGGATTCCGAAGCTGAACGAAGCGTTGCGATGGGAGGACCAAGAACAGGCGATGCTTTCCGCCTGTTCCACTTTGATCGCCGTCATCGAGGACCTGGACTCGGATGAGAATGAGGACGAAGATTCCCGCATGGTCCAATTTTCCCATTTCTCGGTCAAAGAATTCCTGACTTCCGATCGCCTTGCCACATCGAAAATCGACGCCTCCCGTTATCATCATATCCTCCTCGAACCGGCACACACGATCATGGCTCAAGCTTGTCTCAGTGTCCTACTCCGATTCGGCTCCCACATCGATAAAGCCAACATGAAGAACTCTCCTCTAGCCGAGTATGCTGCTAAACATTTCGGCGATCATGCAGAGTTCCGACATCGTGGCTTGGCGGATTACCTCATTTCAAAGCGTCCAGATGACGTGAACGTCAGAGGTTATCACCAGACTCCGCTGCTCGCAGCGCTGGGTGGGGCACATGCCGAAATCGCACGGTTGTTGCTTGGGTACTGCGTAGATGTGGATGTTTGGGACTATGAGGATGTGACTCCACTGCACCTGGCAGCGTATAATGGATTCCTCGATGTTGTCCGCACGCTGGTTGAGCGCAATGCGGACATAAATGCGCGGGACAGTTCTGGCAACACACCACTACACCGAGCCATGGAGGACTTTGAGGAGCCCGAAAGCGTTCAAGACAGAAGTCTTGATGTGGTGAAAATTTTACTTGTCCACGGTGCGGACCCAGATGCAAAGAATGACCACCACTCGACCCCACTGCACCTGGCAGCATATAATGGGTTCCTCGATGCTGTTCGCACGCTAGTTGAGCACAATGCGGACATAAATGCGCGGGACAGTTCTGGCAACACACCATTACACCGAGCCATGGAGGACTTTGAGGAGCCCGAAAGCGTTCAAGACAGAAGTCTTGATGTGGTGAAATTTTTACTTGTCCACGGTGCGGACCCAGATGCAAATAATGACCACCACTCGACCCCACTGCACCTGGCAGCATATAATGGGTTCCTCGATGTTGTCCCCACGCTGGTTGAGCACAATGCGGACATAAATGCCCGAGACAGTTCTGGCAACACACCACTACACCGAGCCATGGAGGACTTCGAGGAGCCCGAAAGCGTTCAAGACAGAAGTCTTGATGTGGTGGAATTGTTACTTGTCCATGGCGCGGACCCAAATGCAAAGAATGACCACCACTCGACCCCGCTGCATCAGGCTTCATGTTACGGATCCGTCAAGGGAGCACAGTTGATGCTCGAGCACGGCGCGGATGTCCATGCACGGAGCTGGAAAGGTCGGACACCACTACACCGAGTCCTGGCCAGCTTGGATGACGCCTACGATGCCTTG
>Ga0307510_10001698_pt1 | contig 24468 bp, 28 predicted proteins | sample 12_EM_MG_FD_207224 | JGI IMG/M metagenome (GOLD analysis project Ga0307510, IMG submission 207224) | Populus trichocarpa ectomycorrhiza microbial communities from riparian zone in the Pacific Northwest, United States - 12_EM | ecosystem: Host-associated > Plants > Roots > Unclassified | place... | reverse complement strand
GTGGCAGCAGCATTACAGTGATGTGGTGGGAGACTTTGTATGACTGCACTGCAGGTGTGTGGTGGCTTCTGCTTGGTTCTTTTCTCATGTATTTATGGATTAAGGATGTGCTTGTGCACTACAGTTACGTGGTTTACTGGGGGGACGATGGTATTCGTGGTTTTAACACCTCTCCTTGCCCGGTTTTACTTGTGGGAAAATCGCACCTGGTGTTGGTCGCGGTTCAAGGAGCCCCCCTCAAGCCTATCTCCTTGATGGCACCATACATTTCCAGCCAGTGTGTAGGTGCGGGGTGAGGCTCCTCGAGAGCTGCTTGATCACTTTGGGTTTCTTTGGTGACGCCGCAGATTGGGACAACAGTATTTGTGCTGGTGGTTGTCTTGCCGCCTTACCCTTACCTTCCTGATCATGCTTTGCAGTTGTTCTGGTGTTTTGGGGGGAGAAGAGATACCTGATGTGACACCAGCAAGAGCAGCCAGCATGCCGCTGAGCATGCCGCTGAGGTGCAATCTGCTGAACATTGAGCCAGATACACAGGGGGGCAGAGGTAGTCATGGAGAGCCTGGAAAGTTGCAACATCATGCATGGATAAGACAACGTTGTTGAAGTTTTTCAGGATGTCAGAACCTTTGGAGGCGACCAGGCGCAGGCGCAGTTGCTGGAACTACAGTATGAGTGATGGAGAACTGCTTTGCTTTGAATCTATGAATGATATGAGAAAGCTGCCTGCTCAAAAAGTTGGGGGCGATGACATACCATCCATGCCTTGGGTTACAGTGACCACATCAAATGCCTCCATCCACGTCAAGCTCTCTTGTAATTTCTTCATGAAAATGGCGAAGGGGTCTGCGAACCAGCAAGTGCCTTTGACTTGCAAGCAGCAAAAGTATCAAGCAGAAGCTCCTGGCATCGAGTGATGGAGACTAAAGCGAACCAATTAAATATGTGCACAGAAAGAAGCCTTAAATCTCATGTACTGTTCTTGGATTTGTTGGTAGCAAATTGTAGTAGCCCATCTATGACACTGCTCTGCAGAAGCTCAAAGCTCAGCACAGATGTATGCATTGAAGTAACCAGCATTGCAAGTTCCTTCAATGTGTTGCTGATATCCTTCTCACTGGCAGACGGGCCAGAAATGCACTCCACCAGTAAGCATTGTAGCCAGCCTCAATGTGCTGGATGGCATCGTCCGCCACTTCTGAACAGAGACATGACTGGAAAGAATTTTGAATTTCCCTTGCTTTCGTTCTTGGAGACTGTAACAACCAGTGCAACATCCAAGATCAGCACATGGCTCACCACCTTCAGAAAAGCTGACTCACATCTCATCACTATCCCTGAGGACAGTACCCATTCCCCATTCAATGACATACCAGCTTTTGTCACTCAAATCGCTTGAGATTACATATCTCTGGGGACGGCAGCCACTCATTTTAAGTACGCACTCAGGATCACCCTGACTAGGGGATATTGTGCACCTGTCACTGGAAAATGGGCTGTCCTGTCTGCAACAGAAGTGGTTCAGGGCAAGTAGATTTGCAACGACATGGGTTTCTTGGGCTTAAATGGTCAAGGGTGATGGGGAAGTATGGTTTGGGAGGCATGACAATGTTAACGCCTTCACCTAGCAGATTGAATATCTTGAGAGGATCTGGCTCAGCAACGTCCAGGGAAACAAGGGAGTTGGCCTCAGTATTGGCTTCAGTGAGGGGATGGAACTAGTCATTATCGGGAGATTCTTCTTCAGAATTGCTCCCGTTGTCAGAGAAGGAGTTGCCTTGAGACTTGTCATCTGAGGGGGGTGCACTACACAGGCGATTGTGGGTCAGCTCGGTGTCAGATTCGACATCAGACTGAGTGAGTGCACCAATGCTGGAGGAACATTCATGTGTGCAAGAACGGCACAGGCAAAAGCGCGACATGCTCCGAGAGCATGTGGCAGATGTGCGATTGTCTTGGCCACCATGGGAAGCATTTGATGACAACTGAGCCTGGTAGCTACTGTCTCCTTTGGGCTTTGAATGCGAGCAACCATGGCCACCATCGGTGCAGATACAAGCGAGGGACAGTGAGGAGAGGCCGCCCATCGTCAAGCTAAATGACATGCGCTCAAATGCGCCGGATGTGCAATGTTGGCTTGGCTCAGCCCTTGATGTTGTGCACTCGGACCATTCGAATCTGCCTGTTGCTTTGTCACTACATTAGAAGAGGTCCATCTGGAAAAGTCAGGAAGCAGCGAAAAAAAAAATTCGAATCAGTAACAGAGAAAGAAAGACTGGCAATAACACACCTAAAAGAATTGCCTGGAAAAAAGGCATGCTCATCTTGCTGCAGGTGGGTGGGCAGGCAGTTTGTACGTCAGCTTGCAGGGTAATGGGAGGTCGGTTTGAGTGTGTCATTTGTTCCATGTGAGGGGGCAGAGGTCAGTCGGGACATGGAAAACAAGAGGGGCACTCAACCGCTGCCTCTGGATGTGTGGTCTTAGTCGACCTGAGTCGCGACTCAAGTCAAGTTGATGGACTGTCGATGACCATTGGAGCTGTGACTTTTCCCAGGATCGGTCTGGTTAGCCAAGTTGCAAAAATGACTAGTTCGGCTTGCTGGGCCAGCTTCTAGCCAAGTTGCAGCAACACTACCAACAACCTGGCCAGTCTACATAACAGGAGAAATCACTCAGCCCCAGCCCAGGAATGAGGACACTTCATACCCTCCAATGAAAGAGGAAGACACAGACTCTGGCAAACCCAGAACTTCGTTGAACAAAGGCCCCAGCCTGTTCCCTCTTCCCAAGTTCATAGAGAACCAACCCCACCCCCAAATCCTTTCATGGTACCAGTAACACATCACATTCAGGAAGTCCTACAACGACCATATAACACACTACCCAGGATCAAGCAACTGCTACCCCCTACTCCCCATAGTCACCATACCAGCATCTCAGGAAATTCAGATCTAGTTGGAGCCACATCACAAATCTACCTACCAGAGGTCATCTACCTAGGTGTCACAGCTTCTACAAGAAATCGCACAGAGCTCCACATCTTCAAACAACATTGTTTGTTCCTTCTACAGAATCATACTGAGAAACATATTAGCCACCCCTTGACAGAGTTACAGACTATCACTCTGCATATCGGGGCCTTTAATAAATTCTTTTGGAAATACCATACTTCAATCACAATCAACAGTATTCTTGAGGATTATAGAGGCATTACCCATCATAGTGATACTAGAACTCCTTGCCTGGTTAAAGTGTGTACGATTTTCTACAGTTGGGATAACCCCAGTTACACAGTCACTCTTGCATGACCTCTTGGCAACATATCCTTGACAACTTTCCACCCAAAGACCAACTTGAACTCACAGAAGAAGAACAGGTGTATATACCAGTCTACGCCACTAACGCCTTTGCTGCTGACTATAAAGACACTAGGTGTCTCTTTGCTCTTTTTCAAGAACCAGCTATCTGGTGTAAAGGAGTAGGAACTATCTGGAAGTTTACTTCAGATAACACAGAACTTACCACAAGGAAATTTCGATTCCTCATCTCACACCTTGACAAAGTTGACCATTTCGACTTTGTACAATGAACTGCCACCTACAATGGCAAACAAATCAAGTGGGATACCCTATACCCTGAGTGGAAGTACCTCAACAATCGAAAAGTACATTTCCAAAGCCCTAGCACCTCTGAAGCAGAAGAAACAAAGCCTTCTATCCCTGGAGAATTTGAGAAAGAAGAAAGCGATAAATCCAAAGAATCTGATAACACAGACGAATCAGACAAGGAATCTACACACAGTAAATCCTCTACCAACAAGGACACCCTCAATGTTAGCAACTTATTACAAGAAGCTGAAACTAGGATTGTTGCTACCATCCAGAAACTCACCAGTTGCCCCAGTACCCCAAGCCCCCAAGAAACCCCATCTTGGCCAACAAGTATGCTTCCTGGAAGCTCCAAACTTTCAATACCAGAAGAAAGTTCACTTCCTACTCCACCTGTGTCCAAAGGCAAAGCAAAGGAAGAACCTTTACCCCAGACCCTTGCCAGCTCTTCGAGATCCCTGCAAGCCACCCCAGTACCCACTGCAACCCAGCCAGTGGCACCACCTGTACTGAGGGGAAACCCCAAGGGAATACCACCACAGATCCCTCCTCACCGACCTTGCTCAGGAAGAACAGGCCTGCCACAAAGACCACCTAGTCCCCCAGCACCACCCCCACCCCCAGTTGTCATGGCAGGAAACATCACCACCCCCAAACTCTTGGGAAGTGCCCCTGATCCCTATGATGGGAACCCAACAAAGGCCCAGGACTTTTGGAACACATTGGCCAACTATTATACAATGAACACCGCGGTCTATAATACTGATAACAAGAAAGTACCAGTGGCTCTGACCAATTTCAAGACTGGTACTCATAGAGGAGATTGGGCCAGCGATCGCATCGCTGAAGCTTTAGCAGCCAACCCAAACAATTATGGAACATGGGCCCAATTCCAGACCGCTTTTCAGAAACAATTCATCCCTCCTGAAGTCCAACAAGAAGCCATTAAAGGGATGCACAGCACATATATGGGCAACCAAGAATTTAATGATTGGTACCAAGACTGGACCCACCATGCTTGACGATCAGGCATTGACGACAATACCAAGATATATGCATTCAGACAATGCATTAACTTGGTGCTCCAGCAGAAACTAGTTGCCCTATTACCCCAGCCAGCCATACTCCCAGATCTCGTCAACAAAGCTCAAGACCTGGATCATTCCTTCTGCATGTTTGCACCACGGTCCTATGCACCCTCTACAGGAGGAGGATTACCCCTTGCATTCGAGCAATCGAAGAAGAAGAACCTACTGTGGAAATAAATGCAACACGCAGACAAGGTCAATTTTGAGGACGAAGCTGTGGAACCTCGTTTCGTCAAGGAAAGCTCTCCCCTGAAGAAAGGGAACGCCGCTTCAAAGAGAAACTCTGCATGTACTGCAGCAAACCAGGACACATTGCCACCAATTGCAACTTAGGCAAACGCCCTGGGACCTCATTATGTCAAATGGACTCTATCCCAGAAGACAGCATGGATAAAATGAGTATCCATGATAGTGTGGAAGCAAACGAGCTGTCCACCAACTACTTTGCACCTATTGATGTGGACATCACCCTCAAGATGCTGTCCATTTTTAATATGGACCCCCAGGACATTGATGTGGCCCACATCAATCACTTGTCTTTTTAGTGCACTCTCCTGTTGCATCATCAGTGAGAGTTGTACCACCATCCTGTTGTAATTCTAGAAATCTCCGAAATCTCCAAGTTCCCAAGACTCCCCATGTACCAGTAGATATGATTCGAAATATACACTCCCTGTCAATTTGGGTTAAAGTTCAAATTGTATGCCATGGGAGAAAAATCGATGCTCATGCAATACTTGACAGTGGAGCCAAAGGCATCTACTGTAATATCTTGTTTATCAATGCATACAAGATCCCCACAAGTACCCTAGCAAAAGCCATTTACCCACAAAATGTCGATGGTACCTTGAATAAACAAGGACCAATCCACCATACTGCCATACTGTGAATGGAGATGGGCAAAGAACACAAGGAAACCACAGAAATGGCCGTAACCAATATCGGATGGCATGACATACTCCTAGGAACCGACTGGTTCAGGGCACATAACCCCCAGATAGACTGGGCAAAGAACAAACTACGACTTGACTGCTGCCCCACCTCTTGTTACCCGAATTATCTGGACAAAACATCGGACTTAGCACACCTTGTTCCAACTGAAGATTTGGAAGCACACTATGATGACCTCCTCGAATCCAAGTACCAAGGCATAGATCCTACACAATGCATTATAGCCCACCTCCATGGAGAATACAAAGACATGATACAACCAAGTGAATCGGTGGTTTCGCCCACGATGTCACCCCCCAAGAAAAGCATAGTTGCATTGCAGCGCAATATGGCTAAACATGAACCAGTGGTTCCGCCCACAGTGTCAATTACACGACAAACAGGACCGGTGGTTACGTCCATGGTGCCTTCCAGAAACGCGTCACGGCACGCTACCCCTTGATATGAACCAGTAGTTGCACGAACTACGGTGTCAACTACTCTAGCCAAAGCAGAACAACCAAAGAATATTGAAATACCCCCAGAATTCTGTCAATACGGCAAAGTCTTCTCAGACGAAGAAGCGCAGCGACTACCCAAGCACCAGCTGTAGGATCACAAGATAGACCTCATCCCAGGCATGGAAATGAAGAAAACCACAGTTTATCGCCTAACACCTATCAAGAAAGTTGCCCTTAAAGAATACATTGAAGATGGCCTAAAAAGAGGCACACTCCATCAATCCAAAGCACCCCACGCATGCTCCTTCTTCTTCATCAACAAGAAGGATGGCAAACTACAACTGGTACAAGACTATCGCCCACTGAATGCGATTACAGTTAAGAATGCAGCTCCAATCCCACTCATCCCTGAACTTGTCGACAAATTATTGGGAGCATGATTCTTCACCAAGTTAGACATATGATGGGGATATAACAATATCTGAGTATGTGAAGGTGATGAATGGAAAACAGCCTTCAAGACACCTATGGGATTATATGAATCCACAGTCATGACCTTCAGACTATGCAATGCACCTGCGACATTTCAGACATTTATGGACATAGAATTTGGTCCATTAATCAAGGGAGGACACGTAGTTGTCTATCTTGACGACATCCTTATCTACGCAACCACGATCACGGAACTTGTCTACTGGACACACAAAGTCTTCCAACTTTTACTCAAGTTGGACCTATACCTTCGACCCACCAAATGCTCTTTCAACCAGACATCAGTTGAATACCTAGGACTAATCATCTCTGAAGGTGAACTATGCATGGACCCCATGAAACTCAAGGCAGTGCAAGACTGGCCTAAACCAAAGAAAGTCAAGGACATACAGCAATTCCTAGGATTTTGCAACTTTTACCATTGTTTCATGCAAGATTACTCCACATTGGCACAACCTCTGTTTGACCTTACAAAGAAGGATACTCCATGGGCTTGGACCCATTTACAAGAAACTGTGTTTACAGCATTACAGCACGCTCTCACCTCCGTGCCGGTCTTAATCCTACCAGACTATGACAAACCATTCACCCTGATTACCAATGCAAGCGACTATGCCACGGGCTCAATTCTGGAACAAGATGACACATTAGGATGGTCACATCCAGTTGCTTTTTACTCCAAGTCCCTCCAGCCAGCTGAATGTAACTACAAAATCCATGACAAAGAACTCCTGGCTATTATTCATGCTCTCAAGCATTTCTGCCATTACCTCCAAGGCAGTGCCCATCAGACAAAGATATTTTCGGACCATGCGAACCTCAAGTACTTCACCACAAAACAAATGCTCACACATCGCCAAGCACAGTGGTCCCTATTCCTTGGCACTTTTGACTACGTTATCATCCCCAAGCCTGGCAAAATTAACAAGGCAGATGCGCTGTCCAGGCATCCAGATTATAAAGAGGGGATAGCATCTGAGAATGTGGATACAATTTTGCTCACACCAGAAAAATTCCTACTCAAGCCAGAGCAATTCCATATATGGGCACTACATAACATGGCAATTCCTATGGGAATCAACAAAGAGCTCAAGGAAGCTATACAAGAAGCAATAAAGACAGACACATTGATGGGTCAGAAACTCAGAGATATCCTCACTAGTGGCCCAAGACAAGTAAACAAAGGATTACAAGAATGGAACTACGAAGATGGCCTAATCCTTTACAAAGGATTAATATACATTCCAAAGACAAAGAATGAAGAACTCAAATGAAGAGTCACCCAGCAATTTCATGACAATCTAATGGGACACCCAGGACAATGGAAAACCATCGAACTCATCTTACAAGAATATTGGTGGCCAGGCATTACCAAATTTGTCAAAGCCTATATACAAGGATGTGCCACATGCCAAACCACAAAGATACAGCCACCAACCAAAGTACCAATCAAGCCCAACAAGATCCCTGAAGGGATATGGGAAACAATCACTATGGATTTCATTGTAGACCTCCCAGTATCACAAGGATATGACAGCATCCTCATGGTTGTCGACCATCACAGCAAAGCCATCATTCTATCCCCCTGTCATAAAACCATCACGGCTGAACAAATGAGCCAACTACTAGTAGACAACATCTGGAAAAGAACAGGCATTCCCAAGGTGATCATCTCTGATCGAGGACCACAATTTGCTGCACAAGTAACACAAGAACTATGGAGAAAACTAGGAATCAAGCAGAAATTGTCCACTGCGTTTCACCCTCAAACTGACAGCGAGTCAGAACAAGTTAACCAAGTCATCGAACAATACCTTTGTATCTGTGGAAACTTCCAACAAGACAATTGGACCACACTCCTCCCCATTATCAAATTCACACACAACATAAGACCGCACTGCAGCACCCATAAATCACCCTTCAAAGTCTGGTATGGCTTTCAGCCAACCTTTAAACCACCCTTGCAACTACAGACCAGACTACAAAGCATGGATGACTGCATCCAATACCTAGAGCAAATATGCACAGAAGTCACTGCAGCACTCATGATCACAGCTAAAGAAATGCAAAGTGGAGGACCTGACAAACTATCCTACACATTCCACAAAGACGACCTAGTACTCTTGGAAGCCACGAATTTACAAATGACACACCCAAAAGCGAAACTCGCTCCATGAAGATATGGACCTTTCAAGGTCATATGGGCTTCACCCACAAATTGCAAGCTGCAATTACCCAAGACCATGAGGGTTCACCCTGTATTCCACAACTCACTGTTGAAACCCTACCATGAAACACAAGTGCATGGACCCAATTTCGAGCGACCCCCTCCAGAAATTGTTGGAGGAGAAGAAGGACATTACGAAATCAACAAAGTCCTAGCAGCACGTCCCACAAGAAATCACAAAAGCACACAGTACTTCATCCACTGGAAAGGCTACATAGATGCCAACAACTCCTGGATCCCAGCTGGAGAACTAACACACACCAAAGAATTAGTCACTGAATTCCACGCCCATAATCGCCCTAAAGAGGGGATACATATATGAGCCTTGCAGGTGCAAGGAGATCCTAAAGAGGGGATACTGTTGCAAGCAGTACTTGCGCCCCCCAGTCTCAGCTACAAACCCATAACTTCAGCATCACATGACCGTGGGAACATATCACATGACCCTACATGTGACTCATCATGTGACCCCTCCACCACTTGTACACCACGTGACTTACAAGCATGTGACCCTGGGAACCTATGACCCCATGACCCTGGGAAGATAACACATGACCTATCAAAGAACTGGTCATCAACAATGTCACATGACAAGACGCGCTTTGGATGTGCATCTAACCCATTGATCAACACATGGCAGATTGTGGGAACAATCAACAAGACATGTCCACTAAATAATCAATGAACACACAATGTGACTTGATCAACAAAGACACAACTCATTGGGGCTAGACCCTAATCGAGATGTATAATGTAATCTGCAGTTACTGTGCATCGACTGCACAGTCCCCCGTTACCTGTAATTGTACCTACCCTAAACTGTGCACAGACCACCCTGTATTAGTATATAAGACCTACAAATTTAGGTGAACAGTCCTTAGACTGTTCTCTTGTCAACCCCCCACACTGGAGCCTTTCAAAGCTCCCTTGTTGCCAGCAGCCCACCTGTCAGTCTACCTAGTCCCACCTCTCCTTGCCTTCTGCCTCTTCCTCCTCAATGTCTCTTTGCTACTCCTTTGGATCAGTCATCTTCAACTCCATGCCCTTGTTGAGTCTTGCTACCCATAAAGTAGTGAGTTCCCGACATCTGTGGTCACATCAGAAAGTACCACTACAAGTTACACATGACCTTAGCCCTCCAATACAGTTGGAAACCTCTCAAGTCACAGTCCTGATCCCAAGCTGCAAGTGGAGCCAAAGCCTTGCAAGTTGAACAACTGGACGAATTCACTGTGGAGAAGTTCCACACATGCCTCCTCAATTTCATTGTAGTGGATGACCAGGTGGAGCATCTTTTGTCTTTTTATATTTACTGCACTCATGTTTCCCTGTTTCAAACTGCAAGTCTCTGAGCGTTGTTGGGTGTCCCAAGTTCAGGGCGATTCTGCTACTCCTACGACCTGGTCTCAAAGACAGTTTGATCCCCCATTGAATGAAGATATGCCAGCTCATTCTCCAAGCCTGGAGAGGGTACTTTACAGAATTGTGTGCTGACCTTGTGGCATGTTACCCCCAACCCCTTCCATAAATAATATATCTTCTCATTTCTTAAATCAAGGCCACTATGGGGCGTGTCTCCTTAACAGCGGACACATAGTCTGATCAATCATACAATTCTTATCTGGCTGTCACCGCCCATTGGGTGGCACAGGTTGATGGAACCTCAGCTTTACAACTCAAGACTGCACTCATCGCTTTTCACTGTCTTGAACAGGGCCATACCAGAACAACACTAGCAGCAACCTTGATACACCTTCTGGATAGGGCTGGTATCACACTTAAGGTGAGGCAACGACATTCTTCTGGTGATTAATGGACACTTATTACTCTACTCAAGGTGGGACATATCACCCTTGACAATGCGTCGAATAATGATACCATGATGAAGGCACTCAAGACAATGTTGGCAGTGCATAATGTTTCCTTCGATACACATGATCATTGGATCATGTGCTTCGCCCACATTATTAATCTTTGTTCTGGACAGGTGATAGATGCCGCATCTGGTATGGCTGGTGACAAGAACACTGTCACAGACTACCCCGCTTACCTAACCTTCTCCTTCCTATTCCATTTTTCCTTCCGTTTTCATCTGTGACTCCAGGCCGCTTTGCCCATCGCTTACGTACTTATCTATGGACTGCTCTTGCATTTTCCAGAGACTTCCATATGTTTCCATATGCTTCCATATCATTCCATGGCCTTCCACGGCCTTCTCTTGTCTTCTAGCAGCTTCCCTCTGTACATGTATATAAACTGTACCAAGTAGCATAGAACAGCTTTCTTAAGCTCATTCTATTCATGCAATCAGACTTTGATAGTCTCTTCTCACTATTGAATGTGTGCGGCTTCCATCGAACGATCCCCTCTTGCATTAGTCAGCTCTGCTGCTAATTGCCTTTGTCTCTCAACGTCTCAAGATCACTTGCTAGTGTCTTGCTTGATTCCAAGTCACGCTCGACTTGTGTAATCTTCGCTCGTCATCCCCTTTGTCACGTGACGCCTCACGTGACTGATTTCCCCTTTGGGAACAACCCCTCTCTGAAATCTATCTTCGTAAATCTCGTCCGAGATCCCTGAACCCCAAGATCCCCAAACTCAATCTGACATGGTGGTCTGACTGTGACATTAGAATGAGCTTCCTCTAATGAACCAATGATGACTTCGACTCCCTCCGGATTGAAAGAAAAACAAAAGACCCCTGAAGGATTAGGTATCCCCACAGACTGGCGCGTTTGCACTATCAATCAACCCACAGAAGAATCACTTGCTGTACTTGACCTCCCATTCGAGACTAAACCTGAACTCAAGGATATGGTCCCATCTGAGTTTACAGAAAGAATCCGCCACCTGGTAGGAGGACAAACAATTGACGTCCGCATTGACAGAAAAGAAGTTGCCAAGAAAGCGCCATTTACAGCCTATTACGCTTGCTATAAAGGAGCACTTCTAGCCCTCTCTAACGTCTTTGGAGTTTGGTTTGAAATATGACTCTGAGCAGGAAACACATACAAATGCTTTCGCTTGGCACAGCCCAGTCTCCAACTGAAAGATTTTCCCCTAAAAGGAATCAACTATGCTTGACTCTGACTTATGAGCCTCCCCATCACTCAAGCCCCTTCAAGGGCAACATCTCCTGTTCGACTTGCCCCATTAGACACATCGACAGTCACGCCACACAATGGAGATGTTTTCCATGAAACCAACCCAGAAGAAAGGGAGGCACCAGTTAGTAACACGAGCCGATCAACAACACCTGAACCACAAGATCAGCCCGAATGGAAATCCTTTGCAGGATTTGGATCTTGGAGGATGCGGTCTTCTCGAACAGCCCAACAGCCATCCAGGCCCCCCCCCCATGTCACCCCAGAGATACCAGAGATGATCCGTTTGGACTCGACGACCTTCTAAACAAACTGGAAAGTGCAAATGATAAAGGGCGTTGTCTGGAAGGAATCCACCCAGACAAGTTCAAAGGCAATCAATCCAAGACAAGGTGATTCCTGAACCAATTCAATAGGTTCATGCTCATAAATCGCAAAGCAGATATCGCCAAAGACCCTATCTCCAAATGCATCTACTTCATGTCGCTTCTTGACGGAGAGAAGGTTAATGGATGGGTTGACATGGCTTTTAACTGGCTTGAAGACATTGAGGCCGATCCAAGCCTTATTGATTGATTCTCTGATCCCTGGAAAATGATGGAAGAAAAGTTCAAGGTATCTTTCACGGATTACGCAGAAAGAGAATGCACCCAGGATCAACTTGGAAAATTAAAGATGACCGGCGATAACCTTGACAAGTACTTAGCCTTGTTCAAAACCCTCAGAAATTGTGCAGAGCTTAATCCTGACGACCCCTCGAATCTATGCACATTCACTCAAGGACTTCCATGACAACTAGCTGACACTTGTCTTGCTATGGAAAATCCCGATACTTATGCACAATGGAGGGCAGCAGCTCAACAACAACAGGTGATCTATGTGAAGAAAAAGGCGTTACACTCTGAGTATGGAACTTGCAACCCTCCTCGAAATGCTGGACAAAGTCCCCAACAAAAACAAAATTCGGGTTGGGTTTGGCATCGCCCCAGAGGAAATTCCAATCCTAACAATCAGAATTGGCGCGGCCAGGGAAGCTGTGCACAACCCCCTCATCCACGTCTTCCTCCTCAAAACAACGATGCCATGGACACCTTGGTAGTCTGCAAAGCTACAACTGAGAAAGAAAAGGAAGAATATTGTTGCACAGGTTGATGCTTTCACTGTAGAAAGCAAGGTCATCTCGCGCGCGACTGTCCCAGCAAACCCACACATGCTCAAACCATCCAAATAGAAGATAGTCAATCAACCACCTCTAGCAACAACTCTTCCTTTGCCCCAACAGTTTTCCTTGCTGCGCGAGTGGCTGTCGGGAACTCACTACTTTATGGGTAGCGAGACTCGACGACGGCGCGGAGTTGAAGGTGACTGATCCAAAGGAGCAGCAAGGAGACGTTAAGGAGGAAGAGGCAGAAGGCTAAGAGAGGAGGGACTGAGTAGACTGTGGACAATGACGGGCAGGTTGCTGCTGACGATGGGGGAGCTTTGAAAGGCTCCAGTGTGGGGGATTGACAAGAGAACAGTCTGAGGACTGTTCACCTAAATTCGTAGGTCTTATATACTAATACAGGGTGGTCTGTGCGCAGTTTAGGGTAGGTATAATTACAGGTAACAGGGGACTGCGCAGTCGATGCGCAGTAACTGCGGATTACATTATACATCTCAATTAGGGTCTAGCCCTAATGAGTCGTGTCTTCGTTGATCAAGTCGCGTTGTGTGTTTGTTGATTGTTTAGTGGACGCGTCTTGTTGATCGTTCCCACGATCTGCCATGTGTTGATCAACGGGTTAGATGCGCGTCCAAAGCGTGTCTTGTCATGTGACATTGTTGATGACCAGTTCCTTGATAGGTCATGTGTTATCTTCCCAGGGTCACAGGGTCGTAGTTTCCCAGGGTCACGTGCTGATAAGTCACGTGATGTATGAGTGGCGAAGGGGTCACATGATGAGTCATGTGTAGGGTCATGTGATATGTTCCCACGGTCACGTGGTGCTGGAGTTATGGGTTTGTAGCTGAGACTGGGGGGTGCGAGTACCGCTCGCGACAGTGGCTCACTTAACCAAGGAAGATTGTGGAGCATTCATGGATGAAATGCGCTCTCTAGGAGAGGATATGGATTTTCTTGGCACCTGAGTACTACGGCTCTTACTTGGGCAGTTCTGAATAGTTCTGGTTCTATGTATATAGCTTGAAATCATGCAATTCAAGTCCCCTTTCAGCTACAAACCAAAACAAAACAAGTCGATCAAAAGGCACTACTTGATTGTGGTGCCACAGAATGCTTCATTCATCCACAAGCAGTGGAACGTCTCAAACTAGTAACTAGAAAACTAGTCAAACCCCAAAAGGTACAGAACGTCGACGGAACCCCCAATAAATCTGGCGAAATTCTAGAAGCCGTCAATCTCTTGGTTAACAACAACAGTCAGAAAGCCTCCCATGCCTTCTTCATTGCAAATATTGGTTGCGACGACTTCATCTTGGACTATCCATTCTTTGAGGCTTCTAACCCAAATGTTGACTGGAGTGGAGGTCGCATTGAAGGATTTACTACGATTTCTTCAATAAATGCCGATACCTGGCGACCCCCCTCGAAAGGCACTAGAAGACAAGACATGACCCCAGCATGGGTACGATACATCCCCAGCTGGGAAGAAGGCGATGAAATCTGGCTCCAGACCAGAGTCGCAAAAACCACCGTAGTGCAACAACTTGGTGAAGCAGCCACAGACAAGAAGAAGCGTACTTGGCAGGAAATAGTTCTGGAATGGTATCACCGTCATGGCAAGGTCTTCTCCAAAACGGCCTCTGAGCAATTCCCTGATCGCAGACCTTGGGATCACACTATAGAACTTAAGGATGATGCTCCTACCTCCATCAACTGTTGCGTCTATTCTCTATCCCCCAAGGAGAAAGAGGAACAATGTGAATTTGTCTCTCAAAATCTACATCTTCAACGGATCCATCACTCGAAATCCCCTTATGCCAGTGGCTTCTTCCTAATCCAAAAGAAAGATGGCAAGTTCCGTCCAGTCCAGGACTACAGGAACTTAAACAAGTGGACAATTCCCAACAAATATCCACTTCCCCTCATCTCGGAACTCATCTACGACCTCGCAGAGAAACATGTCTTCTCTAAATTCGACATTCGCTGGGGATATAACAACATTCGCATTAAGGAAGGCGATAAGTACACAGCCGCCTTCAAAACCAGCGAAGGTCTCTTTGAACCTACTGTGATGTTCTTTGGCTTGACTAACTCCCCAGCCACCTTTCAAATGATGATGGATGACATTTTTCAAGAAGAGGTTGCACAAGGGTGGCTCCGCATCTATATGGATGACATAATCATCACTACTGAAGACAATGACGTCCTCCATGAGCTCTGCGTCAACCACATCTTGGATAAACTTGAGAAGTTCAATCTCTTTCTCAAGCCTGAAAAATGCAGGTTCCACCAACATGAAGTGGAATACCTTGGTGTACTCATCGGCAATGGCTCAGTCAAGATGGATCCCATCAAAGTACAAGGCATTTCTGAATGGCCCATTCCTCAGACTGTCAAGGATGTGCAAAGCTTCCTAGGTTTCTGCAACTTTTACAGGGCCTTTATCAAGAACTTCTCGGACATCGCCCGCCCTCTCAACGACCTCACTTGCAAGAATGAACAGTTTCTTTGGTCAAAGGAGCGTAATGATGCCTTCCTTCGCCTTAAGGAAGTCTGTAGCAACTACCCAGTTCTTCACACACCCAACTGGTCCAAACAGTTTGTCATGGAGATGGACCCATCTGGCTATGCTCTTGGAGTGGTCATTGCACAGGAGTTTGAAGATGGAGTCCATCCTATCGCCTTCCACTCCAGAAGCCTTTTGCCAGCAGAAAAGAACTATGATGCCCATGACAAGGAACTTGCCGCAGTCATTTTTGGCTTCAAATGCAGTCGCCCCCTGTTTTTGGGTGCCTCACATGCAATTCGCGTCTGCACTGATCACAAAAACCTCCAGTATTTCCAAGACCCTTGGAAGATCACTGGTCACCAAGCACGTTGGATCAAATTCTTACAGGACTTCGATTACACCCTCAAACACATTCCTGAGTCAACAAACACCGTGGCTGATTTGTTGTTGTGAAGAAAAGACCTTAACAAGGGGGTGGATTCCAACGAACCTTGTATCCTACTCCCTGATCACCTCTTCGCTCCGACAAATCCTATTGAGGTACACAAAGTTTTTCTTGAAGACAATCCTGACCTATGACGTGACATTCTACAAACCCTTCATGACTCTCCTGCTGCTGGACATCCAGGCATTTCGAACACTTGGGAACTTGTGTGTGAACAGTACGAAGGCCCTAGACTTCGAGAATTTGTGGAACAATATGTAAAAGGATGCGCACGCTGTCAAGAATCTAAAACCAATGTGCATCAATCAAAAGCACCCTTACAACGTTTCGATACACCCGTCAAAGAAGGGCCTTTCCAATACGTATCAATGGATTTAATCATGGACCTCCCCAAATCACAAGGCTTCGACTCCATTCTTACAATCGTGGACCAAGGATGTTCCAAAGCAGCTAAATTCATTCCATGCACCAAGACAATCAATGGACCAGGGGTAGCACTTGAGTATCTGAAACACCTTGTGCCCTGGTTCAGACTTCCTAAATGGATTATTTTAGACCATGACCCCTGGTTCACCTCTGCATTTGCGAAGGAAATGTGCAAAGCCTTAGGAATTCAACAGAACCTATCTATGGCCTTTCACCCTTGCACTGATGGACAGACAGAGCGTATGAATGCTTGGATTGAGCAATACTTACGACCTTGGACCTCAGGGAAACCCACAGCTTGGAGTCAACTCCTTCCTGTTGTGGAATTTGCGCATAACTCTTGGAAACACAACGTAGCATGCAAGTCCCCTCATGAGCTTCTGATCAGAATCAAACCACAGGTGATTCTGAAACATCTAGAAGGACCTGTGCCTGCTGTGGAAACACGTTTACACCTCCTGGAAGAGTCTAGACAGTCAGCACAAAAGCTTCTACAAAACATACAGAGCTGCAAGGACAACAAAAAGCTAACAGAGATTAAGGAAGGTGACCTAGTCTGGCTAGAAGGCTGCAACCTCTCTATTGCCAGCAATTGCAAACTTTCCCCAAAGCGATACGGACCCTTCAAAGTCTCACAAAAGATAAGCCCTGTCACAATATGTCTTGACCTTCCTGTCTCAATGAAGATCCATAACGTGTTTCACACAGATCTCCTCCTTCTATATAAGGAGACAGAGCAATATGGCATGCCCTATACATGCCCTCCACCGATCATCGATAGTGAAGAGGAATACAAGATCAAGAACATTCTAGAAGCACAGCATTTTGGCAAGAAACATAAACTCCAATACCTTGTGCATTGGAAAGGGTACCCTCATTCTGACGACCAGTGGATTGATCACAAAGACCTGAACGCCCCAGATTTGTTAGCAGATTTCCATCTTTCCAACTCCGCTACAGCTGGACGACCAATTGTATAAAGACACCTTCGACAACCCCCAACTATTTCTCATCCCCACTCTTGTCTCTAAACTGGCTTCTCCCTATTCTATCTTCTACACCTACAACGAATGCTTCCAGCAAAACTTGTTTAGCATTCGTCACACTAGCCCTACATTTTTCAAAAACCTCACCCAAATCTTCCAGAACCAAATAAACGATATGTCTGACACCAACTCTGCCATCTTTGTTCCCTCTTGCTCCCTGTCTCCCACCAACGATCGCGCAGGGAGCACTCCCTATGTCATAGCTTCTCCCCCTCCTGATAGTCCCACTGATTCCAAAGCAGCCTGGCCCCACCAGATGATGCTTGAGCACGTTGCAACCATCCTTGGGGCGGATGTAGAGGAAGTGCACCACCACTTTCCCACCAACCGATCTCTCCTCCCCATCGATGTCCCTCCTCCTTGCCCTCTGTCACCGAACGCTGCCATTCCCTCCTCTCCCACTCTCCAATATCCAGGCACAGAACTGGAACATTACATCGACCCCTCATTTCCAAACAGTCCCCTGTCCGTATCCCTGTCCTCTTCCATCGACCCTTTGACACACAAAGAGGAATGGGAGAATCGTGTTGAACACGGTCCTCAACTTCACCGCTCGTCGCCTTGGGTCCCCCTTGCCGACATAACGCCCATCCGTCAAGTATCCCATCCACTAGGGGACACAATGGATTACAAAGAACTAGCGATGGTCCTCTATCGACAAGTCTCAGACCAAGACGCAAAGATCAAGGAGCTCATGGAAGACAAGGAGAATCAGGCGCTGACCCCTACTGACCCACAGCCAAGCACCCATCCTGGACCTGGCTGGCTTGACAACTTCAACACCACTGGAACCCACCACCTCTTTGTCATTCCCCTGGGGGATGAAGACATTATTGCCCCCTTTATCCACTACGATCTTCGCCAACCCTTCCCTGAACTTCTTGCCACTAACAGACACTACTGTACCGTCCACTCTCGCCCCCTTCACGCTTTTCCCCAAACCACTCGTTCATCTCTGTTGTCCCCACACAACGAGCTATTCTTCCATCCTGATCTGGAACTGACCAGGGGTGTCAACTGGGCCGTCCTTCATGAAGACGAGCCCACTTTGGCCGGAGAGATTCAATACTTCTGCTCCCACAAGAAGGCGTGTGATCGCCTTGCAAGGCATATGGGACAACTGCAAGAGTCCCTAGAGATAGAGCGTCAAGCCCTCTACTACAGCTCCACTTGCCTTACCCAAGCCAATACACTCAGACGCCTCCAGTGTCACATCGACTCCTCCCTCCATATCACCCCCTCATTCTCTACAGTGCGGGTCAAGAAGATCTGCGCTTCAGTTCGCAACCATGTCTCAGAGGAACGCCAATGCCACCCCAAGGAGTGTATGTGGTGCAGCAAAGTGGGCCACACCATCGACGATTGTTACTGTATTGGTTTGTGTCACCATTGCTCACGTCAAGGTCACCCGGGGTTGACTGTAAGGACCCCCACAGTATGTGCCTTGAGTATGGGGACTGCAAGGTCTATCCTACCCATCCTAACTTCAAACACGGGTATTGCGCAGCAGTAGACGACTGTGTCAACATCTGAAGGACGTTAACAAGGGGGTAATGTCACAGACTACCCCGCTTACCTAACCTTCTCCTTCCTATTCCATTTTTCCTTCTGTTTTCATCTGTGACTCTGGGCCGCTTTGCCCATCGCTTATGTACTTATCTATGGACTGCTCTTGCATTTTCCAGAGACTTCCATATGTTTCCATATGCTTCCATATCGTTCCATGGCCTTCCACGGCCTTCTCTTGTCTTCTAGCAGCTTCCCTCTGTACATGTATATAAACTGTACCAAGTAGCATAGAACGGCTTTCTTAAGCTTGTTCTATTTGTGCAATCAGACTTTGATAGTCTCTTCTCACTATTGAACATGTGCGGCTTCCATCGAATGATCCCCTCTTGCATTAGTCAGCCCTGCTGCTAATTGCCTTTGTCTCTCAATGTCTCAAGATCACGTGCTAGTGTCTCGCTTGATTCCAAGTCACGCTTGACTTGTGTAATCTTCGCTTATCATCAGTTGATCAATTTTCGCGAAGAATCATGTGAGCTGTCATGCTTCCCACATTTCCAAAAAGGAAGGTGACTGGTAAATTGGTAGAGCTGTCAGAATAGCTGTCAATATTTTAGACTCAGAATAATGGGAGATCTTGGTTAATTGACGTAAGCAAAACAAACACAAACCACATGTCTACATTACGCAATTCATGCCATGTGTTTTTCTCTAGGTCAAGTGGGAGCCCAGGAAGAAATGGGTGTGTGTGGGTGCATTTCCGGGCATTATTTCAGCCCAGAAACTTGTCTGGGAGTTATTCCTAGTATATGCCAACTCCGGAAATGCAGCGGAAGGTGGCGCAAGCGCATACCCAAGCGGGGTGGTGGAGAGGAGTAAAAATGTGTACCCCAGCGCAGTGCCTGAGGGCAGATATGCAAGCGGGTACGCTGTGGATTGGTCTGTGCAAGTGAAAGAAGGCGTAGCGGAGCCTGCCACTGCAGCGGAAGGGGACGCGTGTGCAGGGGAATGCACACTGGGCGGAGCTGCAGGAAAACACGAAAACACAAGCCCCAGCACTCCGCCTGAGGCTGGATGTACAACTGGGTTCATCATGGATCAGTCTGCGCGAGTGAAAGAACGCACAGCGGAGCTCACCGCTGCAGCGGAAGGGGACGCGCATGCAGGGGAAAGTACACTGGTGCCTGGGGGGGGCAGAGCAGGCACTCGAGAGCGTTCATTTGCAGTGGCAGAGACCGCATTGGGCTTGGCACACTTGCCCGATCTCTCTCCTGCAGCATACAGGTCACTATATTTATGGCCGCGCTTGCCTTTAACAGGGCCGATGCGCTCTGTGCTTGTGTTTGCACCAGTCGGCTGGGTTTCCGCTTTGGAGCCTTTCCAGCTCCCATGCGTCCAGCAGTTTCAGCCCAGGTATTCCTATTATGGTGGAAGACATCTTTTTCGGGTAACGCCCAGGACCCGTTTGCCAAGGTGATCGCTGCGCTAAGGCTGTATTTGACCCCTTTGAGTGCCTTGAGATCCAGGGTTGAGCGATTGCTAGCATTCAACTGCTGACATAATGCATTGATCTCTTTTAAGAGGATCTCTGCGCTCTCCTCTTCTGATCTAGATGTGCGTTTGGGTAAATCGGGAACGCACACATGTTCTGGGATCTCAGAGGTGCTGTCCACCATTGGGAAGAGTTGAGGGAAATGCACATTGATAGCGGCAATGTGCTTGCAGTACCGGATCCTGGGGAAGTCGGTGCACCCACAAGCCGATCGATTAAGATCGATTGGGTAGTAATTACCCGGACGGGACTCAGAAGCAACAAAGAACTGCGTGTTGCTAATTTGGCGGATTGAGTCTTGGGGTATTTTCTTGGCGCTCGCTAGGATTTGTCGGCGACGCCAGGCCAGAAGATCCGGGCCCTCTAGATTGACAAGTTGTTGACCATGCCGGGTTTTGATTTCTGGCAGGAAATTGACCACAAGTGCCTGAATGACATAATCGACACGCCGATTGTGCTTTCCACCAAGACAATGGGTCTTCAACACATGATAATATCTAGAATTAATTAGTTTAATTATCTTGCTTAAATAATAAACCATATATGCTTTGATCAGCATGTTAGTATTCCCCTCCTCATAGATAGATCAGTTTTTTCTTCCAATCATAGACCACCTATGCAGCACTGGCAACCACTCTGCTTTGAGGTATTTCACAATGCTTTCAGGTACTGAAGGATCACTTGAAATGTCCTCCCAGATGGTGAAAAACTTGGCAATATCTTCTGTTTTCACCCAAGCTTTGATCTTTTCCCACAGCCCCTGGAACTGGCTCATTACGAAATGACTGCGGATCACGCGTAGCACCTGCCACATGCAGAGAAGGATTTGGCTCTGTGGGAACACAATCTCAAGTGCAGCGATCTGCACTTGATCGTGATTGGTCATGATGACTTTGGGCCGGACCAATGGACTGGTGTCCCTGACCCATTTGACAAAGAACGTGATTATGTCCATCATTGCACTTGACGTAAACATCCAGGCAACAGGCACGCCTATTCGGGAAAGTCAGAGTGCCCCTTAATAGAGAAATCAATTATTATTTACCATGTCCCCAATGATCTCTGGCGATGATCATGAATAGTAAAAGATCTTGATATTGGGTAATATTGTGAATTGCATCAATCCCAATAAAGCCATTACTGAACTCCCGGTAAGCGTTCAATTGGAAATCCATTTGAAGACACAGCACAAATGCATCTTCAGGCAATCTTGAGTTGATCGGAGCACGATCTTGCTTATCTTTGTAAAATATAAGGCTGCCGTTGTGCTTAGATAGCTCTTTGAGTAGAAGCCTTGTCGCAATAGCATCATCTGGATGCAATCTAGTCCTGTGATTGTTGAGGACTCGAGTGATCTGATTTACTTCCTTGAGTGCGATCAATTGATCGCGACTGCCATCAGGCGCATTATGACAAATCTCGCGTACCTTCAAATGTATTAGATCAGCGGCTAAACTGTTTTGGTTTCGGCAACTCACGATCTCACAACAATCAATTTTTTGAGTAAGCATTGCTTTGATTCGCTCCTGGGTAGTGCCAGATAAGCAAGTGTAGGCAATATTGCCAGCGCCAACTTCGTGATTGTGCTCAGGTCGATAATGTCCCAAAATGGTTGGCGTGTGGTGATATTCTTTGATATTGATATAGCAACCGCAGCCGGTTTTCTTCGACTCGAGCTTGCGCTCCCTATCCGGATGCTTCTTTTCATAGTTGCTTTCCCCTCCGGATTCCTGGCACCTGCAAACAAAGCGCTGCCACTGGCTATACAATGTTCTGGTCCGGGAGGTTGATGCGACAAACTCAATGCAGGAAAGGTGTTCCTCTGTCTGGCGCCACAATTCAAATTCAGCTAAATCAGCCCATTTAAGGGTATAGCCGCCCTCCTCCCAGTCCCAGTTGAAGCTTCCGATGTGTGTTGAAGAAGCAAGGAACTCTGCGTTGTCCGAGGCGTTGGCACATGAGCTTCTGCTTTTGGATTCAGAGTCGTCTGTGCCTTGGAATTCAGAGTTGTCTGTGTTCCCATGTGGGCTCCCAGTATCTGGGGATTCGGAATCCTCTGTATTTCTGTGGGAGCTCCCAATGCATTTGGATTCATCTGGGGTATGCATGCAGAAGTCCAGGCAAAGTATCAGGGGTGTGGCACTCAGTCCGGGCGCCATCACGGTCCTGCGCGTTGTTGAAGGCAAACGATAATGGGGCAAAATTGACATTTTGGAGTGGAAATTCAAGTGGGATGACTGGGGATAATCGTAAATAAACCATTTTCACTGCTATATTTATGTATTTTCGCTTTCCAGTCAACATACAGTGAAAAAGCAATCAACAATGTTTTTAGTGCAATTTTAGCACATTTTACTAGGTTAATTTACTTGGCTAATGACTAGCGTGACAAGTAACATTACTGCTAACTCTTACTATAAAAATAAATAATATAGACGGCATAGAGCGGTCTGATCGTCGGGGTGCAGACAACAAATATTGTACAAGTTGAATTTTCATTGAGAAGGCGGAAAAGGCCCACCCTAGCGCGTGCGCAATCACGCCAGTATACTTTCCCCCACATGCGTGTCCCCTTCCGCTGCAGTGGTGAGCTCCACTGCACATTCTTTCACTTGCGCGGACTGATCCACAACGAACCCAGTCGTACATCTGGCCTCAGGCGGAGTGCTGGGGCTCACATTTTCGCGTTTTCCCGCAGCTCCGCCCAGTGTGCATTCCCCCGCACGCACGTCCCCTTCCGCTGCAGCGGCAGGCTCTGCTGCGCCTTCTTTCACTTGCGCGGACCGATCCACAGCGTACCCGCTTGCATATCCGCCCTCAGGCACTGTGCCAGGGTATGCATTTTTGCTCCTTTCCACTGCCCTGCTTGGGTATGCACTTGCGCCACCTTCCACTGCATTTCCGGAGTTGGCATATACTGGGAATAACTCCCAGACAAGTTTCCGGGCTGAAATAATGCCCGGAAATGCACCCGCGTACACCCATTTCTTCCCAGGCTCCCACTTGACTTAGAGAAAAAACACACGGCACAAATTGCGTAATGTAGACATGTGGTTTGTGTTTGTTTTGCTTACATCAATTAATCCAAGATCTCCCATTATTCTGAGTCTAAAATATTGACAGCTATTCTGACAGCTCTACCAATTTACCGGTCACCTTCCTTTTTGGAAATATGGGAAGCGTGACAGCTCACATGATTCTTCGCAAAAATTGATCAACTCTCGTCATCCCCTTTGTCACGTGACACCTCACGTGACCGATTTCCCCTTTGGGAACAACCCCTCTCTGAAATCTATCTTTGTAAATCTTGTCTGAGATCCCTGAACCCCAAGATCCCCAAACTCAATCTGACATGGTGGTCTGACTGTGACAAACACTAACTCTCTGTCTGGTGACGATGCCGTCCCTTCTAGTCCCATACCACAAGCTCAGGCAGCAGTCCAAGCTATTCAAGGATCAGGTGAACGTCGATGCGCCTTCAATCATAATCTCGAAAATGGCAACCAAGAAGGGTGGTTCACGGATCAGTCATCTAAGATTGTCAAAGTCCAACCCTTGCAGCTCCTGCAAGATGTCCACACAAGGTGGGATTCCATTTATCACATGCTGACCCGACTCCTTCAAATGTGTGTCCAGTAAGGCCCTATCCTCATCACTGTAATTGTCACGGTCAGACCACCGTGTCAGATCGAGTTCGGGGATCTCGGGGTTCGGGGATCTCGGACGAGATTACGAAGATGGATTTTGAAGAGAGGTCGTTCCCAAAAGGGAAATCGGTCATGTGATGCGTCACGTGACAATAAGGATGACGAGTGAAGATTACACAAGTCGAACGTGACTTGGAATCGAGCGAGACACTAGCACGTGATCTCGAGACGTAGAGAGACTAAGGCAATTAGCAGCAGAGC
>Ga0307510_10001697_pt1 | contig 24476 bp, 23 predicted proteins | sample 12_EM_MG_FD_207224 | JGI IMG/M metagenome (GOLD analysis project Ga0307510, IMG submission 207224) | Populus trichocarpa ectomycorrhiza microbial communities from riparian zone in the Pacific Northwest, United States - 12_EM | ecosystem: Host-associated > Plants > Roots > Unclassified | place... | reverse complement strand
CCAGGACCTGCTGGCAGTGCCGGGCCGCGGTCAGCGCCGCCTGCCCGGCCGCGGCCTTGGCCAGCAGCGCGCCCAGATCGTCGGTGGCGGCCATCAGGGTGGCCTCGGCACCGTCCAGGGCCACGAGGGTCTCGGCGAGCCGGTGCCGTACGGCCTGGAAGGAGGCGAGGGGGCGGCCGAACTGGATGCGGTCCACGGCGTGTTGGCGGGCCAGCACGAGCATGGCGCGACCCGTCCCGAGCAGCCACCAGCCGAGTGCCACCCGGCCGTTGGCGAGTGGGACGGGGGCTCCGGCGGGCGCAGGACGCAGGGGGAGCTCGGCGTCCAGGGCCGCTCCGGCCGCACTGCCGTCGCGCTCCCAGACGATCCAGGTACCGCCCGTGTACGGCAGTGGCAGAGTGCCGCCGAGCGGACGGCCTGCCGCGCCGAGCAGGACGTCGTTGAGGAGGGGCGCGTGGGCGCCCGTCTCGCCGAGCAGGCGGAAGGCGAGCGGTACGGCGATGTCCGGTTGTTCGGCGAGGAGTTCGGCCCAGCCGAGGTCGGCCAGGGCGGCATCCAGCGCCTGTCCCGACGCAGCTGTCATCGTCTTGCGGAGCGTCTCGGCGAGCAGGTCCCGTTCGGCTGCGTCCACGCCTACTCCTTCCCCAGGTCGAGCAGTCGGCGCGCGATGATGTTCCGCTGGATCTCGGCCGTACCGCCGTAGATGGTCGCCGCCTTCGCGTACAGGTACTCCGAGCGCCACGGCGTGTCCGTCAACTCCAGTACGCCGGGCAGGAGATCGCGCACGGTCTCGAAGAGCCGTTGCTCGGCGGTGGCCAGCAGCACCTTGTCGACCGATGTCTCCGCGCCCAGGCGCTCACCCTCGGCCAGGCGTCGCTGGGTGGCGTGGGAGCGGCAGCGGACGGTGTGCAACGCGAGGTAGGCGGCGCCGAGTTCGGCGTCGTCCGGCACGCTCGTCTCGGCCAGCAGTCGGTCAAGTCGCGTGTAGAGATGGGCGATCCGGTGCCAGAAGCAGGTGGAGCGTTCGTGCGGGAGCAGGTCCATCGCCAGGCGCCAGCCGTCGCCGGGGCGGCCGAGCATCCGGTCGGCGGGCACGATCACGTCGTCGAAGAACACCTCGGCGAACTCGTCCACGCCGTGCATCGTGCGCAGCGGCCGGACGGTGATGCCGGGGGTGTCCATGTCGACGAAGAACGCCGTGATCCCGTCGTGGCCCGGCGCGGTGCGGGTCAACAGGACGCAGCGGGCGGCGAATTGGGCGAGGCTCGTCCACACCTTCTGCCCGCTGATCTCCCAGTGGTCGCCCCGCGGAACGGCGCGCGTGGTGAGGGAGGCGAGGTCGCTGCCGGAGCCGGGTTCGGAGAAGCCCTGACACCATTGCTCACGCCCGCTGAGCAGCCGCGGGACCATCTCGGCGGCCAGCGCGGGAGCGGCGTACGAGATCATCGTCGGGGCGAGGACCTCGATCATCGAGTAGATCCCCGGCTCGGCCAACTCCCTCGTGGCGACCTCCTCGCCGAGCACCGCCCTCAGCACCGCCGGCCCGCCGAGCCCCCTCACCTCGGCGGGCCAGCCGTACCGCATCCAGTCCGCGTCGAACAACGCCCGGCGGACCCGGGCCAGTTGAGCGACCTGGGCGTCCAGGGAGTGGTCGGGGCCGGGGGAGAGGTCGTGCTCGTCCAGCCAGGCGCGCAGGCCCGAGCGGAAGTCGGCGACGTTCATGTTCCCGGGCGCCGAGGCGACGCTCATGTACCGGGGCGCTGATAGGCGTGCGGGCGGCCCGAGTCGTGGGCTCCGCTGCGGCGGATGAACGTCATCGCGCGTGTGCGCAGCCGCCACCCCTCGGCCGTGCGGACGTAGGTGTCGTTGTAGTAGCCGATCCGCAGGTCGTGCGTGGCGTGGTCGACGAAGCAGAGCGGCTGGGTGCCGGTCGCCGTGTCTCCGGTCAGGTCGACGGCCGGCGTTCCCGTGAGGAACAGCCCCTTGGGCGCGGCGGCCACGAGCGCCGGGAACTCGTCGAGGCCGTAGGAGTCCCCGAAGGCGCTGTACGTGCCGTCGGGCGTGAAGACCCCCAGCACCCCGTCCAGGTCGCCGCGGGTGATGCACACCGCGTAGCGGGCGAGGAGCTGCTGGATCTCCATCAGGTCGTCGGTCGGACCAGGAGGAGCGGGAACGGGCAAGGAGGACAAGGACTTTCCACCCTTCACCATGAGTGAGAATGGCATTCTCTCAGATGAGTGGCAGATTTCCACGGTGGGTGAGGCGACGTCAACAGTCTCTGTCTGAATGGTTGATTCTCCGTAGATGAGAAGCTAGTTTCCAGCGATGGAGAGGGGAGATCCGACGCGATGGACCAGTTCCTCACCTTCGGGATCGTCGGCCTGAGCACGGCCGCGATCTATGCCGTCATCGGCAGTGGGCTCGTGCTCACCTACACCACCACCGGCGTGTTCAACTTCGCGCACGGCGCGGCCGGCATGCTGTCCGCGTTCATGTACTGGCAGCTGACCGTCGGCTGGGGCTGGCCCGTTCCGGTCGCCCTGGTCGTGGTGCTGCTCGTGCTCGCCCCTGGCTTCGGGCTGCTCGTGGAGCGGTTCATCCTGCGACCCGTCCAGGCCCTCGGCGAAGCCGAACGGCTGGTGATGACGGTCGCGCTGCTCAGCGGACTCATCGCGGCCGCCCGCTGGATCTGGGACCCGAACGTGGCGCGGCCCCTGCCGATGTTCTTCGCCGCGCGCAAGCCCATCCACCTCGGCCCGGCGGTCATCACCTGGCACCAGGCCATCACCATGGCGGTGGCCGTCGCCGTCGCCGTCGGCCTGCGCGTCCTGCTCTACCGCACCCGCGCCGGAGCCGAGATGCGCGCGGCCGTCGACGACCGGGCACTCGTCGGCCTCACCGGCGCCGACCCGGTCCGGGCGGGCCGGGTCTCCTGGATCCTGGGCACCCAACTGGCCGCGATCGGCGGCATCCTGATCGCCCCGACCATCAACCTCGACGCCGCCCAGCTCTCCCTGCTGATCGTCAGCGCCTACACCGCGGCCGTCTTCGGCAGGCTCCGCAGCCTGCCGCTCACCTTCCTCGGCGCCGTCGTCGTCGGCTGCATGGAGAGTTACCTGACCGGCTACCTCCCGCAGAACGAATACCTGCCCGGACTACGGCTCGCCGCACCCGCCCTGCTGCTCCTCCTCGCCCTGCTGGTCTTCCCGCACCGACGCCTGCGCGGCCGCGAACGACGGCTGGCCCGGGTGCCGCTGCCGAGCGCGCGCGGCACCCTCGTGTTCGCCGCGGTCGTCGTCGCCTTCGGCGCGGTACTGGCCTCTCTGCTCGGAGAAGCCGACCTGATCACCTACGGAGCGATCTTCTCGCTGGGCGTGGTGGCACTCTCGTACGTCCCGCTCGCCGGATACGCCGGACAGGTCTCCCTGTGCCAGCTGAGCATGGCCGGCATCGGGGCGGTCGTCTGGGCACACCTCGGCGCGCACGGCGAACTGTGGGCGCTCGGCGCCACGATCCTCGTCTCGGCGGTGGCCGGAGCCCTGGTCGCACTGCCCGCGCTGCGGCTCTCGGGCGTGTATCTCGCCCTGGGCACGGCCGCGTTCGCCGTGATCCTCGACCGGTGGATCTTCACCCTGCCGGCCTTCCACGTCCTCGGCCTGCGGATCGCCCTGTTCGACCAGGGCTCGGTGGACGCCACCGGACCCGACCTGTTCGGCCTACGGCTCGACAGCGGACGGGAGTTGATGGTGTTCGCCGCCGTCTGTCTCGCGCTCGCCTCGATCGGCGTGGCGGCACTGCGCCGCAGCCGTTTCGGCCGTCGACTGATCGCCCTGCGCGACAGCGAGGCCGCCTACGCCACCCTCGGCGGCAACCTCCTGGTCGCCAAGGTCGCCGTGTTCGCTCTTGCCTCCGGTATCGCCGGACTCGGCGGAGCACTGTACGGAATGCAGCAACGCACCGTCACCGCCGACCAGTTCAGCCTCATCGCCGGCCTGCCCATCTTCCTCGTCGCCGTGGTCGGCGGACTCGGCGCGGTCGGCAACGGGCTCTTCGCCGGCACCGCCTTCGCCGGCCCGACGAACGCCCTGATCGCCATCGCCCCCGGCACCGCGAACCTCGTCGCCCTGCTCCCCGGCCTGGCCGGCGTCGGACTCGGCCACAACCCCGACGGCATCGTCCCCCGCTTCCGGCGCCAGTGGGAGCCCCTCGCCCGCGACCGCCTCGCCCTCTCCACCCTGCTCTGCGCCCTCGCGCTGGCCTGGGCCCTGCGGTTCACCGACGTGATCAACGACTGGACGTACTACGGCGGTTCACTCGTCCTCGCCGTCGCGCTCCGCGCCTGGGCGACCGCCCGGCAGACCGCTCCGGCCGAACCGGAGATCCCCGTCGAGTGGTGGGGCCTACGGCGTGACTGGCGCCCCGAGGACGAGGAGGTGCTGGCCCGTGGCGTCGCTACAGGTTAGTGGAGTGACCGTCTCCTTCGGCGGGAACCGCGCTCTCGACGGGGTCGCCCTGACCGCCGAGGCGGGCCGGGTCACCGGACTCATCGGCCCCAACGGGGCAGGAAAGAGCACCCTGTTCGACGTCGCCTCCGGACTGCGCAGGCCCTCCTCCGGGCAGGTCCGGCTGGACGGCCGGGACGTCACCCGGGCCCGGCCCTCCGCCCGCGCCCGGCACGGACTCGCCCGCACCTTCCAACGCCTGGAACTGTTCGGCCGGCTCAGCGTGCGCGACAACCTCCTCGTCGCCGCCGAACTCGGCCCCGAACGCCGCCGCGCCGACCAGTTCGTCACCGAGATCCTGCACCGGCTCGGTCTCACCGACCTCGCGGACATCTCACCCGACGCCCTCCCCACCGGAGTCGGCCGTCTCGTCGAGGTGGGAAGGGCACTCGCGATCCGTCCGAAGGTGCTTCTCCTCGACGAACCCGCCGCCGGACAGGACGCGGAGGAGACCGAACGCTTCGCGGAACTCCTGCGCGCCCTCACCGACGACGGCACCGCCGTCGTCCTCGTCGAACACGACATGAGCCTCGTGATGGCCGTCTGCGACGAGGTGTACGTCCTCGACCTCGGCAAGATCATCGCCGTCGGCCCGCCCGAGGTGATCCGCAGCGACGAAACGGTTCTCGCCGCCTACCTGGGGGACGCGTGAGCGCACTTCTCGAACTGCGCGGCATCCGCGCCGCCCACGAACGCATCACCGTCCTGCACGGCGTCGACCTCGACGTCGCCGCCGGACAGGTGGTGGCGCTGCTCGGCCCGAACGGCGCCGGAAAGACCACCACCCTGCGCGTCGCCGCCGGAGTCCACCCCGCCGAGTCCGGCCAACTCGTCCTCGGCGGACGGGACATGACCGGCGCCGACCCCCGCGACCTGGCCCGCGCCGGAGTCTGCCTCATCCCCGAAGGACGAGGCGTCTTCCCGAACCTGTCCGTCCGCGACAACCTCCTCATGATGACCTTCACCGGCCGCGGCCGAGAGGAGATCGAGGAGATCGCGTTCGCCCGCTTCCCCGTCCTCGCCCGGCGCGCCGGACAGGCCGCGGGCACCCTCTCCGGCGGCGAACAGCAGATGCTCGCCCTCGCCCGCGGCCTCGCCACCGACCCCGCCGTCCTGCTGCTCGACGAACTCTCCATGGGGCTCGCCCCGTTGGTCGTCGGCCGGCTCTACGAACAGGTCGGCGAGATCGCCCGCCAGGGCGTGGCAGTCCTGGTGGTTGAACAGTTCGCCGCCGCAGTCCTCGACATCTGCGACCATGCCGCCGTCCTCGTCCGCGGCAGGGTCGAACGGCAGGGCCACCCCGACGGCGGCCTGCGAGCCGAACTGTCCGCTCTCTACCTGGGGAGTTCCACATGACGTCCACCGAGACGCGAGCGGACCGCTTCGTCCGCGAACTCACCGTCCTGAAAATCCCCGACCCGGCTGCCGGAAGGGCCGCTCTCTGGCTGCGCGCCGGCGCCGCACTGATGACGATCGGCGTCGTCCTCGGCGTGTGCGCCTACTTCATCTCGCACAACACCAGCGACCCGCTGGTGCAGAACGACGCTCTCACCCTCGGCCTGGCCGCGGTCGCAGGGAGCGTCGTCGGCTCCGCGCTCTTCCTGCGGTACTCGCTCACCGGCTTCCTGCGGTACTGGATGGCCCGTCAGTCCTACGACGTGGAACTCCTCGCCGACCGCCTGCTCGAAAGGGAACTCCGCCATGACCCCACCGGCACCGACGCTGCGCCCCGGTGACCAACTCGCCAGCACCGTCTGCGGCACCCGCGTGGTCGTCATCCGCGCACCCGCCGCCGCACAGCCCCAACTGACGTGTGGCGGCAGCCCGTTGGTCCCCGCGGCCGGGGCGCCCCCGGCGAAACCCGGACCGGCCGGCACCACCACCCTCATCGGCAAGCGGTACGTCGACGCCACCGGGACGCTCGAACTCCTCTGCACCGCCTCCGGCGCCGGCGAACTCACCTGCGACGGCGCCCCCATGGCCCTGAAGGCGGCCAAGCCGCTGCCCGCCTCCGACTGACCGACCGCCCCCGTAAGGAGCCGTCATGGACCGCGACGACCTCATCCTCATCAGCGTCGACGACCACATCATCGAACCCCCCGACATGTTCGTGAACCACCTCCCCGAGCGCTACAAGAAAGACGCGCCCCAACTGGTGCACCGGGACGACGGAACCGACGTGTGGCAGTTCGGCGGCGCGACCATCACCAACTCGGCGCTCAACGCCGTGGCCGGCCGGCCCAAGGAGGAGTACGGCGTCGAACCGCAGGGCCTCGACGAGATCCGCCCCGGCTGTTACGACGTGCACGAGCGGATCAAGGACATGAACGCGGGCGGCATCCTCGCCCAGATGAACTTCCCGTCCTTCCCCGGCTTCTCGGCCCGCCTGTTCGCCACCAAGGACGTGGACTTCTCCCTCGCACTCGTACGGGCCTACAACGACTGGCACATCGACGAGTGGTGCGCCGCCTACCCGGGCCGCTTCATCCCGATGGCCCTGCCCGCCATCTGGGACGCGGAGCTGTGCGCGGCGGAGGTCCGCCGGGTCGCCGAGAAGGGCGTTCACTCGCTCACCTTCACCGAGAACCCCGCCGTCCTCGGCTACCCGAGCTTCCACGACCCGTACTGGAACCCGCTGTGGCGCGCGCTGTCCGACACGGACACCGTCATGTCGGTGCACATCGGCTCCTCCGGCAGGCTCGCCGTCCCGGCCGCCGACTCGCCGCCCGACGTGATGATCACGCTCCAGCCGATGAACATCGTCTCCGCCGCCGCCGACCTTCTCTGGTCACCCCCGATCAAGCAGTTCCCGAATCTGAAGATCGCGCTCTCGGAAGGCGGAACGGGCTGGATCCCGTACTTCCTGGAGCGTCTCGACCGCACCTTCGAGATGCACTCCACCTGGACCCTCCAGGACTTCGGCGGCAAGCTGCCCTCCGAGGTCTTCCGGGAGCACTTCCTGACCTGCTTCATCACCGACAAGCTGGGCGTACGGCTGCGCCACGACATCGGCATCGACAACATCTGCTGGGAGGGCGACTACCCGCACAGCGACTCCCTGTGGCCGGACGCCCCCGAGCAGCTGCACGACGTGCTGTCGAGCTGCGACGTCCCCGACGACGAGGCCAGGAAGATCACCTACGAGAACGCGATGCGCTGGTACTCCTTCGACCCCTTCGCGCACATCCCGCGCGAACAGGCCACCGTGGGCGCCCTGCGCAAGGCGGCCGAGGGCCACGACGTCTCCACCCGCTCCCGCAGCCACCAACTCATCGAGCCCGCCGAGAAGTTGGAGGCGTTCCGCTCCAAGGCCCGGGCGGCCGTGGCGGCCGCCCGATGAGCGACCTGGTCCTGACGGAACGGATCGGCGCCGTCCTGGTGGCGACCCTGAACCGTCCCGAGGTCCGAAACGCCATGAGCCCGGAGCTGATCGACGAACTGTCCGTCGTGCTCCGGGAGGCGGACACCGACCCGGCGGTCCGGGTGGTCGTCCTCACGGGCGCCGGAACGGTCTTCTGCTCCGGCATGGACCTCAAGGCGTTCGCGAAGGGTGGCGGCAAGTTCGACGGCCTGGTGTGGTTCTTCCGCGAGGGCATCACCACACCGGTCATCGCCGCCCTCAACGGCTCGGCACTCGCCGGCGGCTTCGAACTCGCCCTGGCCTGCGACCTGGTGGTCGCCGCGGAGGACGCCAAGCTGGGCATCGCGGAGGTGAAACGGGGGCTGTTCGCGGCCGGAGGCGGTACGACGCTGGCCGACCGGGTGCCGTTGGCGGTCGCCCTGGAGATGGGCCTGACCGGTGACCTGGTCACGGCGGCGGACGCCAAACAGTTCGGTCTGGTCAACCGCGCTGTCCCGGCCGGGGAGGTGCGGGAGACGGCACTGGCCCTGGCCGGACGCATCGCCGAGAACGGTCCTCTCGGTGTCGCGATGACCAAGAAGCTGATGCGGGAACGCCGTTGGGCCGAACCGGCAGAGGTCGAGTCGGTGTTCAGGAGCGCCGACGCGGTGGAGGGGGCACGGGCCTTCGCCGAACGCCGTAGCCCGGTGTGGACGGGGAAGTGACGGAACTCCGGTGTCCCCGAGGCCGCAGGAAGGTCTCGGGTACACCGGAGTGAAGCTTGCAGTGCTTAATGCTGGAAGGCTCGCTTAGGGTCCGCAGTCGCGTCGGCCACGTCACTGATCTCGTCGACGAGCCCCCAACGCAGCGCCTCCTCGACGTTCAACTCGGCTCCGGACAGGGCGAGATACGCCGTGCGCTCCCGACCGACCCGTACGGGAATGCTCGCCGTACCGCCCGCGCCCGGAATCAGTCCCATCCCGATCTCCGGCAACCGGATCACCGTGTCCGGCGCGGCGACGACACGCCCCGCGAAGGCCGCGAGCTCGATCCCCGCGCCGACGCACGCGCCGTGCAGATGCGCGGTCACCCGGGGAGCGCAACGGTGCAGCAGCGCACCCGGACTGCGATGGACCCGTACCAGATGGGCCTGCGCCGCATCACGGGACGTACCGAACTCGGTGAGGTCGCCGCCGCTACAGAAGGCCGGACCGTCGCCGTACAGATCGACTCGACCGATCGACGGGTCGGCCACGGCTACCTGGAGCGCCTCGCACAGCGCGTCCCGCGTCGCCGCGTCGAACGCGTTGCGCACCCAGGGCCGGTCCAGCGTGATGGTCAGCCTCGGACCGTCACGGTCGAGTCGTACGGGAGTCTCGGCGGGGCGGGGTGTACGCCGGGGCGCAGCGGCCAGCCAGGACCGGAAGGCCGCTCCGCCCTGAAGCGTCGAGTACGCGAGGGATTCGAGAACCAGCCTGTCGGGGATCGAGAGTCCGCCACCCATCCGCAGCACCTGCACCAGCGCGACGGACGCCGCGGGCCGACTCTCGACGATGCGCCCCAGCTTCCGGGCCGTGGCATGTGGATCCGCGCACCCCACCCACGGCCTGGGCGGATCGGCGACACCGGTGAGCAGGATGTCGAAGCCCCTGACCGCATCCGTGGGTTCCGCTGCCACGCCGAGCACGACGCGGTCCCGGTCACGCGTCTCCGTTTCATGCTTGGGGGTGTGGTCATCGAGGGCGTCGTCGAGGTCGACGATCACGAAGGACGACTCCACAGTGATCTCCCTCCAGGTGTGGACCGGAGTGTAATTTGAGATCACCTTGGGAGAGAAGGGGGTTCGACTCATGGAGAATCATGTTCTCCGTTCCTGGATGGACCCCATCGAGCCGTTCCTGGCCCCTCTCACCGACGTCGCCCGCTCCTTCACGGACCTGACGGGCGTGCCGGTCGACCTGCCGACCGCTCTCTTCCTACGGGCCAAGCTGGCCCGCCTGGAACACCCGGGCAGGACATCCGCCAACGGCTCCTGCCACCTCCTCGGAGCCGCCGACGGGTGGGCCGCCGTGAACCTGGCCCGCCCCGACGACCTGGCCGCCGTACCCGCACTGCTGGGCCTTCTTGGCTCACCGGATGAGCCCGGGGGGCTGCAAGCGGCGGTACGACGGGTCACGGCGGCCGAGGTGGTCCAGGGTGCGGGGCTGCTCGGCATCGCCGCCGCAGCACCGGGATCGGCACAGGGCACACGACCCGCGGTCCGCGCCGAGCGGTGGGGTGAACGCCGTACCCGCGCGATGGCGGAGATACGGATCGTCGACTTCTCCGCGCTCTGGGCGGGACCGCTGTGCGCACGGCTGCTGGGGCTGGCGGGCGCGCGCGTGCTCAAGGTGGAGAGCGCGACGCGACCGGACGGGGCGCGCTTCGGGACGCCCGCCTTCTACCGCTGGCTGCACGACGGGCACGACAGCCTGGTCGTCGATTTCGCCCCCGGCGCGCTCGACGAGATCGTCGCCGAGGCCGACGTCGTCATCGAGGCGTCACGGCCACGCGCGCTGCGCCGACTCGGCCTCCGCGCCGAGGAGTTCCTCGCCGCCAGGCCCGGACGGGTGTGGGTCGGCATCACCGGCTACGGACGTGAGAACGACCGTATCGCCTTCGGAGACGACGCTTCCGTGGCCGGCGGCCTGACCGGCGTCGACCCGAACGGCGACCCCGTCTTCCTGGGAGATGCTCTCGCCGATCCCGTGACCGGTGTGTTCGCCGCCCAGGCCGCGGCCCGTTCCCTCGCCGCGGGAGGCGGAGAACTGCTCTGCGTCTCCATGGCGGCCTGCGCCGCGACACTCGCGGACTCACGAACCCGGGTCCACCCGCCGTGCTGATCAGGAACGTGGAGGTCGAGGGCCACGAGACGGTGGTGGACGTACGGATCGACGGCGGACGGATCGCCGAGATCGGGCCCGGGCTGACGGGGGCGGCCGACGTGGACGGCGGGGGCGGCGCCTTGCTGCCGGGCCTGCACGACCACCACGTACACCTCGCGGCGCTGGCCGCCGACGCCGCCTCCGTGCGCGTCGGGCCGACGGACGTGCGAGACCGAACGGCGTTTGCGGCGGCCTTGGTCGGTGGGCCGCCGGGGGAGTGGGTGCGGGCGGTCGGCTATCACGAGAGCGTCGCGGGGGAGTTGGACCGGTGGGTGCTGGACGCGCTCGCGCCGGATCGGCCGGTGCGGGTGCAGCACCGCACCGGTGCGCTGTGGGTGTGGAACAGTGCCGCGCTCCGGGCGGTCGGACTGGACGGCGACGGGCGGTTCTGGCGCGAGGACGAGCGGCTGCGCGGGTTCGTGCCGCCCGTGCGGCTGGATCTGGAGGGGGTCGGGCGGCGGGCCGCGGCGCTCGGCGTCACGGGGTTCACCAACGCCGACCCGCACCCCGCGAGCGGGCTCACCCAGATGCTGTCGGTCCTCCCGCAACGGCTCCTGGTGATGGGCGTCGACGAGCCCGTGAAGCTGATGCTCGACGATCCGACGCTCCCCACTCCCGCCCAACTCGCCCGCACCATAGGGGAGATCAGGCCCCGTCCGGTCGCCGTGCACTGTGTGACCCGGGTGCAGTTGCTGGTGACGCTGCTCGCCCTGGACGAGGTGGGACCGGCCGACGGCGACCGGATCGAGCACGGGTCGGTCATTCCGGCCGAGACGATCCCGTGGCTACGACGGCTCGGCGTGACCGTCGTGACCCAGCCCCACTTCCCGGTCGAGCGGGGCGACGCGTACGCCACCGATGTGGACGCCGACGACCGCCCGCACCTCTACCGCTGCCGGACCCTGATCGAGGCGGGCGTGCCGCTCGTCGCCGGCACCGACGCACCGTACGGCACCTCGGATCCCTGGGCGGTCATGCGGGCCGCGACCCAGCGGGACGACGGGGAGCGGCTCCAACCCGGGGCGGCCCTGCGGCTGTTCACGGGAGAGCCCCAACACCCGGCGCGGACACGCTGGTTGGCGGTCGGCGCGGGTGCCGACCTGTGTCTGCTCCACGTGCCGATGCGCGAGGCGCTGCGCACACTGTCCGGGGAACTGGTTCGCGCCGCGTACGTGTCAGGTCGTCGAATCTCGCCCTCGTGACCTACACGCTGTACCCGCCGTCGACTCCCAACGCCTGCCCGGTGATGAACCCGGCCCGGTCCGAGGCGAGGAACGCGACCGCCTCCGCGATGTCGGCCGCATCGCCGAAGCGGCGCAGCGGGATGTTGCGCCGGGTGACGGCGAGCGCTGCCTCGTCCAGTTCGCCGGAGCTGATCAGACGGGCGGCGATACCGTCGTTGAGCATGCCGGGTGCCACGCAGTTCACACGGACGCCGTAGCGGCCCTCCTCGGCGGCGAGCGCCCGGGCCACCGCCTCGACCGCACCCTTCGCGCCCGACGAGAGTCCGTCCCGTACCGGGAAGCGGCGGGTGGCGACGGTCGTCACGGCGACGATGTTGCCCCGGCTCTCGCGCAGCAACGGCAGCGCGGGATGCACCAGGTTGAAGAACGCCACGGCGTCGCCCTCGAGTTGGGCGCGGTACTCGCCCGGCGTCACCTTGCTCAGATGCCGCATCGGTACGTGCGGGCCCGCCGCGTACACGAGGGTGTGAATGCCACCCACGGTCTCCGACACGGCCTGCGCCGTGGCGGACTCGTCGGTCAAGTCCACTCGTGTCGACCGGACTTGACGGCCCAGCTTCGTCACCTCGGCGGCCACCGCGGCCGCCGCCTCCTGGTTGGCGCGGTAGGTGAACACGATGTCGCTGCCACGCTCGGCGAGGAGCCGGACGATCGCCGCCCCGATCCCGCCCGAGCCGCCCGCCACGAACGCGACACCTGGTCTGCTGGAGAAGTCCGGCACCGTGACCGCCTCACAATCCGAGGGACTTGGCGATGATGACCTTCATGACCTCGCTGGTACCGGCGTAGATGCGGGTGATGCGTGCGTCCGCGTAGAGCCGGGCGATGGGGTATTCCAGCATGTAGCCGTAGCCGCCGAACAGTTGCAGGCAGCGGTCGACCGCCCGGGCCTGCATCTCGGTGCAGAACAGCTTGACCTTGGCGGCGTCGGGTCCGCTCAGTTCCCCGGCGACGAGTTCGAGTACCGCGCGGTCCAGCATCGCCTGCGCGGCCTCGATCTCGGCTGCCACGGCGGCGAGTTCGAACTTGGTGTTCTGGAAGGAGGCGACCGTCTTTCCGAAGGCCTTGCGTTCCTTGACGTACACGATCGTCGTGTCCAGCGCCGCTCGTGCCTGCGCGACCGAGCCGACCGCCACGGTCATCCGCTCCTGCGGCAGGTTGTTGCCGAGGTAGCCGAACGCGGCGCCCTCCTCACCGAGTCGGTTGGCGGCCGGGACCCGTACGTCGTCGAAGGCCAACTCCACCGTGTCCTGCACCTTGATGCCCATCTTGTGCAGCACCCGGCCGCGCGTGAAGCCGGGCATGCCGTCCTCGACGACCAGCAGGGTGAGCCCGGCACGCCGGTTGTCCGGGTCGGTCGACGTACGGGCCACGACGATCACCAGGTCGGCGAGGAGGCCGCCGGTGATGAAGGTCTTCGCGCCGTTGAGAACATACGAATCCCCGTCGCGTACAGCGGTCGTACGGATCCCGGCGAGATCGGAGCCCGTGCCGGGTTCAGTCATCGCGATGGCCGTCAGCAGCTTCCCGGCCGCCAGGCCGGGGAACCAGCGCTCGCGCTGATCCCGGTCGGCGTAGGTGAGGAAGTACGGGAGGACGACGTCGAGTTGGGTGCGTACGGTGCCCAACGTCACCAGGGCGCGGGCGGATTCCTCCTGGAGGACGACGTTGTAGCGGTAGTCGGCGAGGCCCGCACCGCCGTACTCCTCGGGGACGGCCGTGCCCAACAGGCCCAGCGAGCCCAGCTGTTCGAAGAGCGCGCGGGGGAGTCGGCCGGCCTCCTCCCACTCGGCGTAGTGGGGGACCACCTCCTTGGTGATGAAGTCCCGCGCGAGGCGGCGGAACGCCTCGTGGTCGTCGGTGAAGACGTCTCGGCGCACAACATCCCCTGTCAGGAAGCGAGTTCGACGACGGTGGCGTTGGCGGTGCCGCCGCCCTCGCACATGGTCTGGAGGCCGTAGCGGATGCCGTGGTCCCGCATGTGGTGGATCATGCGGGTCATCAGGACGGCGCCCGACGCGCCGAGCGGATGCCCGAGCGCGATGGCTCCGCCGAGCGGGTTGAGCAGGGCCGGGTCCGCGCCGGTCTCGGCCAGCCAGGCGAGCGGGATCGGTGCGAAGGCCTCGTTGACCTCGAAGACGCCCACCTCGGAGAGTCCCACTCCCGCCTTGCGGAGTACCTTCTCGGTCGCCGGGATCGGTCCGGTCAGCATGAGGACCGGATCGGAACCGGTGACCACGCCCGCCCGGTAGCGGACGATCGGCGTCAGCCCCAACTCGCGTGCTTTCTCAGGGGTTGTGACCAGCAGGGCTGCCGCGCCGTCGGAGATCTGCGAGGAACTGCCCGCGTGGATCACCCCGTCCTCCTGGAAGGACGGTTTCAGCCTCGCGAGAGTCTCGATGCTCGTACCGCGCCGTATGCCCTCGTCGGCGGTCACCGGATCGACACTCCCCTCGACAGGCACCGGCACGATCTGCGCGTCGAACGCGCCGCCGTCCTGCGCGGCCGCCGCCCGCTCGTGCGAGAGAGCGGAGAACTCGTCGAGCGCACCCCGACCCAAGCCCCACTTCTGCGCGATCTTCTCGGCGGAGATGCCCTGGTTGAAGGAGAACCCCTCGTAACGGGCGAGGACTTGGGGGCCGTACGGCATCCCGCCGGCGCGTGACGCCCCGAGCGGTATCCGGCTCATCACCTCGACGCCGCCCGCCACCACGACGTCCTGCTGGCCGGACATGACCGCCTGGGCGGCGAAGTCCAGGGCCTGCTGGCTCGATCCGCAGGCCCGGTTGACCGTGGTCCCCGGGATGGTCTCGGGCCAGCCCGCGGCCAGCACCGCGTAGCGGCCGATGTTGCTCGACTGGTCGCCCAACTGGCCGACACAGCCCCACACCACGTCGTCGACGACCTCCGGATCAAGGCCCGTGCGGTCGACGAGCGCGTTCAGGACGGCGGCGGAGAGATCGGCCGCGTGCACACCGGCCAGACCGCCGTTCCGCTTTCCGACGGCGGTACGGACCGCCTCCACCACGACTGCCTCACGCATCACATGTCCTCCGTAGCTTTCGGCGCGGCTGTTCCCGGTGCCGCTGTTCCCGGCACCGCCCAGTGCCCCGTGTAGCGGGGCGGGCGCTTCTCCACGAAGGCGGCATACGCCTCCGGGACGTCTGCCGTGGCGAAGTTCATGGCCTGCGCCCGTGCCTCTCCGGCAAGGGCCTCACGCAGGGTGCGATCGGCGTTCTCGTTGAGGAGCGCCTTGTTCTGGGCGAGCGCGACCGGCGCTCCGGCCACCAGCCGCGCGGCGAGGTCGTCCACGAAAGCGTCGATCTTGTCCGCGTCCACGACCCACGTCACCAGGTTCAGTGCGTGGGCCTCCTCGGCGCCGATCGTCTCGGCCAGCAGTACCAGCCGCTTCGCCTGCTGCAACCCCACCAGCTTCGGCAACAGCCACGAGCCGCCGCAGTCCAGGGACAGGGCGCGGCGCGCGAAGATCTGCGAGAACGTGCTGTCCGGAGTCGCTACGACGAAGTCGCAGCCCAGGGCGAGATTCCAACCCGCCCCCACCGCAACGCCGTTCACCTTGGCGATGGTGGGGATCGGCAACTCGTGCAGCAGCAGCGTGACCTCGCTCAAGGTCCGCATCCGGTACAGGGGATGCTCGGTGCTCACGCCGTTACGGATGTCGGCCCCGGAGCAGAACGCACCGTCGGCACCGGTCAGGACCAGCGCCCGCACAGTACGGTCGCTCCCCGCTGCCGAGAGGGCCGTTCTCAGGGCGTCCCACAGTTCGGCGTCGATCGCGTTCTTACGGTGGGGCCGGTTCAGGGTGAGTGTCCGAACACCCTCGGCGTCGCTCGTCACGAGGACCGGTTGAACCGAATGAACCGGCTGAACCGAATGAACCGGCTGTTCACTCATCGCACCGCCCCCTGCGCCCGGAGAACGGCGATCTCCTCGTCCGCCAGCCCGAGTTCGGCGAGCACGGCGTCCGTGTGCTGGCCGAGAGCGGGAATCGCACCCATCGGCGGGTCGTACCCGGCGATGACCGGGGGCGGCAGCAGCGCCGGGACCGGACCCGACGGGGTGTCGATCTCGCGCCACCGGTCGCGGGCCTGGAGATGGGGGTGGGCGATGACGTCGTTGGGCGTGTTGTAGCGGGAGTTGCCGATCCCGGCCGCGTCCGCGCGGTCCTGCACCTCGGCGATGTCGTGCCGTGCGCACCAGGCGGAGATCTCCGGCTCCAGCGCGGCACGGTGCTCCACCCGCCTGGCGTTGCTCCGGAAGCGCGGGTCGTCCGCCAGATCCGGCCGGTCGATCAACTCCCGTGCCAGGCGCTGCCATTCACGGTCGTTCGTCGTGCCGAGGACCACGGTGTGGCCGTCGGCGGTGCGGTGGGCGCCGTACGGTGCGACGGCGGGGGAACTCATGCCGAGCGGCTGTTGCTCGATTCCGGAGTGGCGGGTGTAGGTGAGGGGATACCCCATCAGCTCCGTCATCGTGTCGAACAGACTCACCGCGACGGACGAGGCCACGGGCCCCACCCCGCGTTCCCTGCCGCACAGCAGCGCGACGATCGACAGGGCCGCGTACAGGCCGCTGCTCACGTCGGCCATCGGCGGTCCCGGCTTCGCGGGCGCTCCGGGGTGGCCGGTCACCGCGCAGGCGCCCGACTCGGCCTGTACGAGGAGGTCGTAGGCGCGCTTGTGGGAGAGGGGGCCGCCGGGGCCGTATCCGTCGATCTCGACGGCGATGACTCCGGGGTGACGTGTCTTCAAGTCGCCCGGGGAGATGCCGAGTCTGGCCGTGGTGCCGGGTGTGAGGTTGGAGACGAGGACGTCGGCGCGTTCCAGCAGCCGGTGCAGGACGGCCATGCCGCCGGGCGTCTTCAGGTCCAGGGCCACCGACTCCTTTCCCCGGTTGACCCACACGAAGTGCGCGCCCAGGCCCTTGACCACGTCGTCGTAGTGGCGGGCGAAGTCGCCGCCCCTGGGGTTCTCCACCTTGATCACGCGGGCGCCGAAGTCGCCGAGCGTGCGGGTGCACATGGGAGCCGAGATCGCCTGCTCCAGGGCCACCACGGTGATTCCGGCCAGCGGCCCGGTCGTTGTCGTCGTCTCAGGACGCGGCATGTCGGAACTCGTCATCTCAGATCGTCGCGTCTCGGCTCGCGGCCGTGAACTGTGCCCGGAGTTCGTCCTTCAGGACCTTCTGGCTCGCGTTGCGCGGGAGTCGGTCGACGAAGCGGACATGCCGGGGGACCTTGAAGTTGGCCATGTGCTCGCGGGCCCAGGCGATGACCTCGGGTTCGGTCGGCGTCCGTGTCGGGGGCGCGACCACGAAGGCGCAGCCGACCTCGCCGAGCCGTTCGTCGGGAACCCCGATCACGGCGACCTGCTGGACGCTCTCGCAGCCGAGAAGCAGCTTCTCTATCTCCGCCGGGTAGGCGTTGAAGCCGCCGACGATGTACATCTCCTTCTTGCGGTCGACGATGGCCAGATTGCCGTGGTCGTCGAGCCGGCCGACGTCCCCGGTGTGCAGCCAGCCCTCGGCGTCGATGGTCGCGGCGGTGGCGTCGGGGTCGTCCCAGTAGCCGCGGGTGACGTTGTAGCCCTGGACGAGGATCTCGCCGTCGAGGCCGATCGGGACGTCGAGACCGTCGGCGGCGACGATCCGCACCTGGACACCGGGAATGGCGCTTCCGGTGGTGTGAGCGACCGTCTCCTCGGAGTCCCCGACGCGGGTCGTGGTCACCAGCGCCGTCGACTCGGTCAGGCCGTAGGCGCTCATCACGATGTCGAACGACAACTCCGTTTTCATGGCGCGGATCAGCGATTCCGGGATCGTCGTACCGCCCGTCATCGAGACCCGCAGCGACGACAGGTCGTGCGCGGCCCGGGCCGGGTGGTTGACCAGGTCGTGGAAGATGGTCGGCGGCCCCAGGAGGATGCTCACCCCCTCCCTCGCGATGAGGTCCAGCGCGCGCCCGGCGTCGAACACGGGCATGGGAATCACGGTCACGCCGTGCATGAGCGAGGCCAGCCAGCCCGCCTTGTATCCGAAGCAGTGGAAGAACGGCGGGATCACCAGGAAGGTGTCGGAGGCCTCGAAGGTGTACTCCTTCGCCATCCACCCATAGGCACGCAAGGACTGGCCGTGGGTGAGCATCACGCCCTTCGGATGGCCGGTCGTCCCGGACGTGAACATCACGTCGGACACGTCGTCCGGCGTCAACCGGTCGATCGACTCATGGGCCACAGCCGCGGAAACGCCTTCTCCCGCACCGAGAAAGTCCTTCCAGGTGAGTTCGGCCGCGCCCTGCGGGCCGAGAACGGACACCGTCTTCCGCAGTGCCGGCAGGTCCGGATCGGCCTTCCGCAGTTCGCCGATGTAGTCGTTGCCCAGGAAGGGTGAGGCGAAGACGGCCGCCGCCTCCGACTTCCGCAGGATGTAGGAGATCTCCTGCGCCTTGAAACGCGTGTTGAGCGGAACCAGGATGGCTCCGGCGCCGTGGATGCCCAGCGCGGTGAAGATCCACTCCGCCGAGTTGGGGGCGCACAGCCCGACCCGGTCCCCCGGCTTGATGCCGAGCCCCATGGCGGCGCGGACCGAGTCGACCATCTGCTCCTCCAGCTCCCGGAACGTCCACCGCCGGTCACCGTCGATGAGCGCCGTGGCGTCCCCGAAACGCCTGGCCGCCAGCCTGATGACGTTGGGGATGCTCAGGAATTCGTCGTCGTAGCGCATCAGTTGGCTCCAGGGCTAGCCGTTCGAGGGCAGATGCAGGATCCGCTTGGCGATGATGTTCCGCTGGATCTGGGAGGTGCCGCCGTAGACGGAGGCCGCACGGGAGTAGAGGTAGTCGCCGAACAACTCGCCGCCCTCCCCGGAGAGTTCGGCGGGGAACACCTCGAGTGCCGTGTCGTACAGCCGCTGTTCGGTCCTCGTCATCAGCAGTTTGTCCACGGACGACTCCGGGCCGGCGACCTGCCCGGCGAGACGTTCGGCGGTACGGCGGCGGGCGTGCGCGACCAGGACCTCGTAGTCCACGACGCACCGGCCGATCCGGGACAACAGCCCGTCGGGCAGGCTGCCTTGGTGCTCGGCGGCATGGCGCCGCAGCCGCTCGACGAGCAGGCCGTACTTCGAGATGTGCCCGGTGTCGAGGGCGTTGCGCTCGTACGACACCGTCGTCATCGCCAGCGCCCAGCCGACGCCCTCGGCGCCGATGCGTTCGGACTCCTCGATGCGGACGTCGTCCAGGAACAGCTCGCAGAACTCGTCGTCGCCGTTGGCCGCGCGCAGCGGTCGCACCGTCACGCCGGGCCGGTCCAGGGGCAGGACGAACGCCGAGATGGACTTGTGGGCCGGTGCCGAGCGGTCGGTGCGGGCCAACAGCAGGCACAGGCCGGAGTACTGGGCGTAGCTCGTCCAGAGCTTCTGCCCACGGGCCGTGTAGTGGCCGTCGTCGTGCCGCTCGGCGAAGGTGCTCATGCCCGCCAGGTCCGAACCGGCACCCGGCTCGCTGAAGCCCTGGCACCAGACCTCGTCACCGGCCAACATCCGTGGCAGGAAGGCCAGTCGCTGCTCCTCCGAGCCGAACTCCAGCAGCGCGTGGGCGAGATAGCCGATCCGGGGAACGCCCGGGGCCCGGCAGGCGCCCAGTTCGTCACTGATCGCGACCTGGTGCAGCGCGGTCAACCCCCGGCCGCCGTAGCGTTCCGGGACGTCGAGGCCGACCCAGCCGCCCGAGTGCAGCAACCGGTGCCAGCGGCGCAGGAAGACCGGTACGGGCTCGCCCGACTCCCGCTCGGGGAGCGGGTGTTCGGCCAGCCAGGCACGGAACTCCCGCCGCAGCCGGTCCAGATCGGCCGGGTCACCGAAGTCCAGCGGAGTGTCGGTCATCGCGTCACCTCCGGTACGGCCAGCGCGGGGAGCAGATCGGCCGTCGTGGCGAGCAGCGTCGAGCCCAGCCGCACCTTGCGCAGATACAGGTGGGCGATGTGCTCCCACGTCTGGGCGATACCGCCGAAGACCTGCGTCCCGGCGTAAACCGCCTCCAGCGCAGAGGAGTTGGCCTCCGCCTTGGCGACACGCGCCGCCGCCAGGGCCCGCTCCGGTGGTTCGTTGTCGAGACACCAGGCCGCGTAGCGCGTGACGCTGGTGCACGCCTCCACCAGGACCGTCGCGTCCGCGAGGAGATGCTGTACGGCCTGGAAGGAGCCGATCGGCTGTCCGTACTGGCGGCGGACGCGGGCGTACTCGACCGCCTGTTCCACGAACGAGCCCGCCGCGCCGACGAGTTCGGCGGTCACGACGACAAGTGCGTAGGCCTGCCATCGGAGTCGGTCGGGTGCGGTGAGATGACCGACGGCCTCCACGGGGGCATCCGACGGCACCGCACGCACCGATCGCAGGAGGTCCGTACTCGCCGCCGCCGGTCCCAACCCGAGCCTGCTCACCACTCCGTCGGCGGTGACGCAGAGCGCGCTGTCGGCTCCCTCGCAGTCCCAGGCGACGAGATCCGTGGGCCTCCGTCCGGGGAAGCGGAGTTCGCGGGTGAGCGCGATGGTGGGGGTCGACCGCGGGGTGTCGTCGCGGAGCAGGCGGAGCAACTCGGGTGCCAGGAGGACCGTTCCGAGCAGGGACGTCGTGAGCGGGTGGCGGCCGTGTTCCTCCGCGAGCAGCGCGCACTCCTGTGTGGTCGCCGCCGGGGGAGAGGTGCGTCGTAGATCTGCCAGACCCAGTTCGTCCAGGGCCTGTTGGGCGGCCGTCCGGGTGGACGGTTTCACCTCGCCCGCCGATGTCACGCCGAACCGGGTCGCGAGTGAGCGCACCATGTCGCGGACCAGGACGAACTCCTCGCGGTCCACGCTCAGTTCTCCTCAGGGGGGTTGGCGCGCCGTTCGGCGCGGGCCGCGAGTTCGGTGATGATGCGGATGTGGTCCGGGCTGGTCATCGTGGCCCGCTCGGCCATCAGCGCCGCTTCCATACCGCCGCGCGACACCTGCTCGACGACCGCCGCGAGGGCCAACTTGGTGGCGCGGAGGGCCTCGGCGGGCTGCGCCGCGAGCCGGTGGGCCAGGGCGAGTGCCTCGCGCATCAGGTCGTCGGGCGGGACCGTGCGGTTGGCGAGGCCGAGTTCGACCGCCTTGGGGGCGGGGATGCGGTCCCCGGTGAAGAGGTACTCCTTCACGCGCAGCAGGCTGGTGAGCATCGGCCACAGGGTGACTCCGCCGTCACCGGCCACCAGGCCCACCGAGATGTGCGGGTCAGCGAAGTAGGCGTCCTCGGAGATCAGGACCAGGTCGCAGGCGAGGGCGAGGCTGCAACCCAGGCCCACCGCCGGGCCGTTGACGGCGGCGATCACCGGCAGCGGGAAGCGGATCATCTCCGTCTGGATGGTGCGGTCGAGACGGATCGACCGCTCCCGCAGCTCCGGGTCGGTGTGGTGCCGTAGGAGATGGTCGAAGTCGCCGCCGGCGCTGAACGCGCGCCCCGCGCCCGTGAGGACGACGGCTCGGGCCTTGGTGTCGTCCGCGAGTTCACGCCACACCTCCGACAGGCGGCGGTGCAGTTCCTCGGACACGCCGTTCAGCCGGTCGGGGCGGTTCAGGGTGACGATGCGGACGTCTCCGTCGGCGGCCACGGTCAGCACGGGGGTCACCTTGCTCATACCGGGATGGTATTAAAGGTCAGACCGATACTGTCAATGGTGTTGCACGAAGAAGAGAATCACATTCTCACGCTCGGACGGGTCAGTTCTCGGGATCTGTGAGCTCCACGCCGTCCCGGCGGTCCACCTCGGCGGCGGCCCGGGCGAAGCCGCACACATGGCGCGTCATCCGGCGCATCGCCGCCTCGCTGTCGCGGTCCCGGATCGCCTCGGTGATCCGGGCGTGCGCGCGGGCCGTGAGCTTGCGGATGTCCGCGTCCATGAACTGCTCGATGTTGGTGGCCGCGTGGATCGACTGCGAGAGAGCGCTCATGAACCCGATGAGAAGCTCGTTCTCGCCGGCCCTCGCCACGGCGTTGTGCCAGCGGATGTTGGCGCGCAGGAAGCGCTGGATGTCCTCGCCCGCCGAGACCAGGTCCGTGTGGGCGTCGTCCAGTTCCGCGAGGTCGGTGTCCGTGCGGCGCCTGGCCGCCAGTGCCGCGCAGGCGGGCTCGATCGCCTCGCGCGTCTCGTGCAGGTCCTCAAGGCGGATGCGCTGCCCCCGGATCACCAACCGCACGGTGTTGGCGAGCGATTCACGGCCCGGCCGGTGCACGAAGGCCCCGCCCCCGCGCCCCGGCCTGATCTCCAGGAGCCGTTCGACCTCCAGGATGCGCAGCGCCTCGCGCACCGTCGCCCGGCTCAGCCCGGTCTGCTCGACCAACTGCCGTTCCGGCGGCAGCGCCGTGCCCTCGGTGAACTCCCCGGAGAGGATCCGCTCGCGCACCTCCGCCGCCAGGACGTCCGAGGCCTTGGGGACGGTGAGCGTGTCGAAGCGCGGCCGGGGTTCACCGGTGGCGGCGCGCCCCCGGACGGTGCGGTAAGGGTGCTCGGCGCTCTGCACAGGTTCAGGCCTCTCGTCGAAAGCCGCGCTCTTCGGCCTCTTTGGCTGAACCATTCAACACAGCACGTGCGCCGCCTGTCACATCACCGTGCCGCGCGGCACGCACGTCGCTCGTCACATCACCATGCCGCCGTCCACCGGCAGGACCTGCCCGGTGATGAAGGACGCGGCGTCCGAGGCGAGGAACACGAAACTGCCCGCGATCTCCGCCGGCTCGGCCCACCGGCCCAGCGGAATGCGGGCGAGCATCTGGGCCGAGAACCTCTCGTAGGTGCGGATGGTCTCCGTCATGGGCGTGGCCGCCAGCGGCGCCAGGGCGTTGACCAGCACGCGCCGACGCGCCAGTTCGCGGGCCAGGGACTTCGTCAGGCCGATGATCCCTGCCTTGGCGGCCGAGTAGTTGACCTGCCCGAGCGTGCCGACCAGGCCCGCCGACGAGGTGACGTTGATGATCCGCCCCCTGCCGTCGTCCGGCAGGAACGGCAGCGCGGCCTGCGCGCAGTGGAAGGTGCCCATCACATGGATGTCGAGGACCCGCCGGAACGCTTCTTCCTCCAGCTTGTCGAACATGGCCGGCGCGATGACCCCGGCGTTGTTCACGAGGATGTGCAGCGTCCCGTCGGCGAGCGCCGCCGCGCGTGCCACCGCCGCGTCGGCGGCGGGCCGGTCCCGTACGTCGAGTGCGGCGCTGTCCGCCGTCAGTCCCGCGGCGCTGATCTTCCCCGCGACGGCCGCGGCGGCCGACTCGTCGACGTCGGTCACCAGCACCGCGGCACCCGCACGCGCCAGCGCCTCGGCGACGGCGGAGCCGATGCCGCCCCCGGCGCCGGTGACCAGCGCCGACCGGCCCGTGAGGTCGAACAGCCCTGTGCTGTCGGTCATTCAGTAGCTCCTCGGGAGTCCCAGCGTGTGTGATCCCAGGTAGTTCAGGATCATTTCCTGACTGATCGGTGCGATGCGCATGAGGCGGGCCTCGCGGAAGTAGCGGGCCACGGCGTACTCCTCGGAGTAGCCCATGCCGCCGTGCGTCTGCACGGCCCGGTCGGCGGCCGTGAACCCGGCGTCGGCGCACAGGTACTTGGCGGTGTTCGCCTCCCGCCCGCAGGGCCTCCCGTTGTCGTACAGCCATGTCGCCTTGCGCAGCACGAGCTCGGCCGCGTCGAGGCGGGTGAGGGAGTCCGCGAGGGGGAACTGGATGGCCTGGTTCATGCCGATGGGCCGGCCGAAGACGATGCGCTCCTTGCCGTACTGCACGGCCTTGTCGAGCGAGGCCCGGCCGATGCCGAGGGCCTCCGCGGCGATCAGCATGCGTTCCGGGTTGAGGCCGTCGAGGAGGTAGCGGAAGCCCTGGCCCTCCTCGCCGACGCGGTCCTCGACCGGGATGCGCAGGTCGTCGATGAAGAGTTCGTTCGAGGTGACGGCGTTGCGGCCCATCTTCGGGATCGGGCGGATGTCGATCCGGTCGCGGTCGATGTCCGTCAGGAACAGGGTCATCCCGTCGGTCTTCTTGGCGACCTCGTCGGCCTTGCTGGTGCGGGTCAGCAGCAGGATCTTCTCCGACTCCATCGCCTTGGAGATCCACACCTTGCGGCCGTTGACGACGTAGTGGCCGCCGTCCCGTCGCGCGTACGTCGTGATGCTCGCGGTGTCGAGTCCCGCGCCCGGTTCGGTGACGCCGAAGCAGACGTGCAGGTCGCCGGAGGCGATGCGCGGGAGCGTCCGCCGTTTCAGCTCCTCGGAGCCGTGCACCACCACCGGATGCATGCCGAAGATGGACAGATGGATCGCGCTGGCCGCGTTCATGCCGCCGCCCGACCGCGCCACCTCCTCCAGCAGCAGGCTGGCCTCGGTGATGCCGAGGCCGTGGCCGCCGTACTCCTCCGGGATCGTGATCCCGAGCCAGCCGCCGCCCG
>Ga0307510_10001696_pt1 | contig 24478 bp, 39 predicted proteins | sample 12_EM_MG_FD_207224 | JGI IMG/M metagenome (GOLD analysis project Ga0307510, IMG submission 207224) | Populus trichocarpa ectomycorrhiza microbial communities from riparian zone in the Pacific Northwest, United States - 12_EM | ecosystem: Host-associated > Plants > Roots > Unclassified | place... | reverse complement strand
GGCTCTGTTTGCCAAACGGATTGCCGCATTGAGACTGAATTTGACCGATTCGAGGGCCTTGACATCCGGAGCTACGTCATCGCTTACAGTCATGAGCTGCTGACATAACGCATTGAGGTCCTTTAGGAGGACAACATGCTTATCTACATCTGATTCCGGGGTGATTTGGGGCTGATCTTGGACGGGCACACGTTCTGGGATCTTGGGGGCGCTGGTTCTTTCTGGCTCTGGGAACAGTTCAGGGAAATAAATGTTGACAGTGGCAATGTGTTTGCAGAACCAGATCCTCAGGAAGTCGTCACAGTCACAATCATAAGTGGAATCGGAAAGATCAACCAGGTACCGATGACCTGGATAAGATTCAGAAGCGATGAATAATTCGGAGTTGTTAACTTGATGAATTGAATCCAGGGGAATGTTCCTGGCGCTCGCTAGAATCTGTTGGCGACGCTTATCCCCAAGGCCCAGGCCCTCTAACCCGATAGCTTGTCGCTCATGCCGGATTTGGAAATCTGGCACAAATTTCTTGACAAGTGTCTTAATGATGTAATCAACACGTCGATTGCGCTTTCTGCCAAGGTAATGCGATTTCAATACATGATGATATCTAAGATGTAATTAGTTAATTATTTCGCCAAAAATAGACCACATACGCTTCAACCAGCATGTTGGTATTCCCTTCCTCAAGGATAGATCAGTCTCTCCTGGCAGTTCCAGACCACATATGCAGCACTGGCACCCATTCTGTTTGAAGGTAGTCCACAATGCTTTGAGGTGCTGAAGGATCGGTTGAGATCTCATCCCAGAGGTTTAAAAACACTGCAGGATCTTCTGTTATCACCCAGCATTTGATCTTGTCCCACAGTGCCTGAAACTGGCTCATTACGAAATGGGTTCGGATCGCGCGTAGCACGTGCCACGTGCAGAGAAAGACCCAGCTCTGTGGATACACGACCTTGAGTGCAGCTATTTGCGCTTGGTCGCGATTGGTCATTATGATGCCAGGCTGGACTGATGGACTTGCGTCTCTGACCCATCTGACAAAGAATGTGATAATATCAGTCATCCCACTTGACGCCAGCATCCAGGCAACAGGCACGCCTATTCAGGAACATTAACTTTATCAAAAATATTATAAATGTTAATTATTCACCATGTCCCCAATCATCCCTGGCAATGATTGTAAATAGCAGTATATTTTGATATTGGGTAATGTTATAAGTCGCATCGATCCCAATAAAGTTCTTCCCAAGGCGCCAGAAAGCGTCCAATTGGAAACTTGTTTGGGATGCACAGCACAAAAGCATCCCCTGGCAATCTTGAATCGATCAGCGCACGATCTTGCCTGTCTTTGTAAAATGTGCGGGTATCTTGAGCAGCTAGCTGTCCGATTAACAGCCTTGTTGAGATCGCATCATCTGGATGCAATCTGATCTTATCATTGTCAAGAGCATGAGCTATCTGGTTTACTTCCTTGAGAGCGATCAAGTAATCATGACTCCCATGAGGCGCCAAATCCTGAATCGCGCGTACCTTTAAATGTATTAAATTAGCAGCTAAACTGTTTTGGTTTCGGCAACTCACTATCTCCCTGCGATCAATTGTCTGAATAAGCATCGTTTTGATTCGCTCCCAGGTAGTGCCGGACAAGCGAGTATGAGCGATATTGGCTGCCCCTATTTCATGATCGTGATTGGCTACATAATGTCCCAAAACAGTTGACGTGTGCGGATACTGTTTGATAAGGACTTCACAATGGCAACCAGTCTTTTTGCTAGGGATTGTGCGCCCCCTGTCGGGATTCTTCATTTGGTATGTTCTCCCTCCTCCGGAGTCCTGGCGCCTGCAAACAAACAGCTGCCTCTGGCTCCAAAGTTTTCTGTCGGCCCGGGTCCGGCTGGTGGATGCAACCAATTCAATTGAAGAAGCACACTCCTCCACATGGCACCAAAGTTCAAACTTGGCTAGGTTAGCCCATTCACAGGTAAATCCGCCCTGCTCCCGATCCCAATTGAAGCTTCCCACCCTTCTCGAAGTGGCGAGGGACTTGGCGTTGTCTGGGATATTGCCACGTGAAGTCGCAGAGAAGTCCAGGCAACCCATCAAAGGTGGGGCAGTCGGTCCGGCCGCCACCACAGGCTCGCTTGACGCAGGAGATAGATGAAAACACGGCAAAAGCAACATATTGGAGTGTAAATTGGACTGGGATGGCTGGAATTGTTAGGAAAAAATATATATTGTCACTGTTGTATTTATGTAGCTTAACTTTTCAATCAACAAACAGTGGAAAACCAATCAACGCGTTTTGTTCAATACAATTATATTTTTTAGCGTGTTTTTTGTCGGTTAATTTACGCGGCTAAGGGACTAGTGCGACAGGTAACATTTTGCTTACTTATTTTTTCAATATACACAGGTGGCGCAGATTCCAAATATTTCACCAAGTTGATTTTTCATTGAGAAAGCGGGAAGCCCAGCATTGCCATCCCGGTTCCCCTGCACCGCTACGCTTGCTCCCACACACATGACGCCTTCTGCTGCAGCGGCCAGCTCCGCTGAGGGTTCTTTCACTTGCACGAACCGATCTACGGCGGTCCCACTTGCATATCTGCCCTCAAGTGTTGTGCCGGGGCTTGCCTTTTTGCCTTTTCCCACCGCTTTGCAAGGGCACGCGTTCACGCCACTTTCTGCCACTGTTCCACTGTTCGCATATGCTGGGATGAGTGCCCGGGCACTTTTCTGGGTTGAAATAACACCCGGGAATGCGCACGTGCACGCGCATTTCACCCCAGGGCCCTCGACTTAGTTGCAAACATGCGAGTTTCAAGTTTTAGCAACACATGGACATTGCGTAATCTGATGACATGTGTAAATTGCGTGAGGAAGCGACAAATGGCACATTGTGTAATTTGATGACATGTGTGAATTGCATGATTAAGCAACAAATGTTTTTTATTTACAACATATGGTTTTAATGACACGTGCTTTATGTTTGTTTTGCTTACATCGACTAATCTGAGATCTCTTTATTTTTCTGAGTACGAAATTCTGACAGCTGTCTAGTGAAAACCAAACTACGGGGGAATTACTTCTTTTGGGGCATGACATGTTCCGCCAAAACAGCGCAACTATCACAAACAATGGTGGTCACAGACTACCGTAAGAAGCGAACAATAGAGAATGTACAAAAGGAGGGAACAATGGAGTTCCTGGCAAGATGGCTCTGGTGTACAGGTAAGCAGTCATGTGAGAAGTGGTCAGGTGATCATATAAGTACATATCAGTCAAGAAAAGAAAAAAGAAATATGGGCCAAGTGCCCAGGAGCATAACATTTCATGCAAGATTACTCCACATTGGTATGACCCCTATTCGACCTTACAAAGAAGGATACACCATGGGCATAGATACACCATGGGCATGGACCCAATCACAAGAATCTGTGTTTACTGCATTACAGCATGCACTTACCTCTTCCCTGGTTTTGATCCTACTGTACTATAACAAGCCATTCACCTTGATTACTGACACCAGCAACTATGCCATGGGCTCAATTTTGGAACAAGATGACATGCTAGGATGGTTGCACCCAGTTGCTTTTTACTCAAAATCATTACAGCCAGCAGAACGCCACTACAAATTTATGACAAAGAACTCCTGGCTATCATTCATACTCTCAAGCATTTCTGCCATTACCTCCAAGGCAATGCCCACCAAACAAAGATATTTTCAGACCACACAAATCTCAAGTACTTCACCACAAAACAAACACTCACATATTGCCAAGCGCAGTGGTCCCTATTCCTCAGCACTTTTGACTATATTATCATCCCCAAGCCTGGCAAAATTAACAAGTCAGATGCACTGTCCAGGCATCCAGATTATAAAGCAGGGATAGCATCCAAGAATGCAGAAACAATTTTGCTCTTACCAGAAAAATTCCTACTCAAGCCAGAGCAATTTCATATATGAACACTACATAACACAGCAATTCCTATAGGAATCAATGAAGAGCTCAAGGAAGCTATACAAGAAGCAATAAAGACAGACACATTGATGGGCCAGAAACTCAAAGACATCCTCACTAGTGGCCCAAGACAAGTAACCAAAGGATTACAGGAATGGAACTACAAAAATGGACTAATCCTTTACAAAGGATTAATATACATTCCAAAGACAAAGAACAAGAAACTCAAACAAAGAGTCACCCAGCAATTTCATGACAACTTAATGGGACACCCAGGACAATAGGGTCATTCAAAGTTACCATTAATTGGTCCATTATTGTCTTCATTATTTGTTTCCTTATTTTTTTAATGGTAAACAATAATGGAATGATTAATGGCCAATATTCAATTAAGGACTGTCAAGGGCTCCTTCTTCATTAATGGCCATTATTCTTCTCACATTAATGAAACCATTTTTTGTTTGGAGTTTTATTTGGAAATGGTCCAAACTTTGTTTTGTGCATGTCTGCTGTACTGTAGCCTCAGCATCAACCACATGTGTGCTACCATTGCACACCACACCGCCATCTCCTCATCCTCATCTTCACCCCCAGTCTCAACTCCTTGCCCCCTCACTTATCATACCTCAAAGTATCCTGCTGATGACACATAGGTGGCCCACCCTTCGCTGGCTGATGCCATATCACAAGTGCACACTGCCTTGACATCCATGATTCCAACATCACACACAAGATATACAACCCACCTATGTCGCTGGGTGGGTCTGTTGCTGGCAGACTCCCTGTTTTATCCTTGTTCTTTTGCGATTCATATGTCCCCGCCCCTTGCTGTTCCTCACCTTTGCTGACCATCACATCTTGTCACATCTTAAGTTTGCTAGAGGGAGCCTTACAGCTCCCTGACCCCCCCAATCACTCACTCTATACACATCCAAGGCGCTCAACTGTCCAGTTTGTGGCATTGGCCTCTGCCACCTGTGCAAAGTCTTCATATCAGCATGCAGCTGTTGTATCCCCAGTGCAGCATCAATGATGTGCAGCAGCTGACAGCGGTATTGGTGGCGATGTGGAAGCAGCAAGGCAAAGGTGGTGCAGGACATCATATTAACCATTGTTGGTGGAGAGGACAGCACCCCACATGTGCTTTGGGAGTGGCTTATGGATATTCAGGAGGGGTGCATCAAGTGGGAGGGGTGGGGCATACTATGTGCAGTCACCAACACTGCCAGAACGTCCACAATTTCAACACCAACACTGCATCTTGATGATGCCAATGCCGACACCACACCCCAACAACACTGCCATCACATCCCAATGACACTGATATCGCATCCTGACAACACCAACATCATGTCCTGACAACACCAACATTGCATCCTGACAACACCAACATTGTGTCCTGACAACACCGACACTATTGCCATCCCTACTATAGTAGAGATCTGTAGCTACTTAAATATATATAAACCACACCTCCTGCTCTTGTGGAGTGCATGCAGAAATCTACTGATTTAAATGTTCTCTGTGTAACTGCCCTCTGTTTGACAGAAGTGAGACTGTTGTTTGCAATTACATTTTTTTTTTTTTTTTCTCTGAAGTACACACAATATCCAGTCCTAAATGCACTGCAATGGTGGGTTGGAGACCCAAGAAATTAGAGCTGCTGAAACCATGCTGATGGGTCTACAAGATGAAGGGAGCCCATTATTCAGCCCATTATTGATATTTTCCCAGGGGTGGGTTTCAAAGTTGACCATTATTTGCTCATTAATTTTCTCATTATTTAGTCCATTAATCAAAAATTGGCTCTAAAAATGACATAATGGTGAAAATAATGGAACCAATAATGGGGTCAATAATGGTAACTTTGAACAACCCTAATGGAAAACCATTGAACTAATCTCACAAGAATATTGGTGGCCAGGCATTACCAAATTTGTAAAAGCCTATATACAAGGATGTGCCACATGCCAAACTACAAAGATATGGCCACCAACCAAAGTACCAATCAAGCCCAACAAGATCCCTGAAGGGATATGGGAAACAATCACCATGGACTTCATTGTAGGCCTTCTAGTATCACAAGGATATGACAGCATCCTCATGGTTGTCAACTGCCACAGCAAAGCCATCATTCTATCCCCCTGTCATAAAACCATCACAGCTGAACAAACGAGCCAACTACTAGTAGACAATGTCTGGAAAAGAACAGGTGTTCCCAAGGCGATTATCTCTGATCAAGGACTACAATTTGCTGCACAAGTAACACAAGAACTATAGAGAAAACTAGGAATCAAGCAGAAATTGTCCACTGCATTTCACCCACAAATAGATGGTGAGTCCAAATGAGTTAACCAAGTAATTGAGCAATACCTTTGTATCTGTGGAAACTTCCAACAAGACAATTGGGTTACACTCCTCCCCATCATCAAATTTGCACACAATGCTCGACCCTATTGCAGCACCCATAAATCTCCCTTCAAAGTCTGGTATAGCTTCCAGCCAACCTTTAAACTACCCTTGCAACTCCAAACCAGACTCCAGAGTGTGGATGAATGCATCCAATACCTAGAACAAATACACAAAGAAGTCACAGCAGCACTCATCATTGCAGCAAAGAAAATATGAAGTGAAGGACCCAAGGAATTATCCTACATATTCCACAAAGATGACCTAGTACTTTTGGAAGCCACAAATTTACAAATGACACACCTGAGAGTGAAACTTGCTCCATGAAGATATGGACCTTTCAAGGTCATATGGGCTTCACCTACCAATTGCAAGTTACAACTACCTGAGACTATGAGGGTTCACCCTGTATTCTGCAACTCATTACTGAAACCCTACTACAAAACACAAGCACATGGACCTAACTTTGAACAACCCCCTCCAGAAATTGTCAGAGGAGAAGAAGGACATTATGAAATAGACAAAGTCCTAGCAGCACATCCCACAAGAAATTGCAAAAGCACATAGTACTTCATCCACTAGAAAGGCTACACAGATGCAGACAACTCATGGATCCCAGCTGGAGAACTAACACATGCCAAAGAATTAGTTGCAGAATTCCACACCCATCAATGCCCTAAAGAGGGGATATGCATACAAGCCTTGCAGGCGCAAGGAGATCCTAAACAGGGGATACTGTTATGAGCAGTACTTGCACCCCCCAATCCCAGCTACAAACCTGTAACTTCAAGATCACATGACCATGGGAACTTATCACATGACCCTCTACATGACTCATCATGTGACCCCTCCACCACTATAACATCATGTGACTTGCTAGCATGTGACCCTAGGAAGATACAACCCTGTGACCCTGGGAAGATAACACATGACCTATCAAGGAACTGGTTATCAACAAGGTCACATGACAAGATGTGCTTTGGATGCATGTCCAACCCATTGATCAACACATGGAAGATTGTGGGAACAATCAACAAGATGCATCCACTAAATGATCAACAGAGACACAACACAACCCAATCAATGAAGATGCAACTCATTTTGGGCAAGGCCCCAATCTAGACATATGATGTAATCTGCAGTTACTGCACATTGACTGTGCAGTCCCCTGCTACCTGTAATTGTACCTACCCTAAACTGTGCACAGACCACCCTGTATTAGTATATAAGACCTATGAATTTAGGTGAACAGTCCTTAGACTGTTCTCTTGTCAACTGCCCACACTGGAGCCTTACAAAGCTCCTTCATCATCTTCAGCAGTCTACCACATCCCACCTCTTCTTGCCTTCTGCCTCTTCCTCCTTAATGTCTTACTGCTGCTCCTTTGGATCAGTCACCTTCAACTCCATGCCCTCCTCCACATTCCCAACCAAATAAGATGGATGGGACCATATTGGACAACATGGGCTTTCCCCATCAAGAGGCAATGCAGGTACTTTCAATGCAGCATCCAGAGTCAATGAAATCTATATATGAGCATGGACCAATATCTTGCTGATCTGTTGCAGCTCCAACAGGTAAAAATTTTATACAACCTTACTGATGAGCAGCTTGGAAAGCCTCCCAAGTTCCCCTCTTCACAAACAAAGAGTCTTAAGGGTTGTAAGTCACATCTCAGTACCTTCAACATATCCTAAAGACTATTCGTTGCAGATCCACAGTACAAACTTGTGGCTCTGAAGCGAGTGGCTCCCCTTAATAAGGCCATTTGCAAAGTCATCACAAATAGCTTGGTGAATTGGTTTCATGCCTTGCCAAAGGTCATCAGGAAATGTATTCTGGAGGACATTGAGCAGTGGGGAAAACTATATTGCCTTGAAGGTGGAGACATTATGCATGCACATGATATTGTTTCCAAGCGCATGGATGGCCAAGATGTGTCTTTCATCTGTGTGCATGATCTAATTTTGTTAGGAAATAATCTAATTCTATCTCTTGCCCAATAGTATGAACAGCTTGTTGATTGAAACATGCACCATTAAAACCTTCCTGAAGATCTCAAGCTACAAACATTCTTTGGGCAACTTCTTTGCATCATTATCATCCCAATTCCCAAAAGCAAGGAACTTAAAACAAAGAAGCCTGAAAAAATTTGTCTTACAGTTGTTTAGCAAGTTCATGCTAATTTTCCCAACACCCATGGGATACTGCTAATTCTGTTTTACTTGCAAACTGGGGGCTTAGACCCTGTTGACATCAACACCATCCAGTGCATTGTCAGTCATGTTGAAGACCAGGGGAAATGGGGGTTGGTTGACCACAGTGGCCTACTGGCACATGCAGTATTTGACAAGATGGACTAACCTGTGATGACACAACCAAGCAAGTGAGCTTTGCACAAATGCACTTGCTTTGAGGGTCACATTGTGTTTGTCTGCATTGGTACACATTGTGTTGTGTATTGTTTGGTATGCTGTGCATATCATCTGGTACATTGAGTGCTCATGTGCCTACATTTTGAACGATCCCCCTACCTTCCTACATCTAACCTGCTTTCTTTCCCTTGTTTTTCTTCTTCTTTATTCCCAGCACTGCCTTCATCATCCGTTATAGCCAACACATTATTTCCTGCTTCAATAATCCGCACACACACACTATTGTTGGCAGAGTCATAGTAGATGGAGTGGATTTGGCCCATGCACTTGCAGTTGATTGAGCTGCTAGGTGAGTTTTGTTTTTGTTTTCTTTTTACACTGCTGATGTTCTTTAGAGCAAACACAAGTTTCTCCTTCTTCACAGATAAGGTGCGCATTGCCCTTGACAATGGTGACTTCCCCCACCTTTGAAACGCAATACTGGAGGTCACCTTTGCTTCAGTGCAGGTACTTCTCCTTGGCCTTGTGGTATGATGGCTGGAGAGTATGGTAGGGTTTTTTCTCTCTCTTTTCTTGGAGTATTTACTGACTATATGCTGTAGCAGGTCGCTTTGGCAGGCAACAAGCATGATTTGCTGGGCGACAAACATGTCTAGATGGTAGCAGCAGCAGCTCATCCATGGCAATGCAATGGGGCATGCATATGTAAAATATCATATACATATACTGGACAACACAAGTTTTTTTTTTCCTATTTGCTTCATCAACTGGGATCTTAAATCTGTTGACATTTCTCAGCATCTTAGGCAACAACAGTGGCACATCCACAGCAACATATGAGCGATGGCGACCATTGCTTGTGGGCAACATACAGACACGCTTGCTCTTTGCTTCTCAAACCCACTCCTTTGCATGTTCTTGGGACTTCAGAACATATCTAAGGTTTTATTTATTATCCTTCCACATTTGAACTTACATAGGGACATTGAGTTTGAAGTACAACATGCTGCAGAACCTGCAAGCAACAGATAACTCCTATATTGCTCTTGTCTCTGTCAAACTGCACACTGACAGTTTCACCCTCTACCATTGCAACCATCCAATCCTCCTTGGCATTAACCTTGGATCACTTACCAAAGGGGATAATGACAAGTGCACGCTCAAGGCAACTGATAATGGTGATATCCTCAGCCTCAAATACAAAGCAAGCTGTGTGTGTATCACTATGTTAGCTGCTGGGTCCACTCATATCATCTGTGACTTACACTCCCTTGGGGAGTCTGTTTGGGTGTGGGTTAAGGGAATGGCAGTGGACATGGTGGATGTGGTGGATGCACTGGATGTGGTGGGTGTGGTGGGTGCATGGGCATGGCAGATGTGGCAGATATGGCAAATGTGATAGATGCAGCGGACATAGTGGGTGCAGTGGGTGCAGCAGATGCAATGGGTGCAGCAGATGTGGTAGGTGCAGCAGACAGGGTAGGTGCAGCAGATGGGGTGGGCATAGTGGATGGGGTGGGCACAGTAGACAGGGTGGGTGCAGCGGATGGGGTGGGTGCAGCAGACACAGTGGGTGCAGCAGATGGGGTGGGTGTAGCAGATGGGGTGGGCACAGTGGATGTGGTGGGCACAGCAGACACAGTGGGCACAGCGGACACGGTGGGTGCAGTGGACAGGGTGGGTGCAGCAGACGCAGTGGGCACAGTGGATGCAGTGGGTGCAGCAGATGCGGTGGATACAGTGGGTGTGGTAGGTGCAGCAGACATGGTGGATATGGTGGATATGGTGGATGCAGTGGATGTGGTGGATATGGTGGGCATGGCAGATGCAGTGTGTAGTGGGCAATGGGTGCAGTGGACATGGCAGTTTGGTGAGGTCAAGGGGAACCTGGTGTCGCAAGCAGTACTCACACCCCCCAGTCTCAGCTACAAACCCATGACTTTGAGATCACGTGACTGTGGGAACTTATCACATGACCCTATATGTAACTCATCACGTGACCCCACCTCCTCCATGACATCATGTGACCAAATAGCATGTGACCCTAGGAACCTATGATCCTGTGACCCTGGGAAGATAACACATGACCTATCAAGGAACTGGTTATCAACAAGATCATATGACAAGATGTGCTTTGGATATGTGTCTAAACCGTTGATCAACACATGGAAGATTGTGGGAATGATCAACAAGACACATCCACTAAACAATCAACAAACAGGCAACATGACTCAATCAATGAACATGTGACTTATTAAGGGCTAGACCCTAATCAAGATATATAATGTAATCCACAGTTACTGCGCATTGACTGTGCAGTTCCCTGTTACCTGTAAATGTACCTACCCTAAACTGTGTACAGACCACCCTGTACTAGTATATAAGACCTATGAATTTAGGTGAACAGTCCTTAGACTGTTCTCTTGTCAATCCCAACACTGGAGCCTTTCAAAGCTCCCACATCGCCAGCAGCCCACCCATTGTCACCAACAGTCTACTCCATCCTGCCTCTTCTCATCTTCTGCCTCTTCCTCCTCAACATCTCTTTGCTGCTCCTTTGGATCAGTCACCTTCAACTCCATGCTGTCATTGAGTCTTACTGCCCATAAAGTAGTAAGTTTCCAACATGGGAACAGTCTCTTAAAGTTGAAGCTGACTGTTTGGAAGTATTCTCACCTTCCCTCTCTGTTACCTCCTGGTCCAACCTGAACACCATCTATCAGGAGAACTCCACCACCGCCCTCAAGGTCATCAACAACATCCTCAACAGTCCCCACAACACTTGGAATTACCCAAGTCCTGGAAGCCCTTGTCTCCAGTACCCCCCCAGCTCCACATCATCCCCCATCATCCCCTGGTCACCCACCATTGCCTCCAGTCCCAAACTCTGCTTTGAGTTTGTCATCCCCAGCTTTCCCTTCCTTGAACCAACTGGTCCTGGCCCATACAACATCTTTGTTCCCCAGTCCCCCCAGTACTCCACCTCATTTGCTGACACCGGCATTACCCTTGTCAACCCAGACACCCTCAAGCCCACCCCCATTGATCCCAACCCTTATGTCGTCCGCTCCCCATCCCCACCTACTCCTGCACCCACCATCAAAGCACTTTGCACCACTGCTGAGTTCAACCTTGAACAACTTGGAGAAGAAACTGCTGCTGAAGTTGTCTGCATTGCCCAGGCCAAACTTGACAGTCTCCTTCCCCTGCTCACCCAAGACAGTTGGAGCCACCTTCAGCTCACCAGCGACATCACTGACCATATCCCATTGGAGGACATCCCTATTGAGAACATTCCCCCACCTATCGTTGAAGCACCTGTTGCCACCATCACTTCCCCTGCCCCACTGTCACCTGCTGTTCAACATCTCCCAGCATTTTACCCCACTGTTGATATCAGCCCCTTCGACTACCTCTTTGCTGCCCTGCCTTGCCTCCCTGCCAATGGTCACCCTTACCAGTACATGGTCCACTATGAGCAGGACCGCCACATCTGGTTTTCATCCAAGGAACTTGTCAACAGCCAGTTCCTCAACTATATTCCCTGGGCCCAAGACCTTGACACCGCCACACCCCTGTTCTTTGTCACCCCCTTCTGCGCCAACACCCACCACTCTATCCTTGTCCACTCTGATGGCACACTCCCCCTGGTCCACATCTGTGCCAAAGTAGGCAAGCACCTGTGGTTCCTCAACTTCCCCTTTGGCTATATCAAGACCACCTTCTTGGACTTGATTAAGTTTGTTTTCTCTTGCTTCCCTTCCCTTTGGCTCTCTCACTTTGAAGGAGCTCTCATCCCCCTTGTTGCATATGACTTTTTAGACAGTCATACAGCTATCCTTTGTGGCCACTTACATTTCACAGAGCAAGGGATTCTTTTTGTTAATCAAAGCACACAGATTACAGACTTACTTCACACAGACCCCCAGTTTTCCTGTTTTGTACCCACTTCTTGTATCCCCACTAAACCTTTTGATTTCATTACACCCCCTTTGGAAAACCCTTTGTAATACTTTTAAGTAAGTTACAAAGGACTTACTTTGGTGTAAATAAAAATCAAAGGTTTTTAACTTGCTCTCTTTTGTTTGTCTTGAAGTGGCAAACTTTTGTGAAGAAATCTTAAGACAAACTTATTTAAGAATCGCCAATCTCCAGGAACAAGTCCAACTTACATATTGGAGTGAACATCACTTAGTACCCCAGGACCTCTTGGACATTCTCCCCTTTGGTCGACTCTTTAGTGCCACTCACTTTTACCACTACATCAACTTTCAATTAGTGGATATTCTTAATGTAGCATGACATTGTACTGCTTATTGGCTACTCTCTGGTGCCCATAACTTCAACCAATCTCTGGCCACCCAGATCTCCTTGTTTTATGATGAAACCTTCTTCTGGCACTACTTCATCCCCTCAGTCAGGTCAGAAATCATCATGCAAATCCAAGCCAGACACAGAATTAGATTTCTATCTAGATTTTTCATGTCAGAAACCAAAGTTGAAGTGGAATTTAACAAAATTTGACTACAGACAATCCCAAGCAGAGAATTCACTTCAACTAGCCTATACCAGTTCATCTACAGTGATGAACAAATCCTCATGTACCATTGGAACAACCGCACCTGGACCACAGACCTTCTCACACCCCATACCAGTCTTATTGACCCCCCTTCCCATTTTACCCTCCCCATTACCCAGCCAAATACCCAGGGAAGAGATACTAAGTACCTGGAACATTTCTAGCATATCCTCTTGGAACCAGATCTTCTCATGCTTGCTTCATCCTATCACAATAGCATGGACAGTTCTTTACCCCCCACTCTGGTTGGTACCCCTCAATCCAGTCCCCCAAGCACACCTGAGTTGGTATATCAGCATGCCCAAGAAATTACCTTTTTGAACAACAACCCAGATCTTTGTTTCTGCAGAATTGACCTTTGTTGTTGCAATAGCCATTATCCTGGAACCCCACCCACCCCACTTGGAATCCACCTCTGGGACCCCCGATTCTTCAGAGCAGGACCTGTAAAAGGTCTCCACTACAACCAACAACCTGGCCAGTCCACATAACAGGAGAAATCACTCAGCCCCAGCCCAGGAACAAGGACACTTTATACCCTCTAATGAAAGAGGGAGACATAGACTATGCAGAACTCAGAACTTCGTCAACTGTCGACCCCACCCCATTCCCTCTCCCCAAGTCTACAGAGAACCAACCCCACCCCCAAATCCTTTTACAGTACCAGTAACCCATCACATCCAGAAAGTCCTACACGGACCCTATAATGCATTACCAAGGATCAAACAACCACTACCCCCTACTCCACATAGTCACCATACCAGCATCTCAGGAAACTCTGATCTAGTCAGAGCCACTTCCCAGATCTACCTACCAGAAGTCATCTACCTAGGAGTTACTGCCCCTACAAGGAATCACACAGAGCTCCACATCTTCAAGTAACATTGTTTGTTCCTCTTATAAAATTGTACTGAGAAACATATTAGCCATCCCTTGACAGAGTTACAGACTATCACTCCGCATATCAGGGCCTTTAATAAATTCTTTTGGAAATACCATACTTCGATCACAATCAACAGTATTCTAGAAGACTATAGAGGCATTACCCACCATAGTGATACTAGAACTCCTTGTCTGGTTAAAGTGTGTATGATTTTCTACAGTTGGGATAACCCCAGTTATACAGTCACTCTTGCATGAGCTCTTGGGAAACCATCCTTGACAACTTTCCACTGGAGAACCAACTTGAACTTACCAAAGAAGAACAGGCATATATACCAGTCTATGCCACTAACGCCTTTGCTGTAGACTATAAAGACACTAGGTGTCTCTTTGCCCTTTTTCAAATACCAGCTATTTGGTGTAAAGGAGTAGGAACTATCTGGAAGTTTACTTCAGATAATACAGAACTTACCACCAGGAAATTTTGATTCCTTGTTCAACACCTCAACAAAGTTGAAAACTTTGACTTTGTACAATGGACTGCCACCTACAATGGCAAACAAATCAAGTGGGATACCCTATACCCCAAGTGGAAATACCTCAACAATTGAAAGGTATATTTCCAAAGCCCTAGTACCTCTGAAGCAGAAGAAACAAAGCCTTCTATCCCTAGAGAATTCAAGAAAGAAGAAAGCGATAAATCTGAAAGATCTGATAAATCAGATGAATCAGACAAGGAATCTACACACAGTAGAGCCTCTACCCCAGAGGATGAGAATACACTTAACATTAGCAACTTACTACAAGAAGCTGAAACTACCATCCAGAAACTTACCAGTCGCCCCAGTACCCCAAGTCCCCAAGGAACCCCATCTTGTCCAACAAGTATGCTTCCTGGAAGCTCCAAACTTTCAATACCAGAAGAAAGTTCACTTCCTACTCCACCTGTGTCCAAAGGCAAAGCCAAACAAGAACCATTACCCCAGACCTTTGCCAGCTCTTCAAGATCCTTGCAAGCCACTCCCACTGTAAAACTATAAGCTACTGATTTTCACGCATTAGAACGCTGAAATACTGAATTTAATATGTTTTATGTCTGAAAAATTGCAGCTTTTTTTTACAAAGAAAAGAAACTGAAAGTTTACTGTGATTTTCAACTTAAAACTCCCACAAATCAGACCAGTTCTGAACTAACTACTGACTGGATACTGACTGGATACCGACTGGATACTGAATGGACATTACTGAACACTGAATGATGCTAAAAATTCCTCCTGAGTAGTGATGTGATATAAGATGTGAGATATGTTAAAAAAAAAGCCATTGTTGCCACTGCCAACGTCACTGTCATTGTTGCCGCTACCATCGTCATCATTGTCGCCACTACTGTCATCATTATTGTCGCCACTACCGTCATCATCATTGTCGCCACTACCATTGTCGGCATCATCATCGCTGTTGTCGGTGTTGTTGTCGATGTTGCCGTCGTCGCTGTTAACGCCTGAGTACCCAATTGGCCATCAAATCGACTTGCTGTGTGACACAAAGTCAGCAAATGTTTCAAGCAGAAAAAAGAAAAGAAACAAACTCACAGCCCTTTCCAACAAACAGACGGCAAGGTCAAAGAGCAGGGCCTCTCCCAAGATGAACAGGATACGCCTCAATGCGTTTCACATGCGGGGGTGGTCGCGATCAACAACGCCAGCGAGGAACTCATCTGCAGCAATCACAAATGCCGCATCCGCCCTGATAAACATCAGCACAGCCAAAATAAAAAGAAAACGAAACGAACCTGGTGCCCCCGTTGACTGCAAACTTGTGGGCCTGTTCCACCGCTCTTGCCGCAACTTGGACAACAATAAAGCGCATCCAGAGGCGCGCGTATGTCCTGACAAGGCACGTCCAGGTGCGCGCATGTGTCCCGATGAAGTGCCTCCAGGCATGTGCGTGTGCCCCAATGACACAAGTCACAACATGTCAACAATGTTGGAAAATACGGGATGCGGCTTGGATGATAGATGGGCAAGAGGAAGACATAATGAACATTATTGAGAGTGGGGGGGGTGATGTTTGTGATGGCGGCGCGCGGGCGCTTGACGTGTGCAACGACAAAGGATGGCAGTACCAAACAATGAACGACGCATCAACACATGAAAAAATACAGTGTGACCCTCAGAGCAAGCGCATTCGTGTAAGGCTCACTCACTATGTTGGAGGTGACTAATCTGCCTTAGTGAATACCACATGTGCCAGTGGACCACTGCAGTCGATCAACCCCCATCTTTCCCAGTCTTTAACATGGCTGACCATGCACTGGATGGATTTGATGTCAATGGGGTGCAGGCTTCCAGTCCGCAAATAATATGGAACCGGTAGCACCGTATGAGCACTGGGTACAACAACTTGCTGAATAACCGTGAGACAAAGGGTTTCGGGCTCCTTCGTTTTGAGTTCGTTACTTTTGGGAATGGGGATGATGACGATGTACTGAAGTTGCCCAAAGAAAGTTTGTAACTCAAGAACTTCGGGAAGGTTTGGAAATCGCTTGTTTTGGTCACTGAGTTGCTCATACTATTGGGCAAAATATAGAAATAGGTTATTTTGTATGAGCATTTGACAATCAGTTCATACACATGGACAAAGGATGCATCTTGGCCATCCATGCAGTTGGAAACAATATCATGCATGTGCATGATGTCTCCACCTTCGAGGCGATGCAGTTTACCCCACTGCTCAACGACTTCTGGAATAAATTTCCCAGCAATGTTGAACATAACACCGAACTGGGTCACCAAGCCATTCGCCTACAACTTCCAAGTAACACCACACCCAAGCTTTCCCCAAGAAGATACAGACCTTTTAAGGTAGTCTCCCAAATATCAAAAGTTGCTTACAAACTCAAACTCCCTTCCACCTGGAAAATCCATAACGTCTTTCATGCTTCCCTACTTACGCCCTACAAAGAAACAGACCAACACAGACCCAACTTTCTAGAACCACCACCAGAAATACTAGAAGGCGAACCAGAATGGGAAGTTGAGAAGATTCTGAAAGAGAGGTCCTTTGGCCATTGGAAGAAGAAGCAGTACCTTGTGCGCTAGAAGAACTACTTGCCAGCACATGATTCATGGGTTAACACCAAGGATCTCCACACTCCGGAGTTACTATCTGACTTTCAAAAAACCTCAAGCAGTATAAGAACCCTTCCTCTTGACGAGTCATCCCCAGCATGTCCAACCAGGCATTCTACACCTTTACCATCGACCCCCCTTTCAATTTGTTCCGTCACCTCTTCAGGGATCTTACTATCTGGCCCAGTCATAAGTTCCACATCTTCGTCCCAGCTGCCCAGAAGACTTTGTCGCTATACAGAACGATCCACCCCACTCATGTTCATGCCCTTGAACACTCCCACTTCTGTAAAGAGCATTACTGCCCCTATCACCACTGAATGCCCCTTGACTTCACTCAGCCAACACACTTCAGCTATGTCTACATCAGACCAGGAGGTACCACAGTCCATACACAGCAGTCCATCTATGGCAATGGAGATATTACCCTTTTCTCCACGATCGTCCCTACCACCAGCCCTTCCTATCATTGCTAGACTAGAGGTTGCCTCTACAGCAACAGATATTTACTCCAATCTGAGGATAGCTTTGAGCAGCTTCCTGGGCACATCACAAGGTCAACCACCATCCTTCCCCACCCCAGTCACTGGCTGCATTTCACCATCCCCTATCCCAATCCCACCTTGTATCTCCCCTCAGAATGAGGACAGTATGGCTTGAGCACCATCCCCCTCCCTCCTATTGACTCTACCCCCAACCCCGTTACTCCAACGCCAGCCCTGTCACCCTCTATCACCCCAGCTGTCCAGCATCCACTCAAACGTAGTTGTTGACACACTCCCCGACAACAAGATACTCACACTAGTAGGACAAATTCCCTCTTCGGCACAGGTTTGCCATGTGAGAAAGCAATGCAGAGCCTTGTTGAAGTATATGGAACATCAGGAGCATATCACTGGGGTGCTTTCGGCCTGGACAGAGGATCTCCTCCCAGCACTGAACATTCTAGGGAACACTAAGCTCGATGACCAGGTGTTCACCACCACCTTCTGTGATTACACTGCGGTTGAACACCTTTTCCTCATTCCCCAAATCCTCAAGAAGATCAAAGGATATATGTCGGACAACGACGTACAAAGCGACGAACCAGTCCAATTCACTGAGTACAACCCTACCATTTCCCTTTCATCCACACCTAGCCCCATCCCCAACGTCCCTCAGCTCACTGAGCAGCTTGACAACCCAAACCATCCAGGAGCTGGATGGAGTGAGTATGACCACAGTGATACGTGGCAATACCCACTTGTCTTCCTCAATGAGTATGGACAAGATGAGGTGGCACGTTACATCACCTTCAGACAAACTGGGATCGATACTCATCTTGTAGGGACTCGCAAGTGCAGCAACCTCAAGTATTCCATCCCCCTCCATGCATGCACACATCCCACTCCCAACTTCAATCGTCCTGGGGTCAAAGATTATGACCTCAACATTTTCCACCCTTCCTCCACTTCCCGACTCCTCATTGACAATGCCATCATCAATCTCAAGGATCCCGGTGTTGTTGCTGATGTTTATAGATATCGAGCGCATCAGAGTGAACTCAAGGTGGTAAAATGCCAGCGAGTTGAGCTTGATAAGAGGGAGGATAGCACCCAAAGCAAACTCAGTATGGTGGAACAACACCTTGCTAGTGCTGCTGTTTGCACCCGACTCGTCCCCCACCTCAATCACATTCGTCCCCCTTCCACTAATGCTATTCACATTCCTCACATCTTCGCTGCTCAGGGACCACCCAATGTTGAGGAGGGCAAAGACAGTCTCGAGTGCTGTGCCGTTCTAGGCAAGCGGTGTCAAGGGGGCAAACCCAAGTTCCCTTATTGCCTCAAATGCAACAAGTTGCGCCCCAACCACGTTGAGGAGGAGTGTCCCCTCTGGAAGATGTGTCATTGGTGCCTTAGCACCCAGCATGTGCACCACGATTGCAACTGTCCTCATGAACAGTGCGACGCTGAGTATTGCGCTGTCCCCTATACTTACCGCAACTTCGGGGATATGTGTGCAGCTATGTTATCCCCCACCTTGTGCCATGAGTTGGAGTTAGCTCATGCTGATTATGACAAGGAGTTTTACACAGTTTCTTATTAGTTGCGTGGTAGCAACTCTCTAGGGAGGGCATCATGTTACATTCTTGGGCACTTGGCCCACATTTTTCTTTCTTTTCTCGTCCGTTATGTACTTATATAATCACCTGACCTCAACTCACATGACTGCTTACCTGTACATCAGAGCCTTCTTGCTGGGAACTTCATTGTTCCCTCCTTTTGTACATTTCCTATTGTTCTCCCTTTGTGGTAGTCTGTGACCACCATTGTTCATGACCCCATTGTTCTGTGACGCTTATTGTCTGTGACTCCATTGTTCTCTGCTTTTGTATGCTTAGTCAGGTAGCTGCCCTTTTGTATATAAGCTGGACTTATATCCTAGAGTTGGGCCTTAAGCCTGACTTAGTTTGCAATCTATTGCATTCAAAGTCCTTGTTGCTTGACAAGCCATTTCCCTCTTTTATTTCTTTGAAATTGTCTTCAAGGACTTGAAGACAATTCCTATTCCTTTTTATCTTCACCCAGACATTGGTCTTAGCAACCCTCTCACCTTTATCACTTTCCAAAGCACTTTAGGTTACTAAGGGAATTATGACCCTTGTAACTTTGTCACTGCCGCATATCTCACCTTTGCACACATTGCGCCTTAAGGTTCAATAGGCCTTAACACTAGACTGAGGTATTTATACTACAATGGCTACTCTATGTGTGAAGTAAGTAAGAAGAGAGAGAAAATAAAATGAACATTTGAGCTGGTGACAGGCTGCACAGTGTCATATGGAAGTGGAAGTGATGTCAAATTTTTACTGAGTTGTCACAAAGGGTGCAACATTGAGACAAGGTGGCAGGAGCAAGGAATGGTACAGCAGTACTCAACACTGACCTCTAAGTCTAATGGAGAAAATGAAAAATGCAGAAAAAGTGAACTAAAATAAAAGAGGGAAGATATACAATGAAACCCAATTCCTTCTACTCCAAATCCTTCCTTATTGGTCCAGACCTCAAGACAGTCGGCAAGGGCAGTGCACTGCATATGCAATGAGGAGTGGTGTTGTCTTTGGGTTTGTTGTTGGCTGGTCTGATATGGGTGATCCAAGTCTCTTCAGCTGAGGAGGCTTGGTGGGTGGCAAGCAGAACATCTTGACTATATATGGCCTGGGTCCGATCTGCTGATAATGAAGGTGGGAGGTGGGGAAAATGGAAGGAATGAGGGGACAAGGAGGAGGGGAAGTGCATGAGAAACTTGACATGTTGACTTTGTGTTGCTTGTATTATATCATCAGGCTTGGGCAACTTGGGAGCCATCATGTGGTCAGAAATGACCAATTCTGAGGCCACAGCATATGCACACTTTACAATGTATCATTCCATATCTATGTCCCCTTGCCCTTGCTTGCCCTTGCTCTCATCTATCCTTGTCATCACTTGTTGCCCCTCTCACCACTGTTTCTCCATCATTGTCACTGCTTTCTGCCATCACTACTGCCTTGTCATGTCAATACACCAACACTCACTAATGCTGACACCAACACACTGGCATTAACACACTGACATCAATGCTTCTCCTGTTTCCTCTTGCATGTTCCTGAGTCTTCAGGATTGCAGCCTCTCTCCCTCTCCCTCTCTCTCTTATTGCCTGGGGAACTTTCCTAAACTCAGCACACAGACACCGTTCTGCCTTACACTACACCAGTCAGTGTCAGTGTGGAAGAGGCAGTTGAGGACATGCAGGTGTTCAAACCCAGGGTTAGCTGCATAACAACTAAGAGTTGTGAGGCTGTAGGCAATGTTGGGGTATGTGCAGGAGCTGCTGGATGTTATGCTGCTGGTTAATCTGAATGAGCACAGGGAAGCATTTTAAGAGGACAACAGCAGCTGAGTCAGTGGCTACTTGAGCTAGGCTGCAATCCAGCCAGAGAAAGCCAGCCTTTTGATTGGCTTGGCTTAGCTTGGCTTAGAGAAATCAAACCCATGGCTTGGCTCCACTCAAAAAAAAAAACTGGGCCAGCTCAGCCAGCTTGGCTCCAGCTGGCTCCAGCTCCTGGAGCTGCTACAACTAGGGCTGAGTACTGTACCATATATAGCATACAGCTATATGCTTTACAGTGCCAATACAGTTACAGGGGTACCTGTAACCATAACCATACAGCAGCCTGAAAATTTGTAGATAGTATGGTATGGGTATGAATATGGCCATATACAGGGTTGTACAGGATGGTACAGGTAAGGTTCCAATAAATTGGGAAGTGGGTAAGAGGGGGAAATAGAATAATAAACATCTAAGGTGATCCTGCTGGCAACAGGCTGCACAGCACTATATTCAATGAAAAAGGGTGGCATCCGAAAGCTAAAAATATATCTTTGTAAGGTGTGCAGCATCAAGCACAAAGGCAACTGGGGCAAGGAACAATGGAACAATACTTGGTGGTGAAGTCCAAAAAAGTCATTGTGATGTATGTGATATTGAGTGCATAGATGACAAGGGTGAGAGATGATGCAGTGTCAGCAGTGTATGGCAGACATTGCATCTGTGCATAGGGTTGCTGCAAGTCTGGTTCTGAACTTGGTCCAGACCTGAACCTTAGTGAACTGGACCCAAAGTCCAGTTCCAGTTCAGGGAGGTGGCCAAACCTTGTGAACCTGTCTGGACTGGGTCCAAATGTAGTGGGCTGCTGTGAGAACAGCAACTGTTCTGCAAGTCGCCCAAGCCCCTCAAACCCTCACACAGTCACACCATCTTGCTGTCTGGCACCCTTGTGCTATCATTCCACCTTGTGCCATCTGGCACCCTCACCTTGACCCTTATGCCATGCATGGCTTGCACCTTTGAAGTTGCCCAGTCCCCTTGCACCCTTGTGCAGTCACACTGTCTCATGTCTGGCACCATTGTGCCATCTTTCCACATCATGCCAACTGCTGGCCTTGTGTATTGTTACCTTGCACAACACCATTGCATCTCCCATGTCTTAGGATGATGTTGCACCCTCTGTATGGACCCCAAAACAAAGATAGGTCAATTTCTCAACAGCAGGATGGGAATGATAGGGCTATGGTGCAAGGTGCATGGGCATTTTCTTGTGATTGTACTGCCTGGCTGATTCTTCAGAGGGGCAGATTTCTTCTGCTTTTGTTGTGGGTATCAATGCCTGGTGCATTGCTTTTGTTCTTGACTCAACCAGCCTTTTCAAATCAACAATGTGCTCCCTTGGCAGCCTCCCACCTGGATTACAAGGGCCTAGTCCCTCCCAAGTGGACAGGACCTCCTCACACAACAGCTCTTGCAGCAGCCAACCAGGCTGGTATTCACCCTCATTTGGGCTGCCTTGCAGCATTGTGCTGTGTTTGTGCTCACCCTCTGGTGGCAGTGCCTTGGGATTTTGCTTGCCTTCTGTCAGGCTCCTTTGCGCTTGCATATTGCACTCACTTGGTGGCAGTGCCAAAGCCCATTCACCCTTGCCCTCTCTCAACAGCATCTCAGGCATGCACTTGCCTTCTTGCAGCAACCTCTTGACTTTGCGCTGGGCCATGCCTTGCACCCAGGGCACCCATACCTTGGACTTAGCAGCCATGGCTCTCTTAGCCTTGCCAGTGGGTTTGATGCCAGCGGTTCCCATAGCCAGGGCTAGTGCAGTGCCCACAGTTGGAAGTGCCCCCCCCCCCTTGTTTGTGCATGTCAATGCCTGAGGGTTTGACTTCCCTCATATCCATGTTGGCTTTCATATCTGTGCCAGCAAGCCTGAGAGGGTCAGGGACATAGGTGTGTTGGCTGCTGCTGACCACACTCCCCCTCCAGGTTTTCTCCATGCAAATGAGCCCAGCAAGCTTGCACCCATTCACCCTGCACCATTCCCAAACTCATACAAGCAAGGAGTAACAACCATATTTGCTATTTCTTTATTTCCATGTCCTGATCAGTCCCCTTTCCAGTCTACACCACCTGCACAAGCTACTGTGATCATCTCTACCAACTTGACACCACCTCAAGTGTACTACCTGCAGGACCCTGTCCCCTCCTTGCCTTCATGTGTGCATCCCTTCTGCTAGCTCATTACCTGTGGTTTAACCACTGACATACTGTCAGGTCCAGTTCAGGTTCAAACCCTAGAAGAACTTGAACCAGACCCAAAGTCTGGTTCTCTCAATGTCAGGTTCAGGTTTGCAAAAATCTGCAAACTGGACCCAAATTCTGGTTCCAGGTTTGGGGAAATCCACCCCCAAACTGGACCACAGCATCCCTATCTGCACATGAGTTCAAGGAAGATGGGTAAAATGAGATAGCTAAGAAGCCAGGCTGCATTCTCAAGAGTCTGAGAGCACACTGTTGGGTAGATCAAAGGTTGGATAGCAAGTTGCAATCATGTGTCTGCTAGTGGTGGTATTGGAGCAAGAAGGAAGGGGGGGAATGGACTTGATTGCCCAGCATACACATGAGAAGGAGGGAACTATGGGGCCACTATTGCCTGCTATTCAGCAAGGCAGGTGCACAGGTTTTATATGATTGAACTGAGGCAATTACAAGACAAGTATGCTACAATGGATAAGTAGGAAATGAGTGAAAAAGGAAAGTATAAGAGGTCAGTCTTGCTGGTGACAGGTCTGTGCAGCAATGTTTGATATCAAAGGTATAAAATGGCAGGCACAAGGTCAAATAAAAAAACACTAATGTAAAGGGAAAAAGAGCAAGTGATCTGATAAGAAAAACAAGCAATAAATGTACAAGGGAGGGTGGCAACCTATAGACAATGCTCCTCATCTGACATGGCTGTGGTGCTTTGGCTACTTTACCATCCTCAAGGTGACATGTGACTGCTGCACTGGCATTTCTGGGTGATCCAAGTCTTGTTAGTGGCAAGATCCAAGGCAAGATGTGTCAAGGAATGGAAATGACAAGGGTGTAGGTGTTGATTGCAAGGCAATGGCAGCTAAGGGCCAGGTGAAGGGATGAGGTGTGAGTGCAAAGGTGTTGTTTGACTTGTCAAGTGGCATTGGCTGATGATTGTGCTTGATCTGTGAGTTTTCAGCCATGAGTATTGCAGTGCAACAAGGGCTGACACAGGTGAGAGAAGCTAACTTAGGACATGTTGGGATACA
>Ga0307510_10001695_pt1 | contig 24498 bp, 30 predicted proteins | sample 12_EM_MG_FD_207224 | JGI IMG/M metagenome (GOLD analysis project Ga0307510, IMG submission 207224) | Populus trichocarpa ectomycorrhiza microbial communities from riparian zone in the Pacific Northwest, United States - 12_EM | ecosystem: Host-associated > Plants > Roots > Unclassified | place... | reverse complement strand
ATAAAGGTCAACGATCCTGACGCCATCGCCTTACCTAAGGTCCCCACAAGTGACGTTCTATATTTTTTCGACAAATCAGCAGTAGGAGAAAAGGTCATCTGCAAAGTGTGCCTGTAAGTTTCCTATGCGTGGAACTCTGCAGTTTTGTGACCTAAACAATACTTCATAGAACGGCCAAAGAGAAGGACCCAGCTAGTTGGCCTTCGAACACCTACTATCAGTATTCAAAGACCATATCAAGCTCGGGCCTCTGTGGTCACATCAGAAAGTACCACTATGAGTTACACACGACCTTAGCCCCCCAATATGGTTGGAAACCTCTCAAGTCACAGTCCTGATCCCAAGCTGCAAGTGGAGCCAAAGCCTTGCAAGTCGAACAACCGGACGAATTCACCGTGGAGAAGTTCCACACGTGCCTCCTCAATTTCATTGTAGCGGATGACCAGGTGGAGCATCTTTTGTCTTTTTATATTTACTGCACTCATGTTTCCCTGTTTTGAACTGCAAGTCTCTGAGCGTCGTCGGGTGTCCTGAGTTCAGGGCGATTCTGCTACTCCTACGACCTGGTCTCAAAGACAGTTTGATCCCCTGTTGAACAAAGATACGCCAGCTCATTCTCCAAGCCTGGAGAGGGTACTTTACAGAATTGCGCGCTGACCTTGTGGCATATTACCCCCAACCCCTTCCATAAATAATATATCTTCTCATTTCTTAAATCAAGGCCGCTATGGGGCGTGTCTCCTTAATGGCGGACACATGGTCTGATCAATCATACAATTCTTATCTGGCTGTCACCGCCCATTGGGTGGCACAGGTCAATGGAACCTCAGCTTTACAACTCAAGACCGCACTCATCACTTTTCACTGTCTTGAACAGGGCCATACCGGAACGACGCTAGCAGCAACCTTGATGCACCTTCTGGATAGGGCTGGTATCACACTTAAGGTGAGGCAACGACATTCTTCTGGTGATTAATGGACACTTATTACTCTACCCGAGGTGGGACATATCACCCTCGACAACGCGTTGAATAATGATACCATGATGAAGGCGCTTGAGACGATGTTGGCAGCGTGTGACATTTCCTTTGATGCACATGATCGTCGGATCATGTGCTTCGCCCACATTATTAATCTTTGTTCTGGATGGGTGATAGATGCCGCATGTGGTGTGGCTGGTGACAAGAACACTAACTCTCTGTCTGGTGATGACGCCGTCCCTTCTAGTCCCATACCACAAGCTCAGGCAGCAGTCTGAGCTATTTGAGGATCAGGTGAACGTCGACACGCCTTCAATCGTAATCTCCAAAATGGCAACCAAGAAGGGTGGTTCACGGATCAGTCGTCTAAGATTGTCAAAGTCCAACCCTTGCAGCTCCTGCGAGATGTTCGCACAAGGTGGGATTCCGTTTATCACATGCTGGACCGACTCCTTCAAATGCGTCCGGTAAGGGCCTACCCTCATCACTGTAATATCTGCTAACTAGTCAACTTAAAAGGCCATTGATCACTTCCTTGCTCTCCCCAAGACTCAGGAGGAAATGGGTGAGTACCAGATCTTGTCTTATAGCTGGGAGGTGATAGGAGATGTCCAGGCCGTCTTAGCTGTAAGTCATATGCAAGGTATCAGCCATATCCTGATGAAATTATGCCAATAGGTTCCACACCCTGTCCAGCAGAGCATGTCGGGCAAGAAGACACCGCTCTTGTGTGGTTCTATTCCCGCGTTTGAGTTATTCATGTCAAAGTGGGAGAAGCTCGCTGACGACAACCCTCATTTGGAGGAATTGATCCGACCCAGGCTGAAATGGGCGGAAAAGTACTATTCTTGCATGGATTGCACCAGTGCATATATTATTACGATGCGTAAGCGCTTTTGTCTTGCTGCCCCAGAAAATTAGGCTAATTGACACCTGTAGTCCTGAACCCCATTTTGCGTATGACGTGGATTCGCAAGCATTGGGGCGAAGATTTCATCGCTGCAGCCAAGAAAAAAATCCAAGAAACGGTGAGTTTATTTATATGCGACTCCCTGAAACTCGTCCTCACTTATCCCCTAAGATGAGCGATTACTACACGTGCGAGACACCCACTACTGATGCGGATACAGGACCAGGGCCAATTATCCCAGAAGCATGGGGAGAGCCAAGTTATATGTCACTTCCAGCCAAATACCAGCTAGACGACATGGAAATTGGTATTGACATGTGTAATCTGGGTCAAAATAGACCAACAGTCAAGCAAGAATATCTAAGTTATGTGATGCCACCATTCTCGGTGCAGAGCAACGACCCTCTCAAGTTTTGGGAAGTAGGTAGTGGCATTAATGGTGGTTGAACTTTACTGACGAGGCGTGCTAGATCAACCGGTTGACGTATCCAACGCTATTTTCAATGGCGATGGATTATCTCCCGATCCAGGCATCTTCTGTTCCATGCGAACACGTCTTTTCTTCGAGCGGCGAAACAGATACGAAGAGGAGGAATCGGATTAGTCCTCTTACGATGGAAGCCCTTCAAATGTTGAAATTTCATCTGAAGAAAAGGTGCCTTAGTTTCACGCAGGGTTGGGTGACGTCAGAGAAGGAGATGCTTGATGATGCTGATGGTGCTGACCTCCTTGCGGGGTTACTCAAGGAAGATTTTCATGCAGATTTTGATAAGATTATGAAATTCATCGGTGACGAGGAGGGCGAACTCTAGTCAATGTGGATGATCCAGGAAACATTGTTTGTGATTGCATTGGAGTATGCTGTAGTAATCTCGAAGAATTGCCCTTTTTTACTGTGATCTGGATTTGAAATGTAGGCTACGAATGTAATTCAACTGTCTTTTGACTGCAGTGTCGGGGAACAATATTCTATCGAACCACGTGACTTGTGAATAATCTCCAACGTGTGGGCTCAGCGCTTGTCTTTCGCTCTGTTGTGCTCCCTCAATCGCAACCACAGGTCCACGACCGATAACTCTGACCCTGTCCACCGTCCCCGACTATGACTACGACTCTGACCCCGACCATGATCATGACCATGACCACGGCCACCACCCCGACCACGATCCTGACTGCGACCCAGACCATGGCCACAACCCCGACTGCCTCCCGAACAGCCTTCAACTGGCACTCCTAGTTCTGCAGTTGGCGGTTTGTCCATCACTGCTGTAGAATCCGTTCATGTTTGCGACGTGTCTCTCAATGAAGACAATTCTCAGATTGCGATCAAACTCAAGTTTCTGTTCGCAGCAGAGGCGGAGCTCCTCATGGGCGTCCTTTCGAATGAGTTGCTGCAGTCTTCCATGCCCAACTTTATTGATCCACAGGGACCACCTCCAAGGCCCAGACAACCACTTGTCAACGTCTTCATCGACTAGTACGTCCAGGAATTCTTTATCTCTTCCGACTGACCTTGAGGCTCATGACCCTTATTCCTTCTTCCCTGCGGCTCCAACATTCTCATCGGATTCCTGACCTATTTGCAGAGACACCCATGCCACCTCATCCGCACCAAGGTCAGATGGATGTCCGATGCCATGCTCATGCTTATCCTGGAACGTCACGCAACGCATGCTCGTTGCTTCTTCGCCTTTGTATCAGCCAGTGGAACCTGCCACCCAACTTGGATATGAAGTCCATGTATACGCACATGTCCCCTATACCAGCAATGGCCTGGACAGGGTTTCATCTTGGCGCCACCATCACTCCCGAGGGCGTAGTGGCAGTGGTAGTGGCAGTGGCGGCAGCAGCAGCGTGAACGCTGCAAAGGAGTACGCCCCCTGGTCGTCATCCGGTATCGCATTGGCAACCGACTTGTCCAAGCCAGCGACGTCCAGCGGCAGTGCAACCCCTGCCTCTGCGAATCATCCACGCATGGTGCAGGCACCTTTGGTGCGTGGCAGTGGTTGTATGCACTACCGCGAACAAGATGTCGACAAACTGTTACAGCTGAAGCTGCTGCAGGTGGTCTCGACTGTGGATGTGCCGCCGCCTGGGTCGATGATCGTCCTTGTGACTGGGGACGGCAACGTCAGCCAGTTCAACAAGGAAGGGTTCTGCGGTTGCATGCGCACTGCGCTCAAAAAGGGATGGTGCGTCGAGCTGTACGCATGGGAGTCCGGACTCAGCCAGGCGTGGGTGCGTGAGTTCGCAGAAGGGTCATGGGCAAGCCATTTCTGAATCATGTCGATCGACACTTTGGTGATGATTGATGAACAGGTACGATACCCTTATGCACCGTGATGTACAGGCTTACTGACACTCAACAATATTTCGTCTATGCCTGTAGTCTATTGGTAATCTACTAGTACATCATTTCTATTTTATTTTAATACATTCAAAAAGAAAATAAATGCTTCTTGATGAGGATCTGGGGAAGAATATGCATGGACCAACCGTTGACGCAACGATAACAATCTCTTTTTGAACCTGCTTTCTCACGCCACCGCAGTGACGCTGATGTCCATGGTTCATGTTCATCTCCACGTTCGTCCATTTTCTACCACATTCTGTATTTTGTGAGCCACATCTAATGTTCAGTCCATGCATTCTGTCATCTCATCTGTCTATATCCAGTCCCACTCAAGGTCATACAAGTCATGGAGCTGATTCGATTAGCTGGGAGATACAGGTTGCGAGAAAGGATTGTGTCTGGATCGTCTTGTATGTATGGAGTAATTGCATCGCACCATCTCAATTTACTCACAGGCTGGATACACAGATGAAATATATCTTGCATTTGACATTCTATCAGGAAACGACATCGTCATTAAACTCGAGCAAGTTGAAGAAATGGTTCACACCCTAGACAACAAGTTTCATATCTACACAAAACTGAAGAGAGGGACCGGTATCCCTTGGGTCCATTGGTTTGGTACAGAAACTGGTTTCGATGCGATGGCAGTCAATTGCCTCGGCCAGTCCCTTGAGGACCTCTTTGTTCAATGCCATTCTAAGTTCATGATCAAGACTGTATTGCTTTTGGCTGGGCAGCTGGTGAGTGAATTCGACTTCTGTGACCATGACTGATGGACTAATGTTTACTATGATTAGCTTCGTCGCTTGCAGTACATCCATTCTCGCAGCTTCGTTCACCGCGATCTCAAACCTAGCAATATCGTTGTGGGTGTCAGAAAGCACATGAACATCGTACACCTCATCGATTTTGGGCTATCGAAAGAATTCCGGGATCCCAATATGCACCTACACATTCCATTCAAGAAGGATCTTGGCCCTGTTGGAACCGCCACCTTCACATCTATCAATAGTCACCTTGGCTCAGAGCTAGGAAGGCAAGATGATCTGGAGTCCGTTGTCTACATCCTATTCTACTTCATGTGGGGCTTTTTGCCATGGCAGGGCTTGGGGCATCAGGACATTCTCGAAAGTAAGTGATCAATCACCATGCTTGCCATGTTCCATGAGCTCCCACCGGAGTTTCGCATGCTCTTTGAGCACTGCTGCTCACTCTCTTTTGAGGGCAAGCCCAACTACGATCACTTTTGCCGCCTTTTTGACAATCTCTTGGTGAAGGAGGGACTTCAGAGTGACGTGACATTCAATTGGGATGTCGCTGGCACCGAAATTTCAGGACGAGACTTCAAGACTGCAAGCGACTTCCCTCCGCATGAACGTGACCCCCCATACAAGTGCCGTCTGCGGTAGGTGTCAACACATCCATACAGCAAACTGTTCTTAATGATGAGATATACACAGATTATGCTCCCAGGTTGGGAAATCACTTGCACAGTCTGCCCTCGCTGTCCAGTGATGCCTGCTCTGACTGGTCATTTATAAAATTTGAACATTGTTTCCCTAGCCATTCCTGATGTCCTGTCCTACCTGTAGCGTTGTTGATATTATTTGTGGGCACTTGTGTACCGTACATGTACGTGGGTGAAAGCTCGTACTGTTAATGGTATCAAAAAAAAAAAAAAAAGGCTTGAGTTGACTTTGAGCGTCAACTCAAGTCGACGCCGTGGTGAGGCAGGCCATTTCTGGGCCAAGTCGTGACTTAGGTAAGCCGACTCAGGACTAACCGAGTCGCGGCAACGCTAGTCCTACCTCCTCTCCCCCGCCCCTCGGCCTTTCCCTGGCACGTGCCCTGCCTGATTGGCGGGCCTGGATTGCACAATGCCGTTGGACCAATGCCGATGCGGGGACTGCTGATCACTCCCCTATCCAGTCTTCCGATCTTGGTGCTTGATCAGCGCCCAACCCGCTGATTATTCTAGTTTCCATCCACAGCCCTTTTATGTCCCCCTTCCAGTCCTTACATGTGCAGTTACCGTTTGTTTTAGGGCTGAGCACCATGACCGTATGTACGGTTATATGGGCACCCGTGATATGGGCCTGTGACCGTACCGTCTAGCGATCAAGGGATTACTTGACGGGACGGTTACCCCCCGTATCAGGCCGTCAAAATATGGCCGTATACGGCAGTATACGGTCGTATGACAGGTCTGGAAGTGTCACACCGGTGGTCCAGATAAGACAAGATAATCAAATCATGTGTCATGTCTGCATGTATTGTTGTGCCGTGTGCCGCACCGCAGCTGTCTTTGTCATGCACTCACCCATGCACCCTCGTCTTGCTAGCCTCGCCACCGTCTCCTCATCTTCCACCCCCGTTGCTACATGATCGGCACTTTTCCTCTACCAGAACAAAGCTTTCCCCTCATCAGGCTCATTGTTCCTCAATCCTCAAGGCCGAAGATTTGCAGATCGCTCAAGATCGCTCAAGATCGTCGGCCGAGGTCTGGAGCACATGTCTCCTCGAAAAGACTGCTACTCCACATGGCGCACGCATTGTTAACGACTCCTTGCAAGTCATTCCTATGTCTAGGCCTTGTTGCTGTTGAGGAGGGACTTTATTGGATATAGGTTCACTCGGGTTATCCTTGGTGCGTTTTTCTATCTCCTTTTGCTCTAGACGATATACTCTCCATTTCCCCCCTTCCTATTTCGACTCTAGCTTCACCGATGGGCATTGCTGCACCGGCCCTCACCCTTGCCATCCATGCACCCAAGGCAGCGTGCACATGACAGGTATTCAGTAAAAAAAAAAAAGTTCGGACGCCGCTGTCATTGCCCCTTGCCTACGACTGTGTGTGGGTCTGTTGCCGGCTATACGATCTTCACGATCTTCCAGTTTGTATCTTGCTTCCCCCCCCTCTAACTCACCTTGTGCATAGAGTACTTGTCACTCATATGGTTGTGGACTTCTTGCCTATAAATATCGCCATGCTTGGCCTTGTCAAAGCAGCCCATTGCCCCCCTCTTCTCATTTGTGTGCTTTTCCTCTTGAGTGACCAACTAGCGACGAACCTAGCCTCCACTTGTGCATCCCATTGAGACCTATTGGATTGTGGTAACATTGTCATTGTCACACTTGAGCGCCCCTTGATATGCCCCCCCAAAACGACTCTGATCAGTGTGCGCTTGACGAGAATGGGGAACTCAGAGATGCCAAGGATATAGCATTCTTCCATTCCCCCAGTGACAAAAACCCCATCTCTCTTCCACCTGTGGATGGAGAGACTGTCATCAATGAGAGTACATATCAGCATACTGCCTTTCATACGACCATTAATAGCTTGCTTTCCAGCTCCTTATGGTAGACCTCAGCGAAACAGGGGCTCAGGGTTACAAGATATCCTTGCTGCAGAGCGCCTCGATGAATGGGGTAAACTTGATAAGAAGCACTGCCATCCAAAGCTGCACCGGAAGAGGAACGCCAAGCGTATCAAAGTTGCGGATGGCTTGTCAGACCTCGATCCCGAAGACAACGATTATGAAATGGATACAGGGGACAGTACTTCTGAGGTAACCGATGTGTCAGAGGATGATATTTCGAACGGAGAAGTAAGTGCTAGACTATCAATAACATTCAGATCTTCACTGATCTCAATCTGGATTTAGCTCGCTGATGCGCTTTCCTCAAAGACTGTGCCAGAGAATGTAAGGCAAGCCCAGTCTAGGAAGCGAAAGCGATCTGGAAAGAGGGCCAGTGGCAGTGATGACCCTCAACCCTCTCAAGCAACAATGCCCTCCATTACCCCTTCAAGCAGCTTTGTCTTGGATGGAAGCTCAAAGGACACCAAACCGGTCAGTTTGATCAGATTTGTTTTTCATTTCTACAACTAACATAATCCACTGCAGGTATCAAACCCGATCTATCTCTTTTACAAGCTTCTCTGGAGTGCTCTGTGAGGCGTTAAAGTGGAGGATGGTGATAGATTTTACCAGTCCTATCACAGTGGGAGGAAGACCCTGAGGGTTACAAAGAAGATGAGGGGTAATCTCAATGGTATGGCCTACGCTCCATGTCACTAAATTGTCCTTACATGAATCGGGATTATCTTTCAGGCCTCATCAGAAATCTCAGATCATGTGCACCCGACATGTTCAAGTTCTTTTGCTACCTCAAGGATCGCACCCCACATGCGCTGCTCTCACCAGAGGAGAAGAAAATCGCATTGGGCGAGATCGAGCTCTCATCTGACAAACTTGCTGAGATTATGCGATGCCAGGATGTCCATCAAATGTCACTCCAGAATGCATTCCTGCAACAACAGGAGAAAGCTAGAGTAAGTGGTGTTTTTCTTATGTGGTCATTTTCTTTTCATCATCGTTTAGGAACCCTGGGACCAGGGAAAGTTCGAAGTACTGTTGACCAAGTGGATCGTTGCATTGGATCAACCATTTGAAGAGGTTGAGAAACCCGAGCTAGTCGAACTCCTCAACCATGTCCACCGATCCCTATTATCACTCAAGATCCCCAGTTGCTTTACAGTCAGGCGCCATGTCATGAAGATGGGTGCTGAAGGCGTTCAAGAAATGGTGGAAGTATTTGTGGTACATTAACATATTAACAACGCGTCAACATACTAACTCGCAACTAGAAAATGAATAGTAAGGTGGCCATCTCACTTGATGGCTGGACGTCAAGCAACAATTATGGCTTCCTTGCCATTGTTGCGCACTATGTACACCCTGTTACAGGTGGACTTGGTAAGTTGCTACATGTTGTTCTCATTATTCTGTTCCCCTAACTTCCAACAGAGGAAAACCTTATCGATTTTCGTGAGTTGCTTGGGCATCACACTGGAGAAAATATCGCGGATGCTGTTTGGGACACCCTTGGCACATTTGGTATCCAAGAGAAGGTAAGTTCCTTTCATTTTTGACAGAGACAGTCTCCCTAACTCCTGGCAGACAATTGCGTTTATGGGAGACAATGCATCAAACATGGACACCTTTGTCCAAGGAATTGTTTCATGCGCAGAAAAGAGGGAGATCACCATTGATGCGGACTGGGCACGACTTTGGTGCATGCCACATACGATCCATCTTGCAGCGCTCAAGGTGTGGAACAACCATTTGATTCCTGTGCCCCACACTAACATATTTCCAAGGTCCTTGAGGCTATTGGTGCGAAAAAACGTGGTACCAATATGAGACCTGATGCTCCAGGTATCAATTACCAGGATTCTGTCAGCACATCACTCAGCGAAGAAGCGGACAACGATGCAGCAACCCAGGAGGGTGAGGATGGCATCAACCTTGAATGTGAGGATCCAGAGGCCTCCGTCAACCCAGAATTCATTCTGCCAGCAGTTGATAAGGAAAGTGCTTCCTAATTCTGCTATCGCTTTAATCCTTGGCTCATAGCTTCTCTAGCTTTGAAAAATCGTCCATGCAGTTCGCTCAAGTCCTCAGTGCAAGGCACGCTGGCTCAACCTGGTATCTGACAAGCTTCACAAGAAAACCCCAGATGCTCTGAGCTACCCACCTGCACTCATGCTCATCCTGGACGTTCCGACACGTTGGTCTTCCACCCACCAAATGATGCGTAAGTCTTTTTTGTGGGGTGTGGTCTTGTTAAACTTATTTACCATAGGTCGTGCTTTGCAATACGAGGCTGAGATCAATAATTTCGTTACCCTTCGTGCAAATCGGGACCTCCGTGATCTTGAACTCTCAGAAGACGAGTGGTCCTCAATTAGGCTTGTAGCTGGTTGGCTTGAGAAGTTCCGTGATGCAACAACTCAGATGTCTGCAGTCTGCCAGCCCATGTTATCACATATGCATGCGATCTTTCGTGGTCTTCAGGAACACCTTCGCAAGTCGCTTTGCAATTTACCAAGTGGTATTGATCTGTGCATCCAGAATGGGCTTCTAGCTGCTCATTTCAAGCTGAGCAAGTACTATTATCACTTTGATCAATCCCCATTTTATATCTGGGCTGCATGTATGTCTGTGTCCTTTTTGATCATGCCTTGGCTCATATCCTAGCAGTTTTCGACCTGAGGATCACCTATGAGGGCTTGAAGCTCAACTTCGCCAATGACCCAATACTTCTTGCAGATCTCAAGAAGTCCAAGTCGCTCCTTCACGAATTTTACAACAAACACTACGCTGCGTCACCTGTATCTTCCAAGGATGTTGGTAATGTTCATGCAACAATTTCCAACACCTCAGACTTCACAGCATGCTACGAGACCATCAGCCCCAATGCCATTGACAAGTTAGAGGAATATTTCAAGATCAAGCACAAAGATTTCAAGAAATGTGACCCGTTTAGATGGTGGAGGAGCCAACGCGAGGATTGGCCTAACCTGTACTGTCTTGCTTGCAATATTCTTTGTATTCCAGGTTCGTAGCACTTTATCCTTTTGTCATTCTTCTGTTTACACTTTAATAGGCTCTGCTGTTGCTGTCGAACACATATTTTCCAGCGGCAGGGACACCATATCGATCCGGCGTGCCAGTCTCCAACCAGAGACCATCCGCACACTTATGGTCCTGAAACATCACCTTCGTCGGGTGCACAAGGGTAATGTAATAGCTTTAGGATAGATTTTGTCATAGAAATTTACAATTTATCTAAGTTGGAACCGTATGATCCCATTTACGGCCGTATACGCCCCCATACCGTACCGTCAAGGCCTGTCAGAACCATCATACGGATACGGATACGGGCATACCGTGACCGTATGACGGCCTGAGGTATACGACCGTACACCGTAAACGGGATGGTGCTCACCCCTAGTTTGTTTCCGGCCCACTCCCTGGTTATCATTCACTGGCCAATGGTTTTTATAGTCTATGCGGCTTAGTATCCCATAGTAGCAGTAGCTATATTGTAAATCCCACCTTTGTTGCTGGGGTCATGCCTCATCGAAGCACGTCTGATGGCCTCAGGCTAAGGACGTTAAGCAATAATATAAAAAAAAAAAAAAAAAAGATCAAGTGGCTTTCCACCTCTTGTCGATGACTTGCATGCGATATCGACCAACGAATTCGTCGGTGCCTGTGTTGGCCTCGTAAGCCCTCTGATTGCTTTGTTCTATTAACGGACGTAGTCCAACCTCTTACCTCTAGATGTCTCCCCTCGCAAATCTCATTTTTTCTGGAATTGGCGTTCTCTTATCTGTACGTGCAATTCTCACCCCCTCCATTTAGCTCGTAATTAGTAACATTTGTCCCTGCCAGACGGCCAAATACGTGAGAGAAAGCTACGATGCACTTGCCGACATTTTCGAGTGTATTGAAAACTTCACGCGTCGACTCAAGATCTATACCGAGATCCGACCTACACCTGCGATGAATGAGATGATGGTCAAAATTATGGTCGAACTGTTGGTCGTGCTTGCCTTGGCGACAAAACAAATCAACCAGGGAAGATTGAGTAAGCTGTTGCATCCTTTCTGGTGATCGCTCATCATTGACTGGTTGCAGAGAAATATGCAAGAAAGCTACTGGGGGAGAACGACATCGAAGCAGTTCTTCAACGTCTGGATAGACTGACCCTCGAGGAGTCCAAGTTGACCATCGCCCAGACTCTCGATGTGGTCCATAGTCTAGTCAATAACATGGAGGTAGTCATGGAAGGTGCGCATTACCTACTCGTATGAAGATGTGCTCGATAGAAAACAAATCTGGTAGATGGGAAGGTATCAACAGACGATATCCGACAAACCCTCGGTAGGTCTTGATTATGGGTGCGAATCACGATAATTTATGGCCTTATTCGCCAGTCCTTATGCAAGAGATAGTCATGAGAGTAAACAAAATCGAACGTCCGTACTCCAACGCCTGGTACCTGTATTTCTGGATATATCAGCTGAAACTGCTTGACAGGCGACCGGTTACAAGACGAGGTTCGGCGTTGGTTGTCTGCGCCGGATCCATGGACCAATCACAACATCGCTCGCAACGCGCATCACAGTGGCACCGCCAAGTGGTTTACTCAAGGCGACATTTTCGGGGAATGGAAATCCACGGGTGGTCTGCTGTGGATCCATGGTCTTCGTACGTGAATCATCTTCCATCCTTTGTCCACTACTGATTGCTTTATAGCTGGCTCAGGAAAGACTGTCCTTTTGTACATATCCCCACGATTGTTGTTTTTCAACGAATTCACATCCTTTATTAGCTCATCAATAGTCGAAGAGGTCCATGACATGCATCAAATGGGATTGGTCACGATTTCCATGTTTTATTTCGATTTCCGAGATCGTGGAAAGCAGGAACTCCGCCACCTGTTGTCGTCCATTCTTGTCCAGCTGTGCGGCTTGTCTAACAAGTTCTCTGAAATTCTCTCCGTCCTCTATCAGAACCACAATCGTGGCTCACGCCAACCCAGCGAGGACGTGCTTATGGAATGCTTGAAGAGCATGCTCAGACTTCCAGGGCAAGGCGTGCTTTATCTCATCATCGATGCCCTTGACGAATGCCCGAATTCCTCCGGGTACCCTACGTCACGAAAGCGTGTCCTGGATGCAATCCAAGCGCTCATCGAGCTGCACCTCCCACATGTTCATTTTTGTGTCACCAGTCGGTCCGAGGTTGACATCCGAGACGTTTTGGATCGTCTTGCGAACCACAACATGGCACTTCATGATCAAGCTGGACAAAATCAGGACGTCCTTAACTATATCAACGACTTTGTTCTCTTCGACCCAAGTGTGCGTCGGTGGAGAGAGGAAGACAGGCAATTGGTGATCGAGACACTGGCAAGGAAATCTGGCGGGATGTAAGTCATAACTTTCCTGTACATTTTATATCGACAGCTTACACCTCTACCAAGGTTCCGGTGGGTCCACTGCCAGATGGAAACTCTGAGTCGGTGTTTTCCGCCGAGTATCCGACGTACTCTAGATGGATTGCCCAAGTCCTTGGACGAAACATACGAACGGATCTTAGCGGAGATCGACGAAGAGAAACAAGTCTACGCCAATCGACTACTCCAGTGCCTGGCCACGTCAATCCGCCCGCTTCGTGTAGAGGAACTTGCCGAGCTTTTTGCAGTTCTTCCTAACGCAGAGTCGGCTCCAGATTTCGAAATCAGTTGGCGCCCTGAAGACCCAGAAGCATTTATACTTTCCGCCTGTTCTACATTGGTCACAATTGTCGACACTGGAGATGGAACACTAGTACAATTCTCACATTTCTCGGTGAAAGAATACTTGACCTCCGACCGCATTGCGAACTCGACACGTGTTTTCCATTTTCAAGTTCTCCCCAAACCGGCCCATACCCTTCTCGCTCGAGCATGTCTAAGCGTCCTCCTTCAGCTAGACTACAGCATCGACAAAATTAAGATCAAGAACTTCCCCCTGGCTTCTTATGCAGCACATTACTGGATGGATCACGCCTGTTTTGAGGATGTATCATCGAATGTCAGTGATGGGATGGATCTCCTCTTCGATAAGGACAAGCCACACTTAGCTGCCTCGCTCTGGGTTTACAATAGAGATCTCAGGCACTACCTGTACGACTACGACATCACTGCTCACCCGGAGCGACCTGATGCAGTCCCGCTGTATTTCGCTGCGTTGTTTGGCCTCCGTGATTTGGTGGAGCGCCTCCTTGATGCACATCCACAAGATCTCAACGCTGAGGGCGGCGCCTGCGGAACTCCGTTATGTGCAGCCTTATACGAGAAGCATCTGGATATTGCGCTATTTCTACTGAAACATGGTGCCGACGGAGAAACGAGCTACGTGGATCGCCAGACTGGATTATATGTTGCATCATCCAGCGGATATGTCGAGATTGTGCGGACACTGATCGATCGCGGTGCAGACCTGAATGCGGAGTGCAAAGAGGTGGATGACTCGGAGTGGGGAGGTGATGGATATTTGTCGTGGACGCCACTACATGTGGCGCTGTCGAATGAACGACTGGAGGTTGCAAAGTTGCTATTGGGATATGGCACAGACGTCAATTACCCAGACAGTCTGTGCAGGAGTCCGCTCCAATCTGCATCGCGCTACTCACACGAAGGCCTCGTTCGATTATTGCTCGACCACGGTGCGAATCCCAGCGCATCAGACGCCATGGGTGAAACAGCCTTGCATGAAGCATCATCCGCCGGAGAGCCAGGAGTCGTCAGATTACTCCTTCACCATGGCTTGGACGTGAATGCGCGGAGCGGGCACGGACGGAATTCATGGCACGGGCACGGACAGGATTTACATTACTTGAGTTGGGAACCTATGGACAGCGAGGGGTGGACTCCGTTGCACTATGCAGTGTTCTGGGGATGCATAGAAGTCGCCCAAGTTTTGGTCGACCACGGTGCCGACATGAACCCACCGGATCACGGCCACTGGACTCCACTGCACCTGGCAGCATTTCAGGGACGCCTCCAGGTTGTGGACACCCTACTGCGGTGTGGAGCAAATCCTCATGCCCGGACCACTGAGGGCCATACGCCATTCGAGGTTGTCAAGAAATGTCCCTCTTCGGAATCAAGTCGACACCACCCGCAGATCATGCAACTATTATCGGATCACACCGGCGAGAGTGGGTACGATCCATGATTATAGGCCTAACCTAGCAGGCTGTGTGTGGGTTTCAGAGGACACCATTTTAATTATGCTTTTGGATTCTGCTGGTGCGTCGCATGTCCATTTTGTATGATACAAGTCTAGATACACACTTGCAATTAAGTGTACGGCGTCCCTCTGTACAATGTCACAGTACTGTTCAGCAAACCTCATAAGTCAAGTTGCTGCAGCCTTGTGCCCAGTTTGCTTGGTCGGTGTATTTTATATTCTTATCCGCCTAATAGATTCAAGTATATGGATGGCGGGCGGCGTTGAAGACGCGAAGGTCCCCACGCCCATGAGTTCACGATATGAGGGGGAGAACGGAGGTGAGAGAAAAGGGTAACAAGAGAGTGAATCAGAGAGAGAACGAAAGGCGGGAGGATCCAGGCCACGTCATAATGCAAGTGCGTCGATGAGAGACAATACTGATAAAGATTCGAACAGCGTGGGGGCGAAGGGATGTCAACGATGAAAGCTAAGAATGGGTGGTGGTTCAGTGGCTCGGATTGTTGCACAGAGGTAGAGTTGTCGACAATAAGGGGGTGAACTACGGCGAGAAACAAGGAGAACACAGGCCATTGATGACTGACCAGTACTGACCCACCAGGAGGTCGAGGGGTGTTTCAATAGGTGCGTAATACTTCTACCTGTAAGGCAGAGTCTGTTAGCGTACTATTGTACAAGAGTGTAGGGACGGAAGGAAGGGTGAGCCAGCACGTTTCCAGACCCCATCTCTTCTATCGAATTTCTAGCAGAACTCCTCAAAGGGCTGGAAAATCTACGCTCATCATCTGCGAAGGTGTCACCAGACAGATGGCAGTGCTAGCACCGTACCGACAATCTGTACGAGAATACAACTGAGGGGCAGCTTTCCAGCTCAAGCAGCTCAAAAGGAGAAAGGAGACAAACAGCGCCGGGAGTCCGAGAACATGACGGAGCTCAGCAGTAGGTGTCGAACACGTGGTCGGCGAAAGGAAGGGGAAAGAATTGCGGACCAAGTTGGCCACGAATGAATGTCTCTGCTAATGGAGAAGAGGGCACGTTATTGCAGTTGTGCGGATGAAGGAGGAAATGGCGGAAGGATCAGGGCGGACCGCAGTTTGGACACGTCATCGATCCTTCGTCTACGTGGATATACGAAAGACGTCGTGAGGGAGAATAAGGTATATTGTCTGACTTCGAGAAGCACATGGTGCAACTACAAAAGGTTATTATCGAGCATCTCTGGTGGCCCCGGGGGAAGCAGGCGTAGTAAGTTACATCGCCTTCGCCCACCGCTTTACGTCCCGTCATCACCACTGCCGACTGCCTCTTACGCCGCGCCGCTGCCTCAAGGCTGCTCACTATCGTCTCGCACCTCTCGCAATACCTCGCCTTGTATCGTTCAACACCTTCTCTCGCCCGTTCTCGCTCGTTCGAGATCGTGGCTCCTCGTCCTCGATAGCTACTTCAGAACTCATCGCTAGGTCGCCCCGACTAAGCACCTTACACTGCCAACGAGCTGCCAACCAGTCGGTGGTCCAAAAGTAAATGTATGGCCCTTACAGGAAGATTTTTCGGGTTTCCCAAGATTTACACCGAACGTCGCATTTGTGAGCTCGTCTCCTCAGGTCTCGGGCCTCATCCAGGCGCTGAGGTGCCGCCGTTTTTGTACAACAATTGGCACCATCAGCTATATCCTGCTTCTGTCAGCTTTTCTGTCGGTTATGAGAATGTGTATCACCTTGAGGCGTTGATCATGCCGTATTAGATGTGGGAAGGGCGAAACTTCCACGTTTTTAATAGATTCACTTGTGTCACGCAACGCTACCAGGATGAAAGATATGACAAGGGAGGACGAAATAGAGGGCGCTCTTCCCGGCGCCACCGGGTGCAGGGAAAAGCGTCCTCTACTTCACTTCTAGAGTCAAGGGAAATCAGGCGATAATAAATCTCACGTGTGAGTCCATAGGAAATAACCAATCGAGTGTTACTCGTCGGAGGTCAGTACCAATGATGAATGAAGGTCTCTTCCTCCCATCACGCCTCTTCAGCGTGCTGAATATCGAATGTGATTTGTTCAAGAAATCGCATTGAGAAAGCCCGGTAGGAGACGATTTTGGGGCTGCTTCGTATGGGGTTATCCCAGCAGGCATCAGAACAGACTCATTCAGGTGAGAGGGATGACGAACCAGTCACCCTGGTCTACGGTTCGTAGATGGCTTGTACGACAGCCTCCTCATCGATAGAGAATGAAGCTTGACCAAAATAGACAGTTGAAAAAAAACACGACCCTTCTCAGGAGGTAACGGCCAGGATAAAGTCCGCTTGATACTCCGACAACCGTTGATTGGCCTTCTCGTCGTCCCTCGCTGTATACAATGCTTTGCCTCATCGCGTGCCATCCGACGTGAAAAATTATACCGTTTACATACAGGTAGACTAGAGCTGGGTTTCTTTGTCTGTAGAGAGGTGAGATGAATAGCTTGGCGCTCTGATACGGGCTCAGCGCCACACTTCTTCAGAGCACGAGTCTTGGCCCCAGACATCAGACGAATACTCGACCTGCTACCTCCCTGCTATGCCATACTGCCCCTCTACGGCCACCTTCCTTCTGTTAATATGGGGTCTATGTACTTCCGGGAAGCGAAGTCGAAGGTAAGCTTGTTATCGTCATATCATGTTTATCGGACTCATGACCAAATCGCACGATACAGACGGCGGAGTACATTCATCCACATCCTCGACGATGATTCCCTTCTTGAAATATTTCAACAATGTCGTCCGGTTCTTTCAAATGAAGGCGACTTTCCTGACTTCTACACATTCCAGCAGTGGAAGTGGGAGGATGAACGGTGATGGTATAACCTCGTGCAGGTTTGCAGAAGATGGCGATATCTGATCATCGGATCTTCATCCCACCTTGGTATTAGCCTTCTCTGCACTCATGGAACACCAGTGGCAGGTATGCTGGCTCATAAACCCTCCCTTCCCCTCAGTATCGATCGCCTCCATCACCACAATACCACTCCCAAAGACAACGAAGATATACTACTCGCACTTCAGTACCGCGATCGTGTCCGGCGCATCCGCCTGCAAACCCCTGTTCCGGATCTGGAGACGTTTATCGTAGCCATGGATGGGGAGTTTCCGGTGCTGGAATACCTGGCCATCACGCCTCCAACTTTACATTATTTGAATTTGACGCTTCCATCAACCTTTCATGCACCACATCTACGTCACCTAATTCTATCGGATACCACCTTTCCCACAGCATCCCCATCGCTTGCAACCCCCACTGGCCTCATCACACTCTCCCTTCGCTGGGTCCACCCATCTACATTTCTCTTCGCTGACGAATTACTCCAGCGGCTTTCATTTGTCCCTCGGCTGGAGATACTCCAGATTAGCTTCGGCTTTTCTGTTTTCAACCCTAACGTTGAGAAGCAGAAGTCGAACGCACCGGTCATGACGCACGTTACACTTCCTAACCTTCGCCACTTTGCCTTCGAGGGTGATAACGCCTACTTTGAATCGCTCCTTCCTTGGATGACAATGCCCCTCCTCGAGAAGCTGAAAATTGTGTTCTTCCGCGAACCCACCTTCCATGTCCCGCATCTCCTGCAGTTGTTGACCGTCGCGGAGGGCCATAGTTTTGGCTCCGTCGATCTCACATTCTATGAGGAGTTTGTTTCCGTTACGGCGTATCCTAGAGGGGCCGTCGGGCTGAATGTCTCGATCCTCTATCTTGACAGCCGAACTTTTCACCGCCAGATGAACTCCGCAGTGCGAATTTTCGATTCACTGGGGACACTATTCTCCGCGGTAGCGTCTTTAACTCTTGGATATGAGAGGAATACTCGGTTAGAGGATCAAGACACGGATGCCGACCGCACGAGGTGGCGCAAAATTCTTCGGACGTTCCGCAACGTGAAGTCACTTCGCATAGAAGACAGACATACCGGGGATTTGACCCGTTCTCTACAACTCGACCACGGAGAACCACCCATGGACCTGTTACCACAGCTGAGGGAGCTCTTATCACGCGAGGATATTGGCGGCATTTTTCCCGCGTTCGCTGATGCCCGCCAGAAAGCTGGCCGCCCTGTCAGTTTGGTCCCTCTTTGAACACCTCGTTTGGGGATAGCACGGGATGCCGATGACAGGACTGGCTATTACTTCCATCCTTGTCACTCGACCGCAACTGACTCGACCGCAACTGCAATCCGCCAAATCCTTCTATCATCTGAACCAATGCACCAGTAGTTCCCTTATTCTCGAGCTCTCATCCCCACAATGATCACCACTATAGTCTGTTAGTCGTGAATTTTTATGCCTGCGTTTGTACGAATACAGATCTATCATGAAGGTATGATACCTATTATTCTAGGATGTCTAGGATGATACACGAAATCGCTCCAACACGGTCTTTTTTTTGAATTTTTGAATTTTTGAATTTTTGTTTATTGTCCTTAGCCTAAGGCCATCAGACATGCTACGAGAGGATAATATACATGCACAGGAAGGTATTCATCGCAGACTGGTAGGTAAAGGAGGTTTAAAGTTCAAAGGGAATTACAGAGGTGTGACGTGAAAAGGAAAAGTTTAAAGGGACAGAGCCATGCTGTCGACGCGGCACTTACCAATTAAGGAGGGTCTGGTCAAGGAGGCAGAGGGTGGAGGAGGCGGTTGGTGGCGCGTTGGAAGTTGCCAAGAGAGACGGCACCTTGGAAGGTGCCAAAGACGTAAGCGTCAAAGGGCCGAAGGCCAAAGAAGCGACGACATGGTGATGTAAGGGGGGAGCAATCGAAGAGGACATGTTGAGTTGAATTCGGTAAGCGAACCCTCGGACTAAGCCGCAGGGAAGGCCTCCGTCTACCCGGACTAAGCCGCTGAGGACGGGGAAGTGATGCTTGGGAGGGTTCTGGGGAGAAGGTGGCGCGAGGGTTCGCATGTTGAAGAGCCATGAGGCAATCAAAGCCGGCTTGCTTGGAAAGAGGGGAGAGAGGAGCAGTGGGTGGGGGTGGAGAGCGGCAGGGACACCATAGGTTGTCACCAGTGTTGGGGCGAAAGATGCAGGAGTAGGTGCATGTGAATGCATGATCGAAGGCAAGTTGGATGGCGGACGAGAAGGTGCGCTGGTCTTGGCGTGACAAAGCGCCTTGGATAAAGGGAGGGGGTTTGCCATCCGGTCGAATAATGGACTGCCAAATGCGGGAGTCTCGACGGAGGAGATCAAATTGTTCCTGAAAGAGGCATAAAAGACGGGCTTTGGGTAGGAGGAGAGAGGGAGGGGGATCGGGGAAGATGATCTGTTGTTGTTCCTCAGATAGTGTGTCCACGATAGCCGTGCCTGGGAGACCAGACCACTTGATGGAGTACCTAAAGATGTCAACGTGATGCACAGGATCTGCCAAAAGAAAAGAAGATAATAGAGATAAGAAAGCATGAGAAAGATCAAGAAGGGGGTGTTTGTGGGAGCGGAAAAGATAAGGTTGTAAGGATAAGTCCGGAAGAAAAATGCAGACATGATTGGAAAGAGAAGCATATGTAAGGCCTTGGCATAAAGCCAAGAAACAGGTCCGGACTCTAGAAGAATCCCTAGCCGCACCTGAGTGGACTAGCGTCTGTCCTTTGAAGAGCAGGAATGAGGCTGCGAAGGGGGGAGAAGGGATAGTTAGCAATCGAACAAATAAGTGGAAAGTATCATAAGAGGGTTGTTTAATGAGATGTTTTGTTGCCTCCTTAGTCATGGGACTTATTTTAAAGATGGTATTGTCCCGGACCTGGGGATGAGTCCACGTACTCTTGTAAGTAGGGGAGGGGTATATAAAGGGAGGGAAGGAGTCAGGGAGAAGACGCGTAAGACAGGTTGGTGGTTGAAGGGAAAGGTGCCAGTCTGCAGCAGGATTAAAGGTGGTTATTGTATGGATAAGCTGAGAAGGGGGAAGACGTTGGATATGTAATTGGAAAACATCAGTGAGTTTAATGATAGTAAGGGGGAGAGGGGGAATAGCGAGAAGATAATGTAAAGGGACAACAGGAGTAGTCTTGAAGGCACCCTCCAACACGGTCATCAAAGTTATGTTCAACACATCTTAAAAGGTACCACACTTGATTTAGCAACATTTCGCAGTTGAGATGAGATTTACAGGTAATTGGACAATCACAGTAATGTAAGTCGTGAATTGCTCTAGGAAATTAAACATTTTCTAGAGGTATTTGGTCATGGCAAGATGGCAAGAATGGTCGTTGTAGCCCCGCGATCGTGGGCAGAGCGAAGGAGAGTATATTGCCGTGGCACCACGACCGGGTGGAACACTAGTTAAGTAACTTAAAACAGAATATTCGGAGGGTTTCGCATACCAGCATCCCTGCAGCAAAAACGTCAAATAGACAGTGAAGGAAGACGAACTACTGTAGAAACTCCCTTTTTTCAGTCGGGCTACAGGGCACTGGAAAAGGTAATACCTGGTTGGGATCGAGTGACAGTCTCGAGTGAGGTTATAAGAGAAGATGAAGGAGGGACGTGTACCGCATGGGCTCCTGGCCCACAAGGAATGGCCACCTCGTCCTGATACCGCAACTTGTAAAAGCAAACAGCCTCAGGGACACAGCTCGAACACGCACGTGACTGACTCTGTTTGGGATGGCAAACGCGCGACGCACATACTGACGCGCTACCCCCGGGCTGGCCGTGTCATCGTGGGCACCAAACGCCCGCCCTCCAAGTGAGCTCTTTCCAACTTTCGTAGTGGATAAAGGCATAGCCGCTCCGCCAAAGTTGACCAAAGCGGTGAGTGGCAGTGGTGAGCACGAACGAGTGGAAAGGCAGCCAGGGGGGTTGCCACAGTGGTAGAGGTTGCGTTCTGAATGGCCACGACCATGACCACGACATAGCGGGATGCCAGGCAACTACCGTCGGTATTGTAACGTAGAGGGTCGGTCTGTGTATGCGAGTTCGAGTTCGGAAGGATAAAGGAAAAGGGAGGGCCGAGGCCGCGATCCCGAAGACTAGAGAACGCGCGAGGAAGCTCGAACGGTTGACGAGGAGAGGCGGAAACCGGAAGTCGGCTGGTGGGTACGCTTCAAAGTTGATGTGAGATACGATATGCGGAAGGTGAGGGAACAGGAAGAGAAAGGAAAGGTGCGAGTTCGCGAAACGGAGGGACGAACGACGGCGCGTTGGATCGGTTAGTCATCTATCGGTCAGGCGAGAGCCGAAAGCACGCAAATGAGAAGAAGAGTGGGAAAGTGGGGCTGCTATTGCCTGCCTTTGAAGGCCAGGCGCGGGGGGGTTTTAAACGAGAGTCGAGCGATATGGCAAGTATCCTACGAGTTGGATGGGTGGAGAAGGAAATCAAGCGAGAACGAATGAGGTGCTTGCTAGGAACAGACCCGCACGGCGACGTAGGCGATAGTACAAATTTCACCGAATAGTCGTGAAGTATGCGACAGGGAGCATATGTAAAGCGAGGGCAAGTGAGGTGCGTCGACGCTCGATGGCGAAATGCTAAGGTTAAGTAGGAAGGAGTGGAATGGAGAGACTCGGAGGATAATCTAAGGCGAAAGGAGATTAAAAAAAACGTACGAGAAAGGGTCCTGAACGATCCTATATACAGTAATATCCTTTCCCAATGACGACGTGGTCCAGACCAAGTTCCAATTCGGGATCGACGTACGTTACGCGGAGCAGCGGGCTTTTCGAGGCGGCGCGTGCTTGTGACGTCGGCCAACGACGATGGGCGATGCAGTGCGCGTGTCTTCGGCCGCGGGACCTGAGACGCGACGAGAAGGGGAGACTTGGCTGATAGAGGAACGGCGTCAGTTGTGTGGCAGCGAGGATGGAAGGCAAAGAGTTGGAGGCGAGGCGAACGAGACGAGGGCGCGAGTGGGTGAGAGGCTAGGCCGCGTGCAGGCCGCAAAAGATTGGAGTTCAGAAGCGTCGGGCTATTGTGGCTGCTAGACTGTAGGCAGAAGGGACGTCACGTGGTGTGGTCGCCGTGCTACACGCGCCACCTGCGATTCTTAGAAATTACTTATTTCCACGTTGACTTGTCGATTGACCCTCTTCACCTAAAAAGGAATTCAATTCGCTGACCTTCTCGACTGAGAGGAAGTCTGCACCTGAACAATGGTCGCCGAAACATCATGATGGCACCACTATGGCACCTCAGGCCTGTCAAGCTTACGTATGCAGTCCCACGAGGCTAATCAACAAACGGCCAACCGTCATGCATCATGCCCTACTGCATCCCTTTCCAGCATGTCTCACGGGCATCCCTCACTTCCCACATCTCGTCTTCAATCTTCCGAAGAATCACAGTGCTCACCAAGTCACGAATTTCCTCACGTCGAGTATGTCTTTTGTTGTGTTTATTTGCCTCTGAAACCAACTTGTGACAGACCCCGTCGTACATCCATCCACATCCTCGACGATAATTCACTTCTCAACATATTTTATCTCTATCAGCAGCTTCTTTTCGATGATATAAAATTGGAGGAGGAATTAGCTTTCTTCGGTCGGTACGAATGGGAACATGAACACTGGTGGTATGAACTCGTGCATGTTTGCCGGAGATGGCGATACCTCGTCCTTGGGTCGGCAACTCACCTAAGTCTTTGTCTCCGTTGTACATACGGCACTCCGGTGGAATACATGTTGGCGCATTCCCCTCCCCTTCCCATCATAATCGATCACCTTGTTGTCGACGATGAAATCACTTCTGAAGATGAATGGGCCATACTGCTCGCACTCCAACATCGCGATCGTGTGCGCCGAATCCGCCTTCTGGTGCCTGTTTTGGATTCGCAGGACCTCATCGTCGCAATTGATAATGAATTTCCAATGCTGGAGTATCTCTTTATCGGGAACATGGCTGGTGACCACACTGCCTGGATCCTTCCGAAAACCTTCCAAGCCCCACATCTACGGTACCTCACATTGATAGGTGTTGCCTGCACTCTTAGATCCCTGTTACTTACGAGTGCCGTCGGCCTCGTCACACTCATTCTTGCCCGTATCCCACGATCCGCCTACTTCTCCCCAGATGATCTCATTTCATGCATATCACTTTTACCTCGGCTAGAGATGTTCTCCTTCGCCTTTCTCCCCCCTCTCCCGGACCACGGGCTTGGGACGCGGTCCTTGCAAACACCGATTATGACAGACGTAACACTCGCTAATCTTCGCTGGTTTGGATTCAAGGGCACCAGTGCTTACCTGGAAGAGCTTCTTCCTCGTATCGCGACTCCTCTCCTCGAGAAGTTCGACATCAGGTTCTTCGACCAATCCGACATCTCCATTCCGCACGTTCAGCATCTTATAAGCTCAACCGAAAACTTCAAGTTCAATTGCGCTACGCTCAAGTTCGATAACGAACTCATTTCTGTAGAGGCGTATCCAAGTGACCAAGCCGGAAGGGCGCCCCTCCAAGCGTCAATTGACTACGGAAGCTTTTACCCGGAACCGCAAATTACAACCATGGCGTCCCTGGTACAAGTTTTAAATGCGCTCAGAACACTATTCTCCAACGTGGAGACTCTTACTTTCGAGGATATGATGGGCCCGACTCCTTCGCATTGGCAACATTTCATCGACCGCGCGCAGTGGCGTGGACTTCTTGGGCCGTTCAGCGGCGTGAAGACCCTGAATCTTCCGAAAGGACTGGTTTTGGTTCTCTCATCT
>Ga0307510_10001694_pt1 | contig 24503 bp, 33 predicted proteins | sample 12_EM_MG_FD_207224 | JGI IMG/M metagenome (GOLD analysis project Ga0307510, IMG submission 207224) | Populus trichocarpa ectomycorrhiza microbial communities from riparian zone in the Pacific Northwest, United States - 12_EM | ecosystem: Host-associated > Plants > Roots > Unclassified | place... | reverse complement strand
GGTGCTGAGGAGGGACTTGTGGGTGACAGGGAGTGCTTGCGGGACACAGGGCTGCTGGGCTGAGTGAGGTATGCTTCCCAGGGTTCGATAGGGGACTCTTCTGGAGACAAGGTATGTGTCTGTCCTCTAGGAACGTCAGGTTTATATGGAATGAATGGTTCTGGCTCTAAGGGTGGCGTGTCCTCCATAGGACTGTCTGGGTCTTCCAGTGGGTTCTCTACTGGGGTTGGCTCTCGGTACATCTCCATTAAGGAGTATTCCCAATGATGGATGTTCCAGGGAATAGGGATGAGGGGCTCAACTGGGGGCTGATCAAGAGGTGACGATGGTTTGGATGGTTCACTGGGCGGCAAGGGCGGTAGGTCTGGCAGGGATGGTGGGTTCAATGGTAATGGTCGCTTAGGCGTGGATAGGGTGACAAGGAGGGGGTCCGACAAGGATGAGAAAAATTGGGGTGGATCATAACATTCTGGAGGGTAGCAACGATCCTTGTTTCCGCTTCTTGTAGTAAGTTGCTAACATTGAGTGTGTCTTCGTCGGTGGAGGATTTACTGTGTGTAGATTCTTTGTCGGATTGGTCTGTGTTATCAGATTCTTCAGATTTATCGCTTTCTTCTTTCTCGAATTCCCCAGGGATAGAGGGCTTGGCTTCTTCTGCTTCAGAAGTACTAGGACTTTGGAAATGTACCTTCCGGTTGTTGAGGTATTTCCACTCGGAGTATAGTGTATCCCACTTGATTTGCTTGTTGTTGTAGGTAGCGGTTCGTTGTACAAAGTCGAAGTTTTCAACTTCGTCAAGGTGTGAAATGAGGAATCGAAATTTCCTTGTGGTAAGTTCTGAGTTATCTGAAGTAAAGTTCCAGATAGTTCCTGTTCCTTTACACCAGATAGCGGGTTCTAGAAAACGAGCAAAAAGACACCTAGTGTCTTTATAGTCTGCAGCAAAGGCGTTAGTGGCGTAGACTGGTATATACGCCCATTCTTCTTCTGTAAGTTCTAGTTGGTCTTCGGTTGGAAAGTTGTCAAGGATAGTTTGCCAAGAGGTCATGCAAGGGTGACTGTATAACTGGGGTTATCCCAACTATAGAAAATCGTACACACTTTAACCAGACAAGGAGTTCTAGTATCACTATGATGGGTAATGCCTCTATAATCCTCTAGAATACCGTTGATTGTGATCGAAGTACAGTATTTCCAAAAGAACTTATTAAAGGCCCCGATATGCGGAGTGATAGTCTGTAACTCTGTCAAGGGGTGGCTAATATGTTTCTCAGTACGATTTTGTAGGAGGAACAAACAATGTTGTTTGAAGATGTGGAGCTCTGTGTGGTTTCTTGTAGGGGCAGTGATGCCAAGGTAGATAACTTCCGGTAGGTAGATCTGTGATGTGGCTCCAACTAGGTCTGAATTTCCTGAGATATCGGTGTGATGACTACGGGGAGTAGGGGGCAGCGGTTGGTCAATCCTCGGTAATGCGTTATATGGTCCATTCAGGACTTCTTGGATGTGATGTGTTACTGGTACCGTAAAAGGATTTTGAGGAGGGGTTGGTTCTTGATAAACTTGGGGAGAGGGAACGGGTTGGGGTTGTCAGTCAACGAAGTTCTGGGTGTGGCGAAGTCTATGTCTTCCTCTTTCGTTAGAGGGTATGAAGTGTCCTTGTTCCTGGGCTGGGGCTGAGTGATTTCTCTGGTTATGTGGACTGGCCAGGTTGTCAGTTGTAATGGAGACCTTCTATAGGTCCTGTTCTGAAGAATCGGGGGTCCCAGAGGTGGATTCCAAGTGGGGTGGGGGGAGTTCCGGGGTAACGGCTATCGCAATGACAAAGGTCAATTCCACAGAAACAAAGATCCGGGTTGTTGTTCGAAAAGGTGATCTCTCAGGCACGCCGATATACCAACTCAGGTGTGCTTGGGGGACTGGATTGAGGGGTACCAACCAAAGTGGGGGGTAATGTACTGTCCATGCTGTCGTGATACAATGAATTGAGCATGAGAAAATCTGGTTCCAAGAGGATACACTGGAAACGTTCCAGGTATTCGGTGTCTCTTCCCTGGGTATTTGGCTGGGTGATGGGAAGGGTAAAACCAGAAGAGGGATTGATGAGACTAGTGTGGGGGGTAAGGAGATCTGTGGTCCAGGCACGGTTGTTCCACCGATATGTGAGGATTTGTTTGTCGCTGTAGATGAACTGGTACAAGTTAGTTGAAGTGAATTCTCCGCTTGGGTTTGTCTGGAGTCGAATTTCATTAAATTCCACTTCAACTTTGGTTTCCGACACGTGAAATCTAGATAGAAATCTGATTCTATGTCCGGCTTGGATCTGCATGATAATTTCCAGCCTATGTGACAGGACGAAGTAGTGCCAGAGGAAGGTTTCGTCATAGAACAAAGAGATCTGGGTAGCTGGGGATTGGTCGAAGTTATGAGTGCCAGAGAGTTGCCAATATGCAGTGCAACGTCTTGCTGCATTAAGGATGTCAACAAGTTGGTAATCAATGTAATGATAGAAGCGTTGAGCGCTGAAGAGTCGACCAAAGGGAAGGATGTCTAAAAGATCTTGAGGAACCAAGTGATGTTCGCTCCAATACGTAAGTTGGACTTGTTCCTGGAGATTGGCAATTCTTGAGTAAGTTTGTCTTAAGATTTCTTCATGAAAATTTGCCACTTAAGACAAACAAGAAAAGGGACGAGTTAAAAACCTTTGATTTTTTACACCAAAATTAAGTCCTTTGTAACTTACTTAACAGTATTACAAAGGGTTCTTGGAGGGGGGTGTAATAAAATCGAAAGGCCTCGCGGGGACACGTGGAGTAGGTACGAAACACGAAAACTGGGGGTCCATACAAAGCAAGTCCGTAATGCGCGTGCTTCGGTTAGTAAAAAGAATCCCCTGCTCTACGAAATGCAAATGTCTGCAGAGGATGGCCGTACAACTGTCTAAAAAGTCGTACGCAACAAGGGGGACAAGGGCTCCTTCAAAGTGAGCAAGCCAAAGGGGAGGGAAACAAGAAAACACAAACTTAATTGAGTCCAAAAAGGTGGTCTCAATGTAGCCAAAGGGGAACTTGGGGGACCACGGGTGCTTGCCTACTTTGGCACAGATGTGGACCGGGGGGAGGGCACCGTCAGAGTGGATGTGGATGGAGTGATGGGCGTCAGCGCGGAAGGGGGTGACAAAGTACAGGGGTGTGGCAGTGTCAAGGTCTTGGGCCCGGGGGATGTGATTGAGGAACTGACTATTGATGAGTTCCTCAGATGAAAACCAAATGTGACGACCCTGCTCGTAGTGGACTGTGTACTGATGAGGGTGTCCGTTGGCAGGGAGGCAAGGCAGGGCGGCGAAGAGGTATTTGAAGGGGGTGACGTCAACTGTCGGGTAAAATACTGGGACAGGGAGAGGAGCGGGCGACAGCGGGGCGGGGGAGGCGACGGTGGTGACGGGTGCTTCAGTGATAGGTGGGGGGATGTTCTTGAGGGGGATGTCCTTGAGTGAACTGTGGTTGATAAGGTCACCGACGAGCTGAAGGTGGCTCCAACTGTCTTGGTTGAGTGGGGGAAGGAGGGAGTCGAGCTCGGCTTGGGCAAGACAGATGATGTGGGCGGCGGTGTCTTCTCCGAGTTGCTCAAGGTCGAACTTGGCGGCGGCGCGAAGTGCTTCCGCAGTGGGCTCGGGAGTAGGTGGTGATGGAGAGCGGACCACATAGGGGTTGATATCAATGGGGGTGGGTTCGAGGGTGTCTGGGTTAACAAGGGTGATGCCGGCACTAGCGGACGAGGTGGAGTATTGTGGGGACTGTGGGATATATACGTTGTAGGGGCCGGGGCCAGTGGGTTTGAGGAAGGGGAAGCTGGGGACGATGAACTCAGGGCTGGAGGCAACGGTGGGCGACCAGGGGACGATGGGGGACGATGTGGAACTGGGGGGGTACTGGAGACGGGGGCTTCTGGGACTTGGGTAATTCCAAGTGTTGTGGGGACTGTTGAGGACGTTGTTGACGACCTCAAGGGCGGCGGCGGAGTTCTCCTGGTAGACGGCGTTCAAGTCAGACCAAGAGGCGACGGAGAGGGAAGGTGAGGACACTTCCAAACAGTCAGCTTCAACTTTAAGAGACTGTTCTAATGTTGGGAACTCACTACTTTATGGGTAGCAAGACTCGACAACGGCACGGAGTTGAAGGTGACTGATCCAAAGGAGCAGCAAGGAGATGTTGAGGAGAAAAAGGCAGAAGGCGAGGAGAGGCGGGACAGAGTAGACTGTAGAGGACGAGGGGCGAGCTGCTGACGATGAGGGAGCTTTGAAAGGCTCCAGTGTAGGGATTGACAAGAGAACAGTCTAAGGACTGTTCACCTAAATTCATAGGTCTTATATACTAATACAGGGTGGTCTGTGCGCAGTTTAGGGTAGGTACAATTACAGGTAATGGGGGACTGCGCAGTCGATGCGCAGTAACTGCGGATTACATTATACATCTCAATTAGGGTCTAGCCCTAATGAGTCGCGTCTTCGTTGATCGAGTCGCGTCGCGTCTTCGTTGATTGTTTAGTGGACGCGTCTTGTTGATCGTTCCCACGATCTGCCACATGTTGATCAACGGGTTAGACGCGCGTCCAAAGCGCATCTGGTCAGGTGACATTGTTGATGACCATTTCCTTGATAGGTCATGTGATATCTTCCCAGGGTCACAGGGTCGTAGGTTCCCAGGGTCACATGCTGATAAGTCACGTGATGTACAAGTGGCGAAGGGGTCACGTGATGAGTCACATGTAAGGTCATGTGATATGTTCCCACGGTCACGTGGTGCTGAAGTTACAGGTTTGTAGCTGGGACTGGGGGGCGCGAGTACCGCTTGCGACAGGAAGAGTCCCCTATCAAACCATGGCAAGCATACCTCACCCAGCCCAGCAGCCCTGTATCCCACAAGCACTCCCTGTCACCTACAAGTCCCTCCTCAGCACCCATATGCCAACGCACCAGTAGAGAAGGCAGCTACCAGTCAATCACGCCTGCCGCCTCATCACCTATAGCTAGCACCTTGCCCCAGAACCAGAGCAACCAATTGACCTCTTCAGGAGAGTCCGCAGACAATCCCTCATCCACGCATAGCTCCACAGAAGACATGGATAGTGACATGGCCCTCAATTGGGTCACCATTAAGTCCAACTACCATAAAGGGTAGCTGCTTACTTCAGACGCCCATTAGACCGTAACGGGCGCACGGCAACCAAATCACCTCAGATCAATCCCAAATCTCGTCGTCATGATCGCATCATGACAATGCTTCCCTTCTTGAAACGACTTGTCATTCCTAGTACCCAGTTAAGGATAGATTAGGCAACCCGTTGACATATGATTTCACTCTCGCTTCATCCCCCTTGTAACACTCATACAGACCATAGCACTTGCCTGCGGATATCATGACGATACAGATAGCTCCGTCATTACTAGTAGTACCTCTCCTAGTAACCTTGGTCCGTGTGTGGACATGCCTGTATATAAGTGCTCAGTATTTCGACAGTCAAGCCCTAAGCTTGACTTGGTTTCCAATACAACCATTGTCAATCCCTTCATAGCCCCTCTACTCGTTTGCCCAGCACACTCTGAGTTGTCTCTAGCAGCACTAGAGAACTCTACTTGTTTGATAACTCACCACCAGAAGAACTCTTAGTACAAGTTGTACTATCAAGGCATGTTGCAGCCTTAACATTAAGCCTGACTTGGTTTAATACCCAAATCTTGTTGCTTCCACTGTGAGATTTCTAAAAGTCTTTTCTTCATTTCTTGAGTCGTCTCAAAGGTCCCTTTGAGACTCTCCTTTCCTCTTGCTCATCTCCCAGACCCTGGATTAAGTTCCACTTCATCCTTTTGCCCCCTTTATTGTGCTAAGGGTTAGCAGCCCCTTGCGACTATGCTTTGCCGCCTCTCACATTTTACACACGTCGCATCTTAAGGTTCTTGGACCTTAACACAAGTCAGGCTTTCTTCAGACGTCCTTGAAACACAGGACAAATACCAGAAACACCCTGGCGGCAGTAGTACTCATCAGAACTCTTGATCAAGATAAGAGAGTTCATAGAAGACAACAAGACGATCTCCCAGAACACGTCAAAGGTGAAGCATACTTTGAATATTATGGAGCCGGACACAAAGATACCAGATACTACATCAACCTCCCAAAGAAAACACATGGAGCCGTTGAATTCATCAAAGTAGAAGACAAAGACTATTGGGTAAAACTCCTCTGGAAAAATGACCAGTGGATCACCAATCAAGGAGGAATACTTCACACCTCGAAACTCGGTAACTGGAGAATAACAGACCATCAGCACCTGCACTATGTCCACCCAGAACACTTCAGTCCAACACTTTACACCACTACTGAAGAACCAGAGGAAGAAATCCTTGCAGGAGGAGTTCATCATATCGCAACTCTCCAAGGGAGTAACCCGTTTACAGAACAAGCACCTATCCTTCCCCAAATCAAAGCAGCCGTTCACCAAGGAATCTCTATTCCCCTTGACACCACCCCAGCAGGTGCAGTCCACCCTCAATTATCCATTCAAACTGCAATGACAGAACAAATTGACACAACTATTACAGGACCAGAAGGACAACCGCAACCCAACATCAATGTTATTAATCACAATGGCGCACTCAAAGGAAATCCCCCACCTATCTTTGACGGGGAAAGATCCAAAAGCAGGACCTTCTTAACCGCCTTCTACCTTTGGAGGTTGACCAACAAACATAACGATACCATGAGGAAGCCTTACTCACACATCACTACCCTCCTTTCCTACATGAGCGGACCACAAGTAGACTCCTGGAAGGAAGAACAACTTGACAAACTTGTCAAAGAATTAAACGATGGAACACAAGAAACAGATGAAATCCTCTGGGACAGCTTCATAGAAAGCTTCAAACAGGCATACACCAATACAAATCTCAGAGAAGAAGCATACCAAGCACTATGCAAACTTCGCCAGAAAGAAAGCTTAGATGAATTCTTCGCCGAATTCAAAAGGCTAGCCAGAGATGCCAATGTAGCACTTGATGATCATGGCACCATCGAACTCCTGAAGAATGCCTTAGCAGGACCACTTACTCAATCAGTTATCCAACTCCCTGGATATGATGTCAGTGCCGACCCTGGCTGGACTTTCAAGAAATGGGAAACGGAAGCCAGAAAACAGCACCTCAAATGGAAAACTGGCATGCAGTATACTAAACCAATTGACCCACAGCGACAGGCAATGTACAAAGCATTCGGAATCAATCCAAATCGTGGAGGAAATCAGCACGGAGGACATGCCAATGGACCAGGACGTTGCACCACCTCTCAAGGAGGACATCACATGGACATTGACACTGCAAAAACCAGCAGAGGCATACAACACTCCGAAGCAAAGAAAAACAAGTTAATGGCTGGCAATCAATGCTTCTACTGTGAAATTCAAGGACATCGCACCAAAGATTGCCGCAAGAAACTAGCAGATTGCCACAATTACGATAACAATTCCAGCAATACTAAGTCCACCAACTACCCTGGCAAAAGTGAACCTGCCACCAACCACGCTATGCCTGGTGCACTAGACATGACCCCTGGAGATATCTCCAGTTTCTTGAAGGACAACATGGGCTTGCTTGATGAAGATACCAAGCTGAGCATTGTCGAATCTCTTATGCCGAAGGATTTTACCGAAGCCCAAAACTAGCTGCCATAGTTAGGGCATTTCGCCTTGATAGTGTGTTTGTAAACAAATCAAATTCAATACAAGTTAAAATTTTACTATCACACTATCGAGGGAAGGCAGAAGAAATTGCACTACTAGACACTGGAGCCACTGAAAACTTCATCGACCATACTACTGTTGCTCGCTTACGCTTAGGAACCAAGAAACTCCCTTATAACTGACCCATTTATAACGTTGATGGAACCCTTAATCGACACGGTATTATCACTCATGCTTGTGATCTACTAGTCACCAAAGGAAACAAGAAAATATGACAACATTTCTTTGTCACCAATCTTGGACGCGATAGATTCATCTTGGGATACCCATGGTTCAGAGAATTTCAACCAGACATCGACTGGGCCAATGGCATACTAAGGGGACCTCCAGTTCACATGGAAACTCTACTCTTTGGAACCCTTCAACGTGCTAAAACATGGATCAAAAACAAAGCACCAGAAAATGAAAACCTTATATTAGAAGCACAACAAACTAGATGCACTCCATGGATGGGAGTAACCCCTTTAGAAATAAAGGGAGGCCCAGTGGAAGTCAATCGCACCCATACAGCAGTAGAAATGGCCCACAAGTACGCATCGGAACATGGGAAAGAGGAAGTAAAACTTCCTGAAGAATTCAAACGTCATATGGCATTATTTTCAGATGAAGAAGCAAATAAATTCCCACCAACTTGAGGCAATGGAGACCATAAAATTGTACTCTTGGATACTGCTCCCACCTGTTTCAATTGCAAAGTTTACCCATTATCACAAGACAAACAGGAAGCAGAGGACAAATTCTTAGACAAAAACTTGGCCAAAGGATATATCACACCCTCAGACTCTCCATATGGTTTTTCCACATTTATGGTCCCAAAGAAAGACTCAAAGGAAAAACGGTATATTATCAACTATCACCCCCTTAACAACGTCACCCGAAAAGATGTTACTCCACTCCCAAATCTCAAGCAATGCATTGAAAACTTACAAGGAATGGAATTATTCAGCAAATTCGACATTCGATGGGGCTACAACAATATCTGTATTTGAGAAGGCAACCAATGGAAAGCAGCATTCAAAACACGTTGAGGCCTCTTTGAACCAAAAGTCATGTTCTTTGGCATGTCAAATTCCCCTGCTAGTTTTCAACGCTTCATGAACAGCATATTGGAGGAGCTATACAAGCACTTTGAACAAAAAGGCATCCATAATATCCGACACATGATACAAAACTACATGGACGACTGTGGCCTTGGCACATTACTTAAGGATATAGCACTCCACATCGAAATTATTCACTACTTATTCGACCTCCTTGCACGCCATGGACTCCACCTCAAATTATCAAAATTAGTCTTCATGCAACCCCAAATGGACTTTCTGGGTGTCAGAATATCTAAGGATGGAGCTACTATTGACCCAGCAAAAGTTGCAGGTCTTAGAGACTACCCAAGAGAGCTTAAAGACCAACGACAAGTCCGAGGATTCCTAGGAGTCGCTGGCTATCATCGCATGTTCTGCGCAAACTTCTCCATCATTGCGGCACCACTCACTAAACTCACTGGAAAAACTGTACCATTTGAATGGGGTCAAGAACAGAAAGATGCACAAGAAAAACTCATCAACCTCATCACTAACGCTCCAGTACTTGTCAAACCAGATCCAAGCCGCCAATTTGAACTCGAAACAGACGCATCACAAATTGGCACAGGGGCAATACTCTATCAACGCAACCCCCCAACCAAACAAGCTGACAGCACAGAAAAACTGGGACCGCGAAGACCAGTAGGATTCCATTCTCAGAAATTCACCACAACAGAACAAAACTACCCCATATATGATCGTGAATTTCTAGGTGTCATGTGCGGTCTATGATGCTGGTCCCACCTACTCAAAGGAACAGCAATCCCAGTCCTGGTATTCACAGACCACAATAACCTACGCTATTACAGGGACCCCAGAAAAATTGGTCCACGGGTCGCTGGCTATCTACCAGAAAGGGAACAATACAACATAATCTTGGAATATAAACCTGGTGCAACAAATCGTGCAGACGCTCTATCTAGGCGACCCGATTATGAAGGAATAAACCCTGCCAATAAAGATGTCACTGTTTGGCCTGACAAATATTTCTGTGAAAACCACACCTCAATTCATGTATTTGATATGGATAGTATTGGCAACAAACTAGACAGCAAGGTTAAACTAGTGCAATACCCCAATCAACCAAAACTCAAGCAATGGGCACCATTACATAACCTATCCCTACTTGATGGCACTCACTGGTATCACAGGACTGCCCTGGTTGTTGTGGCAGACAACAGCCTTAGGAGGGGAGTAATTTCCCTTTTTCATGACCACGTGACCGCCAGACATCCCGGAATTACCAAAACCCTCCAATTAATCGCACCATACTACTGGTGGCCCAACATAAAGTTCTTTGTCACAGAATACATCAAAGGATGCACTACCTGCCAAATGACCAAAGTTAACACCCATCCTACCCATCCACCCATGTTTCCTATCACCCCCACAAACAACACATGACCTTTTGAAACCATCGCAATGGACTTCATCACTAAACTCCCACAATCAGGTGGTTTCGACACTATTCTCATGATCATGGATACCGATTGCTCCAAAGCGTCTATCTTCATTCCCTGTCACGAGACCATCAACTCAGAAGGAGTCGCATTACTCTACCTCAATCACGTCATTCCCCACTACGGCATTCCCCATAAAATCATCTCAGACCGTGACATCCACTTCGTCTTGAAATTCTCAACAGAACTTTGTCAAATTCTCAACATCCATCAGAACATCAGCACAGCATATCACCCTCAAACCGATGGGGCAAGCGAAAGAACCAATTAAACCTTGGAGCAATACCTCCAAGTATTCTGTGGGACACAACAGAACAACTGGCACGCATGGCTCCCACTCGCTCAATATACCAAAAACTCATGGCCATCCGCAACCACTAAGAAAACCCCGTACGACTTGCTTATCGGATACACACCCCAAGTACACCAACCCACCAGAAAAACCACAATCCCCTCCCTAGAAGAACAACTTTCATCAATTGAAGAAGCCAGGAAAGCCACCCAAGAGGCCCAACGTAAAGTGCAAGAATCCTGGATCAAAGAACGCCCGCGGTTTACACCATTCCCCACAGGATCGAAAGTCTGGCTAGAAGGAACAAATCTAAAATTACCCAGCAACATCACGCCCAAGCTTTCCCCAAGGAGATATGGACCTTTTAAGGTAGTCTCCCAGATATCAAAAGTCACTTACAAACTTGAACTCCCTTCCAATTGGAAAATCCACGACGTTTTCCACGCTTCCCTTCTCACACCCTACAAAGAAACTGACCAACATGGACCAAACTTTCTGGAACCTCCACCAGAAATACTAGACGGCGAACCAGAATGGGAAATTCAGAAGATTCTTAAAGAAAGGTCCTTTGGCCGTTGGAAGAAGAAGCAATACCTCATGCGCTGGAAGGACTACTCACCAGCTCATGATTCATGGGTTAACGCCAAGGATCTCCACGCTCCGGAGTTACTATCAGACTTTCAAAACACCTCGAGCAGTATAAGAACCCTCCCTCTTAACAAGTCATCCCCAGCATGTCTAACCAGGCATTCTACACCTTTACCATCGACCCCCCTTACAATTTGTTCTGTCACCTCTTCAGAGATCTTACCATCTGGCCTAGTCACAAGTTCCACGTCTTCACCCCAACTGCCCAGAAAACTTCGTTGCTGTATAGAACGATCCACCCCACTCATGCTCACGCCCTTGAATACTCCAGCTTCTGTAAGGAACACTACTGTCCCTACCATCGTTGAATGCCCATTGACTTCACTCAGCCAGCCTACCTCAGCTATGTCTACGTTAGACCAGGAGGTACCACAGTCCATACACAGCAGTCCATCTATGGTAATGGGGACATTACCCTTTTCTCCACAATCGTCCCCATCACCAGAACAACCTACCATTGCTGGACTAGGGGTCGCTGCTATGGCGACAGATATTTACTCCAATCTGAGGATAGCTTTGAGCAGCTTCCCGGGTACATCACAAGGTCGACCACCGTCCTTTCCCACCCCCACACTTGGCCACACTTCACCATCCCCTATCCCGATCCCACCACGTATCTCCCCTCAGAGCGAGGACAATATGGTTTGAGCACCATCCCCCTCCCCCCTATTGACTCTACCCCCAACCCCATTGCTCCAACACCAGCACTGTCGCCCGTTGTCACCCCAGCCATCCAGCATCCACTCAAATGTAGTCGTCAACACACTCCCCGACCACGAAGTACTCCAACTGGTGGGCCAAGTTCCCTCTTCGGCAATGGTTTGCCATGTGAGAAAGCAATGCAGGGCCTTGTTGAAGTACATGGAGTGTCAGGAACGTATAACTGGGGCTCTTTCAGCTTGGACGGAGGATCTCCTCCCAGCAATCAACATTCTGGGGAATACAGAGCTCGATGATCAAGTCTTCACCACTACTTTCCGTGATTACACCACCGTTGAGCATCTCTTTCTTATTCCCCAAATACTTGACAAAATCGAGAGTTACATGTTGGATGAGGACGTCCAGAACAACGAACCAGTTAGGTTCACCACATACAACCCCACTATCTCCCTCTCTTCCACACCCAGTCCCATCCCCAACATTCCCCAACTCAGCATACAGATAGACGACCCAAATCATCCAGGTCTCAGATGGAGTGAGTACGATCGCGGTAATACACAACAGTACCCTCTTGTCTTCCTCAATGAGTATGGGCAAGACAAAATAGCATGATATGTCACTTTCAGACAAGTTGGAGTCGATACTCACATCGTAGGAGTTCGCAAGAAGGGTGACCCTGAGTACTCCATTCCCCTCCACGCACATGCACATCCCTCTCCTAATTTCAATCACCCCAGGGTCAAGGATTACGACCTCAACATCTTTCACCCCTTCTCCACCTCCTGACTCCTTGTCGACAATGCCATTATAGATCTCAAAGACCCTGGTGTTGTTGCTGACATCTATAGGTATTGGGCACATCAGAGCGAGCTCAAGGCAGTAAAATGCCAATGTATCAAGCTTAACAAGAGGGAAGACAATGCCCAAACCAAGCTCAGCATGGTGGAATGCCACCTCACCTATGCTGCGGTTCGCACCCAACTCGTTCCTCATCTCAATCGTATCCGCCCCCCTTCTACTAATGCCATACACATTCCCTGCATCTTTGCCACGCAAGGGCCACCTGATATTGAGGAAGGAGAAGACAGTCTCGAATGCCGTGCCATTTTAGGCAAGTGGCGTTGAGGAGGCAAACCCAAGTTTCCTTATTGCCTCAAGTGCAATGAATCGCACCCCAATCACATCAAGGGAGAGTGCCCCCTCTGGAAGACATGTCGTTGGTGCCTCAGCACTCAGCACGCGCATGATGACTGTGATATTCCCCACGAGCAGTGCGACGCCGAGTTCTGCGCCATTCCCGCTACTCACCCCAATTTCAGGGATAGGTGTGCTGCCATGTCATCCCCCACCTTGTGTCATGAGTTAGAGTTGGCTCATGTCGACTACGACAATGACCTCTATCAGTGGGAGGCTTAGGGTCATGTGGTAATGACCACCATAGGAGGAGCGTCATGTTACATTCCATGGGCTATTTTCCTTTTATGCTTACCAATTCATTCCCATCATGTGATTGCTTACTTGATACATCACCTGACTCCTTTCTCGCTTACCTGACTGCTTTCTTGTCATCCTGGGAGCGCCAGCTCATTACTAGGATCGTTGTACTTGTTTTCACTATGTTTAGCTCGCCAGCTTATAACTAGGACACCTTTCCTAGTTATTCATCATTACTACTAACTGTTGTACTTGGTTTCCGTCATTACTAGTACAGGTACTAGTAGTATTATTCCTTAGTCATGGTAGCTGCCCTCATGTATATAAGCCAGTCTTATTTCTAGAGTTGGGCCTTAAGCCTGACTTGGTTTAATACCCAAATCTTGTTGCTTCCACTGTGAGATTTCTAAAAGTCTTTTCTTCATTTCTTGAGTCATCTCAAAGGTCCCTTTGAGACTCTCCTTTCCTCTTGCTCATCTCCCAGACCCTGGATTAAGTTCCACTTCATCCTTTTGCCCCCTTTATTGTGCTAAGTGTTAAGGTCCAAGGGCCTTAAAGACGCAACATGTGTAGTTTGTTTTGGCGACGACTTGGAGTTGCTAGCTAGTGGGGTGTCCTCCTAGTGCAACAACTTGGGATTGCTCAGTGGGGTATCCTCCTGAGGCAATGATCACATGAGTAGCATGGTACCGATTGGCTATGCAGTATAACAAGTGAGTCCCCAATGATAAGGGTGACTTCTGAGTGTTCTGTTAGAGGTAGAGGGGGAGAGCTTCAAGGGATCTTTGAAGCAACTAAGGGTTCGGGCTGGTGACTCTTAGAGTCCTGGGTGGAAGCTACAAGTTCTTGGATTGAAAACCAAGTTAGGCTTAGGGCCCAACGATCAAAGTACAAGGGTTTATATACAAATGAGAAGTAACGGGTCACAGAGGTCACAGAGAAATATGGAAATATTTAGTAAAGTGCATCATGACATGGCAGTCCTAAGTATAGTTCCATCATGAACTGGCGATCTAAGAATAGCGTGTTGTGAGCTGGCAATCCATAAAGGGATAAATGGTGATGCTGCGGAATGCTGCGGACTGCAGAATGATGGCATGTGATAGTTGACTGCGGAATGGTCAAGTGATCCATCAGGTGACTTGTCAGGTGATTAGGTAGCAGTCCAAGCGATGTGTGAGGGAACAAGTGGGGAACAAGTGACCGAGAGCACAGAATAAATGGGTGAAAATGGCAGAAAAATGAAAAATAGGTCCAGGATCATAACACTAAGGGTTAGCAGCCCCTTGCGACTATGCTTTGCTGCCTCTTGCATTTTACGCACGTTGCATCTTAAGGTTCTTGGACCTTAACATCTGAGCTCTGAGCCATCAGTATAAATAAGGGCACACCTATCATCAAGGAAATCATCCCCACATTCATTTCTGTCCGTTCTATTCCCTTCCATTCTATTCCTTGTTGAATTGTCTTCACACTCCTTTGCCATCGCCCTTCCCACTTTGCTTGCTTGATCCAATGGCTCCCTGTGCACGCCATGTATACCCAAACACACAAGTCAATCAAAATAGGTGAGAAAATCGTCCAATTTGATGCGATATGAATCTAATGGGTTAGATCGCAGTGTTGTATGTGAACCCTTGACCAACACATCCACCAACAACAACCTACAAGGTAAGCCCGATAATTCCACATTAGACAAGTCTAAAGCCATTCAAAGGCCCAAGGAAGCGCACCTTTGTCACCGCTGACCCTATTGCTTCTGCCTTGCCTGTTGTGCATGGAGCTACTGCACCTCCCAACAAAAAAGCACGGAACACCAGTAAGTGCATTCCATTTGATGGAAATCAATTTGACTCAGTCTTGAAGGCCCCTCTCACGGCTGTCCTATGCAACTGCAGTCAATGGGTGAGAGGAGCACTGAGACTAAACAGGAAAAATGTACCGCAATCAATAGCACACTGGGCAAGGGGAAGACAACTCATGCGTTGAGACGGAGTTGAGTGTTCTGATTACCAATCATATTTGTTTGTCCCATCAACAACTGACTTTGAAAAAATTTCAGCGTCGTTGTTTGCCCCCACACCTCATGCAACTCTGATTCCCATGCCTCTGTACTCTCAAAACTTGGACCCTGCCCTCACTGGTAGAGAAAACGATGACACTGACAGTGATAACAGTATAGAGACCAAAAGGGAGTGGATTGATCAGCTCACTGAACCTGCCCAGGGGTTCCCCCCCCATGTTTCGGAGGCGATGGCAATTGAGGTGTGTCAATGTTTTTTTTTTTTTTTTTTCAACTTGAAACTTAAAACGTATTTCTATAGAGGCCATTGTAGATTTCTTCCGTCACACCTGCAGCTGCCCCAGGAGGCATGAGTGTCGCAGCCCCTGGGAGTGCAAGTGTTGCTGCTGCTGGGAGTGCAAGTGTTGCTGTCCCGTTCTTTGAACTTGGCCTTCCCCCCTTGCTGGCAGACAGTGTGAGTGTTGCTACTCCAGGGAGTGCGAGTATCACTGTCCCATTTGCGGAACTTGGTTATCCCCCCTTGCAGGTGAGCAGTGTGCACAACAGCACTACATCCTCAATTACTGACGCCCCTGTCATTCTGCTTTGCAGTTCGCTGGTGGAGGTGATGCAGCAGATGCATCCCTTGATCCTTACCATGGCATACCCCAGGGTACATGGTCAAGCAAGACGGATCTAATTTTCCTTGCAGGGACGACCAGGTTGATGCTGATGAGTCAGCATCCATCAGTGTGCACAATCATCCACGACAGCTTCAAGAATATGCGAGCATATCTTCTACTTGTTAATTCATTTCCAGATGCTGTCGTCCTCCCAGCAGTGCTCAAGGACTGTCTCTTTTCTGCTGCCGCTGAATCTCAGAACCCCCTGGCACCAGATATTCACCAGCGACTCCACCAGAACACATTGTACATGGGCAAATTATGCCCTCTGGTGAGAATTTCATATGATGAACTTCCCCTTCACTGACCATTCTTGCAGCCATGTGCTCACATCCCCATCTACCGCATGGAGATCAAGGAGCATTGTGTGGCCCTTGTCCAGGCTGATTTCTTGGCAGTTTGCTCTGCACCCACCATTGCAGAAGCTGTGGCCCGACAGCTTGGATGTTACACATACACATTCCCAATGGGCTTGAATATGAGTACAGATTTTCTGGGCAATTTGTGTCTAACTCCTTTCAGAATGACCCCATCCGTGTGCTTCTGATATGCACCAGGCCATACCAGAACATACGTATCATTGGAGTCATACAGGACCTCTACTTCATGGGGGGTAACAATTCATTTGCTCATTGGTACAGAGCATGCTTCCCAACATTCGAGAATGAGCAAGGGGTGGTTCAGGAGGTTCCACTGGTGATGGTTGCTGTGGTGGCCACAGCTGTAAGTGCAAGCTTTTATATGATAACTCCGTGCTAACGTGATGTATCAGCTCTATGCCACTATACACAAGTGGCATACAGGCTCTCATAACCCTGCTGAGTTTTCGATGAATGCGTACCTCGATGTGTATAATGGTCACATACAAACCCTCAACCATATCTCCCAGAACCGGAATGGTGCCTTTCATAGAATGATGGCCGATATATACCAGCGTGCATGAGTGTGGATGTATTAGAATCATGGCCCATACTGACTAAACATTACAGCTCTGAGGAGGTGGAAGTTGTTACCACCCCGGGTGTTCCCATTGCAGACATTGACCTTGATCAACTTGACGACTAGAAGTATTGTCATGGTTTCAACAACCAACACATGGATTGTCCTATCATACGTTGCTTGTATACTTTACTTCTTGCAAGTGTTGAAATTTTTCCAGTCAACATAGGCAATGATACCCACTCTTGAAGTCATCTCATCAATCTGTCATGTCAAATTTTCTGTGTTATTCTTTCAACTTGTTTTCTGTGTTATTCTTTTGTCTCATTTTCTGATTTGGTAATCTAAAACCATTGGACAATCAAGGCATTTATTGGTACTGCGTAGTAACAGTAGCATAGCCAATAGTTAGTGCAAAAATACCACTCATTTATTGAGCAATTGTTTCGGGATGCTTGGAATTTAATGCAAACATTATTGTGAATTATCATGAATTATCAGCGATAATGAGTGCTAAATTACAGGGGGTAAGTTAAGGAGTGATAATGATAAACTCTCAATAATTTTCGGTGGCGCAGCAAAAATATCGCTAAAATATCCAAATTATCGTGGGGGGTTTTTCCTGATGGACTCACCCCGTCCCATCCCGCCGTCGAGGAGCCGAGCCTCTCTTCATGCTAAGGCCCATCGAGGGCGCGGCGTCGTACTGGGAACTGCAATGACACGAAAGATGCTTGAAGCCAAGCCGCGCAATATCGACATTGCACATTGCGTGGCGGCGTGCACGGGCAGTGTCTGCGCTCGACGCGGTCGCTTCAATGCCATGTAGAAAGCTCGGCATGCCCATATCTTCGTCAGCCGGTGTGTCAGGCAGTACCGCGTTGAGGAGCTCGGATGCCGTCTCGACAACCCCAGGTTCGCGCGAAGTCATGCACAACGCGCCAAGGCCGAGGCGTAGTGGTGTGTGGTTGATGGAGGCGAAATCGAGGGTGGGGCGCGTGGTAGACGTTCTGATGGCACGGGGACGGATAGAGACACCGCGAGGAGGTAAAGGCATGCTTGAGATCCCACCACAAAAGCATGAGCGGGATGTGCCACCACGAAGGGTCCTGAATGAGGGCGCCCTGGCCACCTAGAATCCTGGAGGGAAGTAGAACACCTACACTCGAAGCCCTGGCGAGTCGCCCATGTACAGTTTGAGCATGTGTTAGACGACCCTCCCACGGCTGCAGCCCACATTGAGTTGGGCTTGGAAACTTGCAACATATCTGTCGGGTTTGGAAGAGAAGGGCGAGTATGAGAGGTCTTATCACTCTTGTGGGAAGTATGAACATGATCGGGGATGAGGATGCCAGACCAGCCCCTGATTGGGGCTAGAGTCCCCTCCGAGTATGTGAAGGGGACAAGGAGGGACGGTTTGTGGGATGTGACTATAGGGATGCCGCCACCGATGACATGGGTCAAATGTTGGTATGTACTGACCAGCGGTTGTACCGGAGGGAAAGTGGCTGGCCTTAGCCACAATGAGAGTAATTGGAGCTGCGAGATAATGCCGTCTACAGAGCTGCAAATGACTTTGAGCTCCGAAGGGTATTGGGGCTGGCTGTGGTATCGGTGCTCTTTGGTTGGATATATGGGGAAGAAGGAGGGGTAGGAGACCTAATCGGATGTGAGTCTGTTGCCAGTGGAGGAGTGACGGGAGGACTGTGGAGGCACCTACGGCGAATGCATAGACACTATGGGGTTTTCCTTTCCTTCCCTGGGAGGGGAGGGGCCTTACGCATTGAGGGTGTCTGTTGGTTGTTTTTTTGGCGGGGGGAAGAGATATCTGGTGGCAAGGGAGGGGCCTAATCTGAGATCAAAAGATGGAGTTCTGCAACCTCCGCTGGAAGTTGAAGCAATTTCCCGCCTTAAGACTGAGGACGATGGACTAAGGGCGCCGATCGAGAACCGCCACAAGTTTTTCTGAGGTGCTCAGCAGGGGTGGATGGGTAGCATTTCCATATCACCAATGGCGGTGGCGAGGGCTGTGGCATGCGCAAACTGAGCAGCACTGGATCAAGGGCAAGCGCGATCGTACTATGTAATGGGGTGGATTAGTTCGAATGTAGTAAGTGGACTTGGCGTGCTTAGGTGGCCCGAATAGTCGCTGATTGGAGGAGATGGGAAGCCATCCTCATGCTATTGCAGTGCAGACTTGCAGTCCTGAAGGGGGGGACGGCCGGCGCAGGGCGCGAGTTATCTGGACTCTCTGGAGGGAGCGGTGTCGGAGGATGTGGGCGCGGACCAACTGCATAGGTTAGGGTTTCAAAGAGTGGGGCCGTGGATGTTGCACTGGATACACACAGTATACACACTAGATGCGCGCAGTTGCGTATGTGCGTTTAGTGGTGGTGGGGCGTGCATTGATTGTGTACTGAGGCGGTCGCGATCGGGAGCTTGTTCCGCGCACATTCCGAGTCCATTCTGGGTTGCGCAGATTCTCTTTCGTCAGAGCGACGACGCGAAGAACACGTGTTCACGATCGATATTCCTGACATAAATCTGTCAAAAAAAAACTGAAATGAAAGAGAGAAAGAAAGGAAATAGAAGAAAGAAAAATATATATCATACTGCACATTGTTGTCTGAACTCGAACGCTCGGAAGTACGCGGCCGCGGGGACGGAATTGATCGTGAGCCGTATCACTGCCGTATCCGTCCTTCTCCCACAGCCTGAGGCCATCCTTTCCTCCCGACTTCTCAAGGGCCCGTTCGCTTTCTCCCGTCCTTGAGTACTTGAGTCTTGATGTGGCCTACGCGCCTGGCACTGTCATGGGTATGTGTGTGTTCGGTGCCTTGCTCCATACCCCAGCCCTTTCATAACCTTCATCAGATACGTTTCTAGTTTCAACTGGTAAATAACCTAGCTAATACAGCACTACCGATGAGCACCGGAACTTGAAGCTATTAAATGGATGTCGTCTGAACCTCGTTAATAGTGTGAGTCGAACTGTCATACAAAGATTCACAGACTGAGCCAGAGATACGTGAAAACAAGTGCTTTGATCCACAATGCGAAACTCGTCAAAGTCATCGTGACGACACACACGACCACCAAGCCACGGTGTTGGCAAGAGAACCGACTACAGTAGTACTCATTGTTTCCATGCTCTTTACTACAGAGGTAGACATGACCATGACTGCTACTTGTGTTGGGAAACCGCGTTGCAGTCTCGGCAGTTCAAATACTTTGGGTACGTCATCCTACCTACCTGGGAAGTTGTTTATTGTTCACTGGACTGCGCTAACGAATGCAGTGTATCGTTGTATCGCGAAGCGCCCTGGTCCACTGGCCTTGCGGACAGCGTAACACCGCATTCCGTTTTCTGAAACCGCATTTTTAATTACGATCTGCATTGATTGCCCATGATGGGGAGAGGAGTGAGACTCCGCGGAGACTGGCATGAAAGTGGTGGGTAGGATAGACATCCCGCCTGAAGCCGCTGAGTACCCGCAAGTTACAGGCTGAGCTGACCTCGCAGACCGGCTTTGAGAAGGGATCGTTATGACGGACCCGTTTTTACCCATCTTCATAGGCGTCGCGAGTGGCCCAAGGCCCTAGATCACAGAAACGATCAGGCGAGCGAGGATGGTGAGAGGCTCGCCTGCTGTTACACGCATGGCCTCGGTCGGGCAGTCGTGGCCAAAATCAAGGCAAAACACTAGTGAGCTCTTTACTGTTCGTTGTGCATACATTACAGTACCGTATTCCATCATTACAGGCTACAGAGAACGCTATCAGAAACCATTGCTAGACAGTACAATATGAAGACGAATCTGGACGACGAAGGTCGACCCCTGCGGTTCTGGTCTCGCCAGCCTAGGTCTAGCCCAGGTCCCGCCACTGCCTCCAGCCCGGATCCCACCAGCCCGACTCCTGCCCTCACTGCACATCTCCCAGTCTTCCGAGCCGTTTGCGCCTGCACTTTCGAAGTGTCATACGTTCTCGGAGAACGGGATTGTGGTAGTGAGGTTTCCTGTTGTCAGGAGTAGCATAGAGCAATACAGTTGTGTAGCGGGATGTGTCGCCCTTCAAGTTGCGTGTCTGGCCCTGCCAGTCGGGGTCCTGCCCTCGCCCTCGCCACACATCCGTCCCTCCACCGAGCCGCTTGCGCTTGCACTTTCAAAGTGTTAGACGTCCTCAGCGGACACGATTATGAAGTTCGTGTCTCCAGTCGGCGGGGATAGAATAAAGCATTTCCAATAAAGAAAAATAAGGATGCCAAGGATAAGTAAAAACGCGTGCAATTTCTAAGTCGACAATTTTGATGAGCACAGGAATGAGGAACGGGATTAAACCTCAGCGAGGCTATCGCTCACCATTCTCTTCTTGACCGCGGAGCAACTCGGAGTTGCTCTCACGGTACGCAACGTGGGTGGGCGCCGAATCATGATGATCATAAATTAACTTGTCTGCGGAAAGGCTTGTCCCCGATCTGTGTGGCTGGTAGCAGCATGTCCTGCGCAAAGGTAAAGATCGATTTCAATCAGGCTCTTGTTCGGGCCATTTATCCATGTGTCACGAACCTGGACTTTGCGTAGCGTTTCGGCAGCGTGGTTACAATACAGCCTTGATTGTTCGATGTGCACCCAGCGGGGACTGTCATCCAAACCATGCCGGAGGTCCTTGGCACTGAAACAAAAAAATATACGTTTCTTATTGAGCTCATTAATCGTATGGAATTTGGGAATCTCACTCACTGTTCCAGACACTCCTCGATATGGACGTGGTAATGAGGTTCTATCTCGACTCCGCGAGTCTTGAGAAGAGACTGCGCCTGTGCTATTTGCTCATCGCCAAGCTTGACGAGCTTCTGGGATCTCCAGCGGATGAGACAGGACATGGGCACAGTTCCTCGACGGAGGCGAAAGGTTAGAAGTCGGGGGGAGTGGCAAGGTAGGGGAATAATTGGCGCGTACTACCCATAGTACTGCAGATATAAACCCGCTTGCGGACCCACGGTGACTCAGTACTCATGGGTGGATCATCGGCCGATCGTTGTGACCGGAACATGCGGGAATGTAAAACAAGAAGCTGTGAGGGCGGGCAGTGGGCGGGCATATTCACGCCACGCCACTAGTTCGCTGCGCCATCACTGCCACATTTCCGTGCGGCTGCCATTACGACAAGTGGGGCTGATAAGCGCCCTTCTTCGGAGTTCACCGTACCATGTCTTTCACCACAGAAAAAAAAAAAAGCGATTTCCGCCCCCCGTACTGGGAGACGGTGTCGTAGTTTTCTATGCGAATGACCCTGACTCTGCCAACCCCAGCCAGTACAGTACCATCAACCAAAGCCAGAATCTAAGGTCACACTGTGGACGTTATTCAGAATGCAGTTGGCACCGTGAGGGTCATGATCTATGTGTTCCGTCCCAGCTGATCGTGCCAGTGATGCTAGAAACACGTGAAAACATGCGCTTTGATACACGCAGCGAAGTTTATTGAGCCACCATCTCCATGCAAGGATGCAATGCGGACATCGAAGTGCACAGTGTCGGCAAGGGAACGGTTTAGTACCCAGAATCTACACGCTGTTCAGGTTTATGGTGGAGGAATACATAACTGAAACCTGCTACCTGTGCAGACTGTGCTAGGAAAACCTGAAGTAAGGACGTTGCGGTGTTCGCACAAATAATTTTGGTCCTTCAAGTTGTCATCGAATTTTGATCAAACAAGGACTGTCAACGCTGAATGAAGGTTGTGCGTTGGGTTATAGACTTCTCCGGGCTTTTCGCCATCCGAGCTCCGTAAAAAGCTGTTTGTTGGCTGTTGCATTATTTGCACCGCCATTTCTCACTGGACTTGGCAATTACGATAGTGTCACGACGATTGCAGTGTACAGTACGGAATATTTACGGAACGTACTGGTTCCCCAGACATCCTATTTTGGGAAACAACTGCGCCCTAATGCATGCTGTACTGTGGTGAGGATCTGTTAACAGTGCAAAATGTCAAGTTTGCCTCAGGTCGTCCGTTTGTTCTTCCTCCGCCCCGAACCGTTTCGGCTTCTTAACCTCAGACCCTTCCGCAGGGTAGTGCATGAACCGGTGGCCTCAAGACGGGTCTGATACGAGTGGGATATGCGACTGAGTCACTGAGGACGCAATACAATTTGGGGGGACTGGAAAGGAAAAGATAGAGCGAGTTGTATGACGGCAGCGTAGTTCGCGGGAATGGGGTACAAAACATGGGCTTGCAATAATATCATATTCCTACAAAATGGAATTGGTATAGGCAGCGGGCAACGCACCACAAGGTCGCCGAGGACTGATTCGGTGTGAGCGATCCAGGCTGTGTGCCGTGCTCGCTCGGAGGGACTGAGCAGTGTGTCGACATCAGCAGAAAACGCGGGCTCTAGCGTATCACCCTCCATGACTGGGGGGTATGGACGCAGCGCGAGAGCTGCAACATACGTCACGATGGAAGACAAGGCGCGAAAGTGGTGGCCATGATTTAGATACGATAGCTAGCCTAGTAAAAACCCGTTTCAGCACACAAGGCGGAATTGCCCCCGGTGGATACTGACCTACCGCTGGGGGACGCGCCTGGGTTGGTGGATTCTTGGATGAAGAAACGTCCCGGAAGCGCGAGCTGGAGAGAGAACGCGGCGACAATACTGTACTGGGCAGCGCATTACCCGGAAGTTCTATTTTGGGAAACCACTGCAGCAATGGATTGCTGTACTGTAGTGTGGACAATTGGTTGGGGATCTGTCTGTCACAACGGTGCAAAAAATATGGCAAATCAAAATGGAAAAAGGAAAAGTACTAGCCCACCGCGAGGGTCGAACTCGCAGCCTTCAGATTTCGGTAGGATGAAATCACCCGCCTTAAGAGTCTGACGCTCTATCCGATTGAGCTAGGCGGGCGTTATTATTATACTCCGGTAATGCCCACATAAGGATAGAGGATTAGCCCCGAGCCTCCGAGGTAAGAGTTAACTTAATATGAGCGCTAATATAATTGCACCGCGCCACTACCCATCCCGTGCACCACGCGGACTTCTACTTCTTCACTTGCGGCTTCGAATGCCCTCTCAAAGATTTCAATGTGAACACGTCTTGCCCCCCCGGGCACTGTACAACTTGTATGTAATGGAGCGCGTCGATGCGCAGCCAGGGCGATTATGGTAGCTTTGACGGCCGGGTACCCCAAAAGGTAGAGGTGGGACGAAACCTCTCTTTATCTACCGCATGATAACCTCTTCCGACTCGCACCAAATCGCGTTTCACTGCCGAAAAAATCGTCCAGTGCTCTTCTCTTTGGGTCCCTCTCTCTTCATACACTCACCACCACCATGCCCGATCGCGAAAATGGCGTTTCTGGCCTCGAGACTGATGACGATGACAAGAAGCTCCAGTCCTTAGGATACGTTCCCTCCTTCAAGCGCGAGTTCAGCAATCTCGCCACGGTACGCGGCTTATTACCCTTTTTTCGTCGTCACTTTCTTATGGGTGACCGCATTC
>Ga0307510_10001693_pt1 | contig 24503 bp, 15 predicted proteins | sample 12_EM_MG_FD_207224 | JGI IMG/M metagenome (GOLD analysis project Ga0307510, IMG submission 207224) | Populus trichocarpa ectomycorrhiza microbial communities from riparian zone in the Pacific Northwest, United States - 12_EM | ecosystem: Host-associated > Plants > Roots > Unclassified | place... | reverse complement strand
ATAGTCATCTTCACCCGCATCTGCATTTTCGTCAACAAACTCTTCAAAATCATATTTGACATTCCGTACGGTCATACGGACCGTATTACCTAATGGACCCCTTATGTGGACTTATATGAGATCCACTCAAAACTGACCCAAAACCCTAAACTGAAGCCCATAACTTAATCCAAACAAGCCTTGGATCCTAACTGAAAATAAAGTATTAATTAAGCCCAAACAAGCCTTGGTCTGTAGCTAACAAAATAAAATAAAGCCCCTAATATTAAATCCATGTTCTGCCATGAGAAGAAGAGAAGGAAGTAAAGTATTATAGAACTGATTCAAGGTTTATTTATAGCCTTCCATGCAGCCCATTAATCCTAGAAACAAAAGGAAAAGATAGCCACCCATGTTATTTCCAAGTTGTAGTAGGATTCTTTTGTTTTCTTGGTTGTCCTCACCTCATGGGCCAAATAAGGTTGTATTGGGCCCCTCTTGCACATGAATAAGATGTATTATGACCTCTTTTTGATACTCCAATGGACCTTTCAATTTTGACTTGGTTGAAACCTTCAAAACCAATGCATTCAATGTCTCTTTCAATGCCTTTGTCTTAGACCTTTACAATGGACAATGGACCTTTAAATGAGTCATTGTACCATTTGAAACATGTAATGGGTCCTTGCTGATGTTTCTGGGTTGTTCCACATCAAGATTTACCCTTGTGGGCTGAATTGACCCATTTACAAAAAGTGATCCAAAACATTTACTAGTGAGCCCAAACCCTAATCCAAACAAGCCTTAGACCCTAACAAAAAACAAAATATTAATTAAGCCCAAACAAGCTTTGGAACCTAATAGAAAACAAAATATTAATTAAGCCCAAACAAGCCTTGGGCTATAGCTAATAAAATCAAAATAAAAATAAAGCTTATAAGCCCTAAGTCTTTATTTGCCATGAGAAGAGAAGAAGAAAAGAAAATATTGGAGGTCTGATACAAGACTTATTTATAACCTAGGAACTAAAGGAGAAGTTGCTGCCCCTTTGGTTTCCAAGTTAGATTAGGATTTTGATCTCAGCCTTGTATTTATCCCTTGTTTTAAAGGAAAATGATGATGCCTTTATTTGCTACCTCTTAGTATCTTTCCAATATTAGGAAACACAATTAAGTTGTTGATGCGAACCTCATGATCACGTGGTCACGCAACCCACAATCAAGATTGAGATCTGATCCCGAAAAGCCGAAATAGGTCTGATAGGAGTGTGACACAATGGAAATCTGCCCCAAGGCACCAACACTATTAGATTGAGTAGAATGACGCCACGAAGCCAGTTAATCTTTGATAAGTCAGATTCAGTTCGTTCAAGAACTGAAGAATGCAAGAATCACTCTCACACGTTAAAACTGAAAAATTCAGAAGTAATTATCATCAAAGCTGCTAAATTTTAGCTTACATGAGTTTAAATAGTTCTTGAAAAATTAACCCTAATGGACCCCTTATGTGGACTTATATGAGGTCCACTTAAAACTGACCCAAAACCCTAAATTGAAAAGCCATAACTTAATCCAAACAAGCCTTGGATCCTAATTGAAAACAAAGTATTAATTAATCCCAAACATGAAAGAAAATAATAAAAATAACTAACTTGTCATTAAATACCACCAGCCCTTCTTTCCTTATGTAGCTAGGATGAATAGGGAATCCTTATAGGAAAAGGATTCTGAAACATTAATGAATCCTTGCCACACTTGGAGATTATATTGCAGCTCATTAAAGATCCTTGTAGAACTAGAAAATTCCCAAAACAAACACCCACATCCTTGTAGGAAAAGGATACTTGCCAAATAAGAATTCTACAAGTCAAAAGGAAGTAAATAACAGAATTTATATAGCCTGTTCGGACCTGTATTGCAAGTCCTTTCCGAATGTGGATTCTCCTGAAAATGTACCCCATCATAGAAAAACACCTCTGGAATCTTCTGGTAAAGTTTCAGCTCGATCCAACGGTTGGATTTGAAGTGATGCTCAATAGCGTAAAACTGAATGGTAGAAACCTTTACGCCAAAATCTGAATCTGACCTTGCTTGGTTCGTATCACAAGGCTGAACTGTATCAGTTGCTAAATTATTCTCCCTGCACAACAAGGAAACTTTGCCATCACATATGTTTCCTATGTCAGCTTGGAGTCCTTTGTTTCCTTTGCTTTGTTTTCTCCTCACAAGGCTAGCCAAAACTGATACAAAATTAGCAGCCTTGTTGTTGAAACTTCATGGCCTAAATAAGGATGGATTGGGCCCCTCTTGCACATGGACTAAATGTATTAAAGCTTCCTTTTGATGCTTCGAAGGATCCCCAAGTTTAGCCTCAACCGAAACTTGTACAACCAGTCCATTCAATGCTTCTTTCAATGCCTTCGCTTTGGACGTTGTGATGGGCTTATTTGGAATGTGTAATGGATCCTTGGTGTTTTTGGGCTGATTCACATCATCTCTGCTCACCTCAAAATAATTCGACCTCGAATCAAAACCTGTGTCAAACAAAGTAAGATCAACAACATTAAAGGTAACATTAATAACACCATACTCACTTGGAAGATTAACTTTGTAGGCATTATCATTGATCCTCTCTAAAACTTGGAATGGATCATCACCGTGAGGCTATAACTTTGATTTTCTATAGTTAGGAAACCCTTTCTTACGCATGTGCACCCAAACTCAATCACCAGGTTGGAAAACAACCTGTTTATGATACGATCCAGGCAAGGTCAAATTCAGATTTTGATGTAAAATGTGCAACAATCCAGTTTTACGGAAACAATCATAATTCTCAATCCGACCGTTGGAGTATGATGAAATTTTATGTGGCGTCTTCTTACATGTGTTCCTACCTTGTGTTAAAATTTCAGGTCAGTCCGAGAGTAGAAAGGCATCACAATACTGGTCAACATAGGCTGTACGAATTTTGTTATTTACTTCCTTTTGACTTGTGGACTTCCTATTTGGCTAGGATTCTTTTCCTAAAAGGATGTGGCAGCTTGTTTTGGGAATATCCTAATTCTACAAGGATCATTAATAGGCTGCAATATAGTTTTCCAAGTGTGGCAATGATTCATTAATGTTTCAAAATCTTTTTTCTTATAAGGATTCCTTATTCATCCTAGCTACAACAAGGAAAGAAGACTTCATAATTAATTCTAGCTTTAGATCAGATTTTCTAGTTTATTTGAGACTTCTTAAGGGTGAAAAATCTGATTCTAGCATATTTAGAATGGTAATTTTTGGATTTTTATTGTTTTTTTTTTATTTTCTTCGTAGTCTTTGGGTTATTATTACTTATTTGGGTCAATTATAAGTGGTCTTCATATAAGTCCACCTTAGGAGGGTTCATTAGGGTTTATTTAAGTCTAGAGTTAATATATATAAAGGCATAACCAGATACGTAAGTTAGACAATTCAGATTAATAAAACTTATTGCTTGCCGCACTTTATGTGTGTGTGTGTGTGTGTGTGTGTTGGTGAGATAATCTCCCTTCCATGGTTCGCTAAAGAACTGAAAACGACTTATTGAAGAACAACTGGCTTCGTGGCGTCATCCTAATACTTCTCGATCGCGAATCAATATTTGTTGGGTAGGGGTTTTCGTGTCCAATAGTGCTGGTGCCTAGGTACAAGTTATCTTTGTGTCACACTCCTATCAAACTTGATTTACTTGGCTTTCCGGGAATTGGTGTCTTTGCGTGTCGGTTGCGTGACCATGTGATCACGAGGTTCGCATCATTTGGTATCATAGCTTGGCTCCATTAATTAGGTTATATCCTTCTGAAATTCCTTAGTATCCAATTTCTTCTTCTCCTTGAATTTGCGGCATATAAAAAAAATTGTTATTTCATTCTATTATTGTTTAAATATATCAGTAGCATCAAACACAAAAAAAAAACAGAGAAAAGAGAAGAGAAAAAAAAATCATTCAAAAAGACGTTTATTGGATTCTGCCGTAGAAAACTAAACAAGAGAAAATTGGATCAAATCAACTTGTAATCAGCTCAAAGTTGATACTATAATTACTGGGGTCCTAATCGCGCCACATATCAAATTTGGGGTCAATTGGATATCGTTTGCTTTGGTTTTCAATTTCGGGTCTAATCATGTCTGATTCATAACGTCTTTGCGTTAGTATATCAAACCTTATTATAAATTGCTAAAACTTCATATTCTGTCAATTTGGGTTGATATCACACTTCATATGAAATTTTGCTTAATTGGGCATCATTTATTTTAGGTTCTAGCTTCAGACTTAACTCATCGTAAACGAGTATGTTTTGCGTCAACTTTTGAAATCCGCTTTCTTTCTATTATTTTTGTTTCTTGCAGTACATTTCCAACATATTTGGGTGTTGTTTCATCATTTTTGCATATTTCATTTCTGTTTTTATTGAGTCTTCAGTTTCGTTCGTATTTCGGATAGATTCGCTTGCTACTCGCGAGACTATCATTGCAGTTTTGTTTTTGCTTATTTTCTGATTTTTTTATTGCTTCTTGAGTCATATATACATATTTGAATTGCGCTGCTATGCTGGTTCTATTTGGTGTTGGTTTGAGTTCCGCAAGAAGGTGAGACGAGAGGTGTGAGCGTGTGAGGATATTAAGAATGTTTGAGCGAAACACGAGCGATGTGAGGATATTTTTTTTACCACTAACCAATTTTTGCAGGTAATATCATGTCAGATCAAAATAACACACCGCCCCCTCCCGATGTAGAACTTAAATTCCAAATTCAAGCCATGGTGAAGATGATGGAAAGAATGAATTTCGTGATGGGGAACGTGTGTGATAGACTTGAGAAGGTGGGAAAACATGGTAACATGGCTAGAACATGTACCCAAGATGTGAGAAAGGTTGGGGCTGAACCGAAATCAAACAATGGCAGTGGAGCTAAAAGGTCAAGGTGGGATGATTATGAGGATTTTAAGGAGGACGTAGATGATAATGGTGATGGTGGTTTTAAGGATGAGACCATGTATTTTGATGAGGTGTTATGGCAAAAGAAAATGAGGATTCAAAAGGAGAGGTGATATCAAAGGGAGAGAAATAAAGAGATTAGTGTTCTAAAAAAGAATCCAAGAGTCTATCTCATATTCTAGGGAAGATGAAGCAAGAACTTGATGTGTTAATGGCAGCAGTCAATGCGCAGCAAGCTTTAGAAAGAGGAGAAAAAATGGTACAATGATGAAATACGAAATATAACGGCTGCTATTTTCATCCAAAGTTGTTGGCAACGATTGTTGGCAAGAAAAGAACTCCAAAGGCTTTAAAATGAGGCTAAGGAATTGTCCATTCAACTTGTTGGTGATTCAAGGATGAATCATCTTAAAGAAAGAGGGAATGATATGATCCAGGCAAGGTCAAATTCGGATTTGATGTAAAATGTGCAACTATCTAGTTTTACAGAAATAGTCATAATTCTCAATCCGACTGTTGGATCAGGCTGACAAGTTACATGGAGTCTCCTAACATGTTTTCCTACCTTGGGTTAAAATTTCAGGTCAATCAGAGTTTAGAAAGGCATCACAATACTTGTAAACAGAGGCTGTATGAATTTTGTTATTTACGTCCTTTTAACTTGTGGACTTCCTATTTGGTTAGGATTCTTTTCCTAAAAGGATGTGGCAGCTTGTTTTTGGAATATCCTAATTCTACAAGGATATTTAATGGGCTGCAATATAGTTTTCTAAGTGTGGCAAGGATTCATTAATGTTTCAAAATCCTTTTCTTACAATGATTCCTTATTCATCCTAGCTACAACAAGGAAAGAAGACTTCAGAACTAATTCTAGCTTCAAATCAGATTTCCTAGTTTATTTGGGACTTCTTAAGGGTGACAAATCTGATTCTACCATATTGAGGATGGTAATTTTTGGATTTTTATTGTTTTTTATTTTTTCTTCTTCTTAGTATTTGGGTTATTATTAGTTATTTGGGTCAATTGTAAGCGGACTTCATATATGTCCACCTAGGGGGGGTCCATTAGAGTTTATTTAAGTCTAGAGTTAGTATAAATAAAGGCATAACCAGACATGTAAGTTAGACAATTCAGATTAATAAAACTTCTTATTTGCCGCACTTTGTTGTGCAATTTTCAAATCAATAAACTTCTTTGCCGCACTTGTTGGTTGGATAATCTACCTTCCTTGGTTCTCTAAAGAACTGAAAACGACTGATCGAAGAACAACTGGCTTCGTGGAGTCATCTTTATACTTCTCGTTCGCGAATCAATAATCATTGGGTGGAGGTTTTCGTTTTCAATAATGTTGATGCCTAGGTACAAGTAATCTTTGTATCACACTCCTATCAAACCTGATTTACTTGGCTTTCCGGGAATTGGTGTCTTTACGTATGGGTTGCGTGACCATGTGATCACGAGGTTCGCATCAACATTAGCCCTAATCATTGCAATCTTCATCTCCTTGTGATAATCTTCCACACTTTTCGAACCCTAATGTTTATTCTGTAATTTCTGAAAGAGCTCTCTGTAATAAAAGTTAGGAACAAATTGTTTTCTCATTACTGCCTTCATGTCATCACTTGACTTAATATGCCTTTCACCATTCCTTCTGCTAAAAAGAGTTGATCTATATTAATGCATAATATGTAAACTCAATGACAACGAGTTTTATCTTTTTATGTTCTGTGTAGTGATGATAGTAATAAATCCAATCAACTTTTTTTCCCTTTCTAGATACGTTTCCAGATCATTCTCTCATTGGAAAACAGGTATTTTCAACTTAATGGTACGTAATTCTCCACTTGAATCATTATGATGCCCAAAATCTTGGGAATTCTCTCTTTGAAAAAAAAACTCCACCATGTCCAAAGCTTACATTCCTGCTTATTCTATTTGGCCCAAATTTTTTTTCTTGGCCCAATAGATGCAAACTTATATTCATCATCACCCACATCTATGTTATTTTCAACAAACTCATCAAAATCAGTTCTATCATTTCGTACAGCCCTTCAAACATTACTTCTTTAGCAATCAACCCCACTATTTTGTTGCTTCATTGAGTCCATTTAATCTTTCAACTCCTTGGTCACCTTAGTTAAAAGTTCAATTTCCTGGCCCATAACTCGTATTTGGAAAGAGAATTCGGTGTTTGGTGTCATTGATTCCTTTTTTTTTCAGACATCGTTTGAAATCAACAAAAATTTGATGAGGAGCATAAAATATCCTCATGCCTCTCACGCTTCATACAAAATCAAGACTTTTCACTCTAATAAACTCAAGTGCCTTTTATCTCACAACTTGCTTTCTTTTGGTTTTTTTCAAAACTGAAAATCCAACCAATAAAAGTTAGAGGCTTTTGCAACTCAATTTAATTATGAATAGACTCAAAAATCAATTAAATATATTGAAAACAAGCAAAACAAAACTATGATTATGATTTCGCGAGTACCAATGCAAATTCGTACGAATTGTGAACGAAACGAAGAGGCGGAATAAAACATAAGTGAAAATTAATGAAGACACTTATTTGACTCCTAAATAATCCCAAAATAAAAGAAACATACTGATTTGGTTAAACAAACAGTAGACAAACATGTTTTAGAACTTGACACAAATTTGACCTGTTACGTAATTTTAAAGCACTAGAATTGAAACCCAAAAATCAATATCAGAATGACCCAAAAATCAATATGTAGTATCCCGATACCCAACAAACTATAAATATTAATTTATAGATCATTTTCTTATGTTTAGGTATCAAAACCTGTGTACAATTAGTTTACGACAAAATTGAACCCTAAATTGAAACCTTAAGCAAACGATATCAAACCCTAATAAGTAGTATATGAAATTTTAATAAATTCTAAGATAACCTGCTTAGCATTTTTTAAGAGTTGTGTTTCTGCGATAGAATTGCAACAAGCTTTGAATAACATCTTTTTTTTCTCTTTCTTTTTGAATTTTATGCTACTAATATGTTTAGAGATAGTAACCAAAAAAAAATCTTTTACTAGTATGCTGCAGACACAATGAAGAAGAAGAAAATTGACATAAACATTAAAAAAAAACCTTAACAGACATTAGGAAAACAAAACTTTTGGAAGGATATGGCCTATTTTGATATCGACTGATGTGAACTTTGTGATCACATGGTCATGTAACCCATAATCAAGATTGATATTTGATAGGGATAGCCAAAAGAGGTCTGATAGGAGTGTGACGTAATGAAATCTTGTCCCAAGGCATCATCACTATTGAAATGAAATCATATAACACCATGAAGCCAGTTAATATTTGATAAGTCAAATTTAGTGATGCGAACCTCGTGATCACGCAACCCACACGCGAAGACACCAAATTCCTATAAAGCTAAGTAAATCAGGTTTGATATGAGTGTGACACAAAGATAACTTGTATCTAGGCACCAACACTGTTGGAAACGAAAAACCCTCACCATCAATAAATGTTGATTCGCGAACGAGAAGTATAAGAATGATGTCATGAAGACAATTATTCTTCGACAAGTCATTTTTCAGTTCTTTAGAGAACCATGGAAGGGGGATTATCTCACCAACACAAACACACAAAGTGCGGCAAATAAGAAGTTTTATTAATCTGAATTGTCTAACTTACATGTCTGGTTATGCCTTTATTTATACTAACTCTAGACTTAAATAAACTCTAATGGACCCCCCCTTAGGTGGACATATATGACTGTTTCTGTAAAATTGGATAGTTGCACATTTTACGTCAAAATCCGAATTTGACCTTGCCTGGATCGTATCATTTTGGCCCTGAACTGAAGCTCTCTACATTCTTCACGTTCTCTATTTGTTTCTTTATAAACCTTTGCAAGTTGCTCAGCCTCGCGCTCTTTATCTAACATCATGAAAGCATTCTGATCATAAATATTTAAAACTCGTAACCTCCATTTCTCTTCCTTGTCAAGTCTGTCACAAACGTTCGCCATCACAAAATTCATTCTTTCCATCATCTTCGTCATGACTTGCATAAGGAACTTAAGTTCACCCTCGGGAGGGAGTGGTGTGTTGTTTTGATCTGACATGATGGTACTTGCAAAATTAGTTAGTGGTATATAAATATCCTTAAGTCGCTCGTGTTTCACTCAAACTTAGGTCTTTCCCCTTGTCTCATCTTCTTTCGGTTCTCGCGGAATTGAAATCACACCAAATAGAACCAACTCAGCAGCACAATCCAAATAGATGTATATGACTCATAAGCAATAAAAACACAGAAAACAAGCAAAAACAAAACTGCGATGATAGTCTCGCAAGTAGCAAGTGAATCTATCCGAAATATGAACGAAAGTGAAGACTCGAATGAAAACAGAAATGAAGTATGCAATATGATGAAACACCACCCAAATATGTTAGATATGTTTTAAATATACTGCAAGAAATGAAAACAACAGAAACAAGAAGAGTTTCAAGAGTTGACGTAATAACAGACCCGTTTACGATAAGTCAAGTTCGAATATGGAACCTAAGGTCAACAATGTCTGATTGAGCTAAAATTTTAGATTTAGTGCGAATTCAACCCAAATAGATAGAATATGAAATTTGAGAAATTTATGATAAGGTTTGATATGTTGACGCAAAAACGTTAAGAATCAGACTTGATTGGACCCGAATTCGAAAACCTAAGAAAAAAATATCCAATTGAACCTAAAACTAATATGTACTGCGATTAGGACCCCAAAAATCAGATTATCATATTTGCGCTAATTCCAAGTTGATTTGATCCAATTTCGCTATGTTTAGTTTTCTACGACAAAAGCAACTAACTATCTTTTGAATGACTTCTTTTTATTTTTTTTATAATATGCCACAAATTCAAAGAGAAGAGGAAATTGGACACTAAGGAATTTTTTTATTTTGCAGAATCAACAAGAAACAAAAATTTAAGAAAGATACAACTTGACTAATGGAGCCAAGCTCTGTTACCAAATGATGCGAACCTCGTGATCATGTGGTCACACAACCCACACGTGAAGACACCAAATTCCTGGAAAGCCAAGTAAATCAAGTTTGATAGGAGTGTGACACAAAGATAACTTGTACCTAGGCACTAACACTATTGGAAACGGAAACCCTCACCTAACGAATATTAATTCGCAAACGAGAAGTATAAAGATGATTCCACGAAATCAGTTGTTTTTCGATAAGTCATTTCAGTTCTTTAGAGAACCAAGGAAGGGAGAATATCTCACCACTCACACATAAAGTTGCGACACAAGATGTTTATTAATCTGGAAATTTTGTAGCCTCCTATATGTCTGGTTGTGGCTTTATTTATACTGACTCTTGACTGAAATAAACCCTAATAGACCTCCTTATATGGACTTATATAAGGTCCACTTACAATTGACCCAAATAAGTAATAATAAACCAAAGACTAAGAAGAAAATAATAAAAATATGAAATTACTATCCTAGATATGCTAGAATTAGATTTGTCACTCCTAAGAAGTCCTAAATAGATTAGAAAATCTGATCTCAATGTGGAATTCATTATGAAGTTTACTTGCCTTGTTGTGCTTGGTTTCCTTATTTTGTATGGGCAATTAATGAAGAAAACCTCCTTGTTTATACCTGCCAATTTAGTTTCCTTCCTAAAAACCAAAATGTCATTAAATACCACCAATCATTTTTTCCTTGTGTAGCTAGGATGAATAAGAAATCCTTGTAAGAAAAGGATTATGAAACATTAATGAATCCTTGCCATTTTTGTAAACTATGTTGCAGCCCATTAAAGATCCTTGTAGAACCAGGAGATTCCCAAAACAAGCTGCCACATTATTGTAGAAAAAGGATCTTTGCCAAATGGGAAGTCTACAAGACAAAAGGAAATAAATAACAAAATTCGTACAACCTGATTCATACAACCTGTTTTGACCTATATTGCAAGTCCTTCCCGAACTCTGATTCACCTGAAAGTTTAGCCCAAGATAGAAAAATACGTCTGGAATCTTCTGGTAAAGTTTTAGCTCGATCAAATGGTTGGATTTGAAGTTATTCTTAATAATGTAAAACTGGATGGTAGGAATTTTACGCAAAAGTCCGAATCTAACCTTGCTTGGATCACATAATTTAGTTTGTTCAAAAACCAAAAAATACAAGAATCTCTCTCACGCGTTAAAACCAAAAAAGTTTATAAGTATTATTCATCACAAGTGCTGAAATTTAGGTTTACAAGTGTTTAAATAATTCTGAGAAATTAACCCTAATGAATCTACCCTTGTGAGTTGAATTGATCCACTTATAAAAACTAACCTAAAACCTTTACTAGTAAGCCTAAACCTCGAATCCGAACAAACTTTAGATCTTTGCTAAAAATAAAGTATTAATTAAGCTCAAACAAGCCTTGGGCTTTGAGTTGTAGCTAACAAAATAAAAATAAAGCCTATAAGTCCTAAATCTTTATTTTCCGTGAGAAGAGAAAAAGAAAAGAAAACATTATAGGTCTGATACAAGACTTATTTATAGCCAATAACGCTACCCAATAATTCTAGGAACTAAAGGATAAGTTGTCACCCCTTTGGTTTCCAAGTAAGAATAGAATTTTGATATAAGCCTTGTATTTATCCTTTTTTTGGAAGGAAAATGATGTTGCCTTTAATGCTCCTGTTTGCAACCTCTTGGTATCCTTCCAATAGTAGAAAACACAATTAAGTTGCTGAATTATTCTCTTTAACAACAAGGAAACTTTGCCGCCACATGTGTTTCCTAAGTTAGATTGGATTCCTTTGTTCGCTTTGGTTTGTTTTCTCTTCACAAGGCTGGCAAAAACTGATACAAATTTGATAACCTTCTTGTCGAAACTTCATGGCCCAAATAAGGGTGGATTGGGCCCTTCTTGTACATGGACTAAATATACTAAAGCCTCCATTTAATGATTCAAAGAATCCTGAAGTTCAACCTTGGTCGAAACTTGTACAACGAGTCCATTCAATGCTTCTTTCAATGCCTTCTCTTTGTCAAATAAAAAGTTATTCTTATTAGCCTAAAACCTTTTCTAATTGTCCAATCCACTAGCTACCAACTTAGTATCATTGAAAATTAAGGATTCCTTGCAAAACAAAGCTCTCAAACTGCCAAATATGTTATATCCTTACCAAATATTTTGTAGTTGCTGACATGAAAACCCTAACTAAAATAATCTCAATTGCTGTCGCCTATAATATATTTATAGAAAAAGGAATTCTTACTAAATAAGAAGTCCACAAACTTTAAGGAAACAAATAGCAGAACTCGTATAACAACTTTTGGCCTGTATCGAGATGCTTTCTTGAACTCTGATTGACTTGGAATTTTAACTCAATATAAAACAAGACTTCTAGAAAATTTTGGTAAAACTTCAGCCTGATCCAATGGTTGAATTGAGAGTTATATTTGTTAGCAAAAGAAACTCGACATTAGAATACATTAAGCCAAAAATTGAATTTAATTGTTCAACCCTTGCATGGATCGTATCACAATGGCTAATTTCTTAACTATCATCATGATACATATCTTTGATAAAATCAATGTTGTTGACACAATACCTTGATTTTTCCAAGTAGGATTTGACCAAGTCAACTTAAAAGAAAATTTTTAAAAAAGATTTGTCCTAAATGACATTTGTTTTGGATATATTTATGTTGACTCGTCAATCCATAAGTTAATACAACAAATCCATGTCCTTATATTTAGTTTTTTGTTGATAGTCATGACACAATAGCTAGTGTTTTCAATTTTATTAAGATATACAATACCAGAAAATTAGCTAATATAAACAGAAACACCAACAGAATATTCCATATAGAAATTGAAAAATTCTGGTAGTGATAGATCTTTGATAAAATCAATGTGACTAACACAATACTTTAATTTTTATATGCAAAGAGATAATGATGTATAATGTGTTTAAACATTTTTAATTTTTTTAATTAGATATTTCAATTTTAATTTTATCAATTCAGTTTTTCATCAGTGTCAAACTAATTCTTAATTGTCAACTTTCATGTTTAAAAATTCATGATGATAATAATAATAATGATAATAATAAAAGCATTACCTATAAATTATGAGTTGGTGGAACCTTTGATTTTGATAAAAATATCTTTAAATTTTACTAATCAATCGCATATATTAAAATTAATTTATTAATAATTAATAAATATTGCATTATCTTAAAAAAATCTACATACTAAAATTAAAAAGAGTTAATTACATATAAGGAATTTTTCTTGTATATGACTATGAAAAATATTAATATGTAAATTCAAATATATCTCTAATTCTAATTACTAAAGAGACTACAACATCTTCAAAATAGGTTAATCGTGTTTGGACTATTTATAGTAAGTTAGTTTTTTAACTATTTATTAAAAAAATATGTTTTTAACTAGATGTACAAGGCTTACACATGTGTTTTGGCTGTGGGGTAGACTATTCTTAATTTATTTTATTTTTGGATTTAGAGGAGGGATAAATCTCTAAATAGGTTAGAGTACAAAGTCTGGAAGTTACAACTCTAGCAATTTCCTCCAATAAATATTTCAAACACCCTAAAAAATAAAAAATATGATAAAAATTATAAGTGGCACCAATAAACAAGGAATAAGTATTGGAAGCAAGCCAATCTGCACGTCTATTTGCTTCCTAAAAAATATGATAAAATTGATCAAGTTAAATTTTGCCTTCTTATATGTCACAATCTCAAATGTGAAAATTATTGCAGAGGAAGTGACGATGTATAAAGGGATGTGCAAAATGAGCAAAAGCCAAAAGATGCACCTTCCTTGAACCATCTTTTGCATTCTTGTTGACAAAATCATGTAGAAATCACATCGCTAATAGCTTCATTGTTCGAACAGGGAACGATTCGACCTACTCATTACCATGTTCTGCATGATGAGGTTGGTTTTTCTGCACATGATTACAAGAGCTTGTGCACTCCTTGTCATATGTGTATGCAATTGCCTATATACGCAATTTGATGAGACTAGCAGCGCAATGATTTTGTCAGCAAGTAATGCCTAGCTTTTTAAATTTTACAGGTACCAGAGGAGTACCACTGCCATATCTGCAGGTAATATATTAAACCACTCAGTGTGATGGCTTTCATGCTCCCTTCTACCAGCACTTCAATCTTTAGACCTTTACCGTCTTTCTAAAGCAAAGCTTTCCGGCAAGAATTTCTTGTAACTTTTAACAACTTTGATGATTCTGGTACTGTAGAAATAGTAGATTTGTTTGGCATCCCATGTCTGCTTATACGTTCTTATCACTGGGTGGGTTAATTTCTCGCAGTTGCTCCAATTTGCTATGCCCACTTGGCTGCAAGCCAGTTGACTCAGTTTATCAAGTTTGATGATTTGTCATATACATCTTCTAGCCATGTGGGGTTACTACTCCAGATGCTTTACCAGTTCCAGAATTGTCCCGTCTGCATAATAATTTCAACAGTTCAATGTTTTCCGTTAAGGATATGTTTAGCATTCCGGTTCAATATTATTTTTAATTATTTTTAATTTAGTTTTAAATTATTTTTTTGATGTTTTAAATTTTTTTTATTGTGGTGATGTAAAAAATAATATATTCTTTTAAAAATATTATTTTAAAGCATTTTCAAGCGAAAAATAATCTTTACCACACTCTTAAACAAACCATAAGTCATTATCCAAAATAGAACGGACTAAATAAATCTGGAACAACTCAGCCAAAATTTGATCTTGAGCGAATAAAATTTATTCCACTTTATTTTTATAATACAAAAAAATAATGTTGAAGCTCGGTTGGGCCACGATCTAACCAAGCTATTTTGACTTGCTAGGGCCACGACCCAACCTAGCTACCCTCCTCTCTCTCTCTCTCTCTCTCCCCCTCTCTCCCTCTCTATTTTCTCTCTCTTTCCTTGATCAAGCCCAACCAAGTTCCATGAAACTTGGTTAGGCCACAGCCCAACCGAGCTCGAGTTTCAGTCTTACTAATGTGAAGCAACGAGAATCACCAAATGATCCATTACATGTTCTAGTTGAGCCTATTACAAGGTTAAGAGCTAAGAAAGTTAAAGAAATATTTAATGAGTTAATTCAAGATATTTTGGGCCTTATTCCCTACATGACTTGCAGATTCAACTTATTTTCCTACTTACATGCAAGATATTTTGGGCCTTGTTTCCAAATGACTTGCAGATTCAACTTATTTTTTCTACTCACATGCGAATTGAGTTTATTTTTCTAATATGTAGTTTTCTATTAACGAGAATAATTTTTTATCCAACCTTTGGATTAGACTAAACTTTCACCAAAAGATTCCAGAGGTCTTGTTTCATATTGGGATAAAATTTTAGGTGAATCGAACAATGAAAAGGCCTTGCAATAAGGTCTAGATGCTATTGTGCAGGATTTTTATTAGTTTTCTAGTTGATTTATGATTCTTTTTTCTATTTTATTAAGAACTTTTTTTTTATTTTTTAGTATTTTTAGATGTTTTACCTACTATAAATAGGGTTATTTAGTTTGTATTTTTGTTTTAAAAAAATAAGAGATGGATTGATTTATTAAAAAATAAAACTTATGTGTGAGAGAATGAAATGGTCGAGGAGAGGAAAGGTTCCCTTTTTAGGGTATTCTGGGGAACAGATCTAGTGGAGACGAGGTGGGGCCTGTAGCTCAGAGGATTAGAGCACGTGGCTACGAACCATGGTGTCAAGGCTTCGAATCCCTCCTCGCCCACAACCGGCCGAAAAGGGAAGGACCCTTCCCTCTGGAGGTAGGAAAATCATAATTGGGATAGCGGATCCAAAGCTATGGAATGTAGGTATAGGTCTTTTGTCGAAATAGAATGGCCTACTTTTTTCTTCTTTTTCTTTTTATGAAGATGCCATGAAGTTTGGTAATTATTTGATAAGTCAGGATGAACACCACGAAGATAACTAGTCTTGGAGTCTTGATATAAATTATCGTGGTGTCAAGATCAATCTCAAACCTGATCTTAGTTTTCTTGGGAAATGTTTTACTTGGCTATAGGTTTCTGGATCTTTATATTTATTATAGAAGAAAGTCATTCAAACAAAGACATTATAGATTCTGCCACAAAAACTAAAACAAGGTGTAATTGAATCAAACCATATTGGAATTACATGAAAATTGATATTATGGTTATTTGGAGTCTAATTGCAATATAGATATATATATAAACTTGATGTCATTTGAACATTGTTTTGTTTAGGTTTCAAATTCATATTTATTTTGCATAAAACGGGTCTGATTTGCGTCAACTATTGAAACTTGCTTTTTTACTATTAAAATCAATTTGGTCAGTATAGTAAAGTTTTATTTGGGATATTTGGGTGTAAATCAAGTCATTTTCATAATATTTGCTTCTGATTTTTTTTCGTGCCTTAAAAAACATCCATTTCTTGTAAGAATTTGTTTGCTACTCATGATAAAATCATAGTTTTGTCTTGACTTTTTTCATATATTTCTTGCTTCTTGAGTCAATTACACTAATTTGAATTGTGCTGCTAAGTTGTTCTCTTTAGTTATGTTGATTTCAGTTTTGCAAGAACTTAAAAGAAGGTGAGACGAGAGAAAAAAATGTTCCGAGCATACTAGAGTGAAAAACCTACTACAAAGAAATGAAGATATTTTTGCAAGAGAGGTTGGATATGAAGCACAAGAGGAATGAAGATATTTTTGCTACTAAAAACCTTTTTACATTTTTAAAATCTCTAAAGAAAAGCAAGATACAGCACCTCCTACAAAGAATAACAACTTTAAACTTCATATTCAAGGTCTAGCATAGATGTTGGAGAGGTTTAACTTAGTGGTTGGTCAGAGAGATGAGATATTCAATGTGCAAGAGAGGTTGGATAGGACAGAGAGACGAGATAACAATAATGAGGGATGGAGAAATAGGGCTAATCAAAGGGGTACCCATGTCAAGAGGCTAGAATGACATGTAAACCATAGTTTGGATGATTTTAAGGATGAGGATGATGTTATAGGAGATGATGATTTTGAACATGAGACTGTAAGTCATGAGGATGGTTTTCGGTAGCCTAAAGGCTAGAAGGATGATGGGTTTAGACATAGGGGCCACTTCGGTTATAGAGGGGATTTTTTAAACTATAAAAATCATGATACATATATGGATCATGATCTAGACTCTATCAAACTGAATATTCCTATTTTTCAAGATAAAAACAATCCCAAAACTGGATTAGATTTTTTATTGCCATAGTTTTTCTGAGTAGAAAAAAGAGAAACTTGTGGTGATTGAATTTGTTAATTACATGATTATTTGGTGGGATTATATTGTGACTTCTAGGAGGAGGAATAATGAGAGACCTATTGATAAATGCAATGACTTAGGATCTGATGACATGTATGCATCATTACCTAGTTTGAAATATAGGTCCCTTTTTCCTCTGCCATGAATGAGTTCTCATGGTCATTTAACTTCTTAACCCACTCAGATTTTGTTAGTGTGATTAACGTGTTTGATTGCCTTTTTGTATCACAACTTGAACCTTATACAACAAATGAAGCTTTGCAAGTTAAACATTTTTAACTAACAAACATTATAGTCATGATGTTGTGATACAGTTCAGCCTTGTGATACAACCCAAGTAAGGTCAAATTTGGATTTTGGCGTAAAATGCGCAACAGTCCAGGTTTACGGCAACAATTATAATTCTCAATCGAACCGTTGGATTGGGCTCAAATGTTACATGGACTCTCCAGACATATTTTCCTACCTTGGGTTAGCATTTCAGGTCAATCGGAGTTCGAGAAGGCACCACAATACTGGTCAACAGAGGCTGTACGAATTTTGTTATTTACTTCCTTCTGACCAAATTTTATACGAATTTTGTTATGCACCAAATAGGAAGTCCACGAATTTTGTGGACTTCCTATTTGGTTAGGGTTCTTTTCCTGCAAGGATGTGGCAGCTGGTTTTGGGAATTTTCTAGTTCCATAAGGATCTTTAATGAGTTGCAATATAATCTCCAAGTGTGGCAAAGATTCATTAATGTTTCAGAATCCTTTTTTTATAAGGATTCCTTATTCATCATAGCTACAAAAGGAAAGAAGGGCTAGAGGTATTTAAGGACACATTAGTTATTTTTATTGTTTTCTTTCATGTTTGGGCTTAATTAAAAAAAAAATTTGAGCTAGGATCCAAGGCTTGTTTGGATCAGGTTATGGCCTTCTGAGTTTAGGGTTTTTGGGTCAGTTTTGTATGTGGGTCAGTTCAGCTCACAAGGGTAGATCCATTAAGGTTATTTTTAACAACTATTTAAACACATGTAACCTAAATTTTGATTATTACTTCTGAATTTTGTCAGTTTTAACGTGTGAGAGTAATTCTTGCGTTCTTCAGTTCTTGAACAAACTGAATCTGACTTATCGAAGATTAACTGGCTTCGTGGCATCATTCTACTCATTCTAATAGTGTTGGTGCCTTGGGACAGGTTTCCATTGTGTCACACTCCTATTAGACTTATTTCGGCTTTCCGGGATCAGATCTCAATCTTGATTGTAGGTTATCAGAGCTTGGCTCCGGAATAAGGTCATATCCTTCTGTTATTTTTGTTTTTTTAGTGTTCCTTTAAGTTTTTCAGTGTTTGTGTTCCTCTTCTTGTTCCTTGTGTCTGCGTCATCTAAGCAAAAAAAAACCAAACAAAACAAAAAAAGGGTTATATTTCATCTTGTTACTGTCTCTAATCATTTAAATATATTAAAAATAAAAAAAATTGAGAGAGAGGGATTAGTTGAAATTACATATGTAAAATTTGGGCTTATTTTGATATAGTTTGCTTGAGCTTTTAATTCGAGGTTCAATTCTGCCACAGAAACACTACTCTTAGTGAACCATAAGCAAAACACCTTAGAATTACTTGAAACTTCATATTCTGTGTATGCGGGATGAGATAGCACCATATATTAAATTTTGGCTTATTTTGATATCGAATTCTGGAGGTTTTTAATGGAGGTTTAATTCTGCCGCAAACTGATCATACAAAGGGTTTTGGTAGCGAAACATAAATATAATGCCCTATAAAGTTTGATTTGTTGTTTGTTTGGTATCAGAATAGTATATATTAAATTTGAGGTCATTTGGATATCGGTTTTGTTAGGTTCCCGAATTGGTTCTTGTTTTCTCGTAACGGGTCTGTTTGGTGTTATCTTTGAAAACTTGTTTTGTTTCTGTTGATTTCATTCCTGCCATTATACTATCATCATATTTTGATATTTGGCTGTTGTTTGAGTCATTTTCATCACTTTCGCATTTGTTTGTTTATCGATAAGTTCTGGCCAAACAAAAGTCAGATTTGTAATCTCGAGTCTAAATCAGTGTTCTTCGTGTTATAAACTCTATTCTTGACTTCGTCTTCTTCTTGTTATTTTTTTCCCTATTTGTGTCATGTATTCACCAAGGGAGAGGAAACAGAAGAGGATTGTGGATTAACGATGCGAAAAACTAAGCCATGGTTTGGGAGCTTTAGAACGAGAAGTTGATAAATGTAGAAGATTATTCTATGATCTTCAAGGTTCATGGGTAAAAGAGGTAGAACGCCAAAAGAATGAAAGACGAAAGAGAGCCGCAGTGGTTATCATTCAAAAGTATGTACGCAAGTGGGTAGTACAACGAGCTTATTTAAAATTCTTCTTAGTCACTACTTCTATACAGTGTTGCTGGAGAAGTAATAATGGAATTTCGAAGGCTTAAACAAGAGGCTACTGAAGTCGCTACTAATCCTATTCAAGATTCAAGGGCAAATCTTCATGAAGAGGGAGGGAATGATACGGTCCAGCCTTGTGATACGATCCAAGTAAGGTTAGATTCGGATTTTGGTGTAAAATGCACAACAGTCCAGGTTTACGGCAACATTTATAATTCTCAATCGAACCGTTGGATCGGGCTCAAATGTTACGTGGCTCTCCAGACATGTTTTCCTACCTTGGGTTAAAATTTCAGGTCAATCGGAGTTCGGAAAGGCACCACAATACTTGTCAACAGAGGGTGTACGAATTTTGTTATTTACTTCATTGTGACTTGTGGACTTCCTATTTGGTTAGGATTCTTTTCCTGCTAGGATGTGGCAGCTGGTTTTGGGAATTTTCTAGTTCCACAAGGATCTTTAATGAGCTGCAATATAATCTCCAGGTGGCAAGGATTCATTAATGTTTTAGAATCCTTTTTTTATAAGGATTCCTTATTCATCATAGCTGCAAAAGGAAAGAAGGGCTAGTGGTATTTAACGACACATTAGTTATTTTTATTATTTTTTTTCATGTTTGGGCTTAATTAAAACTTTGTGTTGAGCTAGGATTCAAGGCTTGTTTGGATCAAGTTATGGGCTTTTGAGTTTAGAGTTTTTGGGTCAGTTTTGTATGTGGGTCAGTTCAGCCTACAAGGGTAGATCCATTAAGGTTACTTTTAAGAACTATTCAAATACATGTAACCTAAATTTCGACAGCCCTTGATGATTATTACTTCTGAATTTTTTAGTTTTAACGTGTGAGAGTAATTCTTGCGTTCTTCAGTTCTTGAACGAACTGAATCTGACTTATCGAAGATTAACTGGCTTCGTGGTGTCATTATACTCATTCTAATAGTGTTGGTGCCTTGGGGCAGGTTTCCATTGTGTCACACTCCTATCAGACCTATTTCGGCTTTCCAGGATCAGATCTCAATCTTGATTGTGGGTTGTGTGATTACGTGATCACGAGGTTCGCATCATGTTGCCTCTCTGGTTGGATGGTGCCCTCAATCATGGCAGTCTTGCTCCATTACCCACTTAATAATTATTTTAGTAAAGAAGCGATGCTTCACTACTTTCGCTTTCTAAAAGAGTTTATCAACTCATCTTTTGCCAATGCCCATTTTAAATTGCCCTCCAGCTAATCTAGTCATGTGCATCCTTTATCAAAACACCCTTATGTGATAACATTTTTCATACATCATAGCCATTTTTGAAAGGGTAAAAAAGACTTTTTAGTCATGGAAGATGCACCCCCAAGTATAGCGTTACTCTTAACTGTCGATGAAGTTCATCAAATCAGAACAACATTGCCCTCCCTTAGTCAATCTAGTTGTGCTCATTCTTTTGTCATTTCCAGACGCTACTCTTAGCTTTGATGGATTTTGCTAAATCATCATTTGATTATGTGCTTCTTTGTTCTCCAATCAATCTAGATATTATTTGTTATCCCTTTTAGGGTCCACTGCATTACCCCCGTACTACTCAACTTTTATAGGATGACTTATATAAAATGTCAATGTTATTTTTTTCAAGGACTTTACAAACTTAGTCAATGACTTCTTTTGTTTGAAAATCACTTTCTTATTTTGGAATCAGCTTGCAAATTTCAAAGATCATGTTCATTCATGTCTAATTATTACAAATAAATCATGAGATGTAATTTTGAAAATGTTTCTTTGATCGTAACCGCAAGACAAGTCATTCATCATTAAGATGCATTTTTATGTGTTTTTTTTGTTGAGAATTGATAGGGTTATGGTTGAGAAAGAAGTGTTACCTCAAAGTTGGGTTATCCATGCCAAATGAAATTTTTTTGTTTTTTTTAAATAGAAATACCCAATGTAAGCTTAAAACAATTTTACTTTGAATTTCTTACAATTCACAGGGGTTTAATCTTTAGGGAAATGATAATTAAATCTTTTATTCAGGCAAGTTTGAAATTGGTGAAGGTATATGATGAGACGACCTTATGCTTTTTTAGGTTTCAAAGCAAGAGGTTTGAGTAAAAACTTGAGGTTCTGTTGAGAGAAAATTGTCTCATTTTTAGCACTTATTTTATCAGCTCATAATAATGAGTAGTTCTCTTCGCAATGTGATATAATGAGGCTATGGATTTTTTTTATGAAAGAAAGGGATTTGTAAGCTCAAATAGTGTTTCAAGGTTTTAAAGACTTAAGATCACTGTTATTGTGTCTTTCTTTTCTTTGCTTTGGTAATGCATCTTTATTTTATCTTTACCTTAACTTAGTCACTTTTGTCTTTTCATTTGGGCATGCCCCCTAGCATTTTGATTTCTGGGGCTCTTTGAAATTTTTCACGACCTCTCTTTGGTTATTGATCTTTGAGTTCTTACTTGCCCTCCATTTTCTTAAAACTTCAACCAAGGCCAGAAATAAAAATATTTCTTCTTCATATAATTTCCTCAATTCTTTCCGTGACTTCATATAATAAACTAACAAACCATCATTACATACTCATTAAACAAAAAACAATCATAACAATCATGTTTTTCCTCCAAATGTGTCTCAATAACCATAATTCAAAATATACTAAAAATTCAAATATTCAAATATGAATAAGAAGCAATTCAATTCATCTCCAATCATCATCACTATACCATTACCCATTAAATTCATAAACATTTAAATTTATTTAAATTCACCCCCCCGTGAGGTATGATCCTAATCAGGATTGACTCTTGATCTTTGTAATTTTTATTTTCCTCTAGTGTGGAGTGTGATCCTAGTCGAAGTTTTTACGAAGAGAAACTTATTCAGACTCAAATACCACAAGGAATATATTTTTAGAATGTGAAGGGATAGCAAAGATGATCTTTCATCATTTCAAACACAAGTGGATAATACTAATAAATTTTTTCATTCTTTAGTGTAATTGTTTGGAGCTTTTGCGTAAAGACTTATGTTTTTATGAATCAATGACAATCAAATCAAACTACATGCAATTATACATACAACTAAAATATGGCCAAGAGACATGGGATGAGAGCTTTTTTATGCATTATTTTATTTTTCATGTCTTGGTTCAAAATTGTTTGATCACTTTAAAATGAGAATTGCTTAAATGATTCATTTGTCACCTTATAAAAGAGTGTCTAAACACTATTTTAAGCGAACATAGAATTATTTTTTAAATAAAAAAGCTAGTTCAATTTTTCAAGATTATTTTGGGAAAAAGGGTTTTTTTCTTCTTTCAAAATTGATATGGTCAAAATATTTTAAATAGAGCCATGGGATCAATTATAAAAGTCAATCTCATGAGTTTTAAAAGGGTGAGAATTGCCTCTTAATGTCTTTCATGACACATCTCAAGGTTCAAACATTTTTAACAATAAAATGTAAGTTACTTTCACAAAAATATCTCTTGATTTCAAAACAATAAAGGGACAAAGAAAAGGTATATTCTATTAAAAGATGTGATTTAATCTCAAAACAAAGTACAAAATAACAAAATTCCATAACAAAATTGTTGACAATGCAACACCTTAATTAGGTCATCTTCTTTAACAACATTGTGTCTCATAAGTGTTTATATTGTTACACTCATGATGATCTAGTGACAATGTGGTAGATGACATTCCTTCACAAACTCAACTTATTCTTTGCTCACCAACTTCCGAACTTGATATTTGAAATTCTTGCAACTTTTGATTGAATGGTCGAGGATCCCATCATGATATTCACTTCTCATTTGGATTATACCACCTAGAGAATGATGGTTTTATGGGATCTAACGGAGCTAGGGTAACATGTCTGGTGTTCAAAAAATGTTGGTAAATATCTTTGAGTGGTAAAGGTATGTTAATCTTTGATAGTGGAGTATGAGCACCTGATGATATAGTGAGATCCAATCAAACGAGATTCCTAATTTGAGAGTCATTTCCCAACTCATGTTTAATCATGACTTTAGAGTTCATGATTGGACCTTTGATTTTTCCTATTTTGATAGCTTGTTCATTCCTTTCAGCAACAATCATTAGGTTTGTAAAGTGTTGGGTTACACTTCCAATTAGGAACTCAAAGTAGGGCATCTTAAAAGTGTTGGTAAACAAGCTGGCCATCTTTTTTTCTAGCAGTAGAGGATCTACCTGAGTAGCTACCCAAAACCACCTTTGGACATTAATGCGAACCTCGTGATCACGTGGTCACGCAACCTACACGCAAAGACATCAATTCCCGGAAAGCCAAGTAAATCAGGTTTGATAGCAGTGTGACACAAAGATAACACTTGTACCTAGGCACCAGCACTATTGAAAACGAAAAATCCCCACCCAACGAATATTGATTCGCGAACGAGAAGTATAAGGATGACGAAACGAATACAATTATTTTTTGATAAGTCATTTCTCAGTTCTTTAGAGAACCAGGGAAGGGAGATTATCTCACCAACACACGCACACACAAAGTGCGGCAAATAAGAAGTTTTATTAATCTGAATTGTCTAACTTACATGTCTAGTTATGTCTTTATTTATACTCACTCTAGACTTAAATAAACCCTAATGGAACCCCCTTAGGTGGACTTATATGAAGCCCACTTACAATTGATCCAAATAAGTAATAATAACCCAAAGACTAAGAAGAAAATAATAAAAATTATACAAATCCGAAAATTACCATCCTAAATATGCTAGAATCACATTTGTCACCATTAAGAAGTCCCAAATAGACTAGGAAATCTGATCTGAAGGTAGAATTTATTCTGAAGTCTTCTTTCCTCTT
>Ga0307510_10001692_pt1 | contig 24505 bp, 9 predicted proteins | sample 12_EM_MG_FD_207224 | JGI IMG/M metagenome (GOLD analysis project Ga0307510, IMG submission 207224) | Populus trichocarpa ectomycorrhiza microbial communities from riparian zone in the Pacific Northwest, United States - 12_EM | ecosystem: Host-associated > Plants > Roots > Unclassified | place... | reverse complement strand
CACCCCCGCCGCGCCGCCATCTCCGCCTTCGGCATCAGCGGCACCAACACCCACCTCATCCTCGAACAACCACCCACACCACCCCAGGTCCCCGACACCCCGCCGCCCCCGTCCCTCCCCCTCCCCCTCCTCATCTCCGCCAAGTCCCCCGCGGCCCTCCGCGCCCAGGCCGAACAGCTCCGCGGGCATATCGCCGAGCACCCCGAACTGCCGCTCCCCCAGCTGGCGCACACCCTGGCCACCGGCCGTACCCACTTCTCGTTGCGCGCCCTGCTCGACGGCCCCGCGAGCGGCGGACGGCAGCTCGGAAAGGTGGCGTTCCTGCTACCGGGGCAGGGGGCCCAGTACCCGGGCATGGGAAGGGAGTTGTACGGCGCGCTGCCGGTCTTCGCCGAGGCGCTCGACGAGATCTGTGCCACGCTGGACGGCGAGTTGAAGGAGTTCGAACTCCCGCTGCGCGAGGTGATGTTCGCGGAGGCCGGGACGCCCGGGGCAGAGCTGCTGGAGCGGACGCTGTACACGCAGCCCGCGCTGTTCGCCCTACAGACGGCGTTGTACCGCGTGCTGACCCGGTTCGGGGTCACCCCGGACATGCTGCTCGGGCACTCGCTGGGTGAGGTCACCGCCGCGCATCTGGCCGGGGTCCTGGCCCTGGAGGACGCCGTGGCGCTCATCGCCGCGCGCGCCCGGCTGCTGGAGTCGCTGCCGGTCGGGGCGATGGCGTCGGTGCGGGCGACGGAGGCCGAGGTGCTCGCCGGTCTGGACGGTCATGACGGGCGGGTGTCGGTGGCGGCGCTCAACTCCCCCGAGTCGACGGTGGTTTCGGGGGACCCGGAAGCCGTCGACGCTGTCGTCGCGCAGTGGCGCGGTGTCGGGCGGCGCACCCGGCGGCTGGCCGTACAACGTGCCTTTCACTCGCCGCATGTCGATTCCGTCGCCGCCGATCTGCTGGCGGTCGCGGCGGGGCTGCCGCATCGCGCGCCGACGGTCCCGGTGGTGTCCAACCTGACGGGCCGACTGCTGTCCGCTCCGCTCGCGCCGGCGCACTGGGCCGAGCAGGTGCGCCGGACCGTGCGTTTCCGGGAGGGGGTCGAGCGGCTGCGGGCGGAGGGTGTGGGGAGTTTCCTGGAAGTCGGTCCCGGCTCCACCCTCACCGCGCTCACGCACGCGTGTCTGTCCGGGCGGGAGGACGGCGCCGCGTTGCCGACGCTGCGTCCGGGGGACGGTCGCTCCGAGACGGAGTCGTTCCTGGGGGCGCTCGCCGAGCTTCATGTCCGGGGCGCGTCCGTCGACTGGGCGGGGCTGCTCGGGCCGCGGCCGCGGACGGCGGGTCTGCCGACGTACCCGTTCCAGCGGCGCCGCTACTGGCCCGCTCCGCGCGAGCGCGCCCGGACGGCCCGCGGCCCGGAAGAGCATCCGTTGCTGGGCGGCCCGGTCGACCTGGCCGGCGGGGAGGGCGCGCGCTGGTTCACGCGGACTCTGCTGCCCGACCGCGACTGGTTCTTGACGGAGCATCAGCTGATGGGGGTGCCGGTGCTGCCCGCCGCCGCGATGGTCGAGTGGGCGCTGGCCGCCGTACGGCAGGGGCGGGCGCCCGAGGAGGGGTGGACGTTGCGGCGGGTGTCCTTCGACGCGTTCCTGCGCTGCCCCGACGGGCGGCCGGTCACCGTACAGGCGCGGGTCGGCGAGGCGGGCGGGGTGAACTGCTACAGCCGGGCGGCGGAGACGGACGGGTGGACCGAGCACGTGCGCGTGGCGGAAGCCGTGCCGGAGGCGCCGCCTGAGCGGCCCGTCGTGGATCCGGAGGCACTGCGCCGGGGTATGGCCGAGCAGGACATCGAGCCCCTGTATCCGCATCTGCGGTCGCTCGGCGTCGAGTACGGTCCGGCGTTTCGCGGGCTGCGGGGGCTGTGGCGTGCCGGGGACGAGGCGCTCGCGCTGGTGGAGGGCACCGGGTCCGCGCGCGGCGAGGGCTGGCTGGTGCCGCCCGACGTGCTCGACGCGTGCTTCCGGACGGTGGCCGCGTTCACCGAGCGGGACGAGGCCCTGCGGGTACCCGCCTCCGTGGACCGGATCGGCGTCGTGGCTCCCGTGCCGTCCGGCCGGATCTGGTGTCTGGCCCGCCGTCGCGGCGCCGATCTCGTCGATCTGCGGCTGCTCACCGCGGCGGGCGAGACGGTGGTCGAGGTCGAGGGGCTGAGGGTGCGGGTCGTCCCCCGGGCGGCGCTCGCGCCGGCGGCGTCCGGTCCTGTCCCCGTGCGCCGGTTCGACATCGAGTGGCGGCCCGTCGCGCGGGCGGCCGGTGACGGGGCCGAGCTGGGTACGTGGTCGCTGGACACGGAGGACCCCGAGCCGGCCCGGAACTGGTCCACGCAGCTCGCCGCCGCCGGTGGCCGGGGGGTGTCCGCGCAGGAGCCGGACGTGCGCGGGCTTGTCCTCCTCGCCGGGATCCCGGGCGGTGACGACAGCGACGTACCGGATCGTGCCTACGCGCTGGCCCGCCGTACGTTCGAGGCGCTCGCCGGTTTCCTGCGGGGCCGTGGCGGGCTGCGGACCACTGTGGTCGTGTGTTCGGCGGGGGCGGCGGGACCGCTGCCGGGTGGGGGTGGGGTGCCCGATCCCGCCCAGAGCGTGGTGACCGCGCTCGTGCGGGCGGTCGTGGCCGAGTACCCCCAGGTCACCTGTGTGCAGGTGGACCTGGATCCGGATCGGCCGCCGGCCCCACTGCCGGTGCTGCTACGCCAGGCGCTCGGGCTCGGCGGGAGCGGGCATCTCGCGCTGCGGGACGGACGCTGGTACGAGGCCCGGCTGGCCGCGGCCGACCTGGCGGAGGAGAACGCGACACCGCCCGCGGTGCGCTCGGACGGCACCTATCTGATCACCGGCGGGCTCGGCGGACTGGGCCTGGCGGTGGCCGGTCGGCTGGCCGACGCGGGAGCCGGAGCCCTGCTGCTGACCGGGCGCGTCCTCCCGGACACCGTGCCCCCGGCCGTTGCCGCGCTGCGGCGGCGGGGCGTACGCGTCGAACTGCACCGGGCGGACGCCACCGACCCGGACGCCCTGGCCCGCGTCCTGTCCAGGACCGGACACTTCACAGACCGGACCGGGCGCTCCACGGACGAGCCGGGACACCCCACCGCCGGTCCCTCCGACATGCCACCCCTGCGCGGTGTCGTGCATGTCGCCGGTGTCGCGGACGACGCCGTGTTCGAGGAGCTGGACTGGGCGGCGTTCGAGCGGGTGTTGGGCCCGAAGGTGCGCGGCGCGTGGCAACTGCACCGCGCCACACTCCAGTTGGACCTGGACTTCTTCGTGCTGTTCTCGTCGCTCGCGGCCACCGTGGGCTCGCCGGGCCAGGCCAACTACGTCACCGCCAACGCGTTCCTCGACGCGCTCGCCCGGCACCGGCACGGCCTGGGCCTGCCCGCGCTGAGCGTGGGCTGGGGCCCGTGGGCGGAGGCCGGCATGGCGGCCCGGCGCGGACTGCTGGACCGGCTCGCGGCCTCCGGTCTGCGGGCGCTCGGGCCCGCGGAGGCCCTAGACGCCCTCGACCGGCTGCTGGCCTCCGGTCTGCCCTGTGCCGCGGTCGCCGCCGTCGACTGGCCGCGGTTCCTCGCGGCTGCGGGGCGGACCGAGCCGTACACCCTTCTGTCGGACCTGGCGGAGCCGGGCCCGGCCGGAACGGTCGCGGACGAGGAGCTCGCCCGGCTGGTGCTGGACGACCCCGCAGCCGCCCGGGAGGTCCTGATCGACGGGCTGCTCGACCGGGTGGCGGCCGTGACGGGCGCGAGCGCCGCGGACCGCGCCGCCCTGCGCCCCCGGTTCCGGGACGTGCGGCTGGGCGAGCTGGGCCTGGACTCGCTGATGGCGATCCGGCTGCGCAACCGGCTGCTCCTCGACTACGCGGTGGACGTCGCCCCGGAGGAGCTGCTGGGCGGGGCCACGGCACTGGACGTGGTGGCGTCGATGTGCCGCCAGATCGAGATCAGGAGCGTGGTGGCGGGCCACGACGAGGACGGCGAGGGCGACGAGACCGAGGTGATGACGCTGTGAGCGAGCGCGCTTGCGAGCGGGTGCGGAAGGAGACGATGTGCCCGGAACGAACGCCCAGGAGCTGTTGAGCGAGCTGCGCCGACGAGGAGTCAGGCTGCGGCTGCGGGATGGCCGGCTGGATGTGGTGGCGCCCCGCGGTGTGCTCACCGCTCCGCTGCGCGAACGTCTCGCGCGGGAGCGGGAGGAGCTGGTGGCGCTGCTCGGCCGGGCTGTCGCGGCGGGCGAGCGGACCCGGATCGTCCCTGATCCGGCCGCCCGGCACGAGCCGTTCCCGCTCACCGACATCCAGCACGCCTACCTGGTCGGGCGCAGCCCGGCCGTCCAGCTCGGCGGGGTGTCGACGCATTTCTACGTGGAGATGGAGAGCACGGGCCTGGATCCGGTCCGGCTGGGCGAGAGCCTGCGCCGGGTGATCGAGCGGCACGACATGCTGCGGGCCGTCGTGCTGCCGGACGGCCGGCAGCGGGTCCTGCCCGAGGTACCGCCGTACGAGATCGCCACACGGGATCTGCGGGGGCTGCCGCCGACGCGCGTGAGGGCCGAGATCGGACGGTGGCGGGCGGAGCTCGGGCATCAGATGCTGCCGGCGGAGCGCTGGCCGCTGTTCGACATCCGGGCCTCGCTGCTGGACGGCGACCGGCTGCGGCTGCATGTGAGCTTCGATCTGCTGATCGTGGACGCGATGGGCATCGGCATGGTCACCGAGGAGTGGCGGCGCTGCTACGAGGACCCGAAGTGGCGTCCGGAGCCGCTGGAGCTGTCGTTCCGCGACCATGTCCTCGCCGCCCAGACCCTGCGCGACGGCGAGCGGTACCGGGCGGCCCGCGCGTACTGGCTGGGACGGCTGGACACCCTGCCACCGGCACCGGCGCTGCCGCTCGCGCGCCGGCCCGAGCAGTTGGAGCGCACCGAGTTCGAGCGCCGACGGGGGCGGCTGGCGCGGCCGCTGTGGGACACGGTCAAGGCGCGGGCCCGGAAGTACGGGGTCACGCCGTCCGCGGTGCTGGTGACGGCGTTCGCCGATGTGCTGCGGCTGTGGTCGCGGCAGAGCGAGTTGACGCTGAACCTGACGCTGTTCGACCGGCCGCCGGGGCATCCGCAGATCGACGCGGTGCTCGGCGACTTCACCTCGGTGACCCTGCTGGCGGTGGGCGCGCGCCCGGACGTGCCGTTCGCCGAGCGGGTCCGGCGCACCGGCGCCCAGCTGGCCCGGGATCTGGAGCACGCGTCGTTCAGCGGGGTGCGGGTGCTGCGGGAACGGGCCCGGCGGCTCGGCGGGCGCCCCGGGGCGGCCATGCCCGTGGTGTTCACCAGTCTGCTGGGCGGGCCGGGCACGGACCGGAGTTTCCCGGGCGAGGTCGTGTACGGCATCAGCCAGACCCCCCAGGTGTGGCTGGACCACCAAGTCGCCGAGGAACAGGGCGAGTTGGTGTACGACTGGGACGCGGTGGCCGCATTGTTCCCGGACGGCCTCCTGGACGACCTGTTCGCCACGTACGCGCGGGTGCTGGAGCGGCTGGGCCGCGAGGAGGCGGCGTGGCGGGTGCCCGGTCCGCCGGCCGGGCTGCCCGCCTGGCAGGCGGCGGAGCGGAGCCGGGCCAACGACTCGTGCTCCCCGGTCCCGGCCCGCACGCTGTGCGGCCTGGTGGCGGAACGGGCGGAGCGATGTCCCGGCGCGCCGGCCGTGATCTGCGCCGGCCGGGAGACGACGTACGGCGAACTGCTGTCCGGCACACGGCAGTTGGCGCGGCGGTTGCGGGCGCTCGGGGCGGCGGCGGGGACGCTGGTCGGCGTGGTGCTCGACAAGGGCGTGGACCAGGTGACGGCCGTGCTGGGGGTGACCCTGGCGGGGGCCGCCTATCTGCCCGTCGACCCGGAGTGGCCCCTCGCGCGGCGCGCGGAGCTCCTGGCGCAGGGCGGGGTGGGGATCGTGGTGACGTCCGGACGGCTGCGCGCGGACGCGTCCTGGCCCGCGGGGCTGTCCCTGGTCGCGCCGGACGATCCGGAGACGGCGGCGGAGGCCGACGGGCCGCTCGACGGCGGGCCCGGACCCGACGATCTCGCCTACGTCATCTTCACCTCGGGCTCCACCGGCCGGCCCAAGGGGGTGGCCATCGACCACCGGGGAGCCGCCAACACCGTCCAGGACATCAACACCCGTTTCGGCGTGGGGCCTTCCGACCGGGTGCTGGCGCTGTCGGCGCTCAGCTTCGACCTGTCGGTCTACGACGTGTTCGGCGTGCTGGCCGCGGGCGGCACCGTGGTCGTGCCGTCGCCGGAGCGGCAGCACGATCCGGCGCACTGGAGCGACCTGGTACGACGGCACTCGGTGACGGTGTGGAACTCGGTGCCCGCGCTGATGCAGGCCTGGCTTCAGACCCGCCCGCCGAAGGAGTCGTCGCTGCGGCTCGTGCTGCTGAGCGGAGACTGGATCCCGGTGACGCAGCCCGCGGCGATCCGCGCACTCGCCCCCGGGGTACGGCTGGTCAGCCTGGGTGGCGCGACGGAGGCGTCGATCTGGTCGGTGTGCTATCCCATCGGGGACGTACCGCCCGAGTGGACGCGCATCCCGTACGGCAAGCCGCTGGCGAACCAGACCCTGCACGTGTACGACGACGCGCTGGAGCCCTGTCCCGTGTGGAGCGTGGGCGAGATCTTCATCGGCGGTGTCGGTGTGGCACGCGGGTACTGGGCCGATCCGGAGCGCACCGCCGAGCGGTTCGTGGTGCGTCCGGCGACCGGGGAGCGGCTGTACCGGACGGGAGACCTGGGGCGGTATCTGCCCGGGGGCGACATCGAGTTCCTGGGCCGCGGCGACCACCAGGTCAAGCTGAACGGGTACCGGATCGAGCCGGGTGAGATCGAGGCCGCTCTGCGTCGACAGCCCGGTGTGGCCGAAGCCGTGGTGCGGGTGCACACCAGTGAGCGCACCGGGAGCCGGCAGCTGGCCGCGTACGCGGTCGCGGAACGGGCGGACGCGGATGTTCCGGCCGCGGCGGACGGCCGGTGGCCGGCGCTGGTCGCGGCCGGTGCGGATGAACTGCGGCGGGCCGCGGCCGAGTCGGCGGCCGAGTGGCGTACACACCGTCGGCTGCGCCGGGCGCTCGACCGGGTCGCCCCGCTCGTGATGGCGCGGGCCCTGGCCCGGCTCGGCGTGTTCACGCGGCCGGGCGAGCGGGCCGACGTCGACGAGGTCGTCGAGCGGGGCGGCGTCAAGCCGGAGTACCGGGGGCTGGTCCGCCAGTGGCTGGCGGTACTCGCCGGTGGCGGGCTGCTGCGGGCGGAGGCGCGCGACGGGGTGTTCCACACCGTGGCCGGCTTCGACGTAGGGGCGCTGGACGCCGAGGTACGCGCGGGGCTGGCCGCCCTCGACGCGGAGGGGGCCCACGGTGCCCTGCTGGAGTACGCCGCGCGCTGCGCGGACGACCACCCCGGGCTGCTGCGGGGCGAGGTCAGCCCGCTGGAGGTGCTGCTGCCCGACGGCGACTGGCGGGTGCTGGACGCGCTGTACGCGGACAACCCCGACTCGGCCGTGCAGAACCGGGTGGCCGCGCGGATCGCCCGTACGCTGGCCGGCCAGGTGCCCGCGCCGCGGCCGGTGCGGGTCGTGGAGATCGGGGCCGGGACGGGTGCCACGACGGCGCGGATCCTGTCCGCACTGCCGCCGGAGCGCGCCGAGTACCGGTTCACCGACATCTCGACGTTCTTCACTCACCGGGCGCGACAGCGGTTCGCCGACCACCCGTTCGTCTCCTACGACACCTTGGACGTCGATCTGCCGCTGGAGCCGCAGGGTTTCGAGCCGGGCAGCGCCGATCTCGTCGTCGCCGCCAACGTCCTGCACGACGCCGGGGACCTCGCCGCGAGCCTGCGGGAACTGCGGCACCTGCTGGCGCCGGGCGGCGTACTGCTGCTCGTCGAGGGAATGGTCACCTCCTCGCTCCAGCTGATGACGTTCGGCTTCCTGGAGGGACTGGCAGCCGCGGGCGGGCGCCGCGAGTCGCCCTTCCTGAGCGCCGAGGAGTGGCAACGCGCTCTGGAATCCGCCGGGTTCACCCACTGCGCGGCCGTTCCGGGCCCGGAGGCGGTGACGGAACTGGAGCAGCGGGTACTGCTGGCGCGGGCCCCGGACGGGCCGGTGCGGCCGTCGGCGGCGGGACTGCGTCGGGCTCTGGCCGGGCTGTTGCCGTCGTACATGGTCCCCCGGCACTGCGTGATCGTGGACCGGCTGCCGCTCGGCCCGAACGGCAAGGTGGACGCCTCGGCACTGCCCGCGCCATGGGACGAGATGCCCGCCGTGGAGCGGATCGCGCCGCGCGACGACACCGAGCGGCTGCTGTTCGGCCTGTGGTGCGAGGTGCTGGGGCGGGAGGACTTCGGTGTGCGGGACGACTTCTTCGAGCTGGGCGGCGATTCGCTGCACGCCGTGCACATGCTGGGCCGGTTGCCGGGCGGGGAGGAACGGTCGGGCAGCCCCGAGGACACCCTGCGGCTGCTGTTCGACAACCCCACGGTCGAGGGCTGGGCCGCGGCGCTGCGTACCTCCGCGTCCGCCCGGCCGGCCGGGGGACGGGGGTCGCGCGCATGAGCGGATTCGGCCGGGAGCCGGTGTCGACGCCGGATGGCTGGGGGGTGCGCTGGGAGCCGAGCCCCGCCGCACGGATCCGGCTGTTCTGTCTGCCGCACTCCGGGGGCGGGGCGGCGGCGTACCGCCGCTGGGCGGGGCTGCTGGCGCCGGACATCGAGGTGGTGGCGCTGCGGCCGCCCGGCCGCGAGTCCCGTTTCCACGAACCGCCCTTCACCCGCCTGGACGATCTGGTCGCCTCGCTGGTGCGTGGCGTGGAGCCGCTGCTGGAACGGCCGCACGCGTGGTTCGGGCACAGCATGGGGGCCCCGGTGGCCTTCGAAGTGTGCCGGGCGCTGCGCCGGCTGGGGGCCGGGGAACCGATACGGCTGTTCACCTCCGCGTATCCGGCGCCGCATCTGGTACCGCGGTGGGCACCGGTGCACGACGCCTCGCCGGAGGAGTTCCTGCGGCGGCTGCGGCGGTTCGGCGGGACGCCTCCGGAGTTGCTGGCGCGCGCGGACGCGCTGACGGGGTTTCTGCCGACGCTGCGGGCGGACTTCGCGGTCGTGGAGACCTATCGCTGCCGGCCCGAGCCCGCGCTGGAATGCCCGTTGTCGGTGTTCGGCGGCACGGAGGACACGTTCACCGATGTCACCCAACTGCGTGAGTGGCGGCTGCACTCCACCGAGGAGTGCCTGGTGCGGATGGTGCCCGGCGGTCACTTCTTCCCGCACGCCGACCCGGCCCGGGTCCTCGACGCGATCCGCGCCGACCTGCCCGCTCCGTCCCGCGCCCTGTGGTGACGCGGTTTCGCGCCCTGGTGAGGAGACGCGCGCCGGTCCATGGGCCGGCCTCCGACACCGGCCCATGGACGAGGTCAGGAGATGGAGTCGGCCAGGCGGGCGATCTGGTCGGGGTCGGTGGACCAGCAGTAGAGGATCACTTCGTCGGCGCCCAGGTCGCCGTAGGCCTTGAGGGTGTCACGGACCTGGCGGGGAGTGGTGAGGATGTCCGCGACGACCTGGTCGGTGCGCTCGCCGGGGCCCGAGTAGGCACGCAGCGCCGTGGCGGCCTCCTCGGCGACGGATCGCGGCCCGAGCGCGGCGGTGACCTGGGTGACCAGGCGGGGCCGATCGCCGCGCCCGGCCTCCCGCCAGGCCTGCTCGACGGCCCTGAAGAGCAGGTCGGTGAGTTTCAGGGGGGCACCGCCGAGATAGCCGTGGCCCCAGCGGGCGGCCCGGGCCAGTCCGGCGGGGCTGTAGGTGCCGAACAGCACTTCGGGGCCGCCGTCGGTGGCGGGCAGCGGGCCGGTCGCGGGAACGTCGGCGGCGGGCGGTTCGCCGGACCAGATCCGGCGCATGAGGGCCATCTGTTCGTCCAGTCGCCGCCCGCGCCGGTGGAAGTCGGCTCCCGCCACCGCCCGGTAGTCCTCGGGACGCATGCCGATCCCGACACCGAGCGTGAACCGGCCGCCCGAGAGCCGGTCGAGGGTCGCGCACTGCTTGGCGAGCAGCACCGGATCACGCAGCGGTGCGACGAGCACCTCGGTCTGGATCCTGATGCGGGAGGTCGCCCCGGCGACGGCGGCCAGGGTGATCAGCGGTTCGGGGTTGGAGTGGGCGATCCGGTCGAGCAGGCCCAGGGTGGAGAAGGGGCCTGCGTCGGCGAGCCGCGCCCAGTCCAGCAGGGTGTCGGGGTCACCGATCGGAAGGCCGAGACCTGTGTCCATACGGGTTCCTCACTTCGCGGATGGCGGTCGGCGGGGACCGGGGCGAGACGAGGGCCTGGACGCGCGCGACCGTCACCGTGCTACGCGGTGGGCACCTCGTTCGTCTCGGGGACGCTTTCCATGGCGTCGACGAGCAGCCTCCATCCCTGCATGAAGTGCTCGCGCGCCGCTGGGGGCATCGCCTCCAGCACATGTCCGACGTCATCGAGGCGACGACGGGCCAGCTTCTCGACGAGGGCCCGGCTGTCGGGGTGCAGGCCGACGAGGGTGCGGCGCCGGTCGGACGGGTCCTCGCGGCGCTCGACGAGGCCGCCACGGTCGAGTTCGTTGACGAGCTGGCTCGTGGTGGCGGGGTTCAGGGCGAGCCGCTGGGCCAGCCGACCCACCGTCACCGGTTCGTCGGCGGCGAGCGCGATGAGCGTGGCGGTGTGGCGCCTGGCCAGTCCGACGCTCTCCAGCCGGGCCCGCAACTCGTCGGGAACCCGGTCCGCGGGTGCCCGCATGGCGCGCATGAGCCGCACCATCAGGCTGGTCAGCTCCGTGACCATGTCCTCGCCTGGCTGCTGGTCGGGGGTGCGATCGGCTGGTACTGGCATGTCCTGCATCTCAGCACAAGGGGCCCCTTGACGCAAGGTGTGTTGAGGTTCAAGGTAATAGATGTCCTAGCTAATTGACCTTCCATACGACCAGCCGACGGAGGCTTCCCCGTCATGTCGCAGACCCCCACCACCCCAGAGGCCGCCACGCCTCCGCCGCCGCCGGCCCCCGCCGACCCGGACGGCAAGCTGCTCTCCCGCGTGGCGCTCGTCGTGATCATCGGCGCACTCATGCCGGTCCTGGACGCGACGGTGGTCAACGTCGCGCTGAACACGCTGAGTTCGGACCTGTCCGCCTCCCTGCCCACCATCCAGTGGGTGGTCACGGCCTATCTGCTCTCGCTGGCCGTGGTGATCCCGCTCAGCGGCTGGGCCATGGACAGGTTCGGCCCCAAGCCCGTGTGGATCGCCTCCCTGCTCGGATTCATCGTGGGATCGGTTCTGTGCGGGGTGGCCTGGAACGCGGGCAGCCTCATCGCCTTCCGCGTCCTCCAGGGCTTCGGCGGCGGCATGATCATGCCGGTCGCGCAGACGATGATGGCGACAGTGGCGGGTCCCAAGCGCATGGGCCGCGCCATGAGCCTGCTGGGCATCGCGATCCTGCTCGGCCCGGTCCTCGGCCCGATCGTCGGCGGGCTGCTCGTCGAGGACGCCTCCTGGCGCTGGATCTTCCTCATCAACCCGCCCATCGGCCTGCTCGGCGTGTACCTGGCGTACCGGCTGCTGCCGAACCTGCGAGCCCCTCGCCGGTCCGCCACGCTCGACCTTCCCGGACTCGCCCTGCTGTCGGCGGCCCTGGTGGCCCTGCTGTACGGCCTGTCCAAAGCGAGTTCCGCGGGCGGCTTCTCCGGCGGCACGGTCATCGGCTGCCTGGTGACCGGCGGATTACTGCTCGTCGTCTTCGTGCTCTACAGCCTGCGCCGCGGCACCAAGGCCATCATCGACGTCGCGATGTACCGCAACCGCGTCTTCTCCATCGCCTCGCTCATCACGCTGCTGCTGGGCGTCGGCATGTACGGCGCGCTGCTGCTGCTCCCGCTGTACTACCAGGTCGTCCGCGGCGAGGGCACCCTCAAGACGGGGCTGCTGGTGGTGCCCATGGGCCTGGGCGCCGCCGTCGCGATGCCCGTGGTGGGCCGGATCATCGACATGATCGGCTCGCGGATCCCGATGCTGGTCGGACTGGTCCTCTTCCTCAGCGGCACCCTGGCGTTCACCCAGGCCGGACCCGACACGTCGTACGTCTGGCTGAGCCTGGCGCTGTTCGTGTCGGGCGTGGGACTCGGCTGCTCGACCACTCCGAACATGGTGGCGACGTATGCCGCGCTGCCGCCGGACGCCGTGCCGCGGGCCAGTGGCGCCTACAACATCCTGCGGCAGGTCGGCGGTTCGCTCGGCAGCGCCCTGCTGGCCATCACGCTCACGCGCAACGTCAACGACGTGCTGCCCGGGTCCGCCGCCGGCGGCCTGCACCACATCGGCTCGGCGCAGGGCGGGCAGCGGCACGTCGAGGAACTCCTGGGCGAGGCGTTCCGCGACACCTTCTGGGTGGCGTTCGGACTGACCGCCGTCATGCTGCTGCCGGCCCTGTTCCTGCCCAACGCGCGCAGGCCCGAGCGTCCCGTCGCCCGGTGATCCCGGTGGCGCCGGGACGGCTGGAGAAACTGCGCGCGAACCCGTGGGCCGTGCTGGTCACCGTCTCGCTCGGGTTCTTCATGACGCTGTTGGACACGGCGATCGTCAACGTCGCCATCCCGGCGCTGACGACCGGCCTGGGGGCCTCGCTGAACGAGGTGCTGTGGGTACTCAACGGCTACACCCTGGTCTTCGCGGTACTGCTGCTGGTCAGCGGGCGGCTGGGCGACATGTACGGCCAGCGCCGGGTCTTCGTGCTCAGCCTCGCGGTGTTCGTCCTCGCCTCCCTGGCCTGTGGGATCGCCCAGAACCCGGAGCAGCTCATCGGCGCGCGGATCGTGCAGGGCGTCGGTGCCGCGGCGATGATGCCGCAGACCCTCGCGCTGGTCACCGCCGTCTTCCCGGAGGAACGGCGGGGAGCGGCATTCGGGGCGTGGAGCGCGGTGGCGGGCCTGGCGGCGGTACTCGCCCCCACCGTGGGCGGCGCCCTGGTGACGTACGCCTCGTGGCGCTGGGTGTTCCTGCTCAACCTGCCCATAGGCGTGGTCGCGTTCGTCATGGCGCTGCTGGTCGTGCCGGAACCGCGGCGCCACGAGCGGCAGTCGCTCGACCCGCTCGGCGTGCTGCTGTCGACTCTGGCGCTGACCGCGGTGACGTACGGGCTGATCGAGGGCCAGCGCTACGACTGGGGCCGGATCCGGGGTTTCGTCGGCATCCCGCTCGTGCTGGCCGTCGGAGCGGCCCTCTTCGCCGTCTTCCTCTTCGTCCAGCGCGCCCGCCAGGACCGGCAGCCGCTGATCCCCTTCGTGCTGTTCCGGGACCGTGACTTCGCGGTCATGACGTTCGTCACCGCCGCGATCGTCTTCGGCAGCACGGGACTGCTGCTGCCGCTGATGATCTACCTCCAGTCGGTGCTGGGGCTGTCCGCCGTGACGACCGGGCTGACGCTGGTCCCGATGACGGTGGTGATCCTGCTGCTGGCCCCGCTCGGCGGCACCCTCGCGGACCGGGTGGGCGGCAAGTACCTGTTGTTCGGCGGGCTGGTCGTGATGGCCGGCGGACTGCTGATCATGGACCTGGCGGTGCAGGTGGACTCCGGCCGCTGGGCCCTGCTGCCCGGGCTCCTCGTCGCCGGGGCCGGAACCGGCATGGTCTTCGCACCGATGAACGCCGTCGCCATGCGCCGGGTACCACCCGAGCTGTCCGGTGCCGCCGCCGGAATCATCAGCACCTCACGGCAGCTGGGCATCACGGTGGGCACCGCCGGCATCGGTGCTCTGCTACAGAACCGGCTCTCCGGCGCGCTGGCCGACGAGGCCGTGCGGCGTTCGGCGTCCCTGCCGCCCGGGCTCCGGGAGGAGTTCGTACACCGCTTCGGCTCGTCGGCCGCCGATCTGCGCGTCGGCGTCGGCGAGACGGGAGCGTCCACGCCGGGTGGCGCGGACGGGGCGAGGATGCGGGAGCTGGCGGACGAGGTCTTCACGCACGCCTTCGTCTCCGCGCTGCGCCCCACTCTGCTGCTGCCCGTCGCCGTCGTCCTGGCCGGCGCCCTGGGGACGCTCCTGCTGCGCGGCCGGAAGCAGGACTCGCCCGCGCCCGAGGACGCGGGCAGCGACACGGCACGGACCACCGCCTCATGACCGGCCGCCGGGCCAGGTCACCCGCAGAGCACGACCCGGGCGAACGCGGTCAGTTGGGCCGCGGGGTCGAGTTTCCACTCCCGCGTCCCCCGCTTGCCCCGGAAGCCGCCCGCGGTGCCGACAGCCTTGAAGCGGGCCCATGCCCCGCCCTCCACGGCGGTCTCGTCGACGACACCGCTGTCGTGCAGGATCCCGCCGGGCAGTTGCACGGACTCGTCGTAGAAGACGATGAGGTGTCCGTCGGAGGCGCGCCGCTCCCTGACCGTGACATAGCCGACGGCATGGCCCACGACCGCGCCGTCGGCGTCACGGATCTCGTCGTAGTACGAGACGGCGTCCCCGGCGTTCTGCATCGGCTGTGCGGCCGTCCCGACCGGATAGGCCTGCGTGGTGCGCTCGACCAGACCCTCGACGGTCCGGCAGTCCCGCCCGGCGGCGGCCGAAGCCCGGACGGCGGCGGGCGCCGCCGCCGAAACGGCCGGGGCCGAGGCGGGCACGAAGGCGGTCGCGCCGAACAGGGCGCTCGCACCGGCCACGGCCGACAGGGAAACACGAAGGCGGTTCAGTCTCATGACGTCCTCTCATAGGTCCTTGACGGCCGCGGAGCCCGCCAGGGTGCCCGAGGACCGTGTGCTCACCGGCAGGGCCGGCTGGGTGGTACGGATCGTCGTGACCGTCCATCTGCTGGCCGTCTTCACCCAGTCGGTCCTGGCGGGCCGGTTCCTCTCCGGCGACTACGACTCGCTCCAGCTCCACCTGATCAACGGCATGGTGATCCTGGGGCTCGCGGTGGCGCAGTTCGTGGCCGGCGCCGTGCTGCGCCGTGCGGGCGGCCCGGTGTGGCCCCAGCGCGCCGCGATCCGGGTCCTGGTCGTCGAGGCGCTCCAGTTCTCCTTCGGGTACGAGCGGATCACCGCCCTGCACGTGCCGCTCGGCGTCATGCTCATCGTCTGGCTGACGATGCTGACCGGCCGGGCCTGGCAACGACCGGACCCGGGACGACCGCCCGGCCGCTCGTCGCGCCGGCCGGGCCGCGCCCTGGTACGCCGACGGGGCGGCGAGACGCCTGAAGACGCTACCGAGAACCGCTAGCGGGCCGCTCGTGCCCGGCTGAACCGGTACGCCCGTGAAGGCCGGTACGCCCGTGAAGGAGGGCGCGGCCGTCACGGGCTCGCGCCGCACCGTCCCACCGGGAGACGAGATGGAACCGACACCCTCCGCACCGCCCACCGCCGAAGCCCCGCCCACGCCCCCCGTCGAGTCCGCACCGGCCCGTACCCGCGGGCGCCCGTCGCGCAGAGCGGTGCTCGGCGCGCTGGGTGGCGCGGCCGTGCTCGGCGCGACGGTGCCCTGGCTGCTGTCCCCCGCCGAGCTGGGCCGGGTGATACGCAGTCAGCTGCCGCTGCCGGAACCCTTCCGCGTGCCGCTGCCCGTGCCACCGGTGCTCACACCCCGGCGGGAGGCGGACACCGACCACTACGAGATCACCCAGCGGGTGGCGCGGCTGGAGATCCTCCCCGGGGTACGGACCACGGTCTGGGGGTACGACGGTCTCTTCCCGGGGCCGACCATCGTGTCGCGCGCCGGGCGCCGCACCGAGGTGCACCACCGCAACCAGCTCCCCGTGCCGACCGTCGTGCATCTGCACGGCGGCATCACCCCGGCGGCCCATGACGGCTATCCGACCGACCTCGTCCTGCCCGCCGACGGCCCGGGCGCGGGGCACGACATGGCCGGGATGGGCGATCCGGACCCGGACGCCGTGGTCACCACCGGCGGCCGGGACTACGTCTATCCACTGCCGCAACGGGCGGCGACCCTCTGGTACCACGACCACAGGATGGGCTTCACGGGAGCCTCCGTGTGGCGCGGTCTCGCCGGCTTCCATCTCGTGCGGGACGACGAGGAGGACACGCTGCCCCTGCCGGGGGGTGAGCGGGACATCCCGCTGATGATCACGGACCGGTCGTTCGCGGCCGACGGTTCCTTCCGCTACCCCGCACTCGATCCCGACGCCCTGCACACGCCGGGCGTGCGCGAGGAGTTCCGGCCGGGTGTGCTCGGCGACGTGGTCCTCGTCAACGGGGCACCGTGGCCCGAGCTGGAGGTCGAAGCGGCCCGCTACCGGTTCCGGCTGCTCAACGCCTCCAACGCGCGCCGCTACCGGGTGGCGCTGTCCCCGCAGCCGCCCGGTGGAGCGGGGCTGGTGCAGATCGGGTCCGACGGCGGTCTGCTCGCGCGGCCGCGGCGGCACGAGGCGATCGACCTCGCGCCCGCCGAACGCTTCGACGTCGTCGTCGACTTCTCCCGCTACCGCGTCGGGCAGCGGGTCGTCCTGCGCAATCTGCTCGGTGACGGCGGCACCGGACAGGTCATGCGCTTCCACGTGGTGCGCCGGGGCCGGGACGACAGCCGGGTGCCGCGGCGGCTCTCCGCCGAGGAACCGTTGTCCGCCGGAGCGGTGACCCGGGTACGGACGTTCGCGTTCCGCGAGACCCGGGACGGCTGGACCGTCAACGGCCGGCCGTTCGACGCCGGGCACACGGACGCCGAGCCCCGGCTCGGCGACACCGAGATGTGGCGGTTCGTCAGCGACTTCCACCATCCCATCCATCTGCACGCGGCCCACTTCCAGGTGCACGAGCGCAATGGCCGGGCCCCCGGCGCCTGCGACGGCGGCTGGAAGGACACCGTGGACGTACGGCCCGCCGAAGCGGTGTCCGTTCTGGTGCGGTTCACCGGATACCGGGGCCGGTTCGTCTACCACTGCCACAACCTGGAACACGAGGACATGGCGATGATGGCCAACCTGCGGGTCGTGTAGTCGTTTCGTGCAGCTGGGCACCAGAGCTGCTCTAGACGTGTCGGCCAGGCTCGCCGCGATGACGAATCACGCTGATCAGGACGGGACGCTTCCGATCGCGGTCGTCGGTGCCGCGCGCCGCCCCGGCCGGGCGGAACCGCCCTGGCCACTGCCACCGTTGACGAACGCGCCGGACGTCGGGCCACCGCCGGACCCCGACGACGGATTCTCCGCCTGGTTCCCGGACGCGGGGGATCCATCCCCGGCCGCGCGGCTGCTGCTCCGGCTGGGCTGGGCGGCCCTGGAGGACGCGGGAATCCTGCCCGCCGCGGCACGCACGGCCCGGGCCGGGGCGTTCGGAGCGGGGCCGGTGCGCCTGCTGGCCGAGGCGTTCGGCATGAACGGGCCGGTGGTGGAGACGAACGGACGGCATGCCGTGGACCGGGCCTGTGCGAGCCTGCGCGCCGGGGAGTGCGCCCTGGCGCTCGCCGCCGCCCCGGAAGAGGGCCCGTACCCCTCGGGCGCCGTACTGGTCCTCAAGCCACTGCCCGCCGCGTCGGCCGACGGCGACCCGATCGCGTACGTCCTCGGCGGATCCGTCCCCGACACCCCGGCCCCGGACGCCGGCCCGCCCGGGCCGGCCGCGGTGCCGTGGGTCCTGTCGGCCCGGGACGACCCGGCCCTCCTCGCCCAGGCCCGGCGGCTCGCCGACCTGACGGAGGACTCCGCGCGGCCGGCCGGCCCGGTCGACGTCGGCTGGTCCCTGACGACCACCCGTACGGCCTTCGCGCACCGGGCCGTCGTGATCGGCCGCCACCCGGAGGACTTCCGGCCGGGCCTGGAGGCGCTCGCGAGCGGTGGTCCGGCGCCCGGCCTCGTGCGGGGTACCGCAGGCGAACCGGGCGGCACGGTCTTCGTCTTCCCCGGCCAGGGCGGGCAGTGGCCGGGCATGGGCGCGGAACTCCTCGACACCGCACCGGTGTTCCGCGACACGATGGAGTCCTGTGCCGACGCGCTGCGCCCCCACACCGGCTGGTCGGTCCTCGACGTGGTCCGTGGCGGGTCCGGCGCCCCCGGGCTCGACCGGCCGGACGTGGTACAGCCCACCCTGTTCGCACTGATGGTGTCTCTCGCGGCACTGTGGCGTCGTCACGGTGTCGAACCCGCCGCGGTCGTCGGGCACAGCATGGGCGAGATCGCCGCGGCCGTGGTGGCGGGCGGACTGTCACCGGCCGACGGCGCCCTGATCGTCGCGGAGTGGAGCAGACTCCAGGCCCGGCTGAGCGGCCGGGGCGAGATGGCCTCGGTGCCGCTGCCGGTGGATCATGTGGTGTCCCGCCTGGCACCGTGGGAGGGCCGCATCGGTGTCGCGGCCGTCAACGGACCGAGCTGGGTGGTGGTCTCCGGCGACGCGGACGCGGTCACGGAACTCGTCGCCGAGCTGGTCACGGAAGGTGTCCGGGCCCGGATCATCCCGGTGGGCCTGGCCGCGCACTCCCCGCACATCGACGCCCTTCGCGACGAACTGTCCGCCGCCCTGGCCCCGTTGACACCGCGCCGACCGGATGTCCCGTTCTTCTCCACGGTCACCGGCGACTGGCTGGGCGACGACGCGCTGGACGCCGGCTACTGGTGCCGCAACCTGCGCGGCACGGTCCGCTTCGCGGAAGCGACGCGCGCGCTGGCCGGACAGGGACACGGCGTCTTCGTCGAGATCGGCCCGCACCCGGTGCTGACCATGGGGGTGCAGCAGACCGCACCCGACGCCCTGACGACCGGCACCCTGCGCCGCGACGACGGCGGCCTCGCCGCCTTCCTGGCCGCCGCGGGCGAACTGTACGTCCGGGGCGTACCCGTGGACTGGACGGCGGCGTTCGCCGGGGCCGGGGCACGGCGGGTACGGCTGCCCGTGTATCCGTTCGCCCACCGGGCCGTGCCGCCCGAGCCCGCCGCCGCACCCCGGGGCAGCCTGCTGGACGCTGTGCTCGCCGAGGCCACGGCTGTGCTCGGCCGGGAGGTGACACAGCCTCGTACGCCGTTCTGGGAACTGGGGTTCGAGTCGCTCACGGCTGTGGAGTTCGCCCGGCGCCTGGGCAGGCGCACCGGGCGGCGTCTGCCCACGACCCTGGTCTTCGAGCACCCCACTCCGGCCGACGTGGCCGCGGCGCTGGAGGCGGAGGAGCCCGGGGATCCGCGCGAGCCGGCCGGGGCGGAGGTGTCCGGCACTCCGGACGAACCGATCGCGGTCGTCGCCATGAGCTGCCGGCTGCCCGGCGCGGTCACCTCGCCCGACGACCTCTGGGAGCTGCTGACCACCGGCCGGGACGCGGTGTCCGCGTTCCCCGCGGACCGGGGCTGGGACCTGCCCGGGCTGTACAGCCCGGAGCCGGGCCGGCCGAACCGCCTCTACCAGCGTGAGGCCGGATTCCTGTACGACGCGGCCGAGTTCGACTCCGAGTTCTTCGGCATCAGTCCCCGCGAGGCGCTCGCCATGGATCCGCAGCAGCGGCTGCTGCTCGAAACCTGCTGGGAGGCGTTCGAGCGGGCCGGGATCCGGCCGGAAGATCTGCGCGGCGCCCGGGCAGGGGTCTTCATGGGCGTGATGACCCAGGAGTACGGTCCGCGTCTGGACCAGGCTCCCGAGGATCTCGGCGGCTATGTGCTCACCGGGAACACCGCGAGCGTGGCGTCGGGCCGACCCGCGTTCGCCCTCGGCCTGGACGGTCCGGCCGTCACCGTGGACACCGCCTGCTCGTCCTCACTCGTGGCCGTGCATCTGGCATGTCAGTCACTGCGGCAGGGCGAGTGCGGACTGGCACTGGCCGGCGGGGCCGCCGTCATGGCGTCACCCGGCATGTTCGTCGAGTTCAGCAGGTTGCGCGGGCTGGCCCCCGACGGCCGGTGCAAGGCGTTCTCGGCCGACGCCGACGGTTTCGGACTCGCCGAGGGTGTCGGCGTACTGCTGCTGCGGCGCCTGTCGGACGCGCGGCGCGACGGCGATCCGGTGCTCGCCGTGATCCGCGGCTCGGCCGTCAACCAGGACGGGGCCGGCAACGGCCTGACCGTGCCCAACGGCGCGGCGCAGGAACGGGTCGTGCGGGATGCGCTCGCCCGCGCCGGCCTCGCCCCGCACGAGGTGGACGCCGTCGAGGCGCACGGCACGGGGACCACGCTCGGCGACCCGATCGAGGCCCGCGCGCTCATCGCCGCCTACGGAAACCGGCGCGAACGTCCGCTGTGGATCGGCTCGTTGAAGTCGAACATCGGGCACGCGCAGGCCGCCGCCGGAGTCGCCGGCATCATCAAGACCGTACTGGCGCTGCGGCACGGCCTGCTGCCGCGCACCCTCCACGTCGCCCAGCTCTCACCGCACGTGGACTGGTCGGCCGACACGGTACGTCCGCTGACCCGGGCCGTGCCCTGGCCCGACACCGGCCGACCGCGCCGCGCGGGCGTCTCCTCCTTCGGTATCAGCGGCACCAACGCCCACGTCGTCCTGGAGGCCGCGCCGGCGCTCCCACACACCGAGCGGCCGCCCGCCGCCCTGCCCGTTCCCCTGCTGCTCTCGGCCAAGAGCCCGGACGCCCTGCGCGACCAGGCGGCACGCCTGCACCACCACCTCCGGGACGGGAAAGAGTCCTCGGCCGGCGTCCCCGACCTGGCCGGCATCGGCCACACGCTCGCGACGCGCCGTACGCACTTCGACCACCGTGCCGCCGTCACGGCCCACGACCGGGACGGCGTCCTTCAGGCCCTGGCAGGCCTGGCCGACGGAAGGCCGAGCGACGCGGCGGTGCTCGGCGCCGTGCCGCCGAACGGTCCGGGGACCGCCTTCCTCTTCCCGGGCCAGGGCACCCAGTACGCCGGCATGGGGCGGGACCTCCACACGGTGTGCCCCGAGTTCGCCGCGGTCCTGGACGAGGTGTGCGAACGGCTCGACGCCGGGCTCGAACGGCCGCTGCGCGACGTGATGTTCGCGGCCGACGATCCCCTCCTGCACCACACCCGCTACGCGCAGCGAGCCCTGTTCGCCGTCGGCACCGCCTTCTTCCGGCTGCTCCACGGATGGGGCGTGTCCCCGGACTTCCTGATCGGCCACTCCATCGGCGAACTCGCCGCGGCACACGCCTCGGGAGTGCTCTCGCTGGACGACGCCGCCCGTCTGGTGGCCGCACGCGCCGACCTCATGCAGGCGCTGCCGCCGGGAGGGGCCATGGCCGCCGTCGCGGCCACCGAGCAGGAGGTGCTGGAGTCCCTCGGCACGATCGCGCGGGAGCCGGGCGACATCGGGATCGCGGCGGTCAACGGGCCGTCGTCCGTGGTGCTCTCCGGCGACGAGGCCGCGGTCCTGCGGGCCGTGGCCCTGTGGGACGGGCGCGGACGCCGGACCGCCCGCCTGCGAGTCAGTCACGCCTTCCACTCGGCGCGCATGGACGACATGCTCGACGACTTCCGGCGCGTCGCCGAGGGGCTCGCCTTCGCCGCGCCCGCGCTACCGGTCGTCTCCGACGTCACCGGCCGCGTCGCCGACGCCGGACTCCTGTGCTCCCCCGACTACTGGACCCGGCAGATCCGCGAACCCGTCCGTTTCCACGACGGCGTCCGGACACTGGCCGAGGCGGGGATGACCGCCTGCCTCGAACTCGGCCCCGCGTCCGGACTCGACACCGGCACCCTGCACCTGCCCGCACTCCGCCGTGGCAGGCCCGGCCCCGACACCCTCGCCGAGGCGCTCGCACGGGCTCATGCCCACGGCGTGCCCGTCGACTGGTCCGCGGTCCTCGGCGGCCCCCGCCCACCCCGCACGGACCTGCCCACGTACCCCTTCCGCCGTGACCGCTACTGGCTGACCGGCACACCGCCCGCACCGGCGCGGACGGTCGGATACCGCGAGGTGTGGCAACCGGTTCCGGCCACCGAAGCGGTCCCCGAGGGCCCCTGGCTGGTGATAGGTGACGAGGCTGCCGGACTGCGCGGTGTCGTCGACGCCCTGACCGACCGCGGCATGACGGTACGACCGCTGCCGGTCACGGCCGCCGACGCCGAACGCGGGACGCTGGCCGGTCTGCTGGGCGCACACGCGGCCGACGCGTGCGGGGTGCTCTCCCTGCTCGCACTGGACGAGTCCGGCCACCCTCGGCACCCCTCGCTCCCGGCAGGCCTCGCCGCGACCCAGACCCTGGTCCAGGCACTCGGCGACGCCGGTCTCGGCGCACCGCTGTGGGCCGCGACCCGGGGCGCGGCCAGTGTGTGCGCCGAGGACCGGCTGACCGCTCCGGCCCAGGCCGCGGTGTGGGGGCTCGGCCGCTCGGCCGCCCTGGAGCATCCCCACCGATGGGGTGGCTTGATCGACCTCCCGCCCGCCGACGCCCCTGACCTCCTCGCCCACCTGCCGACGGCCCTGACCGGACCGGACGGCGAGGACCAACTCGCCCTGCGCGCCGAAGGGTTGTACGCCCGACGCCTGGTGAAGGCGCGGGACGGGCAGCCACCGCCGCACCACGGGCACGGGTCCTGGCCGCCCCGCGGCCCGGTCCTGATCACCGGAGGCACCGGAGCACTGGGGGCTCAGGTGGCCCGTCGGCTCGCCGCGGACGGCGCCGGCCCCCTGATCCTGGTGAGCCGACACGGACCCGACGCTCCCGGCGCCGGTCAACTCACCGACGGACTACGTCGATCGGGCGCCACCGTCGAGGTCGTCGGCTGCGACCTCGCCGACCGTACGGCGCTGACCATGTGCCTGGACGACGTACGCGCCCGGTACGGGCCGATCGGCGCCGTCTTCCACACCGCCGGTGTGCACTGCCAGGCCGCCCTGTCCGACGCCCGCACCGAAGACCTGGCCGCCACCCAGACCAAGGCCGTCGCCGCGACGCTGCTCGACGAACTCCTCGACGACGACCCTCTGGACGCCTTCGTCGTCTTCTCGTCCGTGGCCGCCACCTGGGGAGCGGGCGGGCAGAGTGCGTACTGCGCCGCGAACGCCTGGCTCGACGCCCTGGCCGTACACCGTCGGCAGCGCGGTCGCCCCGCCACCTCCCTGGCCTGGGGTCCCTGGGCCGGAGCCGGCATGGCCCAGGACCCGGCCTTCGCCGCACGGCTGGACCGCCAAGGACTGCGCGCTCTCGACCCCGCGGAGGCCCTGGACCACCTGCGGCAGACCCTCCGGACCGGCGAGACCGTCCTGGCCGTCGCCGACATCGACTGGACCCGCTTCCTCGACTCGTTCACCGCCGTACGACCCAGTCCACTGCTGAGTCGACTGGCTCCGGCGGACGCCACCGCGACGGACACGGGATCCCCCGCCGGGACACCGGACGGACTGTGGGACAGGGAACCCGCCGAACGACGTCGGCACCTGCTGGAACTCGTCGGCCGGCACACCGCCACCCTGACAGGCCGCACCGACTGGCGCTCCCTCGCTCTGGACAAGCCGTTCAAGGACCTCGGATTCGACTCGCAGATGGCCCTCGAACTCCGCACCCGCCTCGCCACGGCCACCGGACGCCCCCTCGCCTCGTCCCTGGTGTACGACCACCCGACCCCCGAAGCGGTGGCGGAACTCCTCTGCGCCGACGGCACCACCCCGGCACCGCTACCGACGACGCCCCCGGTGAGCACGGCCGAACCGATCGCGATCGTGGGGATGGCCTGCCGCTTCCCCGGCGGCATCCGCACCCCCGAGGACCTGTGGCGACTCGTCGCCTCGGGCGGCGAGGCACTCACCGACTTCCCCACCGACCGCGGCTGGGACCTCGACACCCTCTTCCACACCATCACCCCCCGCCGCTCCGGCTTCCTGCTCGACGCGGGCGACTTCGACGCCGACTTCTTCGGCATCAGCCCCCGAGAAGCGCTCGCCATGGACCCCCAGCAACGGCTCCTGCTGGAGACCGCCTGGGAAGCCATCGAGTCCAGCGGCATCAACCCGGCTGATCTGCGCGGCACTTCCACCGGCGTCTACGTCGGCGCCAGCGCGCAGGGTTACGGAGTGCAGGCACCGGAGACCGAGGGTTATGTGGTGACGGGGAGCACGCCCAGTCTCGCCTCGGGGCGGATCGCCTACACACTGGGCCTGGAGGGACCGGCGATCACCGTCGACACCGCCTGCTCGTCATCCCTCGTCGCCACCCACCTCGCCTGCCAGGCCCTACGAGCCGGCGAATGCAGCATGGCCCTGGTCGGCGCCGCCACCGTCATGGCCACCCCCACCCCCTTCACCGACTTCGCCCGCCAAGGCGGACTCGCCCCCGACGGCCGCTGCAAACCCTTCTCCGCCCACGCCGACGGCACCGCATGGAGCGAAGGCGCCGCCACCCTCCTCCTGGAACCCCTTTCGCAAGCACAGGCACAGGGACATCCCGTCCTCGCCCTCATCCGCGGCTCCGCCATCAACCAGGACGGCGCCAGCAACGGACTCACCGCACCCAACGGCACCGCCCAACAACACGTCATCCAGACCGCGTTGACCAACGCCGGGCT
>Ga0307510_10001691_pt1 | contig 24508 bp, 19 predicted proteins | sample 12_EM_MG_FD_207224 | JGI IMG/M metagenome (GOLD analysis project Ga0307510, IMG submission 207224) | Populus trichocarpa ectomycorrhiza microbial communities from riparian zone in the Pacific Northwest, United States - 12_EM | ecosystem: Host-associated > Plants > Roots > Unclassified | place... | reverse complement strand
CCAGGAATTGGTCCGCTCGATCTTGCGCTCGGCGCGCGGGCGCTTGGCCTCGTCGTAGAACAGCTGGAATTGCGGCGCGGCGTCGTTCCAGCGCTGCTTCAGCGTGCCGGCGAGCTCGTCGCGGCGGGCGAACTCGACAGTCGCGAGCGCGGCGCTGATCCCTTCATAGCCACCCTGCTCGGCCTTCTCGGCTTCGGCGAGTTTTGCCTTGGGATCGTCCTCGCCGAGGATGGCGCTCTGGGCATCGCCGCGATTGTTGCGCAACGCGAGCACGCCATGGAAGATCGCCTTGTCGGCAGCGGCAAGCCGCGCCGTCTCGAGACTGTCGCTGTAGCGACCGAATGCTCCGAACATCTGGATCGCCGTGGAGGCCAGCGCACCGGCGGCCAGCAGGGCCATCAGGGTCAGGAGAAGCGAGCTTACCGATTTCTTAAACATTGCCATGGGGTCAGGGGGCCTACTCTGCACGAGTGGCCACCTTGCCCCGCGACATGCCAATGTTCGGTTAAGGTTTTAGTCAAATTGCCGAGAGTTCCCGGTCTGTAAGTGCTTTAAGACTAGCGAAATCAGGCAACCTTGGTGAAATCAGGCGGGCGACGCTCGGCGAAGGCGGTGAACGCCTCGCGCGCCTCCGCCGTGCGCAGACGCTGCGCAAATTGCTCGCCTTCGGCCTGCATCTGCACGACCAGCGCCTCGCCGTTGCGCATCAGCTTCTTGGTGGCGGTGAGCGCGCCGGCCGGCTGGCGGGCAAGACGCTGCGCCAGCGCGAGCGCCTCGGCGTCGAGCTTGTCGAGCGGGACGACGCGGTTGGCGAGGCCCCATTCCAGCGCGGATCTGGCCGGCACGGTCTCGCCGAGCGCAAACATCTCATAGGCGCGGGCATGGCCGATGCGGGCCGGCATCAACAGGCTGGAGGCGGCTTCCGGCACCAGCGCGAGGCTGACGAAGGGGGTGGACAATTGCGCATTGTCCGCGAGCACGACGAGGTCGCAATGCAGCAGCATCGTGGTACCGACGCCGACGGCGCGGCCCTGCACGGCTGCGACCAGCGGCCGGGTGCAGCGCGCCAGCGACTGGATGAAGCGGATGACGTTGCGGCTTCCTTCCGACTTGCCCGCCGCGACCGCCGCGAACTCGCCGACATCGTTGCCGGCGGTGAACATGTCGCCCTCGCCGCGGATCAGGATGACGCGGGTGGACGGATCGAACTCGGCGGATTCGATGGCGTCGGCAAGCTTGCCGTACATCGCATCCGTCAGCGCGTTCTTCTTGTCGGGGCGCGCCAGCGTGAGGGTGAGAATTCCGTTGTTGTTCTCGATCCGGACATGCTCGGTCATTGCTCTGCTCCTTTTATTCGTCTGAAGATCTTGGATCTGAAAGTCTTGGAAACTTGTCCTGAATGCTCGTCAGCCAGCGCGCGACGATTTCGATCTCCGCGCTGGTAAATCCTTCCGTCAGCGCCGCGTTGACCTCGGCTGCGTTGGTCTTCGCCTGCGCGAGCACAGTGCGCCCCTTCGGCGTCAGCCACACGCGCCAGGCGCGTCCGTCCTCGCGATCCGCCCGCCGCTCGACCAGCCTCGCCGCCGCACTGCGATCGACCAGGCCGGAAATGCCGGCCGGCCCCATATCGAGCGCCGCGCCCGCCTCGCCCATGAGGACACCGTCCTGCTTGCCGAGGATGAACAACAGCCCCGCCTGTGCCGGCGTGACCTCATTCTGCGGCTGCGCCGCCATCCAGCGCTGCAAGCGGCGTTGTGCGACGTTGAGCAAGTAGATCAGCCGGTGATGCCTTGCCGCGGCGTCTTTATTTCGCATGCGAAGCATTTAGTCGAGACGCGGAAAATTGTCAAACCGGCCCGCTAGGTCGATTTGACGCGGCAGCCGTCCAGGAACAGGGCCGCGCAGGTCTGCACGCGCCGCTCGATCTGCTTGCGTGACGGCAATGGCAGGCCGCCATAGACCGCCGCGCGCTGCGGCGCCGATGCGACCATGCCGATCAGCATGCCGGCCACCTCGTCGGCATCGTCGATGACAATGCGCTTGCGCTTGACCTGGACGCGCAGCCAGCCGGCCAGCGCCCTGACCGTGCGTGCGATGCCGTTGTTGTAGAAGTTTGCGGCAAGCTCGGGGAATGCGGCTGATTCCTGCAGCACCATCCGCTGTAACGCCACGACCTCCGGATCGAGCGCAAGATCGGCGCAGGCCAGCAGCGCGGCGCGCAAGCCCGTCTCGATATCGACCTCGTCGCTTCCCTGCAGATCGACGGCCGAGAGCAAGCGCTCGAGCCTGTCCCCGCACATCGCCTCGAACAGCGCGGCTTTGCCCGGAAACAGACGATACAGCGTCTTGGTCGAAATGCCGGCACTGCGCGCCAGTTCCTCGGTGCTCGTCGCGGCATAGCCGTCACCGGCAAACGCGTGCCGTGCGGCATCGAAGACGATTCTCTTCGTCTCCTCGTCGCTCCGCACTGGCGGCCGTCCGCGCGGGCGGCATTCCCCCGAAGGTCTTGCGTCTTCCGATTTTGCCTGAGCCATGTCTTTAAATGATGTCTGTCATTCCATTGACAATTCCAAAGCTAGTCTCATTTTGGAAATTATCAAGTTTCCTAATTCAGGGGAGCCGGCCATGACCGTCCACACCGCCCCATCCGCTGCCGCCCAAACCGCCCTTCCCGCGACTGCGCTGGAGGGCGTGCTGCCCGGCGCCGCGACCGGCGTCCGCCGACAAAAGCTCAATCTTCGCAAGCTGTTGCTGATGGGAGCCGCGGCCGTCGCGCTGGCCGGCGCGAGCTGGTACGGCTACGACTACTGGACCGTCGGGCAATACCTCGTCTCCACCGATGACGCCTATGTGAAGGCCGACAACACCACCATCGCGCCGAAGGTCAGCGGCTATCTCGACCGCGTTCTGGTCGCCGATAACGAGCATGTGAAAGCCGGCCAGGTGCTGGCGAGGATCGACGACCGCGACTTCCGCGTCGCGCTCGATCAGGCCCGCGCCGATGTCGCCGCCACCAACGCGACGGTCGCAAGCAAGGAGGCGCAGCTCGAGGTCCAGCAGGCGACGATCGAGGCTGCAAGGGCGACCGTCGATGTCGACACTGCCGCGAAGACCTTCGCCAAGCAGGAGAACAAGCGCTACTCCGACCTGGCCGCGACCGGTTACGGCAGCGTGCAGAATGCGCAACAGGCGCAGGCACGCGACGCCGGCGCCGACGCCGCGATTGCACGCGACAACGCCAATCTCACCTCCGCCCTGAAGCAGGTTGACCTCCTGAAGGCCGAGATCGTGCAGGCCAAGGCGGCCGCGGCGCGTGCGGAAGCCGTGCAGCATCAGGCCGAGCTGAACCTCGGTTACACCAGTGTGGTGTCACCGATCGACGGCGTCGTCGGCAACCGCTCGTTGCGCGTCGGCCAGTTCGTGCAGGCGGGCACGCAGCTGATGTCGATCGTGCCGGCCGAAGGCGCCTATGTCGTCGCCAATTTCAAGGAGACGCAGCTGACGCATGTGCAGGCCGGACAGGCGGTCGATATCGAGGTCGACATGTTCCCGGGCCAAATCGTGCACGGCCATGTCGATTCCATCGCACCGGCCAGCGGCCAGGAATTCGCGTTGCTGCCGCCGGACAACGCCACCGGCAATTTCACCAAGGTGGTGCAGCGCATCCCGGTCAAGATCGCGCTCGACGCTGCGCATGGCCCCGCGATCGCGCTGCGGCCCGGCATGTCCGTGATCCCGACCATTGCAACACGTTCGACCGCGCCGACCGCGAATGCGGCCGTGACGCCCAAAGCGAAGCTCGTCTCCGGAGGGTCGTGCCATGTCAAACAGCCTCTCACTTTCGACGCCGGCAACATCGGCCGCGACGTCTGATCGCCCAGCCGCCGATCCCAACCGCGCGAGTGCTGCGGTCTGGGTCGCCGTGCTCGCCGCCATGATCGGCTCGTTCATGGCGATCCTGAACATCCAGATCACCAACGCCTCGCTGGCCAACATCGAGGGCGGCATCGGCACCGGCGCCGACAACGGCTCCTGGATCTCGACGTCCTATCTGATCGGCGAGATCATCGTGATCCCGCTCACCGATTATCTGAGCCGCGTGTTCTCGTTCCGCCGCTACATGATCGCAAGCGCGGCGCTGTTCGCGGCGTTCTCGGTCGCCTGCGCCTTCACCCACGACCTGCCGTCGATGATCGCGATGCGCGGCCTGCAGGGCTTTGCCGGCGGCGTGCTGATCCCGATGGCGTTCACGCTGGTGCTCACCAAGCTGCCGAAGCCGCAGCAGCCGGTCGGGCTCGCGATCTTCGCACTGTCCGTCACCTTTGCCCCCGCGATCGGCCCGACCATCGGCGGCTATCTCACCGAGAACTACGGCTGGCGCACGATCTTTTTCGTCAACGTGATCCCGACCGCCGTGATGGTGGCCGCGCTCTATCTGACGCTGGAGAAGCAGAAGATGCAGCTCGGCCTTTTGAAGGAGGGTGACTGGGCCGGCATCTTCACCATGGCGATCGGGCTGTCGGCACTTCAGGCCGTGCTGGAAGAAGGCAATAAGGACGACTGGTTCTCCTCGCCCTTCATCGTCAAGCTGGCCATCATCGCGGCCGTGAGCCTCACGCTGTTCGTCACGATCGAGCTCAATATCGAGAAGCCGCTGATTCGGCTGCGCCTGCTGACGCAGCGCAATTTCGGCTTCGGCACTATCGCGATGACGATGGTCGGTTTCGCACTGTTCGGCTCGGTCTACATCCTGCCCGCCTATCTCGGCCAGGCGCAAGGCTACAACTCCGAGCAGATCGGCAATGTGCTGGCCTGGACCGGCCTGCCGCAACTGGTGCTGATCCCGCTGATCCCGAAGCTGATGCAGCGCTTCGACACGCGCTACATCGCCATCACCGGCCTGCTGATCTTCGCCTATAGCTGCTTCATGAACACTGCGATGTCGCCGGATTATGCCGGTGACCAGCTCTGGATCCCGAACATCGTGCGCGCCGTCGGACAGGCCATGGTGCTGACGCCGCTGACCTCGGTGCTGACGGGCGGCATCGCGCCGCAGGATGCCGCCGCGGCCTCCGGCATCAGCAACATGTTCCGCAATCTCGGCGGCGCGATCGGCACGGCGACGCTCGCGACCATCATCACCAAGCGCGAGCAGTTCCACTCCAACATCATCGGCCAGTCGGTGACGCTCGGCCGCGAAGAGGTCCGCACCCGCATCGCGCAGATGACGGATTACTTCATGGCCCACGGCGTGCCCGACCCCCACGCCGCGCGCGAGCAGGCCATCATCGCACTCGGCAAGACGGTGAAGCGCCAGGCGCTGGTGATGGGCTATTCCGACACGTTTGCGGTGATCGGCATCGTGCTGGTGATTGCCGCGATCGCAGTGCTGCTGACGCGAAGAGCGAAGGCAGCCGGCGGGCCGGCGCATTAAGCTCTTCTTCTCCTCTCCCGTTCTTACGGGGAGAGGGTTGGGGGTGGGGGGCTTCCTCCACGCGTGAGATCTATCGAAGGACCTGTACCCCCTCACCCGGATTGCATCTAACGATGCAATCCGACCTCTCCCCGCAAGCGAGGCGAGGTAAGAACTCACGGCGCGCAAGCGAAGCTTGCCGCCTCCGTCACCGCACCCGCCTTGTAGTGCGGCCAGGCCGGCCAGCGGCAGAGCGGCATCGCACGCAACGTCGCGAATGTGGGCGCCTCGACCTTCTGCTCGCTGACTTCGAGGTCGCCGGGTGCCTTGCCCTTCTCGACCCAGTCGACCAGCACGGTCAGCATGTCGACATTGGCCGGCGCGCCGGAGCCGACATGGTCGACGCCGGGGGCGGTGTAGAGCCGCGCGAACTCCGCCGTCTCGGCCTTGCCGAGCTTGCGCTCGACGCTTTCAAAATAGCGGATGCCGGCATAGGGGCTCTGCGCGTAGTCGGCCATGTGCTCGAGCATGATCAGCCGGCCGCCGCGTCCGCGAAAGCGGCTGAGATCGGGATCGGTCGAATCCATCAGGCCCGAGACTTCGAGCAGGCGCGCCTTGTGGTCCTCCACCCTGTAGGTGGCGACGTCGAGCTTGGGATCGCGCGCGAACACATATTGGATGCCGCCGGCGCCGTAGATCCAGGCGATGCCGTTGTTGGGCGCGGGCGGCTGCGCCGGCGGCGCACTGCCGAGCCACCACGCGGACCAGCCGCCGGTCGGACCGATCGCAGGCGTGTCCTCGCCCGACACGCCCCAGCCCGGATAGTCGTCGAGGTCGTTGGCGAGCACGAACGGGAATTTGTAGGTCCCATGCAGCGTGCTGACCGCCTTGATCTGCGGCTCGGTCAGGCACTGATCGCCGGTCTTGCCGGCCTCGCAGCGCAACGTCTCGACCTTGAACGCGGCCTTGCAGGCCACGGGATCGTGTACCAGCGTCTTATCGGCGCCGTCGGCCTTGTCGCAGGCGGTGCGCACCGCATCGGCAAAGAGCTTGACCTGCGCCGGATTGATCCAGCCTTCACCCATGGTCGCGAGGCCCGAGCGCGTGCCGGCATGCTGCAGGCCGACCCAGTTGATGACGGGCACGCGGGCAAAGATGCCGTCGAAATCATCGGGGTAGCGCTGGGCCATGGTGAGGCCTTCACGGCCGCCTTCGGACGAGCCCATGAAGTACAGTTTTTCCGGCTTCTTGCCGTAGGCGCGCTCCATCAGCGCGACGGCCGCATCGCGCACCTTCTTGTAGGCGCGATGGGCGAAATTCTCGAACGCTTCGTCGTTGAGCGCGAACAGCTGCGGCAGCTCGCCCGGCTTGGTCTCGTGACCTGAGTCGGTGCCGTAGGTGACGAAGCCGCGCGCCAGCGGCGACGGCTTGTCGAAGGGATAGGCCGGCGGCAGCGCAAGTCCCGTGATCAGCACGCCATTGAAACCGCCGCCGCCATATTGCACCGAGCGGCCGTTCCATTCGACGGGCAGGTTGACCTGGAATTTGATCGGCGGCGCCTTGGGATCAACAGGGTCGATATGACCGAGCACCTTGCAGAAGGCGGGATTGGCGGGCGTGACACGGCCCGACGGGGTCGGCCCGCGTTCGGCAACCGCCAGAGGCGACGGTGCCAGCAACGTCGCGGAATCGATCTTCACGGCATCGGCGCCGCCGGCGAGGCCTTTGCAGACCGTGTCCGCATCCTCCGCCAGCGTCACGGCGAACGCGCTGCTCGCCCCCATCGCGGCTACGGCACCCGCAAGCCACACACTCAGCTTCGCAATCCTGCGCGCCATCGTTTCCATCCCTGTTGCTTATCTTTCAGGCCGACAATTCAATGCAGGACGTGCCGGCCGTCAATCGCCGCGGCTGATGGTGCGACCGCCATCAACGGAAACCTCCGGGACGCCAGACCGGCCCCACCCCACGCTCCCGTAGAAGTTTGAATTCCATGCGAAATCATGCCCTTCCCCCGAACTCGGGCGGCATCGCCGACGACCCAGTCCACAGGCTGTCATCAATCTGTCATACGACCTGGAGTTACCTGCCGGCCGGGTCGGCATGCTATCATGACCGCAGAGAACAAGGAGCGAGTGGTGAGCGAAACGATCAATCTCCCGACGTTGCCGACGGATTCCTCCGTGGTCGCACGCATCAAGTCCGAGATCGACATTTCGGACCGGTCGCGCCTCGTGACGTTCGGCGAGCGCGCGCAGCGCTCCGTGGTCGAGTTCGCCGACCGCATTCTCGCCCAGACCCAGAACCGTGAGCTCGGCGCCACAGGAAAGCTCCTGACCGACATCCTCGGCAAGGCACGCGGGCTCGATCCGGCCGATCTCAAGGACAAGGGCTTTCTCACCCGCCTGTTCTCGTCGGCGGAAGCGCGGCTGCGCCGCTTCACCGAACAGTTCAACGACGTCGCCTCGCAGATCGACCGGGTCTGCGTCGATCTCGACCGCAACAAGGAGGTCCTGCGCCGCGACATCGCCCTGCTCGACGACCTCTACGAACAGACAAAGGGCGCGCTCGGCCAGCTCGATGCCCACATCGCCGCCGGCAAGACCTTCACCGAAGAGTTCCGCGGCGGCAAGCTCATCGAGATGGAGCGGACCGCGAAGGCGCAAGCCGCCGGCAGCGACGCCATGCTGGCGGCGCAGACCTATCAGGACGCGGTCCAGGCGCTCGACCGGCTCGAAAAGCGCGTCTTCTATCTGCAGCAGGCACGTCAGATCGGTATCCAGCAGCTGCCGCAGATCCGCATCGTCCAGTCCGGCGACGAGACGCTGATCGAGAATTTGCAGGCCACGACCGAGCTGACGATCCCGGTGTGGAAGCAGAAGATGATCCTGCTGCTCGGCCTGAACCGGCAGAAGTCGGCGCTGGAGCTGCAAAAGACCATCACGGATGCGACCAACCAGATGATGCGCCAGGCGTCCGAGATGATGAAGACCCAGGCGATCGAGATCGAGAAGCAGTCGCAGCGCGGCATCGTCGACATCCAGACCCTGGAGAAGACCAACCGGGATTTGATCGACACCATTGCGGGCGTACTCTCGGTGCAGAAAGAGGGCCGCGACAAGCGCGCCGAGATCGAGCATCGGATGGCAGAGCTGACGGACGAATTGAAGTCCGCGATCTCCAAGGCCGCGCCTTGATGCGCCTCACGCAACGGTTTCTCGATGATGCGTCTGCATAAGATCTGCGGCATGAAGGCTCGCGCATGAGAATTTTTCGTTTCCTGCGGCGCCCGTTGGTGCTGTTCGCGGCCGTGCCGCTGATTGCCGCGCTGCTGACGGGCTGCGGCGGGCCGGGGCCGCAATTCACCATTCTCTCGGGTTCGGAGAACGACGTCCTCGAACCGCTGGTGCAGGAGTTCTGCAAGTCGCGCAACGCGACCTGCACCATGCGCTATCAGGGCTCGCTCGACATCGCGCTTGCGCTGAAGGCCGGCGACCCCGGCGCCGACGCAGTCTGGCCAGCCGCTTCGATCTGGATCGACATGTTCGACACGACCCGGCGCGTGAAGATGGTCAAGTCGATCGTGCAGATGCCGGTCATTCTCGGCGTGCGCCGCTCCAAGGCCGAGGCACTCGGCTGGATCGGCGCCAAGGTGACGGCCAAGGACATCCTCGCCGCCGTCGAAGGCGGCAAGCTGAAATTCCTGATGACATCGGCGACGCAATCGAATTCCGGAGCCGCCGCCTATCTCGCGATGCTGGCGGCCGGCATCGGCAAGCCCGATTTGATCGAGGCCGGCGATCTCGACAAGCCCGAAGTGCTGGCGACGGCACGCGGATTGCTCAAAGGCGTCGAGCGCAGCGCAGGCTCGAGCGGCTGGCTCGCCGACCTCTACCGCGACGGCGAGCGCAGCGGCGCGCACTATCAGGCGATCTGGAACTACGAGGCCGTCATCAAGGAAACCAATGACAAGCTGATCGCCGACAACCACGAGCCACTCTACGCGATCTATCCCGCCGACGGCGTGGCGGTTGCGGATTCCCCGCTCGGCTTCGTCGAGCGCGGCCGCGGCAAGGAGGTCGAAAGCTTCTTCACCGATTTGCAGGCCTTCCTGCTCAACGGCGATGCGCAAGGCAGGATCGCCAAGACCGGCCGGCGCGTCGAGATCGGCCGCGCCACGCCGCTTGCGGCCGATCCCAAGACGAACCTCGATCCCTCGCGGCCGGTCATCGTGATCCGTCCGCCGGAGCCGGCGGTGATCCAGAAGGCGCTACTGATCTATCAGGAGGCGCTGCGGCGGCCGTCGCTCACCGCGCTCTGCCTCGACGTCTCCGGCAGCATGCAGGGTCCCGGCGAGACCCAGCTGCTCGACGCCATGCGCTTCCTGCTCACGCCGGCGCGGACGCGTGAGGTGCTGGTGCAATGGACCAAATCGGATCAGATCCTGATCATGCCGTTCAGCGATCACGTCCTGTGGACGGCGCGCGCCAGTGGTGAAGACAACGAGCAGGCCGGCCTGCTCGCACGCGCGCTCGAATTGCGCGCCAACGGCGGCACCGACTTCTACACCTGCGGCGCGCAAGCGCTCACCTTGATGAAGCCGCTGCTTCAGGACGGCCAGCATCTGCCGGCCATCGTCATCATGACTGACGGCAAGAGTCAGGGATCGATGTCGACATTCGAAAGCGCCTGGCGCGCGGACGGACACCGCGTGCCGGTGTTCGGCGTGACATTCGGCTCCGAGGTCGATCGCGTCCAGCTCGACAATCTGGCAAAACTCACCGGAGGCCGCGTGTTCGACGGCAGCAAGAGCCTGACCGACGCGTTTCGCGCCGTACGAGGATACAACTGAATGGCCGCGATGCCGTCCGGGCTTGGCTGGATCGCAGGTGGAGCGGCAACAGCAGTGCTGCTGCCGTCGCTGGCAATCGGTCTTGCCATGCCGTTCTGGATCGCGCTCGCGATCAGCGCGGCCGCCGGAGGGGGCATCGTCGTGGCACTGGCACCGAGGAACCGGTTCGCCGCGCTAGAGGCCAGCGGCATGGCCCGTGGCCGGATCGAATTCGCGAGCGAGCTTTTAGCCGAAGCCGAGCCGCTGGCCGAGCGCATGGAAGATGCAGCATCGGCGATCCGGACCCGCGCCGTGGCCGATCGGATTCGTCATCTGGTCAAAGTGGCTCGCGACATCTTCGCCGCCATCGAGCGCGATCCTCTGCGGCTCGACCGGGTGCGAAGGTTCCTGACCTATTATCTGCCGCGCGCGGCCGAGATCGCCGAAGCTTACCGCGCGCTGGAGACGAGTACCATTCCCGACACCGCGCGGCTTGCCGCCGCGGGCGCGATGATCGACCGGCTCGACGGCGCCTTCACCCGCTATGCCGCCAATCTCCAGGACGCCGACCTCGACAAGCTGGACATCGAGCTGAAGCTGTTGAAAAGCTCGCTCGACGAGGATCTCGGACCGGCGCAACCGGCCGCCCCGGTCGAGACCAAGAGAGGAACTCCCTGATGGCTATCTCGCGCCGCGCCTTCGGCATGGGTCTTGTCGCCGCGAGCGCGGCGGCAACCGGCGGCTACGTTTATCTGCGCGAGCATCCCGAGATCGCGGGCCGCTTCGGCGAAGCCAAGCGCCTGTTCGGCTTCGCCGGAGGCGAGAAGGAAGGCTTTCTTGCCAACGCGCGCGTGAAGAATTTGCTGGAGCGCCGCTTCGGGCTGATCCTCGACGGCCGGCGTGCCGGCTCGGTCGAAATGGTCCGCGAGCGCGCGCTGCTCGACCAGAAACCGCAATTCCTGTGGCCGTCCTCCTCCGTGCTGGTCGAGGTGGCGCGCGCCTCGGGTATCAAGATCTCGCGCGACCAGGTGATCTTCAACTCGCCGATCGTGCTCTATTCCTGGGATCGCATTGCGGACGGCCTCGTGAAGGGCGGCATCGCACAGCCCGCCGGCGGGCCGCGTTACACGGTGGATCTGTCAAAGCTGCTCAAGGCCATCATTGCAGGGGAGAACTGGTCCGCGATCGGCGTGGCCGACCTGTTCGGCCGCGCCCGCGTGGTCTCGACCGATCCCAACAAATCCAATTCCGGCTTCATGTTCGCCGGCCTTGCGGCGAGCCTGCTGTCGGGCGACGTGGTGATGCCGGAGACGCTGAGCAAGATCGACGGCGATGTCGCCACCGTGTTCCGCCGCATGGGCTTCAAGCCGCCGTCCTCGGGCAAGCTGTTCGACGACTATGTCGCGGGCGGCGCCGGCGCACAGCCCCTGATCGTCGGTTACGAAAACCAGCTGGTCGAATGGGTGCTCCAGGACGCGGAGCGCTGGAAGCGCCTCGAAGCCAATGCGCCGGCCAAGCCCGTCATCCTCTATCCGCAGCCCACGGTGTTCTCGGCCCATCCGCTCATCAGCATCGACCGCCAGGCCGACGACCTGATCGAGGCCCTGACGAGCGAAAGCCTGCTCGAATTGGCCTGGGAGGACCACGGTTTTCGCGGGCCGCTCGGCACCATCGGCAAGGCGCGCAACGCGTTGCTCCAGTCGCGCCTGCTCGAACGGATCGACGCCGTCCTGCCGATGCCCGACGCGCCGGTCATGTTGGCCCTGCTGGACCGGCTGGCGGCTTAGGTAGTTCGTTCAGAACGATCCCAGCGCACTCCCCAATGCGATGACGGCGACCAACGCCAGCAGCGACGTCACGATGCCGACCATCACGATGTCAAGATAGCTGTCGCGATGGGTCAGGCCGCAGATCGCGAGCAGGCTGACCACCGCACCATTGTGCGGCAGGATATCCAGCGTCCCCGCGCCGATCACCGCGACCCGGTGCATCAACGCGGGGTCGATGCCGGTGCGCGCGGCGAGCTCGACATAGGTCTGGCCAAGAGCGTCGAGGGCGATGGTCAGGCCGCCTGACGCCGACCCGGTCAGCGCGGCCAGGATGTTGGTCGCGACGGCAAGCGAGACCAGCGGTCCGCCTTCGATTGCCAGCACCCAGTCGCGCACCGTTTCAAAAGCCGGCAGCGCCGCGACGACCGCGCCAAATCCGACCAGGCTTGCAACGCTGAGTGCGGGCAGCACCGATGCGTTGGCGCCGGCGTCCATGGTCTGCCGCAGCGAGGGAAGCCGGCTCCAGTTCAGCACGATGGTCGCGACGATGGCGGCGCCAAGCGCGACACTGACCGACCACACGCCGGCGACCGCGGCGAGCGATGTTCCGCCGAAGCGCTGCTCGCTCAGATACGAGACATCGAGCCGCGGCAGTACCAGCAGCGACATCACCAGATTGACGGCCACGACGACGGCCAGCGGGAGGATCGCACTCGCCACCGGAGACGCCGCTTCGCTGCGGCGTCCATGCCGGATCTCGGCCGGATCGAACTCCCGTGCGGTCGTCGCGCGTTCGCGGACCAGCTCGTCATCGGCAGCGCGTTCGGCCGCACCCTGCACGTCCTCGCCATAACCTTCCCCGGCACGGCGGGCCGCAGCTTCGGCTCGCCGCAGCCACCACAGCCCTGCGGCGAGCATGACGATGGACGCGACGATACCGAGTCCCGGCGCAGCAAAGGGCGTGGTGCCGAAGAACGGCATCGGGATCGCGTTCTGGATCGACGGCGTGCCCGGCAGCGCCGACATGGTGAAGGTCGACGTGCCCAGCACGATCGCGGCCGGGATCAGCCGGCGCGGAATCGCGGCCGCGCGGAACAGCGACTGGGCCATGGGGACGATGACGAAGAACGCGACGAACAGGCTGACGCCGCCATAGGTGACCAGCGCGCCGGCGAGCACCACCGCCAGGATCACACGACGCTCGCCGAGACGCTCCGCCATGAAGCCCGCGACCGACGTCACCGCGCCGCTGTCATCCATCAGCTTGCCGAAGACGGCACCGAGCAGGAAGATCGGAAAGAATTGCGCCAGGAAGGCTGCCGCATTCACCATGAAGATCTGGGTGAGGTTCGCGAGCAGCGGCTCGCCGCCGAACAGCGCGGCAACCAGTGCGGCGAACGGCGCCAGCAGCAGCACGCTCCAGCCGCGGAAGGCAAACAGGACGAGCAGGCCGAGCCCAACGAGAATGCCGAGAAGACCCACGTCTCAACACTCCGACAACAGGACATCGAGATCGGCCGTCGTGCGCTGGCCGATATCCGCGCCGTGCTCGTCGAGAAACGCCTGCGCCGCCAGGCGTCCCTCGGCGCACAGCATCGAGACGAACTCCCATTCGGCGTTGAGCTTCGACGATGCCCCGAACTTCGCCAGCATGTCGCTCTTGACGCGATGGGTCCGCATCTTCGCCCAGCGCGCGCCCTCGCCGCTGCCGGGATCGGCGGCCTGGCGCAGCAGCGCGATCATGCGCAGCTCCTTCATCAGCGGCGAATTGAACGAGATCTCGTTCAGCCGGTTGAGAATCTCCGCAGCCGTCCGCGGCTCTTCGAGCGTTTCAGTCGGATTGATCTGCACCAGGATGGTGTCGTGCGCATCGCTTTCGCGAATCAGCGGCGTGATCGAGGGGTTGCCGGCGTAGCCGCCGTCCCAATAGGGCTCGCCGTCGATCTCGACGGCCCGGAACATCGTCGGCAGGCAGGCCGATGCCAGCAGCACGTCGGCTGTGATCTCCGCATTGCGGAAGATTCGTCCGCGCCCGGTGCGCACCCGCGTTGCAGTGACAAACAGTTTGATCGGCGAGCGCGCCAGCCGCTCGAAATCGATGCTCTCGGCCAGCACGGCGCGCAACGGATTGTAGCCGGTCGGATTGAGATCGTAGGGCGACAGTACCCGCGACATCAAATCGGTGAGGATGTAGAAGGGCGACGTATCGAGGGTCCAGCGCCCCATCAAGCGATCGAGCGGCGAGCGCTGCAGCGGACTGAAGGCCGCGGCCTTCGAAACGCGGCGCCAGTATCGCTCGAGCGCCTCGCGCGCGCCCTCGGCGCCGCCGGCGGTCCAGCCGTCCGCCAGCACGGCCGCGTTCATCGCGCCTGCGGATGTTCCGGAGATCGCAGCGATCTCCAGCCATTTCTCTTCCAGCAGGCGGTCGAGCACGCCCCAGGTGAAGGCGCCGTGCGAACCGCCGCCCTGAAGCGCGAGATCAATCAGTACGGCGTCCCGTTCCATGGCGGACACTCACGCAACTGAAGCTCAAATTCGACGCGATCGTCACATTTGCGTCGAAGACGACGGCGTAGTGTAGGGAGCTTTTGTTGCGAGATGCAACTGGAACGTGGGGCCCCTCGCGATCTAGTGCTCGAATACCAGCCGTGCGCCAATCGTGCCCTCGAGCGCGCGGATCTGCGCAAGCAGCGCGGCCGAATCCTCGCCGCCGAGGTCGGCGTCGAGCACGACGTAGCCGAGGTCGCCGGCGGTCTCCAGATATTGCGCGGCGATGTTGATGTCGCGCTGAAGGAAGACCTCGTTCAGTCGCCGCAGCATGCCGGGCACGTTGCGGTGGACGTGGCTGAAGCGCACACCGGCGGGGCGTAAGTGCAGCTGCACTTCCGGGAAATTCACCGCGCCCATGGTCGATCCCGTGATGAAATAGTCGACCAGTTTTCGCGCGACTTCGCCGCCGATGCGCTCTTGCGCCTCCTCGGTCGAGCCGCCGACATGCGGCGTGAGGATAACGTTGTTGAGGCCCTGCACCGGGCTCTTGAAGCGTTCCGAATTCGACGACGGCTCGACCGGGAAGACGTCGATCGCAGCGCCCGCGATGTGGCCGTCGCGCAAGGCGCCTGCAAGCGCATCGAGATCGACCACGGTGCCGCGGCTGTTGTTGATGAAGAACGAGCCCGGCTTCATCGCCCGCAGCTCCTTCTCGCCGATCATGCCGGCGGTCTCCGGCGTCTCCGGCACGTGCAGGCTGACGACATCGCTCTGTGCCAGCAGCTCTTCCAGCTTCTCGACCGGCTCGGTGTTGCCGTGGCGGAGCTTGTCGGTGCGATCGTAATAGATCACGCGCATGCCCATGGCCTCGGCAAGAGTCGAGAGCTGCGAGCCGATATTGCCGTAGCCGACGATGCCAAGGGTGCGGCCGCGGACCTCGCGGCTGCCGGTCGCGGACTTGTCCCAGCCGCCGTCATGCGCGGACACCGAGCGCGGAAAGATCTGGCGCAGCAGCATCACGATCTCGCCGATCACGAGCTCGGCGACGCTGCGCGTGTTGGAGAACGGCGCGTTGAAGACGGGAATGCCGCGCTTGCGCGCCGCCAAGAGATCGACCTGGTTGGTGCCGACGCTGAAGCAGCCGACCGCGAGCAGCCCGTCGGCGGCTTCAAGCACCTCATCGGTGATCTGGGTGCGCGAGCGGATGCCGAGCAGCGATACGCCCTTGAGCGCCCGGCGCAAATCCTCACCATCCAGCGCCTTGGTCAGCCGCTCGACATTGGTGAAGCCCGCGGTCCGGAAGATATCCACGGCGCTGTCATTGACACCTTCGAGCAGCAGCGCCTTCGCGCTCCGCTCAGGACTTTGGCCTGGGGCTGGCATGGAATCTCCATCGATAGCGGCTTTGCCGCAGCTCATAAACCGCGGACGACGTGCAGCACAATAGGGTTTGGATATGGGGAGAAGATGGCGTGGGGGTAGACCTTGGCATCCCGCCAGCCCCGTCATCCCCGCACGCACGATAGCCGCCCCGTCATCCTGAGGTGCGAGGCATGGGACGCAACGCGTCCCATGGGGAGCCTCGAAGGATGCACGGCCCCGATACAGCCGGGCCGTCGCCCTTCGAGGGCCGCCAAGAGGCGGCCACCTCCAGCGACAACGGCTACGCCGTTGCGCGGGGGTGACGGATAACGCCGTTAAATCACATAAAACCCATGTGTGCCGTCGAGCCGGAGTTGCTCGACGAGACCATACTCCCAGTCGAGATAGGCCTGCATCGCACGCTCGGCAACATCGGTGCCTTCATAGGGCCGGCGGTAGCGATGCGCCGGATCGGGCTTGGGCAGCACTAGCGGCGGGCCGATCTCGAGCGTGCCGTCATAGCCGCCTTCGAGCACATAGACCTCCCAGCCCATCTGCGCGAGCCAGGATGCCGTCATGTCGGCCCGGACGCCCTTGTCGTCGGTCAGGACAATGCGCGCCCCACGCACCGGCGCGGCCATGTCGGTTTCCTGGACCAGCTGGCCGCCGGGATAATGGCGGAAGCCCGGGAGATGGCCGGCCGCATACTCTTCGGCGTCGCGGACATCGAAACGATAGAGCGTGCGATCGGTCTGCGCTGCCAGCGCGGCCATCTCGCTCGCGCCGATGCGGCGGACGCCGGCGCGATAGGCGACGTCGCGGGCATTGGCCGGGCCGCCGTCGAACGGCCCGATCGCGCCGCGCCTGTCAGCGCCGTGATTGAGCGTGTGGCGCGCCAGCGTCCAGCCGATCGTACCGTTGCGCAGCGCCCGCACCTTGTTCGGCACGCCGGCATTGATCAGCGACTGGGTGCCGATGATCGAGCGCGTACGCCCCGCACAATTGACGATGATGGTGGTGTCAGTATCTGGCGCGGCCTGGCCTGCCCGCAGCACCAGCTCCGCGCCGGGCACGCTGACCGAGCCCGGAATGTTCATGGTCGCGTATTCGTCGAAGCGGCGGACGTCGAGGATGGCGATGTTGGCCTTGTCGGCGATGAGCTTTGCGACCTCATCAGCGCTGAACGACGGCGTGTGGCGCCGCGCCTCGACCAATTCGCCAAAGGCTTTTGAATAGGAATTGACGTCCTCGAACATTTGATAGCCCGCCGTACGCCAGGCTTTCAGGCCGCCATCGAGCGCACTGACGCGGGTGTACCCAAGCGCAGCAAGGCGTTCAGCACCGGTCGCGACGAGATCCTCGCCGTCATCATAGAGCACGATCGCCACGTCCTTGCGCGGCAGCCGCACCTCGGCCTCGATCGCGATCCGATCCGCGGCCATGTTCGCGGCAAACAGCGGATGGCCGGTCGCGAAGCCGGCCTCGTGCCTGAGGTCGAGCAGTGCGATCTCCTCGCGCAGCAGCAGCGCGCGGCGAATATCGGCGGGAGTGACGGACGGGAGTGTCATGGCACGGACCTTGGCGAGGACAAGCCATGGGCTTTTGAACGATTGTCGCGCGCTTGGCTAGCCTTCGCGTCCGTTCACTCGCCCGGAACGAGGCGCCCGATCGGCGGCTGCGCCGGACGCCGCAGCTTGCGGCGGGACAGATAAAGCAAAATGCCGGTGACCGCGAACAACGGCATCAGAGCCGCGGCGATCATGAAGGCGAGCTTTCCGGGCCAGCCCAGGATCGCGCCGCGATGGATGTCGAGCAGGTTCGCAATGATCTTCTCGCCGAACGTTTTGTCGGCGTAGCGCTCCGCGGAGGCCAGCTGCCCGGTGATCGCATCGACGCGGAATTCGTCACGCGTGGTATCGAGCGTCGAATCCTTCCCCCATGAACGGATCCTTATCGCCGTGCCCGCGCCGGCCGGCAACGTCAGCAAGGCCTTGGAGAAGCGGTCGCCTTCCTCGCGCCGGAACGTCGTCCATGCCTGATCGAATCCGATCGGCTGGGTCGACTCGGGCCGGGCGGAGGGACGCGGCGCCTTTGCGGCCATCTTCGGCTGCAGCTTCGCAGCAGCGACCTCTGGACGTGACAGCAGCCAGACGACGCTATCCTTGTACCAGTCGAACGAGTACCACAGCCCGGTCAGCGTCATCACCAGATAGACCGGCAGCACCCAGGTGCCGATCACCGCATGCAGCGAGCGATGCAATCCGCGCCCGCTGAGACCGAGATTAGGCTTCAGCCACATCTTCACACTGCCGGCGCGGCGGGGCCAGCGCAGCACGAGGCCCGAGATGAGCATGACGATCAGGCCAAGCGCGGCGATACCGGTGATCTGACGCCCCCAGCCCTTGGCGTCGCCGGGAATGAGCAGCCAGCGATGCAACCTGCGGACGGTCGCAAAAAACTCCTCACCGCGCGGCGTACCCAGCGCACGCGCATCATAGGGATCGACATAGAGCGAGGACGGCCGCGCGCCCTGCTCGTCGCGGGCAAAGCGGAGACGCACCGCGGCGGACGGGTCGCTCGCCAGCGTGACGGCGGAGACCTTGCCGACGTCCTGCGCCGCTGTCAGGCGCGCGATCAGTTCGTCCGGCATCAGCACCGGCGCCGTCCGCGGCGTGACGTGCATGATGTCGGCGTTCAGATAATCGCCGATCTCATCCTCAAAGCTCATGATCGCACCGGTCAGCGCGATCAGCGCCAGCACCAGTGCGAGCACGAGACCCGCAATGGAATGGACCTGGTGCAGGGCGGCCTTGATGTGATGCCCCACCCTACTCATCGAAGCCGACCTTCTTGATCAGCGCGATCGCCGCCTGCTGATGCGTGGCGATCTGGTCAATCGGCGTCGCATCGGCAATGAACGAGCCCATTTCGGCAACGATGGGCGCACGCTCCGCCAAAGCGAGCACGGGATACTCCAGCTCGGCGGCGGCAAAAATCCGCTGCGCTGCCGGCGTGACAAGGAATTCGAGGAATTGTCGCGCCGACGCCGGATGCGGTGCGTGATTCGCAATCGCCGCGCCGGTGAGGTTCACATGCGTGCGGCCGCCCGTGAATGTCGTCGGCACCGTCCTGACCTTCGTCGCCCAGGTGCGCCAGTCGGCCCCTTCCCGTCCGTCACGCAATTGCGCCAATGCCACGGTATTGCCGATGCCGATCTCGCAAATGCCTTGTGCGATCTCGCGGATCACGTCGTTGTCCTTGCCATCAGGCTTGTGGGCGAGATTGGCCTTCAGGCCGGCAAGCCAGGCCTCCGTCGCGGCTTCGCCGTGATGGACGAGATAGGCCGCAACCAGCGCGACATTGTTCTGATGCAAGGCTGAGCGCATGCAAAGCTTGCCGCGCCATTGCGCGCTTGCGAGGTCCTCATAGTCGATCGCCGCGAGCGCGCTGTCATTGCGCGCAAATACGACGCGCGGGCGGATGGCAAGCGTAACCCATTGCGCACCGCCACCGCGGAGATTTGCCGGAACAGCCTGTTCGAGGCGCGGCGAGGCAAAGGCCTCGGTCAGGCCGCGGGCCGAGAGCTGGGTCGTCTTGTCCAACCCGATCGTCAGCAGGACGTCGGCGGGCGACGCCTCGCCCTCCGACCCCAGGCGCTTGACGAGACTGTCCTCGACGAAGACGATTTTCACCCCGATGCCGCTGGCTTCCGTGAAAGCCGCAACGACGGGCCCGACCAGAGCAGCTTCCCTGGTCGAATAGAGCGTGATGTCCTCGGCGCGACTCGCACCTGTGGCGGCAAGGCAGGCAGACGCCACCGCGATCAGGACCGCGATGGCTCTGTGCCGCGCCGCCATCGCTAGAACTTCACCGTTGCCGACAGCGACACGCGGCGCGCATCGCCGATCGCGACGTTCAAATTGTTCACGGCGGAGGGATAGTAGACGGTGTCGAACAGGTTCTTGACGTTGAACTGATAGATCACCGGCGTGCTCTGGTATTTCGTTTCATAGGTCGCAAAAATATCGGCGACCACATAGGACGGCAAGAAGAAGCTGTTGATCGCATCGCCGGGACGGTCGCCGACATAGCGCGCGCCACCGCCGAGGCGGAGCTGGCCCGGCAAGGCCGTGCCGAAGTCATAGACCAGATAAAGCGAGGCCGTGTTCATCGCAACGTTCTGCAGCTTCATCCCGTAGAGCGACCGATCTTCGGACGCCGTCACCCGCGCGTCGGTATAGCCATAGCTGCCGATCAGGGCCCAGCTGTCGGTGAGCCTGCCGGTGACATCCAGCTCGACGCCGCGCGAGCGTGCGCGGCCGACAGTGTGAAGCTCCACGACATTAGTAACGCTGTTGGTCACCGTCGTCTGCACGTTCTTCTTGTCGAGATTATAGAGTGCCAGCGTACCTGAGATGCGCTTGTTCAGATCGAACTTCACGCCGGTCTCGTACGAGACGCCTTCCTCGGGCGCGACCTTGGAGTCGATCACGATGCCGATCGGTGCAATGGTCGAGTTCGGCTTCAGCGACTCGGTATAGCTTGCATAAAGCGAGACCTCGTCGGTCAGCTTGAAGATGGCGCCGCCAAGGGGAAGCACCTTGTCCTGGGACACGTTGGTATTGGTGTTGAACGGCTTTCCACGCCCGGCGATCTGGTCGTAGTCCATGTAACGCACGCCGCCGACCAGCGCGAACCGCTCGGTGAGATGCAACGTGTCCTGGAAGAACAGCGACCACTGGCCAAGCTTGTCGGTCTGAGCACTGTCGGGGTTCGACGGCGTCGTCCCCGGCCCGATCAGCCCGTAGACGGGATTGTAGACATTAAAGGCTGGAGTTGCCTGCCGGATCAAGGTGTCACGGTAGATGGTGCGATACTGACCGTCACCGCCGAACACGACGTCATTGCGCATGTTGCCGAGCCAGAAGCCGCCGGAAACGTAGGACGTTCCGTAGCTCACGTTGCTGAGCGAGCTTCCCGTGCCATCATTGCTGCGCGTCTCGGCGCCAGTCGTGAAGTTGATGTTGGTGATGCGGAGCTGGTTGGCGCTGAAGGTTTCGGTGTTGTAGCTGTAGCCGGCGTAGAGCTTCCAATCCTGGTTGAAGCGATGCTCGACCGACGCCTGGATCAGGTCGGACGTGCCCCAAGTGTTGTTGAAGGGCTCGTCGAGCCGGCGCGTGGAGGGGACCGCCAGCGGCGCCTTGGTCACCGGGTTGAACGCGGTGCCGCGGTCGAACGGATAGATGAACTCGCGGTGCTCGTAGTTGAGCTGAACCGTGGTGTCCTGGCCATACCAGGCGAGCGACGGTGCAACCAGCATCTCGCGGTGGCGGCCGAAATTCCGCCAGTAATCCTCGCTGACACCGTAGCCGATAAAGCGATAGGCAAGGCCCTGGTCGCCAATCGGACCGGTGACGTCGAGCAGGCCATCGGCGCCGGTCTTGGAGGCACTGAAGGCCGAACCGAGCAGCGTGACCGAGCCGTGCTGATAGAGCTCCGGGCGTTTGCTGATGGTGTTGACGATGCCGCCGGGGTCCATGATGCCGTAGAGCAGCGAGGCCGGCCCCTTCAGCACCTCGACGCTCTCAACCGCGGAATTGAAGCTGCGACCCTGCACCAGCGGCATGCCGTTGCGCATGATCGAGCCGTCGCGATTGTCGCCGAAGCCGCGGCGGATCACGGCGTCCTGGCTGCCGGCAAGCGTGTTGGTCTGGGTGATGCCGGAGACGTTGATCAGCGCATCGTCGATGTTGCGCGGGAGCTGGTCCTTCAACACCTGCTCGGGCACGACGTTGACGGCCTGCGAAGTATTAAGCGGCGATGCGCCGCTGCGCAGCGTGGTCGCGCTCGGCATCGCGCGGTAGCCGAGCTTGGCGGCCTGCTGCGCGGCGGCCGCAGCGGCTGCGCGCTCCGAGAGCGTCGGCACTGCGGGCGCCGCGGCAGCATTGCGATTGCGCTGGCGCGCGGCGGCTTGGGTGCGGCGTGGAGACTGCTCCGACGCGCGCGCCGGCTTGGGCCGCTGCGCCGGCGCTTCCACCGCCACCGGCGGCAGCGCCGATTGCGCCTGCGCGCTCATCGTGTTGGAGGGGCATTCGGCGAGCAGCACAGCCGCGCCGATGAGAAGGCCTGCACGGCTCTTGCCGGCACGAGTTCGACGGCTGCTGATACGCAGGCCATCCACGGGGGCACGCACTTTCAATCCACTTCAAGTCAGGAACATTGAAGTGTGCGCGTGTAACAGCCGTCGAGATCGAGGAGAACCGTAGCGGAGCTTGAATCGCTCTAGTGTTGAATCGTTCTAAGTCCGGAGACGCGATCGACGACAATCACGGATTGTTTTCACGCCAGCCACGACACGCTGTGCGCGAATTCGCTGCAATATGTCGCGGCGTTGCCGTGATCTCACGCGTTCGCGGGGGCGATCAATTCGTCGAGCTTCCGCTTGAAGACGGTGCCGTCAGACTGTGCACGGAGCGGCGGGCGCACGCGCAGCCAGGCTGCATCGCCCGTCTGCGCCGCAAGGATCGCCTTCAGCGTCGCGGTGAACGACGGCGTCTTCAGCACGATGTCGATTGCGGCCTGCATGCGTGCCTCGACATCCTTGCCGTCCACCATGCCCTTGACCAGCTCCGGCACGACATTGGCCATGCCGCAGATGGTGCCGGCGCCGCCGGCGGCGATCGCGCGGGTGATGTCGGCTTCGTTGCCGACGGTGACGGCGAGCTCTGGCGCGGCGGCACGGAACGCCTGGAACTGCTTGAAGTCGCCGCTGGAGTCCTTCAGGCCCGCAACCTGCTTGCCGTAGCGCTTGCGCAGGTTCGCAGCGACACTGGTCGGGATCGCGACGCCGGAAACCTGCGGGATGTGATAGAGCGAGGCGCGCAGGCGATCGTCGGCGACGCCGTCGATGATCGCGGCAAACGCGTCCTCGATACCCTCGGCCGAGACGCCGCGATCGAAGTAAGGCGGCAAATACAGCACGTGACGCAGCCCGAGGCCGAGCACGGCACGCGTCAGCGCGATGCTGTCGGTGATGGCGGGAAAGCCGCCGCCGATTCCGATCCGCTCCGGCGCAATACCGGCCTTGAGCACGGCTTCGATGGTCGCGACGCGCTCGGCGACATTGAACGAGGTGCCCTCGCCGGTGGTGCCGAACAGCACGACGCCGTCGACGGCTTTGCTGAAGAGCTGTTTCGCGTGGGCGGCGAGCTTGGCGGAATCGACGCTGCCGTCCGTTGCCAGCGGCGTCGCCGACGCCACCCAGAACCCGCGAATTGCCTCGGTCATAGCACCACCCATTAGCTGCGGCTTCGGACTAAGCCCCTGATCTCTAGAGATTTTCAGAGCCTACTGGAGCCTTGTTTTTGCTTTACTTTTTCTCTTGTACCTTACATACAAGAAAGATGCAATTCCCTCGCCGCGACGATCCGCAACCGCGCGCGACAATATCCAGGAGAGGTCTCGCATGGACATGGTGACCCCCGTCGAACGTCCCGACCAATTGCTCGGCGCCTTGCGCGACAAGCTCGGCGTGGCCGCCGTGCTGACCGGCGCGGATGTGCCGGCGCGCAATTGCAACGATTGGAGCGCGAGCCTGCCGCAGACGCCGCGTGCGGTGATCCGACCGCTCGACGCGCAGGGCGTCGCTGATGCCATCAACACCTGCCGGCAGGCGCATCTGCCTTTCGTGCCGCAGGGCGGATTGACCGGGCTGTGCCGCGGCGCTTCCCCCGAAGCAGGCTGGGTCGCTATCTCGCTGGAGCGCATGACCGGCATCGAGGAGATCGACCGCGCGTCGATGACGATGACGGTGAAGGCGGGCACGCCGCTGGAGATAATCCAGAAGGCCGCGGATGAAGCCGGCTTCTTCTTCCCGCTCGATCTCGGCTCGCGGGGCTCCTGCGCGATCGGCGGCAATCTCTCCACCAATGCCGGCGGCAATCGCGTGATCCGCTACGGCATGACGCGCGAACTGGTGCTCGGCCTGGAGGTGGTGCTACCGGACGGCACCATCATCACCAATCTCAACAAGCTGATGAAGAACAATGCCGGCTATGACCTCAAGCATCTGTTCATCGGCTCGGAAGGCACACTCGGCATCATCACCCGCGTGGTGTTAAAACTGTTCCCGAAGCCGCGCTCGACCATGGCCGCGCTCTGTGCGCTGAAGGACTATGCCGCGGTGATTGACTTGCTCGGGGCCGCCCGTAGCGGGCTCGGGCCGCTGCTGTCGGCGTTCGAGGTAATGTGGCCGGATTATTGGGACGTCATCACGAATCGCGCCGGCGTGACGCCGCCGGTCGCCGCGGGAGACAGTCTCTACGTGCTGGTCGAGGCGCAGGGCACCGACGAGAGCCTGGATGCGCCGCGCTTCCAAAGCTGGCTCGAAGAGCTGATGGAGCGCGGGTTGCTGGTCGACGCGGCCGTGGCGCAATCGCTGGCGCAGACGCAGAGCTTCTGGCGGGTGCGCGACATCTGCGCCGAGTTCGGCCAGGTGCTGGGGCCGCACATCTCCTACGACATCGGCCTTGCGGTGGCGAGGATGGACGAATTCGTCACGCGCTGCAAGGCGGCGCTCGCCGACGGCATCAAGGGCTGCGAAAGCGTCTATTACGGCCATATCGGCGACGGCAATCTGCATCT
>Ga0307510_10001690_pt1 | contig 24510 bp, 27 predicted proteins | sample 12_EM_MG_FD_207224 | JGI IMG/M metagenome (GOLD analysis project Ga0307510, IMG submission 207224) | Populus trichocarpa ectomycorrhiza microbial communities from riparian zone in the Pacific Northwest, United States - 12_EM | ecosystem: Host-associated > Plants > Roots > Unclassified | place... | reverse complement strand
CTACAAGTCCCTCCTCAGCACCCATATGACAACATACCAGTTGTGAAGGCAGTTACCAGTCAATCACCCCTTCTGCCTTGTCACCCATAGCTGGCACCTCGCCCCAGAGTCCAGGCCACCAGTCAACCTCCTCAGGAGGATCCACAAACAATTTCTCATCCACATAGAGCTCCGCAGACAATGCGGATAGCGACATGGCCCTTAACTGGGTCACTATCAATACAGACTACCTTAAAGGGTAGTTGCTTATGCTAGATGCCCATTAGACCATATTGGGCATGTGGAGATCAGATCTCCTCAGATCAATCTCAAACCTTGTGGCTGTCATTGCATCATTTGCTTCCCTTCTTGGAATGACCCGCCACCATTGTTCTCCCATTTAAGGATAGATTAGGCAACTTGTTCATATCTCATTCGCTCTTGCTCATTCTCTATTGTTTGACTCATACAGACTGCAGCACTTGTCCGCAGAGTACCATACAATACAGACAGATGCCTCTTGACCAGAAGTACCTACCTTAGTGACCATGGCCTGTGCGTGGCCCTGCCTGTATATAAGTGCCCTGTATTTCGACAGTCAAGCCTTAAGCTTGACTTGATTAACAATATCTTTTTTTTTTTTTTTTTTGAAAGCACTTTATCTTGGGATGTCTGTGTAATTATGTGTGATAATACTAGATCAATCCCAGAGATAATTGATAAGCGGCAAGAGGATTGACCAGTCCCACTTATCATGCTATAGCCAGACCGAGGTCTGGGTGTGAGGGAAAATGCTATTACGCACACCCCTAGGTTAGGGGTAGTGTGGGACTCAAAGCACAATGTTTAGCATGCCCAACAGGCATGCTCATCATGCAGTCCTACCCACTAAAACCTCACTGCAGTGTATCCAGTTTGCAGGGGTTTCTTTCTCTTTTCTTAGTGCTGGTTCCTATGTTTCTTCCATTAGTTTCATAAATTTACTTGTTCTTACCATTTTCGTTGTGGTAACCTTATCAATGGTGAGTCATTCATTGATTGTGCATTGCCATCTTGCTCTGATTTCCTTGTTGTGGAGGGGTTTTCTGTTACCTCTTTCTTTTCCTCTGTGTTCTCTATTTTCAGTTTGGGGGGTTGTACTTTTGTTGAGCAGGTTGTCTGGGATGTTTTGTTCGTTCATGTGTTGTCTGATAGTCTACACATTGTGGTTCTGCTCCCTCCATTTCTGTGTCTTACATGTTTTCATTTAACTAAGTGTATTATCTCTGGTTATGGTCAATACACAGGTGTTTTATTTGGTAGTGTTCCAAAGGTTTACAAGGGTTGCATGGGGGGGCATTTGTATCTGTAGGCTACGCCCCTTCTTGCCCCAGTTTTCAACCATAGGAAAACCATGCCTGGTAGTGGTTGCGGTTCAAGGAGCCCCCCCTGATTAACAATATCAATGTTCTTGAAAGCTCCCCAAGTGCCTCCCCTTTCCCTCATCTCTTACATAAGCTACTCAGAGTCGTCTCTAGCAACACTAGAGACTTCTACCTCTTCAAGTACTCGCCACCAGTTCATTCTTAGTACAAGTCGTACTATCAAGGCCCATTGAAGCCTTAACACCATTGGTGCCAGCAGCTCTGCTCAAGGGGGAGGAGAAGAGATTACTGGCCATGGGCAGCAAGCAGACTGCTGCACCAGGCACACCCTCAACTTCAAATGCCCCCCAATCACCTTATGGGCCAGACAGTTTGCCAGCCCAGCTGTGCAGAACCACATGCATTCACATGCCCCTGTGCATCATGCACAATACACAGTCAGGAGATGCGGTGCACCTTGGCACCAACACCCCTCACCTTGTGCCCAGCCTGCAATGCCCTGGGGCCTTCATGGAAGACCCAGGAGAATCAGGGGGAGTGCCAATGGTGGAGAATAGTGCACCAGCACCACTTGCAGACCCTGACAGCGCAAAGTCAGCACTCATGGCTGAGACTGCAGACGCAGAGGCGCTCCAGCCCCACACGTTCAACTCTGGCACAGAGGACATTGTTCCTGTTGACGTTGCCACTCTTAGCCTCAGCATTGAGACCACCAGCAGTGTCTCTACCAAGTTGATTCCCTGCAACACCGTCAAGCCCCTTGCAGCTCCTGTCCCTCCTCTCACAGACCCAGCACCTGCAAGCGCAGCGGTGTGCATCATCACATGCAATGTGCCTTATTGCAAGGCCATCGACACATTCAACTGGGCCACGTTGGCAATGCGCCCAGACACCATCCTCTCTGATGTGAATGGCAGCATGGCCACAATACGGTGTGCCACATCAGCACACACTTTCTGCATCAACAACAGTGCTATCTACTGGCCTTCAGGGCAGCAGGAAAACGTCTTCTCAACCACCCCTGAGAACGACAATGTCACAGCGATGTACAGCAGCAAGGAGGTGCCACAGTCTTGCAGCCCTGATTCAGACACCTTTGGTGACCCCAAGCCCCTTGATCTCTCACTTTCTGACAACCACCCACCCCTCACATTCACATGTGATTGTCAATACCATCCCCTGGACCATGCATATCAACATGCAGCTCAGCTTGATCCCACTGGCCCACGACCCACAGATGTCACCATGGCTGACCCGCCCAACAACCCCTTGTCTTCTGCCAAGGGACAGCACTTCGTCATATCCCTTGGACTGCGCGCAAAGTGAGGGGGAGTGTTGCGGAAGTGGCAGTTGGCCAGGACATGGCCAGGTCCACCGGATCAAGGACCACACAGCACACGCTGCCAGTGCACAGCATGCTAGTGCTCCTACCTGGTGTTTGGTTAATTCACATACAGTACATACCCTAATTAGCATCCATTGTTACAATCCATTAAGTACTTTTTGTATGTTGTGTAGTGGACCCTTAGTGTGTGCATCCTAGTGCCCAACTAAGCATCTGCTACACAGGTAATTACTTCAATATAGTATGTGCATCCTAGTGCCCAACTAAGCATCTGCTACACAGATTGTCCACCACTCATGCTCATTTGCGTTCACTGCCTACTTTCCCCAAATTCTACTTTCATTTAGTGCAATACCAGACTTGCAAACTCTACTCATGGCCCTCCCAACTCATTCTCTGCCACCCTGCCTTCCACCTCCGCAGCCATCCACAGTCCTTTGAATAGTAAAGGTTGTCCTATATGACATGCTGCTGAAGGCCATTTCGAAGTAAATCAAGGAGAATGTAGCTGTTAAACCTTGTCGGGTGCCACACCTTTGGCCCCTTAATGCTACACTACTCACCTTGAAGTTTCCCTCAGCCACTTCAGCACCCTCCTAGGGATGCTGCAGTTCAGTTCCAAACTTTGGTCCAGACCTGAACCCCAGTGAACCGGACCTAAAGTCCAGTTCCAGGTTTGGGGGTGGGCCTGAACCTAGTGAACCTGTCCGGACCAGTCCGAACCTCCGAACCGTAAGACTCCTGTGAGTTGCCCAACTTGAAGCTGGTCACTTGTGTTCATGCACATTGCCTCAAATGTGCATTCAAGGTTCAAACGTTCAAGACCCCTCAACGCCTCAACGCTTCTGGTAACATCTCCCCCACCACAACATGACCTACTGTGCCCGGCTCTGTGCTTGCAGAGGCTCATCATCCACTTGAAGGCTCAACGCCCTGAGAGAACACAATGATCCCACAATCACAACCGCAACCATGGCAATGACGTGACCATGACCCTCTGTGCTGAATCTTGCGCATGGCTCACCGCTCATATACTGCCTCTGTCGGGAACCCACTACGTGGATGTAGTGAGACTCGATTACGACGAGGGTTTGAAGGTGACTGATCTGCAGAGGTCAACAACGTCGAGCTTGAAGGAGACGGAGCTTAGATCTTGAAGGGACAAAGGGAAAGGACAATCAGTGATTAACGTTTTGTAATCACTTATTGGCAGTTATTATGTAAGGGGTGACAAGAGAACAGTCTGAAGACTGTTCATATAATTTCGCAGGTCTTATATACTAATACAGGGTGGTCTGTGCGTAGTTAAGGGTAGGCATAATAGAGAGAGACGGGTGGGCACGTGCCCCTTTAGGGCAGGTAGTAATACAAGAGACGGGTGAGACTTGAGCTAAGAATAGACACGAACTAATAATAGATGAACTGTGGACTGTGCCGCAGTTCCGCAGTAAGTCTTGTGACTTCGTTGATTCCCAATCAACCGTTGATTGTTCCCACGTTCTTCCACGTGTGGATCAACGGGCGAGACGCGCGTAGAAAGTGCGTATGATCAGGTGATCATGTAGATGACCAATCCCTTGGTAGGTCATGTGTTAGGTTCCCACGGTCACGTGCTGTTAAGTCACGTGCTTGTTCAACGGTTCATATGTCATGTGATGAGTCATGTGTTAGGTCACGTGGTGGGGATTTCCCAGGGTCACGTGGTCGAAGATTCTCTTTGGTTGCTGGTCGTTGACCAGGCTTTATTGCGGGTTCCGGAGGATGTCGGATAGCCACTTGGCTATAGCTAGGTTTAGGGGCAGTTCTTGGGGGACTTGTAGGGGCTTGTATTGAGTTTCTAGATGGCGTGGACTTCGTCCACGACAGCCTCATCCTCTCCAACATCGCCATCCCAACCTCTTCACACTTCCTCAGCAGTGCCGGCTCGGATCTTGTCCAGATCACATTGCACCACCACCTTCCTGCCTCCTCCCCTGACTTCCATCCAGCATACCATGCCACACAGCTTGGTGCACTCTCCCACCTCAAGGTGCTCACAGCCCACTTCAGTGTTGTCATTCCCAACCACGATGTCAGGTGGAGACTGCATGGTGTGTCCGTGACATGCATTGTGCTCCCCTGCCTACATGTGCTTGTGCGTACCATGGTGGCAGCACATACTTGGAAGGTATTCTTGTGCACCTTGAGACGCCCAAGTTGCGCACGATGAACGTTGAGTACTTCAACCAACTCTCGTTCTCCCTCCCCTCCTTATTCCAGTTTGCACACCCATCTGCACTGACTTTCCACTCTGCAGTACTGCACTTTGACAAGTACTTTGATTTTCTCATCATCGACTCGCTTGACAAGCATGCCGGTTGTGATGACAGCCGGAGAACACACCCGCTCCTCCTGCAAGTGAAGGGCAAGGCACTCGATTGATGGGTGGTAAGCATCTCACAGATATGCTCTGCAACCATACTGCTCCTCGTACTAAACAGAGGTTGTTCCGCTCAGCCTCTACAAGGTCAGCCCCATGCTTGCTTTTTGCTGACACAATACCTTACTCAGCACGATGCAGTCAGATGAGTGAAGAAGTTCTTCAGGGTCAAGATCGACACAGCATGGCAGAGGCTCGAGCGACTCCTGCAAGAAGAGGATTGGGCTGTTGGAGCTCACACTCTCAAGGCTATCAAGGGTGAGCAAACACACACAGTGTCGTGGACGAAGTCCACGCCATCTAGAAACTCAATACAAGCCCCTACAAGTCCCCCAAGAACTGCCCCTAAACCTAGCTATAGCCAAGTGGCTATCCGACATCCTCCGGAACCCGCGATAAAGCCTGGTCAACGACCAGCAACCAAAGAGAATCTTCGACCACGTGACCCTGGGAAATCCCCACCACGTGACCTAACACGTGACTCATCACGTGACATACGAACCGTCAAACAAGCACATGACTTAACAGCACGTGACCGTGGGAACCTAACACATGACCTACCAAGGGATTGGTCATCTACACGATCACCTGATCGTATGCACTTTCTACGTGCGTCTCGCCCGTTGATCCACACGTGGAAGAACATGGGAACAATCAACGGTTGATTGGGAATCAACGAAGTCACAAGACTTACTGCGGAACTGCAGCACAGTCCGCAGTTCATCTATTATTAGTTCGTGTCTATTCTTAGCTCAAGTCTCACCCATCTCTTGTATTACTACCTGCCCTAAAGGGGCATGTGCCCACCCGTCTCTCTCTATTATGCCTACCCTTAACTATGCACAGACCACCCTGTATTAGTATATAAGACCTGCGAAATTATATGAACAGTCTTCAGACTGTTCTCTTGTCACCCCTTACATAATAACTGCCAATAAGTGATTACAAAATGTTAATCACCGATTGTCCTTTCCCTTTGTCCCTTCAAGATCTAAGCTCCGTCTCCTTCAAGCTCGACGTCGTTGACCTCTGCGGATCAGTCACCTTCAAACCCTCATCGTAATCGAGTCTCACTACATCCACGTAGTGGGTTCCCGACACTAGAACAGTCTCTTATTGAAGCTGACTGTCGTGGGGAGTGTTCTCGCCCACTTCCCTCATCGACCCAAGCCTTGAAGTCATCATCGCTCTCGTCCTCAACTACATATACCAGTACCCCCACCACCCATCGTTGCCACACCCATGGCACAAGCCAATGTGTCTCGTCTCATCGGCACTGCTCCTGAATTCTATGACGGACAAGGAAATAAGGCATTAGCCTTCTGGAATATCCTTGAAAATTATTTCACCGTCAATGAAGACACATTCGATACAGACCACAAGAAGGTAGCGTCGGCCCTGACCTACTTTAAACGAGACACCCAAGCCGGTGAATGGGCGAGTGATAAAATGGCCATGGCCATTGCAGCCCAACCTACCAACTATGGAACGTGGCAAGCCTTTAAAGATGCCTTCAAAGCGCAGTTCATTCCACCTCAAACGGAGCTGGAAGCGCTCGCCAAGTTACACGCTACTCCCCAAGGGAGTAGAGAATTCAACGAATGGTACCAAGAATGGAGCCAACATGCACGCCGTGCCAACGTGGGACAAAACACTTTGATGTTTACATTCCGAAATGCTCTAAATGGAGCGATAAATAATCGGATTGCCTCCCAATCACCCCAACCAGCCACACTAGCTGAACTGGTGGAATGTGCTCGTGACCTTGACAGATACTGGCGCATGTATGCCAAATCACCGGACAACCAAGGAAACCTCCGTATCAATGAATTATCTGTGAAAAACAGTTACACAGAAATCAATGCCACCCAGCCTTCAGTCTATGAACCCCCTGTTAGACGGGCGAAACTTACCCAGGAACAACGTCAGTACCGCATAGACAACCGCCTTTGCTTCTACTGCGGACAGGAAGGACATTCAATCTTGGGATGTAACCACCCAGACAAAAAGCCGCCCCGTCCACCCATGATACGACAAGTGTTCCCCATCGACGAGAACGATGACGAGATGGACCAATACGAAGGTTCATCTTTTCCTGATTCTCCTCTATAAAGGCATCATATAGGGGAGAAGTGCAATTATCCCAGTGCACTTCGCGAAAGATTGGTCTCACCCAATCTCCTAAGCTATACCACATACCCCCCTACACGATTCGGAATACAAGATCACCAAGCTTTCAACTCAAAATCCAAATCAACCTCGACGGGAAATTAATTGATGCCCACGCGTTACTTGACAGTGGAGCCGAAGGAGTCTACTGTAACACAAGCTTTATCGAGAAATACTCGATACCTACACATGCTATCGATCGCCCCGTATACCCATTCAACGTGGATGGAACGATTAATAAGAACGGAGCGATGCGCGATGCCACCATCTTGCGAATGGGGATGCGTGTTGATCAAGATCACTGGGAAACCGTCAAAGCGGCCATAACTAATCTTGGCCACACCGAAATAATCTTGGGAACTGACTGGCTACGAGCCCACAACCCAAGCATAGATTGGGGCGCAAAAACAATCAAATTTGATCGCTGCCCCCCTCATTGTCACCCCAGTGCAGCCGAAGAACAAGATCATCGTGATCACAACCTGGCTTTGCGACAAATATTGCCCTACGATGAATGGGAAACCCAAGACGACAATACCCTGGATATTACAAGCGAAGGTCTAAATGTGACGCAACACATTAGAACCCATCTGGAACATTTCCTTCCAGACCTTGATGTTACTGTGTCACGCCACAGACTAGTCAAGGAACGAGTTGGTCACAGTCCAACTACTCGAGCCATATCCAGGTCGAAAGAACCAGTTGGTCACAGTCCAACTACTGCTCGAGATCGAGTGGGTCACAGCCCCACTACAAGTCGAGTGGGTCACAGCCCCACTACAAGACGAGTGGGTCACAACCCCACTACAAGCCAAGTGGGTCACGGTCCCACTACAAATCGTCCCAACCCGTCACTACGGTTGGTAGACCATCAAGACAATCCCATGGTTGCACGAACTACCACATCGACGCACCTTGCTCAACAGAAACAAGTCCAACCGGAGGAAATCCCTCCGGAATTCAGGAAATACGCGAAAGTCTTCTCTGATGAAGAAGCACAACGATTGCCAAAGCACCAACCATGGGACCACAAGATTGACCTCCTTCCAGGTCAAACAATGAAGAAAACTTCAGTGTACAGATTGACACCACCCGAGAAAATCGCCCTCCAAGAATACATTACCGACGGCCTGAAACGAGGCACTCTCCGGCGATCCGAAGCACCCGATGCTTGTTCTTTCTTCTTCATTGACAAGAAAGATGGGAAATTACGCCCTGTCCAAGACTATCGACCCCTAAACGCGATAACCAAAAAGAATGCTGCCCCTATCCCACTCATCCCAGAGTTAGTCGATAAACTCCTAGGGGCGCGATTCTTTACCAAACTTGATATACAATGGGGTTACAATAATGTTCGCATCCACAAGGGTGACAAACACAAAACAGCTTTCAAGACACCTATGGGCCTTTTTGAATCCCTAGTTATGACATTTGGTCTATGCAACGCTCCAGCCACCTTTCAAACCTTCATGGACACCAAACTTGCAGATCTAATTGACACAGGTCACGTTGTCGTCTATCTTGACGACATTTTAATTTTTGCACATACCATCGCCGAAGTCACCAAATACACACACATGGTATTACAGCGCCTCTTAGACCTGGATCTCTACCTGCGACTTGCGAAATGCTCTTTTAACCAAACATCTGTGGAATATTTAGGTTTGATCATTTCCGAAGGAGAATTACGCATGGACCCTGTCAAAATCAACGCTGTCGCAGAATGGCCTATGCCAACCAAAGTCAAAGACATACAAGGATTCCTCGGGTTTTGTAACTTCTATCGCCGTTTCATCCGAAACTACTCCGCCCTCGCTCGTCCTTTATTTGACCTTACTAAAAAGGATACACTGTTCATATGGGGACCCACTCAAGCGGACGCATTTCAAAAGTTACAAAAAGCCATCACCACATCTCCCATGCTCCTTCTACCCGATTACGGCAAACCATTCACCCTTATTACGGATGCCAGTGATTACGCCACAGGAGCAATTTTGGAACAAGAGGATGCCTTTGGACGATCTCACCCGGTGGCTTACTATTCCAAATCACTACAGCCGGCAGAATGCAACTACAAGATCCATGACAAAGAACTTTTGGCCATTGTTCATGCCTTGACCCATTTCCGCCATTACCTCCAAGGCAATGTTCACCAAACAAAAAAAAATTCTGACCATGCGAATCTCAAGTACTTCACGACTAAACAGACACTCACTTGTCGTCAAGCCCGCTGGTCCGTTTTGTTGGGAACTTATGACTACATCATCATTCCAAAACCTGGCAAGCTCAATCAAGCAGACGCTCTATCCAGGCGTCCAGACCATAAAGAGGGGATAGCATCCGATAATGCTGAACGTGTTCTGCTTGATCCTAGCAAATTCTTGCTAAAACCAGAACAATTCCATCTACGTGCCCTACATAACGCGGCAATCCCCACAGGAATGAATGATGAACTACACGCAGCATTGATGGAGGCTATCAAAAACGATAACTCTACGGGAATGGGACAGAAGCTCCAGAAACTCATTACTAGTGGACCAAGACAAGTCACCAAAGGACTGCAAGATTGGAACTACGAAAACGGATTGTTCCTTTACAAAGGGCTGGTTTACGTACCAGACAACGAGAACGTGAAACGCAAGATTGTGCAACAGTTCCATGATACTATAATGGGACACCCAGGACAGTGGAAAACCGTCGAACTCATCACACGCGAATATTGGTGGCCTGGAATCACGGAATTCGTGAAATCATACATCAAAGGATGTGCTATTTGTCAAACCACCAAAATTAAGCCTCCAGTCAAAGTTCCACTGAAACCAAATGAAATCCCCTCAGGAATATGGGAAACAATTACCATGGATTTCATCGTCGATCTTCCAGTGTCAAATGGATACGATAGTATCCTTACAGTCGTCGACCGCCACAGCAAGGCTATCATCCTAGCCCCTTGTTGCAAAACAATCACAGCTGAGCAAACAAGTCAACTATTGATTGACTACGTATGGAAACGCATGGGTTTCCCCTTGACAATCATCTCGGACCGAGGACCACAATTCGCAGCACAAGTCATGCAAGAGCTTTGGAGAAAACTGGGAATCAAGCAGAAATTATCAACTGCATTTCACCCACAGACAGATGGAGAATCTGAACGCGTCAACCAAGAAATCGAACAATACCTTCGTATTTGTGGGAACTTTCAACAAAACGATTGGGCCACATTACTCCCCATCATTGAATTTGCGCACAACGCACGACCACATCGTAGCACACACAAATCCCCCTTCGAAGTCTGGTATGGGATACACCTGACCTTTAAACCCCCATTGCAACTACAAACCAGACTACAAAGTGCAGATGAACGTGTTCAATATTTAGAAGAAATGCGCAAAGAAGTGACTGCAGCATTACATCTTGCAGCTCGAGAAATGAAGAGCGGAGGCCCCGCTAAACCATCGCACACATTCCACAAAAACGACCTGGTACTCTTGGAAGCCACCAGCCTACAGACCACCCATCCAAAGGCAAAACTTGCCCCACATCGCTATGGACCTTTCAAAGTCATCTGGGCTTCACCAACAAACTGCAAACTCGAATTACCACCGCAGATGAGGATACACCCAGTATTCCATAACTCCCTGTTGAAACCCTACATGGAGACCACTGCACATGGACCTAACTTTACACATCCCCCTCCGGAAATAATCGGAGAAGAAGAAGGTCACTACGAAATCGAGAAGATCCTCCAGTCACGCCCTATGAGGAATCGAAAAAGCACGCAGTATCTAGTCCACTGGAAAGGCTACACCGATGCCGACCGCACCTGGATCCCAGCCAAGGAGCTGACACATGCTAAAGAACTTGTCGAACAATTTGAAGCCATGCAGAAAGCTGCGCAACAAGCCAAAGAGGGGATACGAGCCTTGCAGGAGCAAGGGAAACCTAAAGAGGGGATACTGTTGTGGACGAAGTCCATGCCATCTAGAAACTCAATACAAGCCCCTACAAGTCCCCCAAGAACTGCCCCTAAACCTAGCTATAGCCAAGTGGCTATCCGACGTCCTCCGGAACCCGCGATAAAGCCTGGTCAACGACCAGCAACCAAAGAGAATCTTCGACCATGTGACCCTGGGAAATCCCCACCACGTGACCTAACATGTGACTCATCACGTGACATACGAACCGTCGAACAAGCACGTGACTTAACAGCACGTGACCGTGGGAACCTAACACATGACCTACCAAGGGATTGGTCATCTACATGATCACCTGATCGTACGCGCTTTCTACGCGCGTCTCGCCCGTTGATCCACACATGGAAGAACGTGGGAACAATCAACGGTTGATTGGGAATCAACGAAGTCACAAGACTTACTGCGGAACTGCGGCACAGTCCGCAGTTCATCTATTATTAGTTTGTGTCTATTCTTAGCTCAAGTCTCACCCATCTCTTGTATTACTACCTGCCCTAAAGGGGCACGTGCCCACCCGTCTCTCTCTATTATGCCTACCCTTAACTACGCACAGACCACCCTGTATTAGTATATAAGACCTGCGAAATTATATGAACAGTCTTCAGACTGTTCTCTTGTCACCCCTTACATAATAACTGCCAATAAGTGATTACAAAACGTTAATCACCGATTGTCCTTTCCCTTTGTCCCTTCAAGATCTAAGCTCCATCTCCTTCAAGCTCGACGTCGTTGACCTCTGCGGATCAGTCACCTTCAAACCCTCATCGTAATCGAGTCTCACTACATCCACGTAGTGGGTTCCCGACACACAGGGCCCCTCTACTGTGGGCGCCATGCCACCCTCTGCCTCAACATCACAGTCATCGGCAGCAGCATTGGCAGCCTCACGGTGACTCACACGCTTGGACATGCTGGGAATCGTGTCATGATCCCTGAGTCAGCACAAATGCTGGGAGATGTGGGTGCAGGCATCCAAGTCACAACCAATATGACACAGCTCCTGCTCCGCTGGTGTCTCTGCCCTGCCTTCCACACATATGGCATTGAGCCCACCACGATCGTCTTAAGTTGGTATGGTACAGGCAAGCGCCTTGGGTGCAAGCGTTCTGTCCCCCACATGGTGCACAATTACGGTGTGCCGCACAGCAAGTTCAATTATGTAGTTTACATCGTTGCATATACTATGTAGTAACCTGTACACACAATAAATTTGGTATAACCCACATGCAGCCTTGTGCATGAGCAGGCAAGCCACAGGTGTCCCTGCTCCCCTGCCCTCCTTGTCCCTCCCGCACCAGAGCATTGCCTCACACAACCTCAGGTCTGGTTCAGGTCTGAACCCTAGAAGAACCTGAACCGGACTTAAAGTCCAGTTCTCTTGAGGTTAGGTTTGGGTTCATGAAAATCTGTGAACCGGACCCAAAGTCTGGTTCCAGGTTTGGGGAAATCTACCCCTGAACTGGACTTAACTGGACCACGGCATCCCTACACCCTCCATGGTCGTTGCTGTGTCCAATCCCTCCACCCAGGTGGTGCCATGCTTGCTATATTCTGGGGGGTTTTCACCCACAGCATTGGGCAAGGGCCTTCCTAAAGACAGTCAAAGGATATCAATCACTTGCAACATGTTAACCCCTGGTGTCTGAATAATGTGTGACCCCGTTTAACCCAACTCACACACAGGTGCATTTTGGGCACCATGTCCAGGCACATTATTGTAGACCTTTGTATTTCACTTTGCACAATGATGCCATCTCATTTTTGGGTTTGTCATCGGCACCCATAAAGGTTTGAACACATCAGCCACCGCTGCCACTTCATAGGAATGAGACACTGTTCAAATCTTACAATACATCACCGAATGGTTGGTGTCCTAACCCATTCTGGCAGCCTGCATGCCAGACATGTGGCACTATGCAACACACATAGGATAGATGGTAGGCCTTCTGTGCACATGCTCATGATCGACTGTCAATTACATGTTCTAGTGGTGCTACGAGAAGGTGGAAAACCGGAACGCAAATGGTGGGACTGAGGGCACGAAAGTGGGGCTATCCCGGAAATGAGTGGTCGGCTGCCTCGGACGTCCGAACTCACGAAGGGAATGGGAATTCCCGCGAACTGTGTCAAAACAAACACACACAAAACCCATTCAGAATTCGCATCGCCATCATTGACTCGTCTACACACACAAAGACACCAGGTTCTCTTTCAGGGATATCATGGTCACCTCTACCCGCCTTTAACAAATACCCTTTGCCTCGTTCTGAGAAATTTGACGTGGCCCCTCAGCTACGGAAATACGACCACCCGTAGACGCCAAGCACAGCGATACTCGAGCTCCCTACGCGCAAGTGAGAGATCCAGACTTCATCAATTTAATGGGGTCGCGTAGCGTCACCCGTCTTTCGACTAGGCCCATGGGCCGATAGGGTATGGTGTCGAATAGGAAGCTGACAGGTGTATGAGGATGGTGGTGCGTGGACGTCTTTGCTGATCTCCTCTATTCCACTTACAGTAACCCCGTTTTTTCTGATTAGTACTTGTACTCATCCTTGCACATCCTCCGGAGGCCGACAGCGAGCAGCTTTGGGCCCACAGATGAAGATACCAGAGCGCTCCTCATGCCCGGCGACGTCCAGTATCAAAATCCAAATCCCGTGCGAGGGATCCGAGATCAAAGTCGACCACGACGGGACGTTATGCATTATGATTGGTCAAGCTCGACGACTTCCCTCCCCTCTCCATACTTGCGTAGTGTAGTCAACGGAGCATGCACGTGGCACTTGTCCTGCTCCTGTCTTTGCATACGACGAGCTCGTGCAAGAAAGGATCATCCGCGTTTCCATATCGGTACAGCGAACCCGTCTATCGCATGCTTCAACAAGATCGTCACTGTCCGCGCCTATTCCTTCTATGACCGCCACCGTTCATGGTCTTCCCATCCAGGGACTGTCACAGGTGGCGCGTTGGGCGGATGTCAAGCTCGACTTCGTGCTGAAGGCGATTTGGAAGAAGGTCAAGGGGAACGAGGAGAACCTTCCGATGGGTATGCAGATTCTGGAGCATCTCAACCATCTCAAATCTCAACATCGTCGGTCCACGTTCAACTCGACTAATGTGCGTGTGCGCCTGTACCAATTCTCACCGTCATTTTGTCCCTGACATTTTTCTTCGTAGGCCGATTCTACGAGTAATTCGAGGCACGCACAGACGTATATTCTCATTTTCCAACTCATTGGCGGCGACAAGATTGGTTTTTGAGGACGCCTGGGACCAACACGGCTGAAATACCACAGCGGAAGCAGAACGTAGCGTCACTTGTGCTCATCATGCCCAGCGACAAGGCCTCACTTTATCAGGAGCATTCATCCTGTGAGGTTACGTGTCACCCTCTCCTGACGAGGGGCGTAACCCGACGCGACATGAGTGGACAGGAAATTGGCAGAAGGATGAGGGCTGCGATGCGTGGCCATATTCTCCGCTCTCACTGATTTTCGTGCAGAATTTGAACTCGCTATTCCCACACTCCGCCGAAGTCAGACAACGAGCGACCTTGAGCATATCGATGACGACTTTGCTGGACCGTTCCACATGGCCCTCAACGGCCAACAGCACCCTCAAAACCACGCGCAGGAGTCGGGGCCGAAGGTCAAACACCGGGTGGCGTTGGGTCTGGCCAATCCCCTCTACTTTGCACTACATCCGGACCGCGATCAATGGGGCCAACATGTGGCGGCCACCCTTCTCCTACCATACACGTCTGGCAAGCTTGTGTGGAGAAAGAAGTTCCTGTGTTCGGTTTACCGTCGGCAAAGTGAAATCGCGGGGCATTTCGTTTTTTCCCCTGATTTAACACCGTCCCAGCGAGAAGGCACTCTCCTTTAAATGACATCATACTGTATGGCAGCGTGCCACGGCATATCCTCCCGCCAGAAAAACCTATTCAAGTACTGCACCGATGGCCCACCTGTATGCATCGGCTCTCTATATCCTCACTTTCAGCCACCTCGAGCTCGTCCACCGCCACGGCGACGCACAGTCACTTCTACTGTACCTAGGGCCCCGGACAAGGATGCCACCGTTTCTACCTGCAGGTCGACCTTGCGCTGGGGGCGGTTCCGGAAAAGAAGGTCAACAAGAGTGAGGAGGGCGTGCGGAGCAAGAGACATTTCCTCCAAGACCTAGACCAAACTTATATTGTACTTCCAGCCCAACTAATGCGTGCGTGCGTGGTATTATTTTGTCACTCACGTAGTCGTCTTGTACAGACGTTGAATTTTGTTAACTCGTAATTTGTGGTGTTAAGGACGGTCGCGACTCACTTCAGTTTCCCTCTTTTACCTCAGTTAGACAGTGCGTGTTTATGAGTCGTACTGAGATACGCTCTGGTGTCAACTGGTCTCGTTATGGATCTATGCTGTCGTCAAATTTGTCAACTTGAAGGGCCTGGGACTACAGTAGACGTTCATTGGGTGCTCCTGATGTCTCGGAATGGTTTCCAAAATTGCCGTGCTCTATTCATGGAGAGTCGCTTTCCTCGTTGGCTTGGTAGGAGAATCTCTGGTTTCTTCTATTTCCCTTCCCATTGCGATCGTCTGCTCTTCCTGGCCGTGATAAGACTTTCTCGCTCGTCCTCCAAAAGGTAATGCCACAACTTCACATGCTCAATATTGCCGGTCCGCACAGAACGTGAATTCGTGGGTAATTTATGACAATTTGTGGGCGCACCACAACGACGAGTCGAGGCCCGAGTCGAGTTCCAACAAGCGCTCCACTCAAGTTCCACTCGTCGCCCTGTTGCCGGGAAAGTTGCCTTTTCTCTTCCCCTTACTATCTCTGCACCTGGCAGATCATTACCATCTGCGCATCTACGTCCTCCATTTCCTGCTTGCCTACTAGTAAAGAAATCACTTCAAAGTCGAGAGAGAGCATAGTCACCGTACCAGACACTATCAGCGCAACGACAACGAGATTTTCTCGCTCGTCTCCCAAAAGGTCATGGTGCAACCCCCGACAGCGAACAAGGAAAAAACAGTACGAGATATGCGACGTCCTCTGCACTGGCTCGTTTGGAAAAGTCATGGTATGTAGGAGAGCCTCTCGGGTGTGTATACTCTAAAACGATACCGTAAATATTGCACAAACCCTACATCATGGTCTTCACATGGCAGCGCGCGACATGGCACGTACCACCAGAACAGTGAACCCTCGCCGAGCGCCGCGCAGCCGACCCATCCATGCCTCCCCTACCCAAGTCCCTCCCCGCTACCCCGCTCTCCTTCGCGGCCACGCGATATCCCTCCGCCAAGACGGCACCTGGCGATGTTACCCATGATGTTGTACTGAAGGCCCGCTCTGGAGAAGAAAGTCAAGGGGAACGAGATGCGGGTGCTCTCGATCATCCCAACGTCGTGCGTGACGATGTGTCCCATCTCTCCACCCCTCTTTTCCCTATGATGCGCCTGCGCGCTCGTGTCCTCGTTTGTATCATAACATGTTTGGTTGTCTTTCTGTAGGTCATGAATGGTTCGGGTCTCGGACAAAATACTACCTCGCTTTCGAGCTCGCTGTGGGCAGCGAGCTCTTTGAGCGCCTCAGTCGGCGCGGCCACTTCTCGGAACGAGATGCTGTAGCAGTGCTTTGGTACGTTTGGTTGTGCTTCACCCAGCGACAACAATGAGAAGCTGATGCGTTTGGTTCTATCCCTAGTCTGTGTTGTTCGGAGTGAAGTACCTGCGCGACCACGGCATCGACCACTGGGATCTCGAATACGTTGCCCTTCCCCACTATCACTCACCTTCCCGATCTTCGTCAAGATCTTTGGACCTACCACGTGGCTTGTGAACAGACTGGAGAGCATTGTCTCCCGTCCCAAGGACCCATCGTCGGATATCGTTTTCGCCGACCTTGGCATCTGCCTCGCTTTGACCTTCTCATTGGAAATATATCTCGTATGCGCGTCATTTGGCCTTTCAGTGCCAAGTACTCACGTCCGTCGCAGGACGTTCGGGATACGTCGCTCCGGAGGAACTGAACCAAAAAGGGCACGGCAAGCTGATCGATCTTTGGTCAATAGGGTACAGTCACTTCCTACCCCCACTAATCATCCATACCGCGATGGAATGCTAATCACGTGTGGCAGAATCATCACTTACGTCCTCTTCGCGGATACGCGCCGCCGGCATTCAAGGCAGATGAGATGAAGGAGGCGATACAGGACACGATGGATGTGAGGTTGAAGTTCAACGATGGATACTGGAAAAATGTATCCGACGAAGGTATGCCCGGGATCGTCTAGTGGGAATGCGCTTATCTGAATTTCAAGCGCTGGCACCTCACCCCACAACCAAGAGCTTTATCCATGTCCTCCCCAATCCCAACCCCACGCGTCGCCTCACCGCCGAGCAGGCACTGCCATATACATGGCTCGCAAGTCGCAAGCATCACTGCTCCGACCGAACATGACCTCTGCGGTATGCGCGAGAGCCTCGACCTGCGCTCACGCTGGCGTGCCGCGATCGGCGCGGCGCGTGCCTGTCGTGATTTGCGGAAGTAATAGCGCGAATATTAACCCAAGGGACCGGGTGGCACTCAGCTTCGACGATGAAGATAATAACCCAAGCAGAAGTGGGTCGCCGCCGTGGCGCGCGACACCGGAACCAGACCCCAAGAGATAACAGTATCTGTCGCCACCATCGCCGGAAGATCGTGCGCCTCGGGGTGGACTGGCGGGACTCATGGCAAAGGGGACCCTCAGACCAACAACGTCGCCTCCGATGTCGTTCCCTGATGCCCTCAACGCCAAGACTGCTGCCCAGACCGAAACACGCGAGACTCGGCGAGAGAGGATACACCCCACGCACACACGACGTCGACGGCGTCACAGCCTTGCAAAACAGAGGAGGAAGAGGTCCAAATGCGTATGCCCAGGTCATTCGACTTTGGTGATCACGGCAGCGCTGTGCCACGTGAGGCGGGTGCGGGTACCCCAGAATTTGTGGCGGCGGATGCAGCTGAGATGATGGTGTGGACATGGACACCCTTTGCCTCGAGCTTTATTTCATCCTCATTTTCCCTGTTTGACTACAGTATGGTACGCGCACCCGTTCAACACACCCTTGTCCCTCTCCCCCAATCTAGACCTCAGACCTTTGATTTTATCTACGCTTACCATCACGGTTAAAACCCCACTCCATTGCTTTGGTGCAGCTTAGCTTTCCGTTTCTGCCACTTGGCTCGGTTTTGATTATGGCTTGTTTTTGCCCCCGTGTATATGGAGTCAGTGCGAATCGTACCGTGACCATATAGCAACTTAAGCAATGGAACTATCCCAAAGACTAGGTTCTTTTTTGAACGAATCGTCGCTGTGGTAAAACACAAAGACGATCCCTTCATGCAGCCACGGCCCAAGACATGAGGCCGACCCATCACATGGATCACAAAGCGCGACCAACCAAACAGGTTGTATTGGATATACCGCCAGCCAGTCGGTTAGATGCTGGAAGTAGAGATCGACTGCCACGGAAAGTTTTGCCCTCAAATCTGTTAGAAGGTCCTATGTGCTGCGACACGACACGCGTTTTGCAGAGATGTCGAGATAAATGTCCTGTTAAATCGGGTGCCACAGCCAATACTGCATACTGGGTGTAAAGATATCATACAAGGGGATCAGAATGCGTGATAGTAGCAAAAGTGCAGTAATTGGCTCCTCGGGCGTCTAGAAATAGTAAGGGAAAATGGCGATTAGATAGAACGAAACATCAACCGGATGGGAAGCAAAGAGCTCTTACTGATCATCGATCCCTTCACGCACCTACACCTCACTTTTGGGGTCCTGGTAGTGGAGAATTACAGGTTGGCCGTAGAGTTGTCGTGTGGCGATAAAGTCCTCAATGGCTTCCTTGAGAGGTCCTGGTGGCGACCAGCCAGACGTCGTCAAAGAAAGATTTTGTAGAGCAGGTAACACTTCTGTTGCTCTTTCCCCGGAGAGCTCTCGAAGGGCAGGTACGACAAGTCGAACGGAGGCCTCGTCTTTTAGGGTCATTTTTTTCACAGAGCTGAACGGGTGTAAAAATTCTTGCCATTGGATGACGTCGATTTCGTCTTGCCAACCTTCATGGTCTATTGCGATCTCGAGGGTTTCCAAAGTTGAAAGGGAAGACAAGAATGAGTTCAAGACCTGCGGAAGAGCAGAAAGCTGCCAACCCAACGGGTTACAAGAGATTGTCAAAGTTCGCGTCTCCACGCTGTCATTAGCCATCTCTTGTCTCGAAAATGCGACCCGGACAGCCGAACTGTGAAATCGTACCCGTGCTGTATGGGTTGTCATGAATGGTTCCGTGCGATGGATGAAGTGCCTGAGTAATGGAGCGTCGAATACTAGTTGATTGAAGAAATAAAATTCACTGTGGTTGAGCATGGGTGTTTCGATTTGAAACAGGATGTCCTCCAAGTACTCGATATCGCCGCGGAATTCTAGATAGGTGAGATTGGGGAAGACTGCACGAGTGAGCGGGGGCGGATGTCGGCTTGCTCGATGGGTCGGAGATCGAGGGTATCGGAATCCAATCTCAAGTGATCCGAGCCTGGACAACGTGGACAGACAAGGGACGATCTTCTCGGGTGCAATATATCCGGAATGAGGAATATCCCAAAGGGTAAGCCGGACAAGGTTAGCGGTGGACGAAAGCAGTATTCCAATTGATGGATAAGGAACGCCATACAAGTAGAGTGATCGCAGACGTGGTGCAGATCCACCCAAAAACGAATCGGGAAGGACTGGCACGTTTTCTACCCAAGAGGTGAGCCTCAGACTTGTCAGCACCGGGAGTGGCTCGTCTATTGCCACAAATTCTTTCAACAAGAGATCTTGAAATTCCTCGTGGTTGTAGTAATCGATTTTACACACTCGATTGTGATGCCTGAGTGCGGCGATGATGTTAGTTACATCCTCTTTGGACTGAATGTTCCAGGCCTCTATGACAATTGGCAATGCTGGCCAGATATCCAATGTCCTTGAGTTGACTGATCGTTGTCGGGTGCAGTAAAGTTTGAGATCCAGGCGACGTGGTGAAGCAAACACGATACATCGCCATCTGTGGCATACATGTACCAGCGTTTGCCATCCATCATAATTATGATTGCCAACGCGATCGGGAACATCTTTACCCAGATAGAACTCAAATGTTTCTATGAGGGCATTGTCAGGGAGTGCGTTGATGGTCGCCCGTCGGTAAAGCCGGTCTGCTCCGCCCAATTCAGAAAGAGTCATCCTACGAAGGACCTGCTTCCTGTGACTCACCTCGGCCCTCTTCAACCCACAACATCTTTCGTCGACGTGCAACATGTTTTCCACAATTGAAGACCTTGACGGCCTGCATTAGCGATACGCTGGGGGGTGGGTAGTTGGCGATGGGACTGGGGCTCAGTTTCAAGTTTCGAGGAGGCAGGATAGCGACTGGTGAGTAACGAATCAATCTGGAGACTTGGTGGGTGCTTGTAGCAAAGGCGGTCATCCAAGCCTCGAGCTTGTGGCGTGTTTCTCATTGCGTCGTTTGTGTTTGTGTATTCTGCACAGCCCACTCACACCACTCTCACCACCCCAACGTATCGGCACGTTCCATGGCAGTGACACAGCCCAGACTTGGCCCGGACAGCGACGGGGAAGGTGACGAATATTCTGACCAAAATCGCCTTCTTATTGTGTTTAGTTCGTCTCAACATATACGCAAGGCATTCCTAGCAAAGGCCATGCAATTGCAGGTCCTTGATTGCTGCTGATACTCAGGCGCGCTATTTCAAGTTGGTCAAGTCCTTTAGGATCGGCTGATTCGGTTCCTTCAGAAAGGGCCCTGGCGCTTACACTGTAACTCTACATCCGACACTCATCCGACGCATATCACAGCGTACAACATTTGCATACCTCCTGAACAGTGAAACCTCATCAAGGGCCCGACCACCTGCCTGCCCTTTCCTCTCTTCTCTTTCTCTTCCTACTCCCGGCTAGTTTTTCCCAAAAGACCGGACCGGACTACCCCCAAACGGTTCCTCCCAGCTGGCACAGTGCAACCCAACACTGTCCAGCGAGATCGCCGTGGTTCCGGTGGACCTCGCGGCATTCTACCCCTGGTGATTTCCCAATACATGGCCTGTGGCGGGCTCCCGACACCCAACACCGGTGCAAACCCGACCTCGCTTTCCACCTTACGTGGCATCGTCACTAACTCATCGCATGGTCACAATTCTCTCACAACATGGCCCTCTCTCACTTGGTCCCGGGACGAGGACAGGAACAACTTGGGAAGGTATTGGTGGTTTGGGGTGGCAGGGATTCTAAAAGGTGCGTGGACATTAGGGTGCCGGAGGTGCCGTTGGGCTGACAATTGTCTCCAAGACCAGCACTCTTCCATGCGTCTTTGGTGCCCTCTTTTGGGTCTCCCCATGGCAACGCCTCAGTCTCGTGCCCGCCCTCTTGAAGCAGCACCTCAATCCCGCATTCACTCTCCTGCAGCGGCGTCTTGAAATCATCGTGCTTGCCCTCCTTCAGGTTTCACGGCAGCGCGCGAAGTGATCCAATTCTATGCTCACTTGATCGGGTTCTCTTGCAGCAAAAAGAGAGGCCCGCACAGAGCCTTGCCTCTACGTGGGGCTCTAACGCCTCGATAGTGGCGGTGGAAACTCTCAGTCGCGTCAGGGAGTTCGCGGCCGGGGGTGCCCTCGATGGGGACAAGTGCACCGTCTATGGTCGACAGCACTCTCACTCGTTAGCTCATCTCAATGTCAGCAGGTCCGGCTGCGTTGGCGTCGGTACTCTTAGCCACGCTCGCCCTTTCTCTCGCCTCTTGACTTGGGCGCGGTGACCTGTATGCATGCGACAGACCCTGGATGACGCACTCTGGCATGCTCGCCGCCTCCGCGCACGCCTTGGCCAGCGCAAATCAACAAGTAATCACGTGTCAACCACGGGGAGCTGCTTGCCGAACAACCACGTTTGGAGAGCGGTCGCAACTGGTCTCAACCAGTCCGCAGTCCCTTGGTCATCAAACATTGATGCAATCGCGGCTGAGGACGATGGTGCGTGGTTATATTCGTTACCCTCATCCATCCTACTAAACCACTTTTGTTTTGTTTTGCTTAGCTCTACTCATTTCTTGGCTTCGGGGTCGTCGTTCCGTGGGGTTCCGGTTCCTCAAACGATATGGTGCGTCGCACCATGACGGTAAAATTCCGTATCTCCAGGTCCCTCTACACCCCTATCTTCTCAAGTCTGTCGGCCCCTCCCATCTCCACTATTGTTTCCTCTGTTCACAGTCCCTCAACTCCGGCGCTACTGTAGCCGTTACCGCAGATGACCATCACGACGTTCATGCCTGGTGTGGTACTGAAGCCTGTTCGGGAGAAGTCAACACGTTCTCTCACCCACACCCGTCTATTCAAGTTGATGAGACCCGTGGTCGATGAGATTGAGCTGGCCCGGAAGTTGTCAGGAAGACAAGGACGACGGTGCGTGGCTAATACTCGCTGCTCTCACCCTGGCCCGCTCGTTGGTGGCAAGTTCTAAATTCGGACCCGAAGAGTAGCGTTTGGACAGGCTAGAACCAGGTGGCTGCTGACCACGGGGCGACGCCGCGCAGTTGCATCGCCCGATCGCCTTGTGGCCGTCTCCGCCATCGCTCACATACGACCCCCTTTCATCCCTCATCTCCCTTGGTTCTCTCCACTTCCGACAATATGCATATACTTTTTATATGGACTCGATATTCTCGGATGACCATGTGTAGTATACAACATGGTCCCTTGTATATCACTAGTCCAGTCGACTTCTCTAAAATAGACACCCCTTTCCGCTTGTTCGCCCTCTTGGATAGCGTCCCTACTCTGGTCTGCGTCGAACTCCCTGGCGAGTCCTCCAACTCGCTCACACTATGGAAAAATCACCTCTATGCGGTACAACACGACACTACACTGCGCCTCGCGATATCATTGAGGTGACCGCCCTGTCACTCCCCACATCACAATTCACATTGGGTTCAAGAAATGGCGAAAGATATCAGGTCGTGATGGCAGCAAAAGTACAATAAGTGGTTCTACAGGAGTCAAAGAGCGGGTGTAAGGAAAGTGACAAACAAGATGCGTAGAGAATACGAAATGTCAATCGAATGGAAAGCCAAATGGCCTCCTCAATCATGGTTCTCATTTAGAACCCCTCGTCATCGAAGTGGTTGACAATGATGCGACGACCGAAGAGCAGTCATGCGGTGATGAATTCCGGTGAGAGATTCCAAAGTTGGTGATGCTGGAATTTCCTGGAAATGGGATACCACCCGTCGGGCAGACCTACCCAAGGACAAATCAGTGCCGATTTATCATGGGACCGAAGATCCAGACTGGCTTCTTCATCGCCCCAAATTATTTCAGCAGTGAATGTGGAACGCCACAGATCCCAATTTTACACACGCGATCGTGTTGCTCAAGGTTAGACACCCTACTAGTGAGGTTTCGGAGTATGCTGTATGCGCATATGAGAATTGGCAACGCTGGCCAGATGTTTGGCGTCTCCTCCACTGGCGTCATGACTGACTCGGAATTGGTGGCGGTGAAAATGGCCGAGACCGTTGTGGCGCTCCAGAGTGACGGAGGATCCCGAGTTGCCATAATCGCCAGAAAGCGCTCAACTCGTTGCCCTCGTTGGGTCGGCGAGTTGGCTTCACGTCTTTTTCTCTGCTTCTTTCCACTTCTACACCTGGCAGAGCATAGTCACCGATTGGGATAATATTAGCGCCACGACAACGAGATGCTCTTGCTCGTCTCTCAAACGATCATGGCACAACCGCCGTTAGCGAACGCGAACAAGAAAAGGCAGTGTGAAATCCGCGACGTTCTCGGGACGGCTCGTTTGGAAAAGTCATGGTACGAGTGAGAGCCTCTCGGGTGTATACACTCTCAGGCTAAGATGATACTTCAAATATACCACAAACCCCACATCATGGTCGCAACGCCAGAGCAGTTGACTGGCCAACGCCGCGCTGCCGGCCCACACCCGTCCACGCCCAACTCTTACCCCGCCACTCCGCTCTCTTTCAACCCTACGGCAACCCCTCCGCTCTGACGGCGGCAGGGACGTCACACGTGAGGTCATGCCGAAGAAGGAGGTCAAGAGGAGTGAGGGGGTCATACAGGGTGAGATGCGGGTTCCCCAGGGCCAAGATCATCCCAAATTTGTGCGTCGCATGTTCTTCTCACCATCCCCTACTCCCT
>Ga0307510_10001689_pt1 | contig 24514 bp, 20 predicted proteins | sample 12_EM_MG_FD_207224 | JGI IMG/M metagenome (GOLD analysis project Ga0307510, IMG submission 207224) | Populus trichocarpa ectomycorrhiza microbial communities from riparian zone in the Pacific Northwest, United States - 12_EM | ecosystem: Host-associated > Plants > Roots > Unclassified | place... | reverse complement strand
TATGGGCGAATCCCGGATGAGCATGAGAGTGGGCATGTATTGTAAATGAAAAAGAATAAAAAATGGAGCAGGTAATGAAACAAGTGAATGAAGACGGAGGCCACCTAGATAAAAGATGTACTGGGGAAAATTAGTTTTGCCCCTTCGTTTGTTTCGTCAATCTTCTGTCGCGTCGTCAAAGCCGAAGTCGACCGGATTGGCGCCAGGCTGCTGCGTGCGGACCTCCTTGCGGATCTGGGCGAGCTCACGCTTCCAGATTCCCTCGACCTCCTCTTCGCAGATGTCCTTTGTTTCTGCGCCGATACCAAGTCCACGTAGAACCTCATCATGCCTGACACCCTCCATAAGGGCCACGTTTCGCTTCTGTTGGGCGCCTGCGATGCCCTTGGTGCCCCGACTGGGGAAAGAGCCCGTCCGCGCCATTTTGCGACCATTCGGTGCCGTGGAGAGCGAGATGAGGCCAACAGTTTCCAAGACGCCTGCGAGGTCGGCAAATTCGCTGCGCGATACGGGTGAGAATGTGCCAGTCTCGTTGCGCGTAAGAATTGTGCTGTAGAACGTATGCAATTGAGACACTTCGATGCCTGCCTGGGTTGTAGGTAGAGGGGTCGGCAACGAGCTTGAGCGCTTTACTGGTGACCGCGGAGGGTTTCCCCGAGACAAAATTGGTGGAAGCGAAGCTTCAATACGACGGCAAGCTACGACCAGCGCAAGCAAAGCGAGACGCGCATGTAGGCCGAGATTCCGGACCTTACTAACCGTCTCGCTGCTGGTCGAACTTTTGACCGGTGTGGTGGATGAAACAGGTGCGACCTTGGACGCCGGGGCATATGCCTTGAGAGCAGCGAGGATATGAGGAGGTGTTACAGGAGGTGTATCCTTGTCATCGGCCGGGGGTTGTAGTACTGCGAGGTCGATTGCACCGCGTAGAACTTCGAACAGAGAGCGCACATCTCCTGTTTGGGCGGCAATTTTTCTTGAAAGAAAAGTAAGAGTTGACGCGGGGAGGAATCGTTGAAAGACCGCGTCAGAGATCGGGCTTTCAAGAGAAGTGAGCGGTTTGAGGCGCGACTGTACGATGGAAAGGAGCTGCTGGTGATCGTACGGGGCAAAATGAAGCGTCTCAACACCGGTTGCACCATCGAGGGAGAGCGAGGACATAGAGGAGGTAAGGGTGTGAGTGTTCGCAATGCCGATGATGCGCAAAGCTGGGGAATGCTTTCGCGCAAGGGCAAAGAGAGCTGCGAGTGTCTGAGATGAAGAAGCGACGTGATCAACCTCATCAAGGACAAGGATGCTGTCACGGAGATGTTAGCCGAGTCCCATACGACATTTTGCCGAGACTGACCATTTGGAAGCTCCGTTGGAAAGGAATTTTTCCGCAATCTCGTAGCTGCGAGTCTTGCCTCTTCGCTTATCCTGGGATCCGAGTTCCTCGGCCAATCGTTCCCATACGGCCTCAAGGCCATTCAGTGCCATGCAATTGACAGATACGAGATTGATGTTATTCTCGAGGAGTTCAACCTCGGAAGCTGCCAATATGGAGTTGACCAAGGCAGTTTTACCGCAGCCAGGGGAGCCGGAGATGTACAAGACCGGTTTCGTCACCTGGGAGACAGGGCTGGAGTTGATGAATTCTGTGATAAAGTTTCTGATGAATTGCCGCTCGGGAATACGACCAGCGATCTCGGCGGAGCTGTTACAAGTCGCACGAAGGAGCGCGCGAGTCTGAATATATAGAGGTAAGGAGGCAGACGGGGTTAAAGGTGGTGTCTGCAACCCCAGATAAGGCATCGACTTTTTTGGTGTGTCCTGTTGTACAGCGTTCGGCGTCGATGCATGACGGCGCAGAGCTAATCAAGTTCTTGAGATTACGAAATATGGACGGGGAGCAATAGAATATGCCTACTCGATCTAGACCGTGTGGGAGTGAAAGATTCTGTGCTGGACCGCCTGAGAGCCCGGGAAGATTCGTTGAGAATATCAACGCGTAATGGGGGTATATTTTCCTTGTTTCCATTGTGGTCCGTAGGTGTGAGGGATGTTCGAGGGCGTTTAGCACATGGACTCAAGTCGACCGTGGATGCGTCGTCATCATCGTCATCATTGTCGTGGGTGTCACGGGAATGAGACTTGATAGTTATTAGGGATGGTGCGGCCTCAAGACGAGACTGATGGGAACGCTTGCCGAGAACTGAGGTCCTCGAAGAGCGACGCTGTACGATGGAAGAGGAGGACATCTGAAGTCAGAGTGAGCCTACAAGAAAGTATAACGCCCGAATTTCGCGCATTTTACCCTCGGACACATTCAAACTCAGCCAGCCGCACACTCATCAATTAATCATGTCGCGTCCCCGTCGCGTCGCGTCGCGCCAATCACGTGCGTCAACCGCGTCGCGAAGTATTCCGTAATCATGCTTACGAGCCTTGTTTACCAGTTACCAGGTCCGAATGTCGTCGTCACCAGGGGTCATTGCTGAGCATGCATGCAAGCCAATATTCTCTATTCGAGGAACTACTGACAGTAAGGTGCTAGTCATGCTCGTTGGCAGAACTACAAACATTAGACTACGATGAAATTCACCGATCGCTATTGGGGCATACTAGTAGCGCTGGCTTCACGACATGGCAGGAGTTCGTCGAAAAGGGCGTCATCTTAAGACTCCATCCGTTGGTTGCAATCCAGGCTCGGGGACCAAGGAAAGGTCAAGGATAGCCTCCAAAATTCTGTCCCCTATGTACCTTACTAGCGGGTGAGGCTCGTCTGGGTTACGCACGCTAGACAAGACCTCTGTCTCCGCCTTGCGCCGTGTGAAGAGCATATGCATCAATTCCCTCTTCCAACGCCCAGGAAGCTCACGGCGTAGCATCGAGCGTGCCTATACCAATAACCCGTTATCTTAACCAGCACAATACTCTTACTGGAGCGTACCTTCTTCTCTTCTGCACGTGATATGGGTATTAATGTGTCCTTGTCAACTCCGAACCTGGTTCTTGTGAGCGCATGTATGAATCCATGGAAGGGTGAGGAACTTGCGATGCCAGCTCACTTGCCCAGACGCCGATGCATTCAATACGCGGGGCAGCTAGTTTGGATGCTTCGTGACGAAGTGCTACACTCCCAAATTTATACACCGACACGATGTCTAGGCCATATGCGTCTCCGTCGACAAGCGCAACGAGCGGAACACTGATCAAGAGAATTAGAGTCAGTTAGAAGCGTTTGGTCCGTACTAGGGCATACGTTGGCGGAAGGTTGTCTGATAGAGCCTTGACCAATTGTCGTGTGGCGAGGTCAGGATAGCCTTTACCCTACACAGAAGGATTAGCAGAAGTGATGAGATGGGCAATGGGCTGTACGGTTATCATGATTCCGCTTCCTAGTCGCCAGGCAGGGTGCCGCATGAAGCATAATTGACGGAGCGTTTGAAATACGGCCTAGTCACGAATGAAATGTTGTGTCGTTGTGATGAAGGATTGGTAGATGTACCTCTTTCTCGATGATGAGAACCCACATGACGTTATTCGGAAAGTGAAGAGACAATATATCTTCCGCGACAGGAATAAGTGTCCCCTACCCACGAGGGGGATAAATATACGATGCGATGGAAGGTAGAAGCCCTTACTTCGGACTCCGTTATGTGTATAACATCACCACTGACAGTGTGGATTGATAATCCTGCGCCGCAAATCAGCCCTTTTTGCGAGGCACGCTTCAGGGGTGATAGCGTCAACAAGTTAACTGCAATAAATGAGGCATATTTACGATGTTCAAGTGCGCCCTTCCACTGTGGATGGTTGCAGCGAGGTCATCGACAAGCTATCAGCGTGAATATCATATCATGATTGAGTGAGTGTTGAAGGTAGAGCGACAAACTTTGTCCACGACGCTTTGCTTCTTAAATAGCAGGACGTCCTTGTAAAACAAGTGTCTGTGGAGATAACTTCATCTTTAGGTCTAAAGCTGATCGAATATCGTACCTTTTTGTAGTCGGGAGACCGTCCATTATTGCCTCGTGAACTAAATCTGTAACACGAAAGAATTGTGCTGGAAAATTAGTTTCAGGTTAGAGAGGTTCGTTAACAGTCTCTACCAAAGGGTAGGATGCTTGCACCCATTCCTCTCGGAAAATAGTGTGCGCGAGTGCCAAAAGCCCTGCGACAAATGGATAGCAGATATAGACAAACGGACAAACGATACGCAGGCACACCCATCATCAGACGGTTTCCTTCGATCGGCCAATCTAAGCTCGAGTTTCTTAACAGTTTTCGTCTTTTTGCGCAACAAATCTTCAATCTCTTCTCCCGTAGATGGAATGGCGGCACAAAGCTGTTCTAAAAAGTCCACGACCATTGCCTCGATGCGCTGAACTGATGGGTGGCTTCTAGACAGTCAGTAGATATATGCGCCAAAAATAATAATCGGGCACCTAACAAGCGTATTGGCTTGCCCATCAACTGGCGTATGTGGTACGGTATCGCTTTCATGAGCTCCGCTGATGCGAATTTGCGTTGTATCCGATGTTCCCCCGTCGCGTTTGCCATCAAGTCGAGATATACGATCTGTATCTGGGTCATCAAAATTTAGAGCGTTGTCACCCCATCCATCATTTATAGACGGTTGCTCAGATTTGTCTTCTGGTCCATTTGTCGCAGGAGGCGAGTTTGATTGTGACCGAATTCCAGAATTCGCAGATGGTGAATCGAAGTCGTCCAAGTCGGCAAGCAAATCCGAGAAGGAGTCATAGGGATCTTCAGCGTTCTCTGACAGCATTTCGATGGCCAAGAGAAGGAGGATCTAATGATGAGGTAGCCGCACATCGCTTGCGTTCCCAAATAGTCACATGGCAACTGGTCGTAGGTGATATATTTGGTCCAATGGCTTCCCATTTAGGCTACTAACGAAATTACTGACATGAGTCATGTGACGAAGTCAGCGAGAGCGTACAATGAACCGTCTAGATGGACTCTTGGTGCTGTAGCTGAGCATGAGGCTGGTATTCAGAATAGGCGAGGGCAGAGCAACGTTGACCACGGTTTTGGTCGTGTGTCGTGTGAATCGCACAAATGTACGGTACAAGCCTGAGAACGCGTTAATCAAATTGAGGCGCGACGCGTTTGTTTGGTCGCTTGTTTATCAAGAGCAAGGCCAGGCAGTCTGCGACTGGAATAAACGCGGTTCTACGGTTCGTCGGGTGACCTGGTGAGGGTGAGCACACGCACGCCTGCTCGCTTAAGGCATCGTCGAGTCGTTTTTTGTCCGTCCTTCTTGCTTTTCTTGTCCAAACTTTGTCTTCTTGACACACACCAACCATGGCTACCCTCGCCCGTCGTCCTCTCGAAGGAAAACGTTCCCTCCCGCAATTGATGTCGCCAGGCTCCCCCGTTGCTCATCTATCAACGCGTTCTTTTTCATCGACGACAAAGCGCCCTCGTTCTCCCGAAGGTTTTCTTGACAGTCAGCAATCCCTCAACGCAAAGCGACCCAAGCCGGTCCCTCCAACCCCCACTGTTATCCCAGTCCCACAGGAAGACGAGTCGAAACTCAAGGAGAAAAAGCGCGCGGAACGTGAATCTCAGAAGGAGGAATTCCGGATCAAGTACACGCGCGCTTTCCCTAAGTTTTCCTTCTACCTTCATTGGGATGTGTCAGAGGGGGATCCGGATGCAAGAGAGAGGCTACATGCTAGGATTAACTATATGAATGCTGTATGTCCCGATTTTCTTCTTCCATACATCGATGCTGACGCTGAGTTGCGTGACAGCGAGTTGAGGACTTCTTTTCTAAGGACAACATAACTCATTTCATCACAAACCTCCCCCTACCGCAAGATGACATCGTTGCAAGCAATAATAAGGAGAACATGTTGGCCTCCACGTCTCGGACGCCCAATACATTAAAGAGTCCTATCAGACTCAAGGGTCGGTACGTCTGGTTTACTTATGTGGCCGTAGTCCGAGTCTACCATATAAACTTTCTATCATTAGTCACATTGAAGACCTATCTCCTGCCAATGATGATCGACTCTTGCTCAAGGCCATCGAGTGGAAGATGAAGATATGGACTGTCGCGAAACTGGAGAGCGTCTTAGATCGATGTCAGGCGCCAGTCAACACGGAGCTCTCCAGAACGGCCTCTACAACTGCCGTGCCACAGACATTATCCCGTCTCCTTCAGACAGAGCGCTTGCATGGGACCACCGAACGAGATCCCAATGAGAAGCGACTTGGCCTGCACTACTTCTCTAAGAATTCCTATTTCCTTCTTGTGGAAGATCTCAATGATGAGGTCGCAACCATCCACGCAGCGGAATATCCAATCAAGAAGGGGCGGGATGGTAAAGAATATGGCGACTGGCCCGTATTGTACTGTCACCCACGAGCACGTGGGCCGTTCATTGAATTTGACAGGAATGAAGCTCGGCGAGCGGAACGCACTGAACGACAAGAAAAGGCGCGTGAACGAGAACGTGTCCAGCGCATGACGAAGCTACGCGAGCAAGAGATGCAAAAGAAGATGCGCGCGGACCGCTTACAAGCGAAAAGGACGGGAGACCTGCGACGTTCGGTTTCTATGGTCAACTTACACCGCCGGATGTCGATAGGCGAAGATGGACGGCCACCGCTGGACGTCATTGATCTCGATGCAGAAGCGGGAGACATAACTGAGTCTGCTAACGCATCAGGTTATCTGGCCTCGGGTTACACGGCTGCATCGGGAAATAGCGTAACAATCACATCCGCAGCAGGGACTACGTCAACATCCGGTCTTTCGGCTCGTCAAATGGCCCCCGCGTTGCGGGAGCGATTGCAACAACAAATCGTGACATCGCGCAAGGTTGGTTTGGGCAATAATACGGGACAAAAGGATATCGAGAAGGACTATACGGGCGACATGGGTCCGCCCTCTGCCATCCCCGAACGCAGATTGCTGCGGAAAAGCAAGAGCACAAACACGATGAAGTTGCCCAAGCGCGAAGAGACTACCAAACCGGGATATTGCGAATGCTGCCGCATGAAGTTTGACGACTTTCAAAAGGTGCGCATTTATGACACGTGCGGTGGCGTAAAGCCTGTGATGGAGCCGAACCTGACGCGTTTATGCAGCACATTGTACAACGCAAACATCGGAAATATGCTACGAACCCTGACAACTTCATCCAACTGGACTATTTGCTCGATCGAGTACGACGAAAGACTCGGCCGGAGGTCGCTTCAAACGGATTTCGTTCTTTGGATATTCAACCACCTGATTCCCGTGACATCCCGTCTGACGACATGAGGAACTTTATCCAGGTTCCCGAAGGCGACGCGCAGGCTTTTTCTTCGAGTCAGGAAGTGTCTGACTACCTGCCACAGCCCTACAAGGACACGGCGTGGGATGAGTTAGATGATCCCGCTGTTGCAGACGGAGAACAACACGCAGACTTTACGGATATGTGAAGCGCGCCCTATAAAAAGCCTTTCAGACATTGGTCCAGAACATTGCATACCTCACTTGTACACTACCAATCACTTACATCCATTGCGGTATAGGAATACACATCGCTCATCTCCCACGAACAATACGACACATGCATGTGCTCGTTAATATACAATCGAGATAAATTTTATGGACACGTGTGATGGGGGTGCCTTGATCAACTGTCCTATTAGGAACAAGCCCCACTGCCTACCTCTATTTTCCCGCCCCACAAAGAGAGCGGGTTTATTGGTGGCAGCGTGAGTCTTGTAATTAGGGAGTGCACCGTGACTGGTATCGTATCATACAAAACCTACTAGGAATACAGGGCGTCGTCAGTGAAACGCTGTGCTAGCTCGCCAACTCCGTGTCGGCATGCGAAAATCAACTTGAACTCCCATATACTGTAACAAGTACCGGCGATCATCCAACGAATCAATGCATCACATTACCATGTCAATTCCCGTCCCGAATTCCCCACGGGTGTCTCAGGGAAATCATATTACGCACTGGTAAATGTTCCGGACCGTGCCTAGGTCTTTTTTGCAACGTGTTGCAGATCCCCAACCGATTTTTGGTGCATCACCCATCGTTGCCGTTTGCCGCGCCAGTATACCGTGTAGCACCTCACAGTCGTGTCACAGCTAGGCTACCGAGTGATTGCCCTCGTCCATATACAATCCAGGCTTCACTGATGTTATATGCCAGAACGCCTATATGTTATATAGTATCGACGCTGACCCTGTGCAGGTGTGCATGGTGTTCTCTCACTGAATTGTGCCGGTGAGAAGTTTTATAACACCGTCAATAGAAACACCTGTCAGATGAATTATGAGGCAGGGTATGGGGTGCAGGAGAAATAACAAGAGTCCTTCGACAACGTTTTTTTCCCTGAGAGCCAGGCTGAAGGTAATGAGTGAGATCTTGCGCTATGGCCATGTACGAGGCGCCACCGCCACCGTTGCTCGGATTCTCCAAAGCGGCTTGCACAAGTGGATCGCTGATACAGGAATCAAGCCCTGATCAAAGAAACGAGATAGTCGTTACTCACCAGCCAGCATCATAGCCATTGGGAGCGATCGTCTGCTTCTAGAAAACGTTCTGGATGCTATATGTAAATTATATGTATATTGTGGAGAAAGATAGGAACTACTTCTTCCAGGGAAACTCTATGAGAAATTCGATAAGAAACCGAACATAGAAAGGTGGGGAGGGAGATAAGTCACCCACGCTAAAAACAACGCCCTAGTGGGATGATTGGTTCCGTTTTGACGATACTTCCGGAGACGATTGCCACCGACGAGACTTTCCACGCATATGCCATTGCCGTCACCTAGATACACGGTCTGGGGACTACCGATGTGATAGCTAAGGCATTCTGTCGAACTACATGTCCTGTCAGCGGTCTACACGCGACGGAGTTGTCCATGGACCCACAATCCAAGTACCCTTGCAAAATTAAGAAAGCCGTCATCCGTAAGCACCTGCTGGGAGCTGTGGCCAGAGATGAATACCTGATACTTCTGTCACCCATGATGTAGACAGCTACTAAAGAACGCCTTACATTCAAAGGCTCTCCCAAAGTGCTGTCCCCGCCGTCGAGCGATGAAACCACCGCCTTGTGTTGGATAAAGAAGTCACCGTTAGAAACGCGCATCGTTAATTCGAGGCCCAACGCGGGAACGGCGCACAAAAGAGCAATGAGAGCATAACGAGCCATGGAAAATAGCGCGGACGAGACGTGGCAGTGATGAGATTCTTCTTCTTGCGGGTCAAGGTGTGATTTTACACACCGCGGCTGGCATGGAGGGACAACAGATAGGTCTGAAGGTGCGAGAAGGTGGGGACCACGGAAACGAGCCACATTGACATACCGTAAAGCGGTCTTGGAATGCACAGATCATTGACCACATGGGTTTAACGGTTGAAATAATTTTTTCTGCCTTACAGTTTCTGCAGGGAAATCACTTGGTTACGGGATTGATGCATGTTTGAAGAAGCTGGGTCCCGAGGAGAAACAACCTGATCCGCTGAAATCCCCCCTTTCCCCGCCCTTGTCCACGCCAAAGGAATAAAGGTTGTAGCTGTCAATGCCAGTCCCACGATCAATTACGTTCCATGGAGACACAGACAATAGTCATCAAGGTTCGGCATTGAAAAGCGTTGTTTGACAGAAGGGTGGGGGAAATGGTCCACTTTCGCAGTTGCAGCACGGTGACGGCTAATGCGGGTTATGCGTTCATTTCAGGCATGGTCACATTGCTTGAGAATGGCTGATAGAACATGGGACGCACTAAATAACCTCGAAGTTGCATACCGAGCGTGGACTTTGAACGATTCAGTCTCAGTTCAAGCTCTCTGTATCCAATGGATCATGAAATTGATCACCGCGGACACCGGCCGATCTTTCTGGCTAGTCACATAGGAAGCATCGTAGAAGCTTACAGTGCAGACGGACCCACGACGTCGCTAAAGAAGTTATGAAGGCGGGTAATCTTTCTTCGATTTTTTTTTGTCTTTGGTCAGACTCGACTTCGCCACCGACCTTAATGCATAACCTTCATTACCTATCACGTCTGAGCCCTTCCCCAAAAGGGCTACCGTAGAGTCGGGAACTACTCGTCTTGTCTTTCATTGTGGTCCATTTTATGTGACCGGTGTTGCACTGGTCTTCGTCCTATTGGCTAGTCCTATGACCCGAGTCATAAGGCGTGATAAGTTCTACGCAAGAGAAGTGCAATTTATCGCATATGCGGAACGAATCAGAAAGTGGGAAATGGGTTTCTGTATGGTAGGATGTGCGCGGCGGCCCCTTTATTCACCAGACTCAGACAGACACAGCTGGGAGTCGTGGAGCGTGGAGTGATCGAAACCCGAAATTAGGGTTTATGTCCCCGGACCTGCGAACCGGGACCGGGCCGTAGTGCGCGGAAGTGTCGGGTGAGTGGTGTTGTTATGTGTGCGCTTCGTGCTGTCTAGGTTTAGAAGGAGATACGTAAGTAAGAAAGGGCACCAGATTGGTCGAGTTTCACGCCTGATCGAGGCACATTGGCAGGCCGTGTGTAGGCTACAGAGAGTCGATATTGTACCCCTCGTTGGTTGCCATGAGCCTTGTATGAGCTCTGAAATCCCCTGGTTGGAAAGGAGCAAAAAACATGTCATTATGCCCAAATAAATAAGTTAGTAAACTTCGGTCGTTTCCTAACGATTCTATGAAGTCCGAAGAACACAGGGGCGTAACGTGAGTCACGTCACGCCTAGAATGAACAACTAAGTTCCCAAGTTCAGCGAACGTTTCGCCAAACGTCTTTCTTGTCAATCCATCATCCAGCGCCCGGAGCAAATCTCTTCGCAAGGCTTTGGGACTACACGTTTTCTTTTGGTTAAATCTGCTCCGATCAAGTTTCGATACGGGTACTTCATTAAGGTTTTACTGATATCGTAGCCCCCCCTTTGACAGCTCGACCGGCGCAAAGCCTCTAGTATTACACGTTGTCGACCTAGGAAATCCGTATGTCTCCACATATCCACCCCGTTTCGATGCTTATGAATTTATGACATGGACATAGATTTATTCGTATCTTTGCTAGCGTACGACGATGACCGAACCTCGGGCGAGATCTGAGTCCCTCGGAGACTCAACGGAGGACAATCCGCTGACTATTCGGCTCCCCAATCCAAGGTCCTTTTTGGCCCGTCAGTCTCAATGGAAGGGACGCAGAGGAAAGCCAAGATGCGACCATTGTCGTCTGAATAATCTCAAAGTGAGTCGTGCGCCTAGAAACAATCCCCCTGGTGCTGATGTAGAGCAGTGCGACAGGGTATTGCCAACTTGTAATCACTGTTCCTGGGCAAATAGAGAGTGCAAGTACACTCCCTTACCAACGCCTGCTCACCGCGGAATCCCACGGTGTGATCGGTGCCGCTTTCACAATCTTAAAGTTTGTGGACCCCTCTCCCCAACTACTGCCTCTCTGACGCCGCAGTTGATAGTGTGACAGGAACCTGCCAGTCTGCAACCATTGTACAGAAGACGATGGTGCAGAATGCAATTATACTCCAAAGAAGCGACACAAAGTACCAACGGATCATGCCCTGCCTGTCAAAGATCGAACGCCAGTTCCCTACGCCACCAAAAGTGCATCGTTCTTGGTATCTGACTTGCCTGAAGAGGAGAAATATTCTACCGGCAATTGGATCGCGGAACATCCAGAAGGCACGAGGGGGAATTTGTCTGCTGTCATCCACGAAATCGATTCCGCCGGTTCCCAGAATTCAGACAATGAAGACGACCGCGTCGATGGAGACATTTCTGTAGAGAAACCAGGAGCCCCCTCTAAGGATGATCAGGCGAGGTCTGGAACCGATCCTCTGGGATCCCGATACCAATATGACGGTGCGCGCCTCGCTATTCGCCACATAGAGCCATGGTACAATTCGGACTTCGCCCCCCTCCCACGTACTGTGCTGCAAGGAATTCGAACGGCCAATCCATCTGAGATGCCAGTTCGACATGACTACGACAAGGCGCTTTGGAAGTTCCTTACCGAGCTACCTCTAGAGCTGCGTGAAGTCTCTGCCTTTGCCCCAGATGTGTACACCGGACTCGCACAAGCCATCGACAAGAGCGATACATCCACACTTTCGGAGCGTGTCAGGTCTTGGGTGGCCCATCACCATGTGCGCACGGGATCGCGAAAGTATCGCCTGCTCTTACTCCCCCGAGAACAATACTTTGCCATCCGACCCGAAAGGGAGGAGAAACTTAGGAATGAATTTATTACGGAGGTCGACGGGGATGTTTTCCTGAGCAAGCCTTCGTCCTCAAGCAGCCAGGGCAAGCAAGCCCTTCGGGAGGGTACTACTGCATTTATTCGGGTGCCGGTGTCGCCGCAGATATACGACGCCTTGGTTTATGCTCATAAAAACCACTCGACTCCTTCAACCACACTTACTCAGATAAGACAAGCGGGCATCGTAAGTCATTTTCCACTTTGTGTCCCCTTCATTTGAAATTCAAGTTTCTTTGATAGGGCTGCATTACATGGCCGATGATTGAGTTGTTCCACCGCCTTTGCCCAGTATGCACTTCCCGATCGAAAACCGTCACACACTGAGCGGCCTTGGGTTCCTTTTGGGTATAAATCTCTCACAGCTGTCATCATTAATTTATCGGTTCCCACAGGCACATGTACAGTATAGTGGATACCATTTATTTCTCACAGGGCACGACATCGATAGGCATGTTCACTTTCCCTCTTCTGGGCAATATTGGCCCTTTGTACGTGTATGTCTGATCGCGAATACGGACTTTTCGAATACGGCGAATTGAATATCGTTTTTGGTTTCCGGAGCCAAGAAAATCGATCAATTCTAAAAAAGTCGTTGTACGATTATCGTGACATCGTCCATCCACTTCTCTTCCATCTCTACTGTCAATTTCTGGGAAACAAGGCGTATGTCAGCCCCTCCCAAACCATCGCGAAGGAGGGATAGTGCCAGATTCCCCCGCGTTCTGTTCTCGATACTTCGACCAACAACCGTCACCCATCGATGGATCATATCTGGTCGAGTCTGTCCGTCGTACAAATCCGCTAGTCCATCTGAGCACGATATCAAGAACAAGTCCCTCTGCTGTCCCAGCATGCTTTTTGGAAGCGGATAGTGGTGGACGTCCGGAACATTCGAAACGTATGGAGGACTTTCCACACGGGCAACGTAAGTCTCGGGTCGCTGCACGTTCCATTCTCGTCGAAAATCAAGAAGGACACGCTGGGAAAAGATGGGTGGCAGTTTGAGCCAAGTATCGCCAAGAGCTGGCATGCGCGTCAAGAGTGAGTACGAGTCCTCGATTCCCACGATGCAACGTAAATGCTCACAGCGCGTAGGGTCCAAAAACCCTACGATCCTGTTGCCTTCCATGCATTCCAACTCCCCAGGGTGCTGATTTCGTATTCTGAGAACTTCGGAAGGATTGTCGCCATTATGAGGGACCGTTACGAAGGTCGCAGACCAGTCCCCTGCGTGTGTACGAGAGCCAAGGACTACATGGCGGTCGGAAAGGATGAGGTGAGGGGATCAAGGCAAAGACTGCGTTGGGGCTATCACACACCTGCTTGACAGTCACCGAGGTTGGCAACCCAGAGGTTATGCCTGGAGGGGTCGGTGAGTGTCAGGATCACAGTACTCCCCTGTAGACACCGAGTCACAGCCGTCAAATTCTGGGGCCCCGACGCACGATCTTGGAATAGATGCCGGATCTGCGCGCTGGACATGCTCTGTAAACTAGCAGGGCCACCCGGGAACATGCGGGTAAAGTCGGCCGTGATGGAGTGATCAAACCTGGTGATGCAATCGGAAAGAAGGCCGGAGACGGCTGCGGGGAAACCATGCCCCCGGAACGAACGGAGGAGCGACTCGAGCGCCTGCTTGATCATGGCGGGAAGTGTCCTAGATGCGTGTTCCACGGTGGCGTGTCCCGCATGCCCTAGACATACAAGCCCTTTTCCAATCCAGCCTCTCTCCCCCAAACGCGCACAGAGCAAAAAATGGTTGACTGACCGTCGAAGATGGCCGTGAATGTCCAAGTCCCTCCCGAAGGCATATGCCAGTGCTCTATGCACTTCCGATCCTGGGTGCGAAACTCGTGTAGTTGGCACGGCTGGAAATCTATCGCGTCGATCCCACTGATCGATAACGGATTCGCGAGACGCTGGAGCTCCGCGGACAGGCCGGGCTCTTGGAGGACTCTGTACGTCCACCGTTCGGGCCCTCCTAGGCCCATATCCGTGGTGGCAAAGTCTCTGACTTCGTTGAGGGCCCGTAGATTCTCTAGGGATGTAGCAGCGTTCAGAGACACCACGCGGTTTGCGTACATGTTTCAGAAATGAGCTTTGCTTGTTGATATGCAAATCACGAGCTTGCCTTGATTTAAATACTAGGGAGGGGGGCCCCCGTATTCCGAATCGGTTCAAAGTGTGACCAAGAAGATGAGAGGCTCCACAGCTGAGGGTTGTGTCGGCATAATATTTGGAAATCGAAATCAGCGACAGGTGGCATTTTTGTTACGGTATGATTGTTTGGTTTCGAGGACGTCTGTCTCGGCCAAGGATAACGCCGGACTGCGTCAACTAGACGTATGTAGGTCGGGTTGGGCGGACCACAGTCTAAATTTTCCCTTTTATTGGACCAGTTGGTGTCACTGGCGATGTAGAGAGAGATTTGGAGGGCGTACAAACGTCCACGTGGACAAGACTCTGAGAGGTGTCAGATATAAAACACTAATATAATATCACAAAGCGACCTAGTCAGCACTAAGGCGTCTAAAGGAAGATTGTAGGTTGATCATCAACATAGCACAGATGGCAGTGTCACGGTGTCTTCGGTCATGTCCTAGCCCTGTCATCATGTCATCCCTGTCACCGGGTGTCACCTTCCGTTTAACCCTTTGACGGCATCCTCCAGTTCTAGAGACGATCCATCAACCAGAAACAATAAGTACCACGTACCGTTCTGTCTGTGGCGCAGATCGACGTACTGGGGCGGTCAAATATACTATTCCAACGCTCTATCCACACATCTTCGGGTTCGCCGGCGTGTGATATCGAGAGCGTCTGGAATCTGCCAATGCCAGTGGACTCGGAGCTTGTGATAAAAACATTCAGCGATGTCTTGCGGTGGCGGCATACGATGCGCCGCGCATCCGATCGCTCGCACCTTTGAAGGCAGCGCGCGTGCAGAAAGGCCCTTATCTATCCCATACTTAAAGGTCAAAGTGGTGTAGTATCCCGCAAAATCGTGGGAAAAGCTGGATGATAACCCTTGCCGCGAGCCTAGTGGCAGGTTGAGATTAGCGCTGTCGTAATGCCGAATCAACCAAACAAGCCTTATTTCATCATGCGAACAACTTTTTTCTGTGTTATGTTACATATAGAAGTTTTTTTACATCCAAGCAAAGCGAAACGGAATGGTAGGAGTGGCGTCCAAGATTGATCCAATCTACACCTGGGTCGCTGGAAATCCCCGAGATCATTTGCTTTTTCCTATCTGTTTTTTCCTTTACGTCCATCTTTTCCTACGGAATCTGGTAACGATGGAGCGCGCAAGATACGCGGGCCACGCTCCATTTAGTAGATAGGGGCCCCTCATGAAGCGGCCAACTCGAAACTGGCAAAGGCCAGGTCGTAATCTCCAAAGTTGTAATTGATTTTGTCCGTCCGGACGTAGACGCCGTAATGCCCATCGTTGCCCGCATCCCCGCGGGACATCGAGTCGCCGGCCGTCGTGAGGGCCGTTTTGAAAGCGCGCTGCGCCGCTTCGATCGCGTTTTCTCCCGCCTCCTCTCCGGCCTCGTCGTTCTCGGCGCTCGAGACGAAAAGGGTAAGCGTGAGTCGCGCGGGGCGAAAGATGCCCACAACGCGGCGCACCAGTGTCCCGAGATCAGGCATGTGGCGGGAATGAGGCGCAGGGGTTGGTGACAAAGGAACATTACATTCGAAGCTTGCGTACGACGAACCCTCCTCGGGGGTCACATGGATGGTGTAGTATCCTTCGCCCCCGTGGCCGGGATCACGGCCCTCCTCGGCAGTAGACGACGAACTGGTCTCGCCCCACTTGAGCAGGGCGTTCGCGGAGTACCCGCAAGGTGAAAACGCGTAAGAATCCAACGTGGTGAGGTGCGGGGGGAAGAGATCCGCTATTCCAAGGTCCGAGGAAATCTCGTGGGCCCTGTCGAATGGCGAGCTGCTGAGTCCTGGCTCGTCCGGGAGATAGAAGGCCCGGTTGACCGGAGGGTGCAGGTGGGTCATGAGGATTTCGATGGTGGAGTCGGTCCTGGGGGGTTTTGGGGTGACAGTCGTCTCATCAGAGGTACGTTGGACTTTTGCGCCGCCGAGTGGGGGCCAGCGAGGCGAGCGAAAAGCGGCGGTAGGGGTGTCTGGGGTGTATCCTTGGGGTCTGGTGATGTACAGCAGCCAGTGGTCGCCATTCATCTTGCCAACTGAGTACGCGGCACCGTTCTTAAATATATTGTCGAGGTATTCGACCTCGTCTTTCCATTCGCGATGGGGACCCTCTTGACGTTCTGGGAAGAAGAAGGACTTCCGCGAGTAGAAACAGCGATGGACATTGGGCAAGGAAGCATTTTCGCGTGCGATCTCGAGGATGCGTGGAAGTCCCAGTAAGTTCAGCGTTGTTCCACACGTCTTGAGTATGAGGCGGTGTGGGGAGACAAATAGGGAAGATTCGCTGCATATCTCGGCGTAAGCGATCAGGAACAGGGGGGTTGGGGACAAGCCGGCTGATATCCCTTTTTGCGCAGACAGTGTGCGCAAAGATAACATCAATTTTTTGGATAGATCCGCCCTGGTTCTACACCTCGATGGGCACTAACCAAGGACGCTCACCTTAGCAGATAGGCATCCGTTTCTGTGCCCTCTACTACGCTGAGGATCTTGCATCTCACAATAGCAAGCATGTCCTCCCAAACCGACCGTTCTACCATGCGGAGTCCATGCCTCCCGTTGGTCATCGAAGATGCACCTGGAAGGTCTGCGGGCGAAGGGGCAAACCAGATTTCTAGCAGTTTTTCTGGGCCTTCGAATGGAGCAGAGCTCGAGTTTGTTATTGCTTCCATATGTGTTATGGACAGAGGTGAGATGGCCAAACGATCGAGCGGGGTGGGTGTGACGCTATACGGAGCCAGTCCAAGAAGTGTCGGCGCTAGCAAGGAAGACTGTGAAAAATAAGCGATGATGATGAATGCATACACTGGCTAGAGATGGCGGCAAGAACTGAAGGGCCTGATAATACACACAGTACTGTAGCTGTAGAGTCTGGCTGTGGGGTCGATCGAAATCGAATCAGAAAATTTCGTGAGTGAGATTTCCGTCTTCGGCAGCTCAGCGTTGTGCCTCGGCCACGGCCAGCTCCTCAAACTATACTTAGATGAGAAAGCCGCATTGCGTGCCTCAGTCGTCCGAGTCCCAGCATTCTCCCTTGGTTAGGCTCGTTGCTCGGACAACAAAATACACCGCTCACCATTGGTGCCAATCCGACGTCATTTCTCTCTATATAAATCCTAGCCCGAAAGTTGTCTCGCGCGCTACACACATGACCACCCCACCTGCCCCCTTTCATCACCTTCTCTGATCCCATCCCATTTCACTGGTCTCCGTTGCTAACTCATTCAGGAAGGAATGGAACGATAACGTCACAGTCATGAATGTAACGCGGTGTGATACTTTTAGCAACGTCTTGAGCAGGGTGAACTCGGGCCCACTGTCCGCCGCTGTCCAAATCTTAAATGATAACTGACTGCATTGTGGATGGCGTCGACGATGAAATGCTCGATCCCTCATTGGAGACCGCCTACACGAGACCAGGCCTTGTCCAGGCAAGCCAAGGTACCGGTCACGGTACGAACTCTTGCCAGTGGCGCAAGCCCAGTACGTTTGACTGTTCTAGATTGAGCCTGCGCCCAACTGAACATTTGTAGTGCTACCGTGACGTCCGACCATCGCAGCCTTGGTTTATTGATACGCCGCAAGTCGACCGATAATACCAGTCAGGCTCTATAAACTTTGATCCCAATAACTGTGTTCGGATGCTTCTACTGTAGTACGACGTCAGGCACGGCAATTTACACAAATTTGTGCCATGGGACGTCTCATTCATGTCATGGGATTCAGGCAGAACTGGGTCAGTGGTAGGTATCGTATTCAATTACTAAGTTCTCAAAAGCTATCATATCGCATCCACACTCAAAACTGATCTCGGAAGGTTCGTTTCCGAGTCGCCACACAAGGGGATGCGTAGCAGCCTTCTCCGACAACCTTCCTCTCACCCCACCTGGCTGGTACGGGTGAAGAGTTGACTCTGGCAATTTGCGGGTATTCATACTCAGCATGCTTCTAGAAATGCTGATGATAAGGAAGCAGACGAATATTTTCCTCGCCACCCTGTCAGTGCGCGACGCGTGGGTCTACAGAACGCCAGCGTCCTTTTCCCAATAGCTATTTGCAAACGTCGAAAAACTACGGTAGTGGCGTCGGGGTATAGGCACCTACGTTGAGGGTTTGTCCTCTGATTAAGGTAACTTCCGTTCTCCAGCGACGACTCCTGCCAACGGGGGATACGGTACCCACTGGCATCGGCTCCACTTTCACTTGCGCCTTTTGTCTGCTCAAGAACCACCGTCTCCGAGTTTGTCGATTTATGATCCCCAGCGGTGTAACCCTCGCGTATGTATGCGGGCGTGGATGGCTCGCATGATCGTCCGCAGGGATTCTCACCGTCTTCGCCGAGCGCCTATGCCGATCGTCGATGGCTGGTCTACGACGGTCCCGCTCATGCGAGTGCCAGTGGGTAGCGGGGACCTCTTGTTCAGGATGGCTTGCTGCTCACTCTCCGTGGTGGACCGCAAAGAGATAGAGGTGGGTGTTTCGGCACAGGACACAATTGTTGGTTGTTGGACCTGAACGGTAGGGTGTTGGGTAAATTAAGGCCTGAAAGGAATAACACAGGGGACCTGGGGCTTTCGGGGCTTGGAACTGATGGTTCGAGAGTGAGGCGTTCTTCCACTGATGGGAGTTACGGGGTACAAGTCGGTCGGTGAGCTCCGGTGTTGTATCTGATAAGAAGTTCAAAGGGGGTTTCTTCGTTGCGTTACTCAGGCTTGGCCAAGAATTGTGGACATATCGTGCTAGTGGTACCCCAGCACCAAGTTTACAAACTTCTGTCCTTGAAGCCTCACTCACGTCTAATAGTTTCTATAATCCGAAAAAGGACGAACCTGTAGGACAATAAATTGTAGGATTGCGCTAGCCGATGTTATAATTGGCCATAGTCGAATACTTTGGTTCCAACCCTTCCTTTTTTATGTCACAATCTAGAAGTCACATTTTCAATGAGCAGGATATCAGTTCTACGTGACAAACGCCGAGTGTTAGCATCAAAATATCAAAACAGATGGTGCCAGTGATCCGTCCTCGGTGCCGCATGCGCGCCTGGCACCCCTTGATAAATCTGATGAGGACTCTGGGCAGCGATTCTATGGGGCTGGGGATAGCGGGAACTCCCAGGCGGGTTTAGGACGATTGGCACAGGAGTCGGGACGCAGGCGCCGTTGATCCGAGGTATCCGAGGTGGTTGGGCTTAGGCAGCACACGATCCAAGTCGGCCCGGGGGCTTTTGACGGTGAACATGGGGGAAAAGGCGTTCTAAATTTCTTGTCAGGTTTGGGCGTGCAGATCGCTTTGTTCTAAAAGCGCGAGGAGGGTAATAAGGTGATGCCAAGCTTAGTAGTCACGGCAGAGCAGTGCCAACAGGTACGATGTTCGGACCGTCTAGTAAGTAAAGCCGGGCTCCGGCTAGACGCTCGACGCGGAAAGCCGCCGAGCGCTGACGAGGTGAGCGACAGTTCGGCTCGCGCTCGTGTCAATACTTGCTTGTAAAGAGCTTTTGGGGCAGACAGCCCTCCGCTTAACCTCCGTCGCTGCGGCTCTACGCTCGCTCTCGATCCTCCATTCCAAACTAAAAAACTGCGCAACTAAAAAAGAAAAAAAGACAAAAAATAAAGAGATAGAAGTAGACGCTTCGCTGCCAACCGCCAACGTTCACGATGAGGCGGATGCTCCATCGCCTTCCCCTCTTCCGGACGATTGTTCCTCGAATCTCCCGACCCATCCTCCCCATCACGTCTCGCATCGCGTCCCTAGAAACACGCACACGGACCCTCACCGGCTCGCTGCGCATAGCCCCCTTCCGCACGATGCACACCACCACCCCCGTCCGGCTCTCGTCCCCCTCCCGCACCTCCTCCCCCGACGACGCAAAAGAGCCGCCAGGCGGCTCGTCGTCGCTCTCGCAACGTTTAAAGGCGCTCATGAAGGCGTACGGGTGGTACGCCGTCGGGATGTACGCCGCCGTATCCGTGGTCGACTTTGCCGCCGCCCTCGCGGGGATCCACCTTCTCGGCGCGGACTACGTCTCCTCCCTCGCCGCGTCTGCCAAGGCGTGGCTGCTCGGCCTGGTCTATTCGCGGCCTGCCGAGCCAGGGCGCGACGAGATGGAAGAGATGACGAGGAATGCGGTCACGGGTGGTGGGCAGGAAGGGTTGTACGCCCTGCTCGTGCTCGCGTACATCGTGCACAAGATGTTGCTTCCGTTGCGGATCGGCCTCACCGCCGTCTTGACCCCTCGGTTCGTGAACTGGTTGCGCGTGAGGGGATGGACCGGCGGGGAAGGGACGCGGAGGGCCATACAGGAGATGAAAGAGCGGTTGCGGGACCGCGATTGAGTGCGTTGCGATGTTGGAGACGACTTTCACTCATCCCATCCCATCTCATCTGATACAGATAATGATTATGATACATCGCCATTTTGTTAATTCGACTCGCTAGACTGCAACCTATAGAGGATACAAAGTAGTACAGATGAAAAAAAACCGAGTTCCCATCATTTCGGCCAGTAGGCCAGCTTTGACACAACAGATGATGATTGATGATCAAGCGCTGGCGGGAGCTTCGTCCGCTGTAAAGGTGATGCAGGATGATCAGTCGTGATGATCAACGGCGGTGGCAGAGTGTATTTACGCTTCAGAATGCCACTCTTTACAAGCTCCTCGGGCTTGGGCCTCTGCAGAAGTTTCTGATCTAGTTTGTTCTTGTGGAGCGATCACTGCTTAGAACAATCAACGCTTTCTTGCGTGATCATAACAACGTACCTCAAGTTGCGACCTTTGCAATTGCTCTCTCGCGGCCTGCAGCGCGGGGGCAACATTTCCCTCTGATCCAAGGACGAGCGCGCGCTTAGGCGCACGAGCACACGGGGCGTCACACGGGAGCTGGCGCACCTTTGAGAATGTTGCGATCTTGCAGTTCCTGCTTGTCAGGACGATGAGAAAGTTGCTTCTCTAGAGCCTGAAGCGTTTCCGCGCTCAGAGAATTCTGGCGGGCTGGACGAGTGGTGGGGACGGATCCCTCAGCAGCAGTGGGGGGGGCGTCGGTGGAAGCTACGAAGTATCCATGGTGGGTTATGTTATGCTAAGCAGGACCAGAGGAGCAGACAGTACGCACACATGGATAGATGGAGGTTTGATTTTGGGGGGTGAAGAAGTAACCCGGTGACTTTTAAGTCCCACTCGGCGAGTTGGCTAGCGACGGAACCGCGCCACTCGTGACCTCTGATTACTGTGCCGAGGCGAGTAGTGTACAGTATCCGCATGACTTAGCTCACTAACGGTGGCTTCGCGGGCGCGAAGTAACTTGGCAACGGTGCATGCCAGTGCCTGTCAAAATTGAACCATGTGGGCGAGGATACGCCATTCGCGGAACCGTTCCATCTCTCAGGGTAGCATTGTTATGGGTCACTGGCTACGCATATGTCCGTAGATCAAATGATAGCCGTCAGATACCAAGCCAGAAATCGCTATCCAGCTCCTTGGTCTCCCTTTTCTCGCGTTCCCTCCTTTTCGACAGCTCTGCCTGTCGTGCACTCCGTTCCTCCTGCCATTCTCCAACGTACTCTCGCGCCTCTCTGATGCTCTTTTTGACATGTTCGATCTCGGCTGCCATGTCCCGGTCGATCTTTTCGAGAAAGTCGATAAACTCGACGACCTTTTTGGATGCGGAAGCAGATAGGCGGGTCCTTGGATGCGGAGAAACAGAAGGAGGTGGTGAAGTCGGACGTCCGTTGCGGGAGGGCCCAGATGGGGAGCAGGTGATCGTGATGGCTGGAACAGGATGCGAGGGTTGGAACGTGAGGGATGAGCTCGAGGAAGAAGAGTCTGAGAGCGTCATTTCTGGGAGGGGTATCATCCCAGGCGATAGTGTTGAACATGAAGGAGCGGTTGGGGCGCTAGTACTGAGAAGATATTTGGCATCCGACGATAGCGACAAGAGAAGAGGAGAGGTTGGGATGTCGAGCTGAATGAAGAGTGGTTTCTCCGAGGGAACTACCATCGATTCCGGTTTCTGAGATTTCAACGCTCGAGGTGTCCGGATGCGAGTGATACGTTGCTGCAGGAAGGGTAGAGTGAACCTCCAGAAGCTCGTTCCGATACCAAGGAGTATAAGAGGTGCCACGAGTAGTAGGATTAAGGTGCCAGCACCAACGCTAGTAATTATAGCCGTAATTGTGAATTATAGAAGAGGGTATAATAGAAAATAGGAAGGGCGGGTCGAGACGATAACTTTGCTCGATATGTGCGGGTCCGGTTCGGGTCCCAGCTCAGTTGAATGGCGAAAACACGCGTGACACGTAACACGTGATCGGGTAACCCCGCAAGCACCCGGGAAAACTACACAAATAGTACTTGTTCCCTCAGCCATGTCTTTGGCAAAGACAGTGCTCTTCGCTTCCCGCCCACAGGTGGCATGTCTTTCGCGCATTCAGCGCAGAAGTTTATCATCTGATTCACACAGCCATGACGAGCACCATGGTGCAGAGGATACGTCGTCGTATCCGAAAGAAGGTATGGGCCATGTTATTCATGTATGGCACTCCCTGATATTCGTACTCTCGTCTAGGATTTACCTCTGCCGGCTGGACCTACACGATCATTGCAGCCCTGGGAGTCGTTGGCTTCTATAAATTCGCGCCAAGCCCCGGCGAGGAAAACTATGTGACCCGTTACATCTCGCACTACTTTACCCCGAGTAGCTCTTGGGCCGCTACGAATGATCGTCACCTGGAGATGACATACAGTTTACAAGAGGCAAATCAACTCAGCCAGAGTGGCCAACGATCGCATATACATAGATACCGCTACCCTCAGTACGTCTGTGCTCTTACATTTTTACCGTCTCGGAATGCTCATTGTCGATGGTAGCTCGTTGGAGGTGGCATCGGCATTTTCAGTCCCTGTGGGAGGAGATCCTGATGTATCTGGCGTAAGAGTTAAGGGTGCTAATGAACCTTAGAGTATGAACACTTCGCCTATCATCCACAATAAAATGTTTTTATATACGATGATTGTGTGGGTCCAATGTCGTTTCTGTGGAGAGGCTCGTCTAGGAAACTAGACCTTTTTGAAATTTGGCCGGAACGGACTTCTTTACGTATCGAAATAACTGTTGGTTGCTATGCAGAGATTCACTACGTAGGGGGTGATCTTGTTGGAAATATTGGAACATAAACATGACGGTGTTCACTGCAAGTGTTAGACAATAAGTGTAGTTATCCGTGATGATGATGAATGAATCATCCGAGAGTGTTGGGAACAGACCGGATTAGGCAAGTGTGTGAGAAGGAAACGAGGTTGTCGCGAGGCTGGGTCAATGTTCCTTTCTTGAAACGCCAACGTGAAAAAACACGGTCGAGCCTGATCTTCTAGCTCACGGCTGTACTCCTCCCCTCATCACCTCCGCTCCATCTCCCTCTCCTCTCCTTTCTTTCTCTTTTCTCTCCTCTCTCCCCCCATATGTCAAGCCACACAAGTCCACGATGACAACATACCCTTGGTGCCTTGTCCTCCTTGCTTACCTCAATGTCGCTCGCGCAGATTCTCCTCTCGTCGATTTCGACCGCATGGGCACAGTCGGCCTCACCGGTGCCTTTGCTGGTCTCGACTTCTTCAACAGTTCCTCCGTCAACGCCTCCTTCGACCCCTCCACCTCAACATTATTCTCGCGTTCCGCCGAGGGCTCATTAACTCGCATCGCTTCGACCAACACTGGTGGTGTTGTCTCCGCCGGTTGTGCCCTCGGAAATACTTATTACATTGCTGGTACTTTCTCTTCAATCGGTGATACCTCAGCGTCCAACGTCGCATCCTATGACCCTACCTCTGGAACATTTTCGGCTCTGGGTACCGGAGGGCCCAACGGCCCCGTGAACGCCCTTTTTTGCGATTCTACAAATAATAAACTTTGGACCGGTGGCCAATTTTCCTCTCCGGCCTCCGCCGTGGCTGTTTGGGACACGAGAGCATCCTCATGGTCAGCCCCACCGTTCGGGGGTCTCACAGGCGCCGCGGCGGAGGTCTCGTCGATAACCACAAATGCATCCCAAGCTAGTCTCTTCTTTACTGGGTCGTTTATCACGAACTTCGGT
>Ga0307510_10001688_pt1 | contig 24517 bp, 19 predicted proteins | sample 12_EM_MG_FD_207224 | JGI IMG/M metagenome (GOLD analysis project Ga0307510, IMG submission 207224) | Populus trichocarpa ectomycorrhiza microbial communities from riparian zone in the Pacific Northwest, United States - 12_EM | ecosystem: Host-associated > Plants > Roots > Unclassified | place... | reverse complement strand
TTACTAATCTACATGTCAAGTTATGAGACCATGATAACCACATAGAAAATAAATAAATAAAAATTATAAAGCTTAATTTTTAATAAAATTAATATTAAATGATAAAATTAAAAAAAACTAAAACAAAAACTTGAGTTAACTCATGTTAACTTACAAAACTAGTGACTTGAGTTATGAGACCGAGATAATCTAATAAAAAATAAATTATAAAACTCGGTTCTCGATCAATTTAGTGTTGAAAGATGAAATTAAAAAAAATTAATTAAAAATGATATAAAAAACAACTTGAGTTAACTCAGGTTAACCCACCAATCTCGTGACCTGAGTTATGAAGTAGGGATAGCCTTATAGAAAGAAAATCAAAACAAATAAAAAATTCTAATTCTCAATCAAATCAATATTAAATGATGAAATTAAAAAAAAAGTCAATCAGAAAAAAAAAACTTGAGTCAATTGAATTAACTCGTCAAACCCGCAGTCTGGGTCGTTAAACTAGAATAACCTAATAAAAAGTAAATTGAAAAAACATTATGAAGTCAAATCCCCAATAAATCTTATGTTGAATGATGGAATTGAAATTAAAAAATCGATAAAAAAACACAAAAAATATCTCGAGTTAACCGGGTTAACCTACCAAACCCGTGATCCAAGTCATGAGACAAAAATAACCTCATAGAAAGTAAACCAAAATAAATCATAATGTCTAATTCTCAATCAACCTAATGTGTCAAGGATGCATTTGATAAAAAAACAATCAATTAGAAAAAAAGAAAAAAGTACTCGAGTCCATCGACTTAACCTATCAAACTCACGGTTCGAGTAATGATACTAGAAAAACATCATAATAAGTAAATTGAAAAAAACTATGAAATTCAATATCCAATAAACGTAATATAGAAAGATGAAATTAAAATTAAAAAAATAGATTAGAAAAAAACATTATTCTAGTAAATAGTATTTTACGAGGAGGGGTACAATAAAATCTCATTCTTTTTTAGTTTTTTGTTGAAATTAAAAAGAAAACATAGATTAAAAAAAATAACAAAACTCCATTATAATGAATAGTATTATGTGAGGAGGGATACAATAAAACTCCTCCTCTTTTAGTTTTTCGTTGAAATTAAAAAAATTATAGATTAAAAAAAATTAAAGAAAAAAAACATTATTATAGTAAATATTATTATGTGAAGAGGGGTACAATAAAATCCCCTCCACTTTTAATTTATACTAGTTAGGTGGTACGCGTTACGCCGCGGGCTCACTTTTTATTTTCTTAAAAAGTTAGGTCTTGACGTTGGCATGACTCAAGGCTATTTGGGTCTTGCACGGGTAGGACCCAAGGCTATTTTGGGTTCTTTAACATGCAGGGCCCAAGGATAGTTAGGTATTGGCGTGTCCAAGCACCACGTGTGAGTTAGGTTATGCCAAGCCCCCAAGCAGACAGCCCAAGCGCCACGTGCGCGCAGGGTTGTGCTTTGCATAGAAGCAGGACCCAAGCGCCACATGTGCGCAGGGGTGTGGCCAACACTGAGGCAGGACCCGAGCGCCACATGGGGGCAGGGGTGTGCCCAGCCCCCAGGCAGCAGCCCAAGCGCCACTGTTCCTCACGTAGTTTTCTTCGATAGTAATAACAATTTTTTTAAAAATTTATTAATGATGATGATAATAATAATAATAATAATAATAGTAATTTTTAGTTTTACCTTTCAAATCAAATTTGTGGTTGTTTTTCAATATTAAGAATTTTTTTTCTAATTTAGATATTATTTGATTAATAATATTAATTATTATAAAAATAATAATATTTATAACACAAAAGATAATATTTTTAATATTAATACTTTTGATTATAGTAAAACAAATAATATTCATAACACAAATAATATTATTTTTAATTCCAAGAATATTTAGAAGGCAAATAATAATATTTTTTTATATTAAAAATTTTAATTCTTATAAAAATAATAATATTATAACACAAATAATAATATCTTTGATATGAATATGTTAAATTATAAGAAAAATAATAATATTTAGAACTCAAATAATAATATTTTGATATGAATACTTTGAATAATAAAAATAATAATAATATTTTTTAGATGAATACTTTGTATTATAAGAAAAATAATAATATTAATGCCTGGAATTGTTGAATATTTTTAATAATACTACGTCGTGGGCTAACTTTTTATTTTTATAAAAAATACCATAAAAATTTATAATATAAATGATAATATGTTTTCAATATTAATAGTAATATTTTATTTTAAATTTATTAATTATTTTATTAATAATATTAATTATAATAAAAATAATAATATTTCTAAAACAAATAATAATATTTAGAATCCTAGGATCCAAGAACCTTGGGTCTTGATGGAGGACCCAACAAAATTGGGTCCTGAAGCACGACCCATTGATCTTGGGTTTTGACAACAGACCCATTTCCCTTGGTTCCAGCGCAATAAGCTAAGCGCCAGGTGTCCCCAAGTGGGGAGCGGGCATGGTTCCCGCCCAGCGCAACCCAAACACCACGTATATGCAGGGATGTGCCCAGCACGGAGGCAAGACCCAAGCACCACGTGTATATTACACTACAAATTACAATTACATTAGATGCCAAAAAATCTCACATATGCCAATAAATTTTAAATAAAATAAAGAAAAAATATTAAGAAACCATAAAGGCCAAAAAGAGGCCAATGCTTATGCGTGGGCTATATGACCATCTTTTTTTCTTTTTTTTTAAATGGGCAGCACATCACTTATGTACATTTATGTAAATTTATTTTTTAAAAAACATACAATGCATCATTTGCTGGTTATATTCTGAACATCTCAAGTGGTTGAGAAGTTTGGTCCTAGCTTTTTGGACAAAAAAACTCGTTTTCAATTATTTTTTCACTTGAAAACATAGAAGAAGCATCTCATAAACCCTAGAATATACCAATTTCTAACCACGAAACAACCTTTAACCAGTAAAAAAAATGAAAATCATTCTAAATAAAAGATTCCAGAGTCTTGATCTATTTTTTTCTAGCAAGAAAAGGGGTTAAAAACACGTAAATAAAACTTATCTCGTCAAATGAAACTCATTGAAACTAATATCATTTTTTTTAGTTGTTGAAATATGGACAATTGAAAACTCTCTTCCCTTATTTTCTAGCAACTCCCTATCTCCTCACGAAATGTAAGGACTAATCTAAAAAATAAATGAAGTGAACTCCTTCTCTCCTTACAAAATATAGAGACTAATATGCAAAACAAATGAAGTGCACGATTGAAACTCAAAACTTCAATAAACAAGGATAAAAATGAAAAATAAAAGAATTCGGGGGACAAAAAATTTAAAATTTATGCCTTATAAATAATAATAAATAATAGACTTTTTGTCTAATTGTCGTATTGGATCCACACAGTTTCAATTCGTTCTAAGCAATAAAACTAAAGTCTATTTAGGCAAATAGAGCATTAACTTAATGTCTAGATGATTTTTTTAACATCATGAGAACCTCATAGCAAGTTAATTAAAATAAATTATCAAATTTAATTTTTAATTATCGTAATATAGAAAAATGAAATTTTAAAAAATTTCAGGGATCGAAGTAAAATGCTTCAAGTAAAAAAAAAGAAAATACTTTTCAATACAAGGGGAAACAATGTTTTCTCATCTGTTTATAGATTTCTTTGTAATTATAATTTGTAATTGTAATATAGTTGTATTTGTAATTAAAGAACATGAAAACTCAGCATGATGGATAAATAAATATTCATTGGATCAGGGTATAATTGTCATCTCAATTTGTCACAGTAAAAAACACGTATGGTGAGCTAGAGTACACCGTCAACCAAACAAACGGAAACGCACGCACGCACGCCAGATTATAAAAACCGCAGAGAAGGAAATAAACAACTCCTCCCTCACCCAGTTGCTTCCATTTTTTTTAAACCCTAAAATTCAAAACCAAAAACAAAAATCATCCCTGATAATCTCACCGGGAGTAGCACCATGAGCCGATACGACAGCCGTTCCGGCGACCCAACTTCTTACCGTGACCGGAGAAGGTAATCATTTCAATGTGTTTATAATTATACAGCAGTCAACAACTGAATTAGGATAGCTTGTTTTGCTCTTTCATTGTTACTTCATTTTTGTGAATTTTGTGTTTCTTTAGTGGTTCAGGTTTCGGCAGTGCTTCCAGTTATGGTGGTGGCTCCACTCGGCCATCATCCGAGAGGAGGGAGCATGGTCGTGGTGACTCGCCTGCGAAGTCGGATTTAGATGGGCTGACTCCATTTGAGAAGAATTTCCATGTGGAATCCCCATCAGTGGCAGCAATGTCAGAAAGGGATGTGGAGGAGTATAGGCTACGCAGGGAGATTACTGTAGAGGGCCGTGATGTTCCCAAGCCTGTTAAGAGTTTTCATGATGTCGGCTTTCCAGGTACTGTGTATCGATTTTTGATTTTTTTTAAATCCCTTTGATTTCGAGTTTTCTTGTTGCCTATGTCTATGTGTATTGTTTTAGAGGTTCGATTTGGTAGGTAGTCGATAGATTGCTGATGAGAGGTTCCTTGCCACATGGTATTGGAATTGCTGTGTTGCAGGAGGTGCTCTTGATTTAACTGAAACCTAGGATAGTCATTCTCCTGGGAGGGTTGGTTACGAGTTTTAAATTTGTCAATCAGCCTATCTGGAGCATTGCGATAACAGACTTTTTTTTACAACTTGTTTAACTTAGTTTGAATCATTTGTGTGGGTGGAGAGGCCAATTGTTCTAATTTTTATAACTGGTTGGTAGATAGGATAGGAAAATGCGGATTCTGTATATGATTCATTCTTTAGAAAACTTTAATTTGTTACTCTTAACAGGTACTGTTGGATTTGAAATGAACTTTAAGTTTTACCTTTTAAATCATTGTTAGGATTTATAATCCAATTGTTTCTCATGCATAGGGATAGAATGGGGGATACTGTGATCAATTGATTCCCTAGGGATTGAGGCACCGTTTGTTTTGCGGTGCAAAAGCGCTTTTGAAAAAAAATGATTTTTTTTGCTTCAAATTACTTTTTTGGTGTTTTTAGATTGTTTTGATGTGCTAATGTAAAAATGAATTTTAAAAATTGGAAAAAACATTATTTTGATGCATTTTCAAGTGAAAAACATTTTGAAAAGCAATCACTACCACAATGCCAAACGGGCTCTGAGGGGTGTATTTCTCGAGGTGGAAATTTTGACATGCTCTTCAAGATTTAATTTGCTATCTCTTATAGAGACGGGGCTAGCATTTTTTGCAGCCTCAATGGCTATTTAGAGTAGGACTAAGATGCAACTTAATATAATACTTCCTATCTACTTAATTTGGTGCTGAAAAGTATTCATTAGTTTGGTAAAATCACTCATTGTTGTTTCAAGAGATGTGAGATTATATTCTGTTCACACTACATGAGAGGGGAAGGGTTACTCACTAGAGGGTAACCCAACTATTAGACTACTTTCTCCCCACATCCCCTTCCTTCTCCTATAAAAAAAGAGAAAAGGATGAAAAAGGGAATTAGGAAATAAAACTAGTGATAGGAGATTTCAGAATAGAAAATGGTTGGGTAAGCAACCTACAACACTTAATCAACTAGGATAGGCTATTTTTGACGTCAATTGAGTTCACTGAAATGGATAACATTTCAGAATGGATAAGTCTTTAAATTGGATAACAACGTTTATTTGAGAAAACTAATAATCAGAGATTGCAGAATAGAACATGACTGGGTAAGCAACCTACAGCACTTAATCAACTAGGATAGGCAATTTTTTTACATCAATTAAGTTCACTGAAATGAATAACATTTATATGGAGAGTCTTTAAATTGGATAACAACGTTTATTTGGTAGTAAACTTATTAGAATCTATTTAGTTTTCTCCAGATTATGTTCTGCAAGAAATTTCAAAAGCTGGGTTTACTGAACCTACACCTATACAAGCTCAAGGATGGCCAATGGCTTTGAAGGGCCGTGATCTCATTGGTATTGCTGAAACAGGATCTGGGAAGACACTTGCTTACCTATTGCCTGCAATTATCCATGTTAATGCCCAACCATTTTTAGGTAAAGGTGTAATTTGCTAGTTTTTGAAGCTTCGCATATCATTTCACATGCCTCCATATGTTTTTGATTGTGGTGTTGGCTTAAGTTTGGGCTTGTTCTCCCTTATTTTCCAGCTCCTGGAGATGGACCTATCGTATTAGTTTTAGCTCCAACACGTGAACTTGCTGTTCAGATACAACAAGAAGCAGCTAAATTTGGTGCATCATCAAGGATTAAAAATACATGCATATATGGTGGGGTTCCAAAGGGACCTCAAGTGCGTGACCTCCAGAAAGGTATGTGGTGGTTAACATTGGATGACATTGCTTCTGCACAATTTTTTGACACATGAACTTATTCATGGCCTTTGAGCGTAAGCACTAAAACAGGTTTACTATTTATTAAAAGTTTAGAACTTCATTTAATGGTGTATCTGGATTACACAGGTTGTTGTTTGAGTTTTTCTAAAGTTATGACTTTGTTTTTGACTCAGGTGTTGAAATTGTCATTGCTACACCGGGAAGGTTGATTGATATGATGGAGTCGCATCATACAAATTTGCGAAGGGTTACTTATCTGGTTCTGGATGAAGCAGATCGGATGTTAGACATGGGGTTTGAGCCTCAGATACGAAAAATTGTTTCACAGGTTCTTGTTTTTAACCTTATCGTTTTCTCTTTGTTAGAAAATAAACGATCTTTGTAAAGTGGTGCGAAGATAAATAACTCTTCATTTAAGTTATGCACAACTAACATGGATATTGTTGTTAAGCCCATTACCTTTTGCCTCTTCTTTTCCTGGTATGTTTAGTAATGCTGTTGCTATTAAGTTTGAACTCTTTCAAAGTTGGATATGGTTAGCAGATGTCTTATAAAGCCTCCATGGAAGAAGTGAACTATGGATTGATTATTGGTTTCTACCGGTTTAGAATTTTAATGGCAGCCTAGCTGTATAACTAGTCAAATGGCTGGAAGTTGTTTGATTCCTTAGTATACTGTTTTTTGTTTTGTATTTTTTGATATGGTAAGTTCACCATGTGCAACTGAAGGAGAAACTTGGTTCTACTATGATTAGCTCAAAAACATGCAAGATATATAATTTAGAATGCTGATTTTATAGAAATTTGAATTTGGAGGTTATCCTTTTCGTTTTTTATGCCAATCATGTGAAAAAAAGACATGAATAGGTGGGAATATGCTTGGAATTCAACCTGGTTCGACTTTACTCTCCATCTGATACATGCTGTTGTTGGCTAGCATAATAGGTTTAATTATAAAGTGCAGCCTACCAAACAGTCAAAAGTTAATAAAGTGTGTAGCACTAAGATTGATTGGAATTCTCTGTAGTCTCTCCCTTCTCTTTTCATGCACATGTGCACACTTGTTTGTGCTTGCAGGTGCACACCTTTTCTAGTTAGTTCTACTCTTGAGATTTTTTTTTTACAATTGCCCTTTTGATCTGTATGCAGATTCGACCAGATCGTCAAACTTTGTACTGGAGTGCAACTTGGCCAAAAGAGGTTGAACAACTGGCACGGCAGTCTCTTTACAATCCATACAAAGTAAGATAGTTCTTCTATGCAGGCACATAATATTGTCCGCAATTGATTTTGTGAAATTAAATGGACCCTCTTGTGCCTTTGTAAAATTGAGAAGATTAGTCAAATGTTTAAATACATGACACAAACTCCATCAACATTCTATGAAATGTGATAGAATAATGTGACCCACTTCCATCACAAAACTAATAGAAATTGATAATGTCGTGCTGCATAATCATATCTTGTACCAAAAACATTCATCCTAAGAACAGAAGTTTTTCAAGGATAAAATATCTTGTACTGAAATCCCTCCTCATGGCACTCCGATCAAATGATTCAATCTTCTACAACTCTCTCACTCCCTTACTTGAGAACACCCAGATGGAATGTAATGTATTTGTGTTGGGGATGATTGGATGAATGGAATAGCCAAACTGTTCCATGTTGCCCCACATTCCCAGCCCAAAGGAGCTGCTACTACCACCAATCCAATAAGTTCCAAGTCATCAATCCCAATAGAGCCACCTCAGAACCTGCAGACATTTGCAACCTTGTGGTGAAGGAACCTGCCAGTGTCTTATTATCCTAGGATCATGTACAAATTCCAGACATATTGATCACTAATTATTCAAATGAGCTGCTGTATGACCATCCAACAAGTAAGGATGGTTGCCACTATCTTCTACATGTAATCTCAAATGAGAACATCATTAATTTGCATACTTGCCTTGTATAGCTTGAATTCAAATGCAACTTTGGAAGCTTATGTGGTGTTTTTTGTTTCTTCAATTCTCATTTGTTTCTTCAATGAGTTAGATTGATAAAGATAAAAATGATTTGAGTTCATGAAGTTGATTCAGGTTAAAAATTAGTGCTCCTCATGTTATAACAAAGTTAATCAAATCCTAGTTAATTTACTCTTGATTAGTTTTACTCATTTTGGGTTATTTCCAATATAGTTAGATTATCTTACTTGGGTTACATCTCATAGATTGATATGGGTTCTTATGTCATTTAAACCAACTTGAGAAGTTAAGATTCTCAGCAATGTACATCTGGCCACCAAAAAGTTGCAATAAACAGCATTCCATTGCTCAATGTTTCTAACTTCTGGTTTCTAGTCTTCTTATGAACTGTCCAGTAACATTGTGATCATTCAATCAATAGTATTGCCTAAGGCCTTTGCCTCATCTGGATTCTCATTTTGTTATTGTTGTTGCATGATTTTTTAGTTGGTTCTCCACTTGGATATTATTGTGCAGGTGATAATAGGATCTCCAGATTTAAAAGCTAATCATGCAATACGTCAACATGTGGACATTGTTTCGGAGAATCAGAAATATAACAAGTATGATGTATTCTGTGTTTGTCTTATTGCTTCTTGTTTTTGTTAGCATCTGTCTGCTGTTGTACATGAAATGGGATTTTTCACATATCTTTCTTCACATTCCAGATTGGTGAAGTTGCTGGAAGATATCATGGATGGTAGTCGTATTCTGATTTTTATGGATACCAAGAAAGGTTGTGACCAGATCACTCGACAACTTCGCATGGATGGGTGGCCTGCTCTCTCAATTCATGGAGATAAAAGTCAAGCAGAAAGAGACTGGGTCCTGTCTGAGTTCAAAGCTGGCAAGAGTCCTATAATGACTGCAACAGATGTTGCTGCTCGTGGATTAGGTACACACTGTATATACATCTTGCTGATGCTACAAAGCTTTGGTTTTTGACTGTGCTCTATGCCCCTAATTTTGGTTGTTACATGGTTGTCTGTGATTTTTTGCCTTTATTTCTGAATGTCACTTTATCCCCTTTATAAAGAACCACAACTCAATAAGGCCAGCTCACTAAGGCAGCCGATTCTCTCTAATTTATAAACTCATCTCCTTCTCTTTTGTACACAGAATAATCATCTTTCTGTAGTTGCTGTCATTATTTAAGCCTGCCTTTATCTATGGTTGATAGCTTTATCATTCTCCTCTATCAACACACTTTCTGATCCTTTTTGTTTTACCTTTTCTGTCCATCTCAATTTTATATATTCTTATCCAGACAAAGTTACTCTTTTCAATTTTCGGAACACTTTTTGAATAAACCGTTTGTAGCTTTGTTATTGCTTTGCCATCATGCATGATCTTGTTGCTATCTTTCTTGCCTGAAATTTAGTTACAGCATTCAAGTCTTGTTCGTGGATATGTTCTCTACAGATTTTGGATCATGCAGTCTGATGGAGTTTGTATCTCTAGTATTCCCAAGCACATCTTTTTGTATATATTCTTTGTGAACTCTAAAATTCAGCTCTCCGAATGGTCTGTTGTGGTTCAATGTAATGGAGATCTTCACATTAAATGACTGCTCTGTACATTTTGTTTTTCAAGGATATCCTTTCCTCATTAGCTTCATTAATTGTTTTGTTTTTGTTTTTGTATTATTTTTTGTCATTTTGGTGATGGCTATTGTAATTTGTCTGACAAACTTTCAGCTCTTAATCTTTCCTTTTCTTTTGTTGGAGGTTGTGGGGAAGGGTGTTGTTCATCTGGCCCCATAATTTGATTGAATTTGTATCTTCTCTTTCGGAGTTCTGTGGGGCACTGAACTCTCTTTGGGTTTGCTAGGGAGCTGTACATGGGTTCTTAGGTTTTTGACCTCTGCAAAACTCTTAAGGGGAGGATCATCTCTTGACTTAGCCACCTCAGTTTCTGGATTCCTTATTGTTTTGTTTTGGTGGCAGATGTGAAGGATGTTAAATATGTGATCAATTATGACTTCCCTGGGTCCCTAGAGGATTATGTTCACCGCATTGGCCGGACAGGAAGGGCAGGAGCAAAAGGAACAGCTTACACTTTCTTCACAGCTGGAAATGCCAGATTTGCTAAAGAACTTGTCACCATACTCGAGGAAGCTGGACAGAAGGTCAGTCCAGAATTGACAGCAATGGCTCGTGGTGCACCTCCTCTACTATCTGGTTAGTTGTCTGGAGCCTTTTCTTTTCACCCAGTTTTTTTTTGGGGGAGGGTTACAATCTTAATAATGGCGCAATGACTCTAGGGATACTTTTTGGGGATATTTTCCTCTTCTTTTTAGGTGGGGGCCCAGGTGGCAAGAGTATCTGGATTGTTTTGGGAAACCAGATTCTCTGGACATTGAATGCTATGATTTGTTTAGATAGAAATTTAAGGTCTGGATCCATTATCATAAAGTGGCCACTTGAAAACATGAGTCATGGCCATCATTGGAGTCTTTGCGCTCATTATCCCTGGCAAAAGTCTCAAGAGGTCGTTGAAATGTGTAAGAGGCATAGGTTTAGTGTGCCAAACTGCCACTGGTTTAAGGATTTGATTTCTTACTTCATTTCCTATGATAGATGTTGATTTTTGTGATGGAGCTCCTCCATTCACTATGATGAACTTACTGTAGAGTGATGAGCTGATAAAATACTGATTGCATTATGTGGTTTGCTGCATGTGCATGTTACAACTTTTAGTGTGTGTCGCATTCTTATTTACTAAAGCTCTACTTTGCTTCTCTATCTCACCAGGCCATGGGGGTTTCCGAGATCGTGGGAGGGGTTATAGTGGTGGCCGATCTTGGAACTAATGAATGAAGGTGGGCGTTGAGCTTGGTGACCAATAGTGTTATCAAAAGAGGAGACTTGTATGGCAAGAGAAATAGAGGCAAGGATTCTTTTTTCGGATATGGATTGCTTCTTTTTACTTGAATGGTCTAGCTGCCTATATATACGAGGGCAGTTAGCTATGTAAGATAACTGTTAAATTATGCCCAAAGGATCTTGCATCTGTGCTATAGTGTTGAAAATTCAGTAGCTCGCTCATTAACAATTGAGTTGCCAGTTATGACACCACTGTATCAATATTATTCTCTTTTTTCCTCTTTTTTTCGGAATAAATTTGTAAGTTTAATCCAACTCCCAAACATCCAAGAGTTACGAATGTGTAATACATTAAGAAGGCTAAAGCAAATAAGCTTCAAATGGACGGTCAAACCAGTTGTCTGCATTTTTGCAGAGACAGGCCCTGATGAAGGTGATGGCAGAGGCAGGCAGGCCTCCCTCTACTTTTTGAATGTTGGATCGATATCTACCTCATCTGAACCGCTGCTCTCTTTGGAAAGGTTCTTCTGAAACGTTTCTTCAATTTCTCCAACTTGCTGTGTGACAGCAGCATCTGGATGATTCGACAACTTGGTGCTGAGACCCAAATTGGGTTTTTCCTTTCGAAGGTAAACAAGGGAATCAAATTCAAGACAAATGAACTCTACCAAGGAGCCTATAATTTTACAACCTTCTGTTTTGTTTTGTTTTTAAACAAGGTTATTTTCAAGTTAAGGATTTTTTTATTAATAAAATTTTATGTGTTCAAGAAATAATTAGGATCATTATGTTAGTTATTTTAATTTAAAGATAAAGTAGATATAACTAAAAGAGAAATTTTAAATGAAATTATTTTTTTCATTTAGTGTGTTGTGAGTTTTATTTTTTCTTCTCTTTATGTGTTTTTCTTCAAGGTGCATTTTAAGTGGGTCATGTGTCTCATCTTTTCTTTTCTTTTTATGTTTATTATTTTTGAAGGTGAGTCTTGAGAATAATTAATAGGATGCTATTAATTACTTTCTCAGCATTATAAAATTCTCCACTTGTCTGCTTTCATTGGAATAGAGTTTTCTTTTCCTTGGAATGGTTAATTTTCCCATCCATGGTTGGAATTTTGGTATTTTACAATCCATACCAAGATTTCAAGTATTAATTTAATTTGACAAAAATCATCATTATCACAAGCAATCATTAAAAAAAATAAAAAAAAGGGCATGGGTGACCTTTTGGCATAAGAATAAAAAGAACAAGGTACCCCAATAAAGAAATTAAGTAAACTGTATTGTTTTTAGTTTTTAAGGAGGAGGAGGAGGAGGTCTAAAGCTCTTCATCATCAAACCTATTTTTATTTTTTTTATTTGTATTTTATCGAATAATTTAGGTCTTTGACTTTTTGTTCACTTTGTTTGTTGCAGAAAAAACAACAACCCTCATCACCTACATCTGCTTTATTGTTACATGCATAAATTGAACTAAAGGAGAAGGCCAGGTTTCAAGTAATTGTAGCTGTTATCAAAGCACACCATTTTACTTTCAATTTGCACGGTTCCATTAATCATTTGTATGCACACGAATTGCGTGTTTCTCATGCTAGAATAAAAGGGTTAGTTAAGGAGAATAGTCTGGAAGGAATGCTATATATATAACATGGTTGTGACATAATAGGGATATACAAAAACATGATGAATGCATGATGAGAGGCCATTTCATTGCCCACTCCCCCTTACTGTTTCTTTTCCTTCTTTATTACGTGATTATCATCTGTCCAAACTACTGGATTCAATCTAGGTGGGTTTCCTGAAAATACCTCTTGTACCAACTAGTATCAGAGCCTTCAAACCTTGGACATAGGCCATGACTCTAGACACTAGAGCACAGGATCTGAGGCGCTTGAAAGACTCCCTTGAGTCTGCCAACAAGGAGCACGCAACGAAGTATGAACAAGTAAAAAGTTATTGGAAGGGTATGGTCAGAAATTGGATAGCCATGAGGCTAAGTTTGGTGAGATCAAAGACTTGATAAGTGGGTTAACTTTCCAGCAAATTACGTTTATGTAGAAGCTAAGTCTGACAATGGGTGAATAAGGTGTTAACTGAGAGCAGTCAGGGTGCTCCATTGGTGCTACTAAGGGTTGCTGGGTAGGGGAAGAAGGTCAACAACTTCATTAGGCATACAACCCAAACATGACTTTCCTAGTTTTAATAGGGACGATGTCTATAAATGGTTATTCAGATGTAACCAATATTTTGAAATCATTGAAATGAATGATTATGAAAAATTCAAACAAACATCCTATTAACTGGACTTTCCAATTACAATGAATTGTGGATGTCTTTTGTATGACAAGGGCAGGAAGTATTGTTGTAGAGAGAAAGTCCAGTTAAGCTACAAACTATTGGATTTAAGCAATTCAATAGTTTGATTGACAATCCAACTCAGCTAGTGAAGGTCAGTCTGTGCAGCCTAAGATTAATGGAAGGGGGTGATCACATCGTAAACTCTATAACCACTAATCTGTAGCCTTGTACTAGGAATAATTCTGCTATAGAAGATCTGTTGACTTCTTACCAGGATATTTTCAAAGAACCTATTGGGTTACCACCCCTTAGGACACATGACCATGTTATTCCCTTTAAAAAGGGATCACAACCAATCAACTTGAGGCCCTATAGACACTCTGGTTTACAAAAAGACATAGCAGAGAAAATAGTGACAGAGATGTTAGATTTTGGCATTGTACAACACAATACCAATCCATTTGCCTCACCAGTGGTCTTGGTAAAAAAAAAGAGATGACAATTAATGGTTGTGTGTGGATTACAGGGCCCTTAACAAGATGACAGTAAAGGACAAGTTCCCTATTCCTATAGTAGAAGAGCTGTTGAAAGAACTAGTGGGAGCTGTTGTGTTTTCAAAGGTTGATCTAAGGGCAAAATCAATTACCACACAGCTACTAAGTCTACCCCTTATGAGATATTCTATGGTTTCCCCCCTTCTTTATATATTCCTTATTTTCCAAAGGATTCAACCATGGAGGCTGTAGATCAATTGCTCACACAAAGGGAAGAAATGCTTGCTAAAATTAGAGACAACTTGATACAGGCTCAACAAAGAATGGTTAGCTAGCCAATTGAAAACGCAATGAAAGACAGTTCAATCCAGGGGACTTAGTTTATCTTAAACTACAACCCTATCGTCAGAAATCAGTGGCACAAAGAACTTCTCAAAAACTAGCTTCAAAATTCTATGGACCATACTTGATTTTGAAAAAGGTTGGCCTTGTTGCGTCCAAGCTATTGTTGCCCACATCTACTTCTATCCACCAAGTCTTCCACGTGTCCCAGTTGAAGAAGCACATCGGGAACAGGGTAATGCAGGCGACATTGCCCAATATTCCTCCAGCTTCCAAGGTAATTCCATGGGCAATCTTGGACAAAAAGGATGGTGAAGAAGGGTAACCAGACAACCACATAAATTCTAGTCCACTAGAAAAGTCTTTCCCCGTCAGAAGCAACTTGAGAGTATACTGATGAAATTCAATATAGGTTTCCAGATTTCTCCTTTAAGGACAAGGTCAGGTTCAAAGGGGGAATACCTGTTACATGCATAAATTGAACTAAAGAAGAAAGCCAGGTTTCAAGTAATTGTAGCCATTATGAAAGCGCACCGTTTTACTTTCAATTCGCACATTTCCAGTAATCAATTGTATGCACACGAATTGTGTGTCTCTCATGTTAGAATAAAAGGGGTTAGTCAAGGAGAATTGTATTTAGCAATTGAATTCAAATTAAACATTATAATTGAATTCAATTACAATAAAGAATTGATTCCAAACATGTTACTTGTGTGCTTTGTGTATCTTAGCTTTTGAACTAGGAATACCCTTATTATAATTTGTGTTAACAATCGAAATTGACATGAAACAATATAGCTCCTTAGATGTTTGAGTATTTGACTTTGAGTTGTGTTTCTTTTATTGGGTGGGTGCTAAAACATCAGTATGTCAATCAGTGTTGTCAAGAGTCGTTGAGGTGTTTAGGCAAGACAAAGCAAGGTCTCAACACTTTTAGTAGCCTCAGGCGATGAATTTTGATGACGCATTGCCTAAGCGAGCCTTGCTTGAAGTTTTTCTTTTTATGTTTGAATTTTTTTTAACTGATTTATATTTTGACTTATTATTTCATTTTTTAATTTACCCAAAAAAAAAATAGATTAGGATAAAAATCTAAGATTAGGATAAAAAAATAAAAAAAATCAATAAAGTGGAAGACAAACCGACATTTATAAGAGAAATACTAGCCACAACTCTTTTTTTTTTTTTTTTCCAACAATGGGAGCTGAAGAACAACACATCTCTATAGGTAATACTTTATTTTTTTCTTTAGTACTCTATGCTTTATTATTGTCATCCTTTTGTTTTTTTTCTCAATTAATTTCTTTCTTCTTCACTCTTTTGCTCTTTCTCATCCCATGTTATTTGTTATCTCTCTTCACATGTCAATTTTAATGGTGTTATGTTGTCAGAATTTTTAATTTTTGTTTTGTTTTTATTTTTAAACCTATTCAGCTACTTACCACTTTAAATAATCTCTTTTCAACACTTTGTTTTTGTTGAAATTATGGAGGTGTTACATGATCTTGAGAGTAGATTAGTTAATGACATATTCTCATGTCCTATTTGATTTTTTCAAGATGACTATTTCATTTAAGAAAGAAAAGAGGACAATTGAATTGAAAGGAATGGTGGAAGAGGCCAAATTATAGATGATGACTACGACAAAGGTCCATAAGAATTTGAAAGAAACCATATGTGGTTTTACCGGTCAGTTATTCTCTTTATTGATCTTAGAAGAAACCAATAACAAGATAGAGAATACATAATTTAACGCATTATTGGAGGAATTTCAGTATGTATTTGTCGAACTAAAGACTTTACCATCAATAAGAAAGCTAGATCATAAAATTCCTCTTATGCCGGGAGCTAAGCTAGTAAACATTAGGCCTTATGAAGTTCTTTCATTCATAAAGAGGACATATAAAATTTAGTGAAGGAGATGTTGTTAAATAGAGTTATCCAACATAGTTACAACCCTTTTGCATCTCCAGTTCTCTTGGTTAATGTCATAACCAAAATTTTACCCCTTTATTTTTTCTAAATATTTTCAATATATAAAAAAGAATAAAATAAATATGTTCTTGATGTATTTGTGTTATTTTCAACATTTTCAGTGTCTTCTAAAAAAAATTTAAAATTTAAAATTCTTTTCAACACGTTCAACTTTTAACGTGTTATTTTTAAAATCATTGATTTTTTCCTATTAGGTTGACATTGATGTTGCCTTTCTCAAAAAAATCAAAATACAAAAATAAGAAAAATAAAAAATAATTGGATAAAGGGTCCAAAATGCAAAGGAAGAAAATGAGGGATCAAAGTGCTTTTGGAACCAAGAATGGGGAGGCAAAAAAAAAAAAAAAAACAAAAACTTAAAGAAAATAAAAAAAAGAAACCAGATTCTCTCCTCCACTCACAAAAAATCCTAAAACCTATTTTGTTACTCCCTACTTGCTAGTCACCACACAAGAAAAAGCACACCCACAACCTCCATCTCCACGGCTAAAAATAATGGCCAAACCCAGTCTCTTTCATGCCTATTCTCACCATCACTGGCAGCCTCCCTTCAAAACCCACGACTGAATCTCAGTGTCTAGCCACTTATAGAATAAAAAAAGGACCTACATCAGACCTTTGGCTAACACTAATACCTTATTGCACAACTCCATTTCCTTTACTGTGAGCAGCCCCTCTAAAACTGGATCCTCTATTGGCTAAAACATCACAAGTACTAGCCATTCCATCTTTCACCCTCATAAAAAATAATCATGGCATTTCATCTTCTTTTATTAGCCAGCCTTACCCTTTTTTTTTTTTTTTTTGTCTTCCTCAACTATGACCTCTCCTATTCTTTTCACTATCAACCATCGCTGTCACTAACAACAACAAACTCGTAACGCTAACAACCACCCTCTCCACACCACCTGCTTACACACGGCTGAAACCTAGCTTCACCTCTTCTCCTTCAGCCATGCTGACAACAACAGTAGAGCTTCAACCAATAGCTCCTCACAATAACCCAACAGCTAACCCTCTTCACCACTAAACCAGCTAAGACACTTATACAAGGCCAGCCTACCATTCTACTATTAGCAGCCATCACTGGGTATGCCTCCCACCATTTCCAAGCAAATCGTTGACCACCACCTGTGACAGCCCAACACAACCAACAACTCCTTTTCTTCTCCATGATAGCCTCTTGTAAACGCAAAGAAGAAAGTGAAACTAAAAAAAATAAGATATGTAAAACAAACATAATAAAATTAATTGTCTTGTGTGATTTGGTGCTTTTGCAGGTAGTGATGACACTCACCCAGTGTCGAAATAAAAGGAAGAAGAGAATGATTTAGATCCTTTTATTTCTTTCACTTTACCAGCGACGACGAGAGGGCTCATGCCTCACTAGTGACGACGACGCTTTTAGAAGCTTCTCATCAATGTCCCTGAGTTTTCAGCAACTTCTCCAGATTATTTTATGAATTTCAGGAGGCCTATTTTGCAAATTTGAGATGTTTGGTGTAAGTTTTATTAATTTTTATTATTTGTAAACATATAATTGTGGGTGTGTGAGTAAAAACATTTAGTAAAAAAAAAAAGAATGTGTGTGTTTTGTATTTCCTTTTCATTACCTTGTTTTTTTAATTTTGCATTAAATATATGGTAAAAAAGGGGAAAAAGATAAAAGGTTTTAATTAACCAAATGTTTTAATTGCATATGGCCAAATCCTAAAGGGTTTTTTTCATGCATATCGACTAAAAAGACAAAATCATATTTTTTTTTTATCATATTTTAAAAATACAAAATGGATATTGTAATCAGTTTATGATTATCTATTAGGGTTCGATCAAAATGTTAAAAATCCCACAACAATTAATTTATTTAATTAAAATTCAGAGTGTTAGAATTTAGTTGTAGACTTTAATATTTAGGGGTATAAAATACACTGTAAAGTATATTCTAAGGTATTAAAGATACAAAATAGAAAATAATTACAATGCTAGAATGTGGGCCCCTAAAGCGATTAAGATTTAACTTGATAAGATAAAAACTTCCTCATGAAGAGAGATAAACCATAACTTACCATAAGTAAGGTGCACTAGGGGTGATGCATCTTTTCATTGCACAACTAGTCCCCTTATCTAAACATTCAAAGCATTAAATTTTCTAGTGACCATAATATTAGATGACGACTCTTTCAAAACATAACTTCACGATTAAACCCAAAACCCCTTCAATTCTAGAAGGCGGCTCCACCATTCGACATTACACACGTCACGATAGGATGATGACTCTATTAGGGGTTCTTTTTTGGCCGAACTAAGCTTTGTTTGTTTGATTGTTTGCCTGCTAATTTCTGAGCCTAATAAGGCTCTCAATAATGAAAAACCTAGCAATGTTTGACAAAGAAAGAATCCAACAAGACTTCAACAAACAAGAACCTAACACGGTTTTGGGCCTAGGAAGGCTCGATTTGATTTTCAAAGCGTAACAAGATTTCAGCAAAGAGGGAATCCAACAAAGTTTCTAAGTCCAGTAAGGCTCTATTTGATTAAAACCCATCAAGGTTTTGACAAAGAAAAGTCTAGCAAGATTATAACAAAAAAGACCCAGCAAGGTTCTAAGCCCAACAAGGCTCACAACGAATAATAAGAAGTCTAGCATGGAAAAATCAAAACATGGTCCACTTTAGAAAAGGAATCTTCAATTTTAACCTTGCCATCAGGAAATCAGCTTTGCAATCAGGAAGTCTAACTTTGCCATCAAGTAGTTTTAGACTCAACCATGCAATTAAGACATCTCTATCCAAATCCTTGAGCTAGGTAAGTCGTTTTTCACCTGGGCAAGTAACCCATTACAATGCGACTATTTTGAAAAATCTTTGTATTTTCACTTGGGCAAGTCACCTATTACAATGAGACTATTTTGAAAGATCTTTCTATTTTTCACCTGGGCAGGTGACCATTTTGAACAATCTTTGTATTTTTTACCTGGATAGATCACCCATTATAATGAGACCATTTTGAAAGATCTTTGTATTTTTCACCTCTGTAGGTCAACCATTATAATAAGCCATTTTAAAAAAAATCTTTAAATTTTTCACATGGACATGTCATCTATTACAATGAGACCATTTGAAAAAATATTTAAATTCTTCACTTGGGTAGATTGCCTATAATAATTTGACCAATTCAATAAATTTTGAATTTTACCAATAGATAGGATGCCTGGTACATCTATACCATTTCAAAAAATCTTTTATTTTTTCATAAAGATCATATTTTTCTTTATAAATTCTATTTATTTTCTTTTGAGTGTGTTTTTAGCTCTTACATATCGAATAACGCGCTTTCTGACCCTATCTGTTTTCTCTTGAGTGTATTTTCTAGCCATCACATATCAGATAATTCACTTTCTAGCCCTAATATTCTTTTGAGTGCACTTTCTAGCCTTCATCCATTAGATAGTGTGTTTTTAGCCCTATCTCTTTCCCTTCAAGTGTACTTTCTAGCTCTCGCATACCAGATAGTGAACATTTGAGTCTTATCTCTCTTTTTCTTAGCGAACCTTTGAGCTCTCATCTCCCAGATAGTGTGCCTTTGAGTCTTATCTTTTCCTTTTTAAGGGTGCCTTTGAGCCATTATCTCCTAGATAGTACGCCTTTGAGCCATATCTCTTTTCTTGTTGAGTGCACTTTTGAGCTCTCATATCTTAGATAGTGCGCTTTCTAGCCCTATCATTTTCTTTCTGAATACGCTTTCCAACCCTCGCATACAAGATAGTGTGCCAACAAACTCTATCTATTTCCTTTATGAGTGTGCTTTCTAGCCATATCTTTTCCCTCTGAGTGTGCTTACTAGCCCTCACATACCAGATAGTGCGCTTTTGAGCCCTGTCTCTATTTTAGTGTGTCTTTAAGTCCTCATCTCCCAGATAGTGTGTCTTTGAGCCCCATCTTTCCCTTTTTAATGCACATTTGAACCCTCATCTCCCAAATAGTATGCATTTGAGCCTTATCTCTTTTCCTGTTGAGTGCGCCTTTAAGTTCTTATCTCCTAGATAGTACATCTTTGAGCCCTATCTCTTTTCTTCTGAGTGCGCTTTCTAGCCTTATCTCTTTTCTTTTGAGTATGCCTTTGAGCCCTCATATCCCAGATAGCGCGCCTTTGAGCCATATATCTTTTCCTTTTGAGTACATTTTTAAGCCTTCATCTTCAGCATAACGCTCATTTGAGCCCTATTTAGTTTTCTTTTGAATGCGTCTTTGAGTCCTCAACTCCTAGATAGTGCACCCTTAAGCCATATCTCTTTTCGTTTCGAGTGTGCCTTTGAGCCCTATCTCTTTTATTTTAAGTATGCCTTTGAGCCCTCATCTCTTTTCTTTTGAGTGTGTCTTTGAGCTCTCATCTCCTAGATAATGTGCCTTTAAGCCCTCATGATGACAACCGGCCCAACACCAAGCGTAATCATGCTAATGACCCATTGGAGGTGCCAATTGGGCCAATTATAAGAGCTAGGGTAAATAAGCTTAAAAAAGCATTGAATAGGCTTGTACAGAACATATAGAGTAAGATGGACCTAGAGGAGCTTGAGACATTTAAGGAGCATGAAGGACAACCTCTAATTCATCTAATTCAGGTCCAAGAAGAGCCCAATTCATGTGGAACAAGGGGCTGATGTGTCCAACCCCATACCAGCCTTGTTAGGCTTGTTTTTTTTCCTAATGATACAAGGATAGAAAGTCAACAATTTATTCTCCTAAACAATCAAGGAAGTTTCGGCAGATCTGATTTTTAAAAAGGGAAGGATTATTTAATGCTTTTCCTAGCCTAGGAAGGAAAGTAATTAAATGAGCAACAAAGGGGGGAATTTGTTTTCTTATTTGTCCAAGTTAAACAAAGAAATCCAAGCTAATCAAGGACCTAAAGGGGGCGATAGTATAAATTTTCCAAATTAGATTTCTCCTAGCTTATATGAGACTTCTATAGGGCAACAAATTTGATCCTATCATATTTAGGATATTATATTCGAATTTATTATTGTTATTATTATTTTCTTTTTAGTTTAGAGTTTTATTTATATTATTTGAGTTTAATTGTAAATGGGCCTCATATTAGTCCACATAAGGGGTTCATTAGGGTTTATTTCAGTCTAGAGTCAGTATAAATAAATGCACAACCAGACATGTAAGGGTAACACAATTTTTAGATCAATAAACTTCTTTTACCGCACTTGTTGTGTGTTGGTGGGATAATCTCCCTTTCTTGATTCTCTAAAGAACTGAAAAATGACTTATCGAAGAACAACTAACTTCGTGACATCATCTTTATACTTCTCATTCGCGAATCAATATTCATTGGGTCGGGGTTTTCATTTTCAATAGTGCTGGTGCCTAGGTACAAGTTATCTTTGTGTCACACTCCTTTCAAACATGATTTACTTGGCTTTCTAGGAATTGATGTCTTTGCACGTTGGTTGCTTGACCGCGTGTTCAAGAGGTTCACATCATTTGGTATCAGAGCTTGACTTCATTAATCAGGTTATATCCTTCTAAAATTTTCATTTCTTGTTGATTCCGCAAAAATTCTTTAGTGTCCAATTTCTTCTTCTCCTTGAATTTTCAGCATATCATTTTTTTTATTTCATTTTGTTACTGTCCAAAATATATCAGTAGCATAAAAAAAAGTGAAAAGAGAAAAGGAAAGAAAAAAAATCGTTAAAAAAGACATTTATTGGTTTTTGCCACCGAAAACTAAACAAGGGAAAATTAGATTAAATCAACTTAGAATTAGCTCAAATTTGATACTCTGATTACTGGGTTCCTAATTTCACCACATATTAATATTGGGGTCAATTGGATATCATTTTCTTTGGCTTTCAATTTCGGGTCTAATTAAGTCTAATTCATAATGTTTTTGTGTCAACATATCAAATCTTGTCATAAATTGCTCAAATTTTGTATTCTATCTATTTAGGTTGATATCTCACTATATCTAAAATTTTAGCTCAATTGGACATCAATTACTTTAGGTTCCAGATTCAGACTTAACTCGTTGTAAACGGGTTGGTTTTGCGTCAACTTTTGAAATTCGCTTTGTTTATGCTGTTTTATTTTCTTGCAGTATATTTTGAACATATCTAACATATTTGGGTTTGGTTTCATTTGAACATATCTAACATATTTGGGTTTTGTTTCATCATTTTTCATATTTTATTTATGTTTTTATTCGAGTATTTAGTTTCGTTCATATTTCGGATAGATTTGCTTGCTACTCGCGAGACTATCATCACAATTTCATTTTGCTTGTTTTCTTGTTTTTATTGCTTCTTGAGTCATATATACCTATTTGGATTATGCTACTAAGTTGGTTCTATTTGGTGTTTGTTTCAGTTCCATAAGAATCGCAAGAATGTGAGATGAGATGTATGAGCGTGTGAGGATATTAAGAGTGTTTAAGCGAAACATGAGTGACGTGAGGATATTTGTTTTACCACTAACCAATTTTTGTAGGTACTATCATGTTATATCAAAACAACACACCACCCCCTCCCGAGGGAGAACTTAAGTTCCAAATGCAAGCCATGACATAAATGATGGAGATTATGAATTTTGTGATGGGGAACATGTGTAACATACTTGATAGGGTGGAGAAACGTAGTAACGAGCCTAGTATAAACACCTAAGACATGAGGAAGGTTGGGGTTGAATCGAAAGCAAATAGTGGCAGTAGGGCTGAAAGGCCAAGATGGGCTGATATGAGGATTTTTAGAAGGACGTTGATGATATTGGTGATGATGGTTTTAAGGATAATACCATAGGCCATCGAGAAGGTTTTTGACATCCTAGAAACCAAAGGGATTTTAGGAATAGACTAGAGGCCAATTCAGCCAAAGAGGAAATTTCTGTAGTATTGGGGGACATGATGATTTAGATGGTGATTTGGATGCTATCAAACTGAAAATACCTTCTTTTCAAGGTAAAAACGATCCCGAGGCGTATTTGGAATGAGAGAAAAAGATGGATTGGATTTTTGATTGCCATAACTATTTAAAGGTGAACAAGGTAAAATTGGTAGTCATTGAGTTCACAGATTATGCATTGATTTGGTGGGATCAGAATGTGATTAGTAGGAGAAGGAGTTGAGAGAGGCCAATAACATCGTGAGAGGAGATGAAAGTGTTGATGAGAAGACAATTTGTGCCTAACCACTATTATAAAGTTTTGTATATGAAATTGCAGGGTTTGAATCAGGGTTCTAGGTCTGTGGATGAGTATTTCAAAGAGATGGAGATCGTAATGATTCAGGCCAATAAGATTAAGGATAGAGAAGCTACTATGACTAGATTTTATTCTTTTTTTTTTTTATCAGAATGTAAGTATGGATTAAGATAAAAAGTTACCATGCTAGTTAACTAGCAAGTACAAATACATGTACAGAGAAAAAAGGGAAACAAGCCCCCAAGCAGGCAATATTAACAGCCAAGCCATAAAATAATGGCCAATTGTCCAACAAGACAAAGATAGATAAACAACCTATACACCAACTAAAGAAGAGCATATTTCCTGCATAATTCACGGTTACAAAAGTATCCAATCCATATATTGGTGTCTAAACTAACCGAAACCGCAGTAGGAAGAAACAAACAAGCATGCTAAGCATATAAATCCCAAGGCAGATAGACATACAACCATGCAAGGCCAGCAATCCTGTGACTAACCTAGCAAAAACTTCAGGAACATTAGAACCACAGGAAACTTTCTCCAACTAGCATTTCCCAACCACATTAGCAAAAAACCAAGACTATTTATCTTCATCATCTCTGCCACTACAAAATAACAAGGAAGGACCGACAGCGACAGTAAAAGCCCAAACATTCCATCGTAGCGAAAATAATAGAAGCAACCTATCTCAGTCTTGTTAAAAGAATGGAAGCAACCTCGACTGGGCATCGGCACGAGAGAAAATAGGATCTATAGTGGTAGAACAATCTAGTTCTCAGTCTGCAATAAAATAAACCAAGTGATTTGTTTAATGAAAATATAAGATTGTGTAGAAAAGAATTTGGAACTTGTAGAATAAGCAGTCGACCGATCTGATAGAGCTGTTAAACACTCTTATATTCCTTTCTTCCTAAATCAAACATATAGCTAAAGATAGGGAAACTCTACG